>Ga0256404_1000423_pt1 | contig 110796 bp, 101 predicted proteins | sample RumenRJG_01DNA_FD_185990 | JGI IMG/M metagenome (GOLD analysis project Ga0256404, IMG submission 185990) | Bovine rumen microbial communities from Lethbridge, Alberta, Canada - RJG_01 | ecosystem: Host-associated > Mammals > Digestive system > Stomach > Rumen | place: Canada: Alberta...
ACGATTACGTACTCAGCAACGGACTCGGCATTGATTATTACAAAGATTACGGCTGGGATCCTGTAGCACTTAATTAACGGAATATGATCCAAAAAAAGCACTTGCCGCCCATAGATGCGGCAAGTGCCTTTTCATCTTATCCTTTTTTACGAATATGTGGCGTGACTGACCTCGTGCAAAAGCGTTTTGATCGTCTGTGCCTGACTCATACCGGACTTGATGGCGATGCGTTTTTCTCCATCGTGATAGTAACCTTTGGCTCCATTCTCCGATTTCTTCAAAGCCCACCGGAACAGGACTGATGCTGACCAGCGCGTTGAAGATCCTCTGGTAGTCCTTCACATCTCCGGTCAGCTCATCGACCCCGATGGATGGCAGTTCCTTACCTTCCGTCTGCTCCAGGGCGAATACGGAAACGACTCTGAAGCCGGTCAGCTCCATCATCTTCGGATCACCGTTTTCGTCCTTTTCATCGGTCTCGACCTTGTACTTGCATGGTGCCAGGATCTTGATTCCCTTCTCGCCTTTGCGGACCTGCCGGCCAAAGTTCTGCTGCCAGGATCGGTAACCTGCCACTGCAGTTGCTGTCGGATACTGCGCTGCAATCAGCAGGCAGTTATTTAGAGAATAGCTGTGGAATTTGCTCATACAGGCGAGGTATTCCTTATATCGGTCGCTCTCAAAGACTGCCTTCACGCCTTCCTCCAGCTTTTCCGTGATATCTTTGATCCGCTCCTTCTGCGACTTCTTATCTGGGCTTCTGTTATGCTTCTGATCTGTCAATTTGGGTTCCTCCCTTCCGTTCTTATTCATATGTTGCTATGTCCTCATAGGGACAGAATGGCGTATCTTTCAGCATTGCGAACAGATACTGTCCGTCATACGGACACTTGCTCTTATGCTTGGCACAGCTGCTCATGCGGCATGTGTTATAACAAAAAATGTGAGGATTTCTCCTCACCTGCCTTACATATTTCCTTAGTCCTGTTATCATTTTTATGTCCTCGCTTTCTCAAAACAAAAAGCCCAGACCATATTGTCTGAGCTTTTGTAAATTGTAATGTACTTGTCGTACTTGGTCAGTTCCTACTTCCAAACAATCTGATAATTAACTTCAAAACTATCTCCTAGTTTGTCAACGTAAGTTTCAATTGCCCTTTTGGTAGCTTGGGTCGTTTCTGACTTTATATCTTCATCTTCTTCAAACGCAGTTTCTAGTTGTTTTTGAGCTTTATCAATTATTTCGGTTTGATCTTCTGCACTGATTTTATTTGGATTAAGAATGCCATCATTGCTAACATAAATTGAGTCTTCAGAGATAGAGCCCTCATCAATGTGAACATCTAAAACTTCCACTTCAGGCAAGTCAATAAACACTTTATCATTTCTCACCTTAACCTCTATATCGTCTGCGTTCACACCCATTTTAACCACTCCGGTATACTCGACCCAATACTCCCGATCTTTTTCAAAAGTATGTTGCCATCCTTCACCTGCTTTTTTCTCCGCCTTAATGACATCATTACATTTAACGGTGAGGGTTTCCAATTCACAGATTTCCTTTATTGTATTTAATTTTGGCTTATCAGGATCAAAGGGATTTGTGCATGCGGTAATACACATAGCCAGTACCACTACCATTATTATAATACATATTCTTTTTAGCATATTAGTATTAGCCTTTCTACTTAATATCAAGTGTATAACCACTAGCCCAAGGCTCTATCAGTGCCCTTACTTTGTCTTTCGATATTTCTTTGGCCTTTTCCAGTATGTCTTTTCTTTTTGACTCTTTTTTTAAGTCCTCCTGGCAAGCCTTTAACGCGGTGGCGTATACCTTTTCTGTCTCATATTTTTTCTTCTTGAAAATATAATCCAAATCGCCTTCTTCAACGTATGTGCCCGTTATTTTTGCGTCTGGAATGGTGATCATTATTTCCTTATTATCCTTGTCAACCTCTACCTGAACTTTATCCAAATCAATGCCCGCTTCTATTGTTCCATTGTAAGCAATATAATATGCGTCATTTTTTCCTTTTTTGTCTTTCTCTGTAACTACCGCATTATAAGTATATTTTACAGTCGATAAATCACTCGTTTGTATCGTCTCTTTTACGTTATGTTCTGATACAACATCAATTTGGCCCTCACGATTTGGGAGCAACTTAAAAACTGTAAATAGAATGCAAAAAATCACCGCAGCAATAACTAACAGCACTATCAGAGTTTTTAGCTTTCTTTTTACACTGCGTGCTTCTTCGACAATATCTCTATCTTCATCAAACATACTTTTCCCTCTTCACAATCTGTATGCATTTTCGTGGAATTATTATATACCAAAAGACCATCATTGTCTCCTATTAAGACCATTTCAAAAGTCAAAAAGACTGCTATGATGATTCACAGCAGCCTGATTGTTCATGCCTTTAGTACCTTCGGGCCCAACTTTACTCACTCTTATCTGCAACGATTGACATTTCATCATCACTGCTGTAATAGTCTACATCAAGTTCAATTCCATCAGCATTTTCGGCAGAAAATCTGTCATCTGATTCGTCCACATTCTTGTCGAATCCATTTTCAACACAAGCTTTCACGTATGCTTCATACATTTCTCTTGAAACTCCGTATGCACTTGCGTGAAGCCTTGTTTCATCGTCATAAGACAGAGCCATGTATCTCACATCTGGTTTTGGTAATGCTTTTGCCAAAGATGATTTTGACCATGTATATGCATTTCTGATATCATCATCTACAATTGTTTTTTTACTGCTGAAGTCATAATATGCAACATATAATTTGTCTCCATCTGACAACACAGCCGTCATCATATCCGGTTCAAACACTTCATACGAATCATAATCCGTATAGTATTCTATCGTCCCATCAAGATTACACGCACATCCTTCCACAGACTCACCAGGCGCAACGCACTTTGATGTCATGGCTCCAATCGTTATTTCACCAATATCGTGCTCCATATTATTGGCTTTTTCTTTCAGTTCGCTGTAAATTTCCAACTGCTCATTCGTAACTCCGTCTTTAACTTTGAACTCCAAATCAAAATCAACGATTTCGTAATCGGTATTATTCGTATAACCGAATACGACAACACGATACCCGTCAACAATCCCCGGTTCTACCTTCCAGTCAATCTGTGTTAAATCGACGGAAGGCTTTCCACCACTAGCGGTGGTAGTCGCATCCTCTCCATCTCCAGAGTCAGATGTACTCGACCCAGAACCGCAGCCCACCAGAAGAAACCCCATCATTAGTATTGTTCCTGCAATCAATAGTATTATTCTTCTCATTTTGAACAACCTCCTATCTCCGTTCCTCTTCTGCATTGTTTTGAATTAACTCTCTGATTATCTCGTTTAATACACTTGCTTTTGCTTCATCCATTTCCTCGTCCGAATCGAATATATCGATACCATATGACACGGCTAGTGTCTGAGCGATGAATATCTGATGATCAATCTTGTCACGTTCTTTCTTTAGTTGTTCCAGTGTTTTCATAATGACATCTCGATATTTCTTTTCACAGTTCAGTAATTCCCCTGCCTCTTCGATGGATATTCCGATGTACTTCAGCAAGAACAGTTTCTTTAATCTCTCAATTGCTACGTCATCGTACAGCCACTGTCGTCTGCCTGTGCTCTCCTTCACTGTTGGCGGGAGCACGCCTTTGGTGTTGTAATACCGCAGCGCATTCTCCGTTGTACCGGTAATTTGAATCACTTCTTTCATAGTCCATAATGACATGTTTTACCTCGCTTTCTTTACTCTACATCTCGTCGTTACGACGAGGTCAATACCTGAAATGCATTGTTCCTCATTACGAGCCTTGTAAATTTCGCGAATCGCAAATACATGCAGTGTCTTATATGGGCAAAGAAAAGCCGCGAGTTTTGTACCCATGGCATTGAAATGTTTATATGGTCAGGAAACGATTGCACAATTGTCCATGCTATTTCTGTCACATAAGATTATTTCATCATTGGAATGGAGGTGTTTTATGGATAATCCAAGAAAAGATGTATTGCTATATCGTACCTATATTTCCAGCGAGCCTCGTTTTTTTACGATAAAAGATCTGCAGAGAATGACTGGCTGGAGCGAAAACGTCGTGCAAAAGTTGTTCAACGATCCGAAGTTTCCGGCTGCCGACTATGGCAAAGCAAAGGTCATTGAGGCGCATGCATTGATCCATTTTTTTGCCGAGCGCCATGAAAAAGAAAAGGAACGTTACTGGCGGTAAAGCCAATGGAGGTGATATGAAATGATTTACGCAAGCGAACCGAAAGACAACAGCTATTTCACCCGAGTGTACATTTCAAGCGAAGTCCGTTTCTACACGATTGAAAATGTGCAGGAGATGACCGGATGGAGCAAAAAAACAGTACAGAAGCTATTCAATGATCCACGGTTTCCTGCATCAGATTATGGCCGGATCAAGGTCGTTGAAGCGCATGCCCTGATCGACTATTTTTCGAAACGCCATGAGAGAGACAGAGAACGTTACTGGCAGCCCAGCTACGTACGTAACGGAGTCCCCCGCCGCTGATGTATGGGATCCCCCAAACAGGATCCCTTTCTACTCACCGCTCACAGATGTCTGAGCGTATGTTTTGCCTGATCTCATCCATGAGTCCATTGGCTTTGAAGCTGTACATCTCGCCTGTTCCACCTGCTATGATGCAGTGATCCAGGAGCGGGATATCCAGATATTTGCCTGCTGTGGCAAGCTTTTCCGTTACTGTTTTATCCTCTTCACTGGGCTTCGGATTACCGCTGGGATGCACATGGAAGCAGATAAATGATCCTGCATTTGACAGTATCGCCGACTTGAAAACCTCTCTCCCGTTGACCATGGATGCGTTCAGTGTTCCTATGCTGCAGATGTTCATGTTGATGATCTGCCCGTTGCTTTTCAGGTTCAGAACGCCGAATACTTCACGGTCATAGGTCGCAAATTCCCTGGCGATGACCTCCATCACGTCCTGCGGCGTGCTGACCGGTGTTTCGCTGTACAAGGACGGTTCTCTGACCATTCTTATATTCACGACCCGTATCTCATTCGGATTTCCCATCACTCTGCTCATTGGTCAGTATCACCTCCATCTGAAGCGAAAAGACTGTGCCCTCCGGGATCTCATCGATCAGCTTCTTCAGCTCTTCCGGACCGTTAACCTCAATCGTCTCACACATGTTACACGCCCTCCTTTCCGGGCTTTACATCCGATCCGTCGCAAAGATATGCGATCTCTCTGTGCGCTCTGATAGCGTCCTGCAGGTCAAGGATTCCACTAATATCATCATCCAGACCGTTGTCACGAGCGGCTCTCATATCGATTGCAAGGATCTTCTTGTGCGTGTCAAAGCCTTTATCGCTGAGCCTTGTCAGTGTCTTGAGTTTCATCTTGTTGATTGCCATTTGTATCCTCCTTCTTCCTTATGTCATCGATTATTTCGATCAGACAGTATCCGCAGAACCTGGCCTCATGATTTCTGTAGATACAGTTTTCCGGGCATAGTCTCATTGCTTTTATCCTGCCTTTGCTCATGAATAGGTGCCCGGTTCCATCATCTCGAAGCCGTAATCCGTGAATGCGTACCAGTAGGTATGGTCGAACTTGTCATCGTTGAATACATCCCTCACGATGCTGCCTTCCTCGGCGAGCTTCTTCAGTGATCTGCGGGCCATATCCACCGACATGAACGGCAGCGCGACAGTGATCATTCTCTGTGAGATGCGTGTCCATACTCTTCCGTTGCGTTCTATGGATTCCAGATCTCTGTCCAGAAGTTCCCATAAATAAGTGGCGATCACGGACTCCCTCAGGCCGTAATCTCTGGCGATATCCTTATTAAAATCGATTGTATTTACCATTTTCTTTTCCTCCATATGATGAGGGGAGACGGTCATCCGCCTCCCTGTCCTGTTTTATTCCACTATTTCTTCACTATCGTCATCTTCGTCTGCCCTCGCAGCTTTTCTGCGTCTGAACAGAACATAGATAACTTCAGCTGCCAGGAGCATCAGAGCAACGGCCAGCAGGATATGAGCGTTGTCACCGGTCTTCGGAGAATGCTCGATCGGCGTTCCCGGAGTGACAACCTTGATCGTCTGACCCTTATCCTTCAAATCCTTATGCTCAGCGACAATAGTCTTCGGAGTCTTTGTTACGTCATCGCCCTTCTTATAGCCATCCAGTCTGTAGGCTGTTTCAAAGGCAACAAGTTCCTTTCCTGCAAGTCCTTTGGTGTTGACCTCGAAGGTGACCTTCACCTTGCCGTTTTTAAGAAGTGGCTTGAACGGTTTACTGGTGACAGTAATAGGTTTGCCGTGCTCGACCAGTGGATCTCCGGTGTCTTTGACCATCAGTTCGCCTGTGAATACATACCACTTAGACGTATCCAGCGCCTTGTAGGCAATGGTATCGACCAGTATCGTTTTATCTCCCTCAACAACTGCTTTATCACCGTTCTTCGCAGTCAGAGTCGTTCCGATCTCAGGTTTCTGCACAGGTGTCTGCGCATAGTCTTCCTTCGGCTCCAGCGTTCCCGGCTCGTCCGGATTCTCCGGATTCGGATAGGTCACGTTCTCGCATCTCGCTGTGTTCCAGTAGCCGTCATGATCATCCGTTTTGTTCTTCTGATAGACGATATTGGTGTCATGTCCCTTCTCATCCAGTGAGTCGGAGTCCTTGGCCGCTGCTGCCAGGTATTCCTTTGCTTCATCCTTTACCTTGGCGGTATAGGTGATCGTGGCCTTCTCTTTCGGATTCAGGGTGATGTTTGCAACGAACTTGTCCTTGCCCTGATTATTCCAGATCCCTTTACCGGTAAATACGGCGCTCTTCAGCTCCGGTACTGTGAAATAATCGACGCCTTCCATGAAGGTATCGGTCACATCCATGGTCAGAGCGATGTTTCCGGTGTTCTCGATATGGACCTCATATTCGACCTCATCCTGCGCGAAGAAACCGTACTTATCACCCTTGGACGGCGCCTTGGTCGTTCTGATTTTGTACATCTCGTACGCAGGATTCAGCTTTTCCCAGGTGACCGTCTGGCCTTCATCTTCCAGATCTTCGTGCTTCGCAGTGATATGACCTTCCGCGTCATAGACTGCCTCAAAGACAACAGTGTCCTTGCCGTACATCAGGCTGCCGTCAAAGCTGAATTCGACCTTTACCTTGCCGTTTGAGAAATGTGCTGTAAATTCCTGTTCGGCAGTGATCTCCTTACCGGCGGCGTCTTTGATGACCTCACCGGTCTTCTTGTCTACAAGACATCCCTTGGCGACATATTTCTGCCCTCTGACGAGGTTTTTGTACTCAATGGTATCAATGAGCGTGATCTGCTTATCCGGCGTGATATTGGCGTTTTCGCCGTTAACAGCGGCAGTCGTTCCGATCTCCGGCACATCGTCTGTAATGGTCTCCAGATCCACGAATCCGTTCTGTGACTTCTGGTCCACGGTGAAGTAGAACTTCTGCAGGATATATCCCTCGTTCGCTTCACATGGCATCTCCTCCAGGATATAGGAATCGTACGGGAGCGCACCGAACTTGTTGTTCATCTCAGCAGTGCTGCCGAACTCCCCGGTGCCGAACCATACGCCCTGCAGGATCTGCTGCGCTCTCTTCTCAATGTCAGCGGATTTGATGCTCTCTGTCTCAAGCAGATCATCGAACGGGTTCTGGACTCTCGCGGTATCCGCATCCTCATCCTCGTCCAGATCGCCTGCGGCTCTTCTGTCCTTGGTTGAGAAGAAGCCGTTCTTATCCGTTACAACCACGTGGCTCTCTCCGTTGGTCACGCTGATGATTTTGAACGGCACAAAGCTGAAGCGTTTGGAGTCGCCATCGCCGATCTTGGTTCCCTGCACGTCAGAGCGGTACACATAGTTATCGAATGTCAAAGGCGCTTCGTTGTTTCCATCATCATAGGAATAGATGGTGCCGTCCTCTCTGACCTCAAACATATGCTCCGTCTTGTCGGTTCTCTGGTAGGTGTCATTGGTCTTGGACTCACGGATGGTGTAGGTTCCGTACGGCAGATCATCACTGAGCGTCTCCGCTGTGTAGGCCTTCTTGTCAGCGTTCCAGTGGACCGTGATCTTGCCTACATCTTCGCCGGACTTCACTCTTTTGATGGTTCCTGCTTCAAAGAGCTCTGCCTTGGACTGCAACTCCTTCCAGTTGACCTTATCGGTCTTGTTGTCCAGATCCTTTCTGACGACCACATCACGTCCGGAGACGTTCTTGATGGTCATGACGATGCCGTTAAGGTTCGCTCCGCCAAGGGCTTCGGACTTCTTCAGTTCCTTATCACGCTTGATGATCTGTACGCCGCCTCTTTCCACGGCTTCTCTGACCTTATCCGCAGTCAGATCGATCATTTCACCGTCTGTACGGATACGGAAAGCTCTGGACCACTTCTCATTGAGAAGATATCCTTCGCTTGGCTTTGTTTCCTTCACGAGATAGGATCCGTACGGCAGGACCTTCTGCGCGGATGTCGCAATGCCTTCTGCGTTCGTTGTGATCACAAGGGCTGCGCCGTCAACAGCGATCTCCTTGCCGTTCACCATGACGGATTCCTTGGATTTGTTGTAGATGGTGAACTCCGCGCCTTCCAGCGTGGCGTCGCCCTGCGCGTAGGCTTCGTCCAGGTCATTGTCGATCTTGGAAAGCTTCACGCCGCCGCGGATGATTGTTTCATCTCCCTTGATGGACTCATTGTAGGTCTTCACATGGAGATTGTCCGTGCCGTCCTCTGTGATGTGGACGACCAGCTTCTCGTTATTGAGCAGATACCCTGTGGAAGGCGTTACTTCCTGGATGACATAGGTCCCCAGCGGATAGCAGATCTTTCCGTCCTTGTCCTTATAGAAGGCGGAACTGGTCTTGCCGTCTGCCTTGACCGGAGACTGTCCGCTGATCTTTCCGTTAGCATCCGTTACAAGATGCCATGTGGCGGTTGCGTTTCCGCTTGCTTCAGCAGCTGCTGCGGTGCTGTACTGACCGTCGTAGTAGCTGAATTTGAATATGGCTCCCGCAAGCGTTGCGTCACCTTCACCATGGTCGTGTGGATAACCTGCCGGATTCTTTGTCAGAAGCAGGTTTACAAGGTCTGTAATCGGCTCCTCCTTTGCTGTGAAGGTCGTGGTCTCATCGGATTCCACGTTTACGGTGTAGGTCGACGTGTCCTTGGCGTATCCGGTCGGCGCTGTCGTTTCCTTGACCGTGTAGGTTCCTTCCGGCACATCGATGGTGTTGCTGGTTCCATCTTCTTTGACCGTCAGTGTTCCAACGGACTTTCCGGAAGAGTCATAGACGGTGTAGACCGCGCCTTTGATGCTGTAACAGGCGTTGCCGTCCGTGATGCTGGTGCGGTTGCTTGCCTTCTTCATGTTGATGTGACCCGGCGCTTCCAGATACCCGACGATCATGTCCTGTACGCCGGACATATAGCAGATGAAGACCTTGAAGCTGTCGGGAACCGCGTCATCCTTGGCGGAATCAGGTGACCACATGGCATCGCCCAGTCTCTTTGCCTTTGTCCAGACATCTCCCAGGTCTGACGCATGAGTCCCGCCCCAGGTCGCCATATCGGACGGCCGTCCGGCATAGATATATGACAGCGCCATATGGGCGATACCCCAGTCCTTGCTGAAGTTTCCGGTGTAATAGGTCTCCTTGACGTTTTTCACGTTGTTGTCGTAACCGGGATAGGACGGCGAGTAGTAGACGACATTTCGCAAGGCGTTCCATTTGCCTGTGTCGTTGTCATCTGTGATGACCTTATCTACGGTCACGGTACCGGTTCCAGGTGACGCCTTGGACGGCTGCACGCAATAGGAATACCGGGTGCCCAGATCATCATCCAGATCACACTTTCTGGAGTTGCTGTATCCGCCGTTACCGGACCCGTATGTGATCTGTCCGCCGTCCCATACGTTGTATTTACTGCCCTTCTTGCCTGTGAAGGCAGCATAGGATGGATCCGTGATCAGCGGCACAACCAGACTGAAGACCATGAGGACGGCGACGCCTATGGTCAGGATCCGTTTCGTTTTGTTGTTTCTTACGTAATCTGTCATTGGTTCCTCCTCTCTCAGATCATTACTGCCAGAATGATGAACGGCAGGGTCAGGACTCCGATGGCTCCGGTCAGGACCCAGGCGATCCTTGATGCCGCTTCCTCTGACAGTGCTACATAGATGCCGTCATCGCATCTGCAGATGATGGTTTCTTCGTTTTCTCTTTTCTCTTTCATGTGTCCCCTTTCCGGCAAACAAAAAACGCCGGATCTCTCCGACGTTCGCGTTGCCTGTATTGAATTGTCTTAGTTATATATTCTCTTTTTCAGTAAGTACTGGTTGTTTAAACAGGTTGGGTTATAGGGAAGGATCAGGAATCCGTGCTCCCACTGTGATTCGCCTACCTTGCATCATCCCTGTTCTTCTGCTTTGCTCTGTGCCTGCTATAGTATTCCATGGCTGCTGCCACATAGTCCTCACGTTTTGCAGGCGGCAGTTCCGGTGGAAACAGACCTTTGAACCGCTCGCCCCGGAGCACGATTTTCTCCTTCTGATTCGGTTTTTCCTCCAGCATGATCTCCTCTATAGCATCCGCAGTGAGCTCATCCTTGTCCAACAGCTTTCTCATACGGATGGTCTGGGCATGAGACGGCGTGCACTGCTCCATGTCGATGCAGTCCGCAAGGATTTCCTGCAGATCCTTTGGCAGATAGGAAATCTCAACAGCAGGCCTCATAGCGATCTTCTTTTCATCGACCAAAGTCAGAAGCTCCGGGATCAGCTCTGTGAGGCGGATAAATCGCCGCACTTGCTCACGACTTTCGCCAACCTCTTTCCCGATAACGTCTCTCGCCTCTACGAACTTCCGCACCACTGGAGCGGAAGTTAAATCTGTCCTCTTTCCCTGCCTCTTCATCGCCTCAAGCCGCATCTTATACGCAAAGGCCTTCTCACTTGGGAGCACAGTGTTTCTGTGGATATTGGACTCCACCATGAAAATGGTCGCCTCATCGCGGTCCATATCCACGACTTCACAGCGCAGGGTGCTGATCCCGTTTATCATGCACGCACGCATCCTGCGGTGTCCTGACAGAAGCTCATACCGACCATCTTCCTTCTTCCGGACGGTCGCCGGTGTAATAACTCCGTTTTCTTTCACAGATTCTACAAGCGCCATCATCTCCTCGTCATCTCGGACCTTATATGGATGATCCGGGAACGGGTCAATCTGGTCCAATGGGATCTCATGGATCCGTTTCAGTCTCGCATCGTCCCGCTCTTCCTGTGAGGAAAACAGATCATCGAGTGACGGCAGCTTTATTGTGCTTTCTTTCTCTCTCGGCATCCTTCATCACCTCCTTCGTCAGTTTCTCATATGCCAGCGCCGGACGGGAGTTTGCGTCATAGGAAAAGATACTTTTGCCTTCCTTTGCCGCTTCTGCTGCCTTCACAGCGACCGGAATCTGAGCATCGAAGATCCTGATCGACATCCCGTAGTTGGTGCGGATGGTACTGATGACTTCCTTGGCCAGATTCGTCCTGCCGTCCACCAGTGTCATAACGATACCGCCGATCTTCAGATGCTCATTCGTATGCGTCCTGACCATATTGATACTGCGCAGAAGCTGCGTCATGCCCTTTGCCGGCAGATACTGCGTCTGTACCGGAATGATCACGCTGTCTGCTGCCGTCAGTGCATTGATCGTGATCATACCAAGAGACGGAGAACAATCCAGCAGTATATAGTCGTAGTCCTTCTTCACATCCCGTAACAGCAGTGAAAGCAGTTTCTCCCTGCTCATGGCGTTCACCAGCTGGCTCTCCATGGATGACAGATCCAGATTGGAAGGCAGTACATCCATGCCTTCCTCATGATGCAGGATGGTGTCTTTTACACTGGGCATACTGTCCTGTGTTGCAAGATACATCAGGCTACCAAGAGACCGATCTAGTTCGTCTGCCTGATATCCAAGCGACTGCGTCAGATCTCCCTGCGGATCGCAGTCTACAAGCAAAACACGTCTGCCTGCTCTTACCAGCCCAGCGCCCAGGTTCACAGCGGTGGTGGTCTTTCCGACCCCACCTTTCTGATTACATATTGCGATTGTCTTACATTCACTCATACAGTCCTCCTAATTTAGCCGGTTATTCTGCTCCTTGGTATTTTCCTTGAGCAGGTTCTCCATAGAATACCAACCTATTTGATCTGTTTCAAAAAAAGCATCCCGAAAATAAAACATCGTGTCTCCCCAATGCTCAATAATAATATTCAGGAATGTTAATTCATCCGCTGCCGCATTCATTCCGTGGCTGAGAAACAACACTTTTAACATGGAAATAAGAGCTTTTGGATCTGCCTCATCAAAACGCTTTACAATAGATAACGCTGATTCTTTATTCACATTCTCAAGAATAATAACCATGTTTTCTGCTGCACGAATTGCCTGCCAGACGCCTACTAATGCGGCCAGCTCTTCCACCTTCATGAAATAGCCATCGTCTTCTCGGTCCATGTTATTCCGATCGTTCTCAGACCTCTCCGCATTTTCATCTTCACATTTTGATATTAGTGCCTCAACCAGCCCTTCAAAGACTTCTGCCAACTCATCTGACATTTCAACAGCAATAACCCTACCGTCCATTATCACTTCCGATTCTTCCTTCTTGTTGACTCCTCCTGCAATAACTTTCATTGTTTCTTTTGTAGTTGCCATAACACTTCCTTTCTCCTTATTAGGTGTTCCGAAATAACAAAAGCTCCGCATTTGCATGCAGAGCAATGTATTTCGGCATCCAGGGAAAAGGATTTTAATCGACAAACTTCACTAAAAGCTCATCAATAGGATCGGTATATCTTCCTTCCTGGATCAGCTGGTTCTTCAGTTCTACCAGAGCCAGTACGATGACCCTAACCTCGTCATATGTGAATCGGTATTTCGTCTTTGACATAACTGCACCTCCTTTATCCAATCCCTTTTCTGCAGTATACATAACAAAAACGCGATCCACAATTATGCGAACCGCGCTATCATTTCAAAAACACATAAAAACGTTGTATTCACCGGATACGAGGTGTTGTATTCACCGAACTCGCCTACCTTAAAAAAGTCCTCATAGGTCAGTATTTTGTCGCTTTTCCTCATCTTATATAATTCTCGAAATTCGTTGAAATTTCAACGATTAATTGCTTTTTCTTTTTTGTATTAATGCCACGGTCTCGACGTGCCCCGTATTCGGGAACATATCCACGGGCGTTGCCGATAACAGTTCATACCCCTTCTCATGCAAAAGCTTCACATCCCTTGCCAGTGTCGCGGGGTCGCAGGATACATAGATGACATGCGGGATATCCGCCTCCGCGATCGTATCAAGCAGTTCCTGCCGGCATCCTGCGCGGGGCGGGTCGACGATGACGATATCCGCGCGGACCGCTTCCTCTTCCCCGGCGAGCCACTGCGGGATCAGTTCTTCTGCTTTGCCGCACGTGTAGGTCGCGTTGACGATCCCGTTGATCGTGGCGTTTCTATTGGCGTCCGTGACGGCATCTTTGACGATCTCGACGCCGTGCACGTGGCTTGCCAGATCGGCTATGCACAGCCCGATGGTCCCGATGCCGCAGTAAAGATCCAGCACGACCGGAGACCCTCTGCGGCCTGTATCGCACATCCGGACATACTTACGTACGACGCTGTAGAGTTTCTCCATCTGCTCATGGTTGACCTGATAGAAAGAATTGGCCGAAATCTCAAAGTCCAGCTCACGCGGCAGTTCACCGTCTCCGTCACTGATCGAGACCGCGTCGGTTATGGTGCTTTTGCCTGCCAGGGTGATCGTCTTCTTCTCGTTTCGGATGACGACACTTTCGAGAGAGCCGCCTGCTTCATACACGGCGTCGTCCAGATACTCCACAAGCTTCGCGGCGTTGGGGATGCCTTTGCCGTTGATATCGTAGACGACCATGACCTCGCCCGTTCCGAACGCGGTCCTCACGGTCATCTGCTTCATGAGGCCCTTATCCCATCGCGGATCAAAGGAGCAGATGTGATCCTCCTCCATGAACTGCCGGGTCGCGTCCGCCGCAGCCATCGCCGTGCCGATCTGAAGGCGGCAGTCCTCGCAGTCGACCACGTCGTGCGTCTTCGCCTGATAAAAGCCAATGCGCGGTTCATGTACCGGCTCCTGGATTCCGCCCTTGCGGGTCATCAGACCGCCTGTCGACACCTTCATGACCGCTTTGTTGCGGTACCGCTCCGGCTCCTCCATCCCAACGATCGGCTGCACCGGAGCCTCCACTCCTGCGATGCGCTCCAGGCGGCTTCTGACCTGCTGCTCTTTGACCGCCAGCTGCCTGCGGTATTCCAGCCCGCTGTAAGGGCATCCGCCGCAGTGTTCCTGATACTCACACCATATCTCCGCTCTGCGGTCTTCCGACGCATGCAAAATCTCCACAGCCCGGCCGATCGCGTACTTCTTTTTGACCTTTGTCAGTTCCACGCGGGTCTTGTCGCCCGGCAAGGCGCCGGCGGCAAACACGACCATTCCTTCTTCGGTCCGTCCGATGCCCTGGCCTTCTGTACTCATATCGTCGATGTACAGTTCTACGGTCTGTCCTTTTTCCATCCTGTTCTCCATTTACACTATTCTGCTTATAGTCCTTTCGCGATTTCGCTGATGCGCCTGAGCCTGTTGTTTACGCCCGACTTGCTGAGCGGCGGCGTGAACAGCTGTCCCAGTTCTTCGATGCTCATATCCGGATTCTCAAGCCGCAGTACGGCAATTTCCTGCAGCTTCGGCGACAGACTGTCCAGTCCGCGCGCAGACGCGACGCGCTGGATATCCGCGATCTGTCTCTGCGCTGCGTGAATGGCCTTGTCCACGTTTACAAGGTCCAGCTGCTCGATCTTTCGCGCCGTCGAGACAGCGTCCTTTCGAATGATCTTATCCTGATAATCAAAGTACGTCTTGCTGGCGCCCATGATCGCCAGCGTGTCCGCGATCTGGTCGCGGGCCTTCAGGTATACGCCGTATCCCGATTTCCGCTCCACGATGCGCGCGTTGATGTCGACAAAGGTATTGATGAGCCGTCGCAGGTCTTTGGCGCAGGCTTCGGAGATCGTATTGATCTCGAAGTGATGACTGCTTTCGGGGTTGTTCACCGTCCCCGCGCCGAGGAACGCCCCTCGCAGGAAAGCCTTGCGGCAGCACTTGGTCCGGATGATCCCGTCGTAGATTCCATCGCTCAGGGTGTTCACTCCGCCCCGCACAATGAGGATCCCCATTTCGCGCAGGATCATTTCGGAATTGTTTTCCGGTTCGATCCGGATTATGTATTCCTTAGCCTTTGCCCCTTTCAGACCGCGGGCATTGCGGCCGGTGCTTCCGATCTCAATATCCGTATCTACACTGAAATAGGACCGGATCAGCTTCTTGTAATGGCGCACGACGGCCAGATTCGGGGTCGTCATGACCATGCGAAACTTGCCGCCTCCCGCGAAGCCGACACTGCCCGCGAATCGCATGAACCCGGTGATTTCAGCGAGCATGCAGCACTTTTTTTCAGGTTCTATTCGAGCCAGTTCATTCTTTGTTTCCGATGCGTATGACATGTATTACACTCCCAACGTGTGCCCTTACTGCGGCTAAAAAGAAACCGGGAAGCGGACTTCCCGGCACTTGATGCTTTTGCTTGAATTATTTCTTTCTTGGCGGAATGCTCAGGATCTCTCTGGCTTCATCCGGCGTTGCGACTTCACGTCCGAGAAGCTTCGCCAGTTCAACAACCTTGGCTACCATTTCGCCGTTGCTCTTCGCGAGAACGCCCTTCTCCATGTAGAGGTTGTCTTCGAATCCGATTCTGCAGTGGCCGCCCATAATGATGGATGCCGCAGCGATCTTGAACGCGTCTCTTCCGATCGCGCATCCTGTCCATGTGCATCCCGGGGGAACGGAATCCACGCAGAACGCCAGGTCTCTGACGGTTGCGGACATCTGTACGCCGAGAACGAAGTCGAAGTGCATCGGCATATCGAGATATCCCTTTCTACCTGCTGTCTTCAGAACGATGTCCAGCATACCCTTGTCGAAGCATTCCAGTTCCGGCTTCATGCCCTTTTCCTGCATGGTCTTCGCGAAGTTGATGATCGTATTGTCAGTGTTCACAAAGATCTCGTCGCCGCCGAAGTTGCAGGTTCCGCAGTCCAGTGTAACGAATTCCGGTGTCGGCGTAACGTTCGTGGAATCCAGTCTTTCCTCATCGGTCATGCCAACGGCTCCGCCTGTTGACGGCTGGATGATAACATCCGGGCATTCCTTGTAGATGGCGTCCATGCATTCCTGGAATCTCTCATGTGACTGGGTCGGTGTTCCATCATCTTCTCTTACATGGAGATGAATAACCGAAGCGCCCGCGTCATACGCTGACTTGGCTTCCCTTACGATTTCCTCAACCGTGTACGGTACTGCCGGATTGTGTTCCTTCGTTACTTCCGCTCCGCAGATGCAGGCAGCGATGATCAGTTTTTCCATAGCTAAAATCCTCCTCTAAATCATCTAAAATCATTTTTTATACTATCATATGCCTTGTGCATACCTTGCCTATTTTACCACTACAAATCTCTGTGTTCAAGGGTCGTTCTGATGCCCTTGGCTGCAAGCCGCTCGTTCAGGTCGTTGGCCAGAGTGACCGACCTGTGATGGCCTCCGGTGCAGCCGAAGCAGACGCTGAGGGAGAACTTCCCTTCCTGCTTGAAGAACGGGATCAGGATCTCGATCATCCCCTGCACTTCATCCGCGAACATCCGGGCGATGTCATGACTCATGACATAATCCCGGACTTCCGGATCGTTTCCGGTCTTGTGTTTCAGCTCCTCCACGTAGAAGGGATTCGGCAGGAACCTGGCGTCAAAGACCATATCCGCCGATACCGGCATTCCGTTCTTGTATCCAAAGGACATAATATTCACCGTAAAGGTTCTGTCATCCCTGCCTGCGCTGACAATGTTGCTGATTTCGGCGGCCAGTTGGGCGTTATTGAAGGACGATGTGTCAATGATCGCGTCCGCTTCATTGCGGATCTGACGGAGACGTTCCTTTTCGCGCTGGATGCCCTTCGCAACGGCCTCTCCATGCGCCAGCGGGTGTTCCCTGCGCGTTTCGTTATAGCGGCGCGCCAGAACTTTGTCCGTCGCTTCGAAGAACAGGATCTTGAAATCCACGTCTTCCTTTTTCATCATCTCCAGAGCGTCCTTCAGATCATCGAAGAGACTTCCGCCTCTGACATCTATGACAAAGGCTGCCTTCTCGATTTCCTTGGTCTTGGCTGCCATATCCAGGAAGTTCTTGATCAGGGACGGAGGCATGTTGTCGATGCAGTAATAGCCCATGTCCTCCAGTACGTCCATAGCCCGGGTCTTGCCTGCGCCCGATAATCCTGTGACGATGATGATCTTCATTGACGATACGCTCCTAATACTCACTCCTGATATTCACGATGCGGGATACATCCAGACCGGCGTCCAGCGCCCTCTGCAGTGCTGCCTTGTAGGTGCCTACCGCGTCCGGCGTATGGGCGTCGCTGCTAATGATAAAGTTCAGTCCTTCCACCTGCATCGCTTCCTTGATTTCTTCTGTTGTCAGATGCCCGTGTCTGCCGTTGATCTCGATGAGCGTGCCCGTCTCCGCGCACACTTTGGCGATCTCAGGGATGTCAAAGGGTCCCTTATCTCCCGGATGCGCCAGAATGGCAATGTCGTTCTTCCGAAGAGCGTCGGTCACCATCTTCGTGTTCGACTGCTTCAGCTTCTCTTCGCCAAACTTAAAGCCGTGGGACCAAAGCCAGTTCCGGACGGAGCTGCAGCCGAAACATCCGAAGTGGAATCCGGCAATGACAAAATCAAACTCCTCGAATTCCTCCGGCCGGATGTCGAGACCGTTCTCGTGACTTGATCCGGGCGTGGCGTGAAGAATGTTTGCCTCGATGCTGGCTCTGACATTGATGCTCTGGTATTTGACCGTCATCTTATCGATATCGTTCTTCAGATTCGGGAAATCCCGCCGGTTCATCCCATAAAACAGATGCCCCGGTCCGTGGTCGGAGATGGCCACAAATTCCAGACCCTTCTCCATAGCAACACGCACATTGTCCCCCACGGAACCCTTGCCGTGGGAGTAGGTGGTATGGGTGTGCAGATCGTATGTCATGACGTAATCATCCACCGTGCCAGTCGGCTCGCCCGCTACTGCGTCCGCCGCGCCTTCAGGATCTTCTCCGATGATCCTGACCTCCGGCTCGAGCATGACGCCGAATTTATCGAGCACGCGCGCCTGGACAAGCTCCTTGAGCTGGGTGATCTCTGTCGCCGTGGCGCCGCCCTTGTTGATGATGAATCCGCTGTGAAGGGTCGACACTTCCGCGCCGCCCACGGACAGACCCTTACATCCGGCGTCCTGGATCAGCTTGCCGGCAAAGTACCCTTCCGGCCTCTTGAAAAAGCTGCCCGCGCTCGGATACTGGACAGGCTGCTTCGCGTTGCGCTTTTTTGTCAGCTCGGCCATTTCCTCACGGATCTTCGCTTCGTCGCCTTCTTTCAGTTTCAAAACGACCTCGGTGACCACATCGCCGGATTCATGGAGCGTTGTATGCCGGTACCCCATCTGAAGATCTTCGGCGGTCATGGTGAGTTCTTCGCTGCCGTCTGCCCTGATCACATGGGCTTCCTCGAGGATATCCTTTGTTTCCCTGCCGTACGCTCCCGCGTTCATAAAGACAGCGCCGCCGATGCTCCCGGGGATTCCGGAGGCGAACTCAAATCCGGACAGGCCTTCCGAAGCCGCCCTCTTCGCTACTGCGGACATCAGCGTCCCGGCTCCGCAGATCAGCTTATCATCCTCTCTGCGAATGTAATTGAAGGCGTCTCCGATTTTGATAATCACACCACGGTAGCCGCCGTCGCGCACCAGCACGTTCGATCCGTTTCCAAGTACCATGTGCGGCGTATCCGTCAGCGCCTCCAGCACCTTGCGCAGCTGCTCCGCGTCAGCAGGCTGCACCAGAAGATCCGCGCAGCCGCCCGCCTTAAAGGATGTGTGCTGGGACATGTCCGCGTTTTCTGTGATCTGCTCTGCTGTAAGTATTTCTTTTAGTTGTTCTATGATACGGTCCATCTGAAACCTCTGTTGCCTTTGCTTGTTGTGGTTTGTTGTTATTCTTCTGTGTCGCTGTTTGTGTTATTCTCCGCGTCGTCCGCAGTGTCCGCGCTGTCAGCAGCGTCATCTGCGTTATCGCGGTCGGTATCTGTCTCGACAACCACTTTTTTTCTGAGCGTCGGTTTTTTGCGCTTGCTGCGCGGTTTGCGGGTGCGATATTTGTCTACCTTGTAATCCAGTGTGTCGGTCGAGAACCCGCGCTTCTCAAGGCGGTGGTTGAGCGCCCTTGCGCAGTAGGCGTAGATCACGGCAAATACCGGAATGCTGAGCACCATGCCGAGGAAACCGAACAGGCCTCCGCCTACCAGCACGGCGAACAGGACCCAAAAGCTTCCCAGACCCGTGCTGTCCCCAAGGATCTTCGGTCCCAGGATATTGCCGTCAAACTGCTGCAGCAGGATGATCAGAATGATGAAATACAGGCTGTGCATCGGATTGACCATCAGCAAAAGCAGCGCTGACGGAACGGCTCCGATGAACGGTCCGAAAAACGGGATGATGTTCGTGATGCCGATGATGCAGCTGATGAGCAGGCTGTACTCCCACCCGAAAATGCTCATGATGATAAAGCATAAAATACCGATGATCGCCGAATCGATGATCTTGCCGCTGATAAATCCGCCGAAGGTCTTGTTCGTGTACTCCGCTCCCTGCAGAATTTCCTCTGCGGTGTGCTCTCTGAAGTGGGCCACGATGATCTTCTTGGCCTGCGCAGCCAGCGTTTCCTTGATATTCAGGATGTACACGCAAACAATGATGCCGACGACAAAATCGAATATGAACCCGATCGCTCCGAAAACGGTGCCGGAAATCGCCGCCGCCATATTTGCCGAATGGAGCAGCAGCGTATTGGTCGCGAAATCAATGGCGTACTCCGTAATGTTGTTGCTCAGCTGATCCAGATAGTCCTTGGCCACCGGCAGGTTGGCGAATTTGACATCGACCCACTGGGTAAAGCTCTTCATCGCGCCAGGCAGTATATCGATGACTTTCATGATGCTGTCGAACAACCCGGGAATGATCATCCACAGGACGCCCGCGATCACGATGATCAGGATCGCGAGAGAAATGATGGTTCCGATAAACTTGGCCAGGGTCAGGTCATGCTTGAAGTTGTGTTTCGCCTTGCTGATCAGCCCGTAGAACCGTGATACCGTAAAATTGTATATCGGGCAAAGCAGATACGCCATCACCATGCCGTACAGGAGCGGCGTGACGGCGCCGAGGAGCTTCCCGAGCCCTCCGCTGACCGCGTCAAACCGATACAGAATGAAGAATACGATAAAACAGCATACGATGACCAGAAACGCGGTAAGCCCCCACTGATAATGTTGTCGCTGAAGCTTTATGAATCTCATACGTAACCTCTGCAGGCATGGAGTGTGCCTTTCATTTTTTCTACGATTGCGTCCCTGATGTAGTTGTATTCTTCATTGACTCGAGTGCCTTTGAGACAGGCCGTTACCAGTTCGATGTATTCCTTTTTGTCCATTGGCAGATCGATGGGCATGAAGCCCTGCTCCATCAGGTAATAGTTCATAGCGAATATGGCAAGCTCGCCGTTGTACTCATCAAAGGGCCAGACATCCATGACGCAGTTGTGCACATACATAGCGCGCGCCGCGATGTCGTTTTCGATCCGCCCCGCGTACAGCCGGCGAAAGGAATTCGTCAGACGCTCGTCTATATCCTGCCAGTCAGGCGGTACATGACTGAACGCGAACACGACCGGACTGTCTTTCCTGAATCCGGCGTCCGGATCCTCCTTCAGGATCCGGTATGCTGCCTTGAGCAGACCCGCGCTCATGGAATTTCCCATATTCAGGTTGTTATACGCTGTCTTGACAAGCTCGCAGTAATTTTCAATAAACACGAAATCCCCTACTGCCACATCGGTAGGGAGGTTTCCATCCAGGATCTCGTCGATTTTCAGGGTCTGGTGCTTCGGATTGCGCACGATCAGCGAAGCCTTGATCATATCCAGCTTGTTGACCTGCCGGAGCGCCTGTTTGAGCGTCTGGTTGGCCGCCAGTATCTCGGCGAGTTCCTTTCTCATCTCTACTAATTGCTCTTGCATTCTGATCCCTCTCCCTTGTTTATGCTTTCAAAAAGCCAATACGCCCTTTCGCAACGGCGTATTTATACATTTCAACATCGCCGAAATCGCCGTCGATCTTATGAAGTCCCGGCATTTTGGCTTTGATCTTATCGTAATCCATCGTCGGCAGGAACACGATATCGTACTTGTGCATCAGGGTCAGCTGGAGAAAGTCCAGCACTTCATCATCATTGAAGCCCTCCTTCAGCCCGACGTGGAGCGTGATGTGCAGTCCCTTGCCGACAGCGGCGTTGATTCCCTCGATCACAGGATCCAGTGACTTTCCGTCATTGGACTCCTTGTACCTTGTATAATTGAATGTATTCACGACAACAGTGACGTCTGTGACGCCGTCTTTTTTAAGCTCTGACGCCTTCTGCGCCAGATCCTGTCCGTCTGTTACAACTACTTTTTTCTCTGTCATTTTGTTTGTCTCCTCAAAAAGCCCATACTTATTTTTATTGTACTGTAATTCCACACCAGTGTCAAAGTCTTGAAGGGCCGAAACGCGGATTCCCGAACGTTTTTTTCTCTTGAATGGATCGTGATATTCTGATACTATAAATAAGACAATAATTGTTGAGAGGTTTTAACATGCTCATTCTGTTTTTAGCATTAATATTTGGTATCGTCGTTCTTCTCATCCTGCTGAAGAACATGAAGGGAGATTTCAGAGAGCAGCTGCGCGGACAGGGTTCACAGAAGGTTCGCGCAATCATCAAGCTGGTCCTGCTGATCGAAATCGTGATCTACATACTCATATTCCTTGTCGTGATCGTCAAGACGATATTCATGTAGGTCAGCCCGCACAGGATTCAGGCTGTACATATGCAGCTGATCAAAACAAGCAACAAACGACCGCCTTTAGAGGCGGTCGCTGTAATTCATAAGACTGCTGATATATCCGGTTTCGCCGGATTTTTTCTTTTTCTTCGGCTGCTGCGGCTTTTGCTGCTGTTTTTCCTTCTGGGTGTCCACGTTCATATAGATCGATGTGGCGGACGCCGCCAGCTTGCCGGAGGATTTGATCCTCGCCTCGGCAGTCAGCTGGGTGATCCGGCGTCCGGTGGAGATCGCTTTGGCCGTCACCAGCAGGGTCTCTCCCATGGCGACGGGCCGGATGTAATTCACGTCCAGATTGATCGTCGGAGCGAAATTCTCCCGGGCGTAGAATCTCGCCAGCGCCGCGATGGTCAGATCAAAGGCCGTACAGATGGCGCCGCCGTGCATGTTGCCGACCCGATTGGCCTGCCACTGCTGCACGGGGAAGGCGAATGTCAGCGTCTTCTCCTCAAAGGAGCATTCGGTCCACTCCCCCTTCATCAGTCCGTTCATCGTGTCCTTTTGCTGGACGTTGTTCTGGTAGATCGTATCCCTGCAGTGCTGCTCCAGAGCTGCCTGTCCGGTCTGTTCACACATGAGCCTTTCCCCTTTCGTAGTATACTTTTTTCTCCTCTTCCGGCACCATGTTCCCGCCGGTCGCCCAGATCACATGGATAGAGTTTGCATCCGGGGCCGGAGCGAAAGCGCCATTGCATGTATACCGCAAGCCTTCGAACGCCGCGCACGCGGACGGCTCGATGAATATACCGGAAGCGTCCTTGAGCGCTGCCAGATACGGATAGAGTTTCTCATCTTCGACTGTAAAGCATCCGCACAGCTGGGTCTGCATTGCTTTTGCCACGAGGCCGGAAGGACGTCCAACGGCCAGACCGTCTGCCTCCGTCTTGCCGTCGATGCCGATGTCACCGACTGCGATGCCGTTCAGCTTGCCGGAAATGAGTCCCAGGGCCATGCACGGAGCATGGGTCGGTTCCGCGAAAAAGCAGTACGCCCCTTCCCCGAAGATCTTCCGGATCCCGTAAGCGACACCGCCCGGTGCACCGCCCACGCCGCACGGCAGGTAGACGTACATCCTGTGCTCCCGGTCCACGGTGATCCCCAGCTCATCCATCTGCTTCTTCAGACGTTTGCCCGCTACGGAATAACCCGCGAAAAGGTCCAGTGAATTTTCATCGTCCACGAAATGGCACGTCGGATCCGCCTGCGCCTCACGTCTTCCCTGGGCGACTGCCGCTTCGTAATCATCCGGATACTCCACAACGGTCACGCCCTTGGAGCGGAGCATGTCCTTCTTCCACTGGCGTGCGTCCGCGGACATGTGCACGGTCACCTCGAAACCGATCGCCGCGCTGATGATCCCGATGCTGAGGCCCAGATTTCCCGTAGACCCCACTGCCACCTTGTATTTAGAGAAGAATTCCTTCATCTCAGGATCCCCCAACTTCGCGTAATTCTCATGCTCACCGGTAGCCGGATCCCACTGCAAAAGCCCCGCCTCCACGGCCAGCTTCTCCGCCAGTTTCAGCACCTCGTAGATGCCGCCTCTGGCCTTGACGGATCCAGAGATCGGCAGGTGTGAGTCCTGCTTGATGAAAAGTCTGCCGACCGGCGCCGGTGCATCGTCTGCAGCTATGGCAGGCGCGCCGGCCAATGCGGCCAACCGGCCAACGCCGTCCATTCCGGTCAGCTCGGTCAGCGGTGATTCGATGATCCCGCCCTTCACCTCCGGAAACATCCTCTCGATAAACGGCGCGAACCGGGCCAGCCTGGCTTCCGCGTCGTCGATATCGACGATTTCTTCTTCCTGCCCTTCTGCCGGCGGCACATACCCCGGGTTCACCCAGAAAAATTCCTCACAGTTTTTCAGTTTATCCATATAATCGGTCATATCCTGTCCTCCTCTTGTTTCTACACTGCTCTGATTATACCATCATTGACAGTCTCCGTGCTTCAGAGAATCCGAAATTTCGCAATTTCTCTTATTGACGCGAGCGCGGCTGGGATGTATAATCGTAGGGCAGGTTTGAAAAAAGCCATGCGCCATTAGCTCAATTGGATAGAGTAACGCACTACGAATGCGGAGGTTTGGGGTTCGAGTCCCTAATGGCGCGCCAGAAACGCTGAAATCCCAAGGATTTCAGCGTTTTTCTTTTTTGAAACACCCCTTGATTCTTGATAAAGGTATTTGATCGGAGGTACCACATGAAACTCATATCCTGGAATGTCAATGGCATCAGAGCCGCCATGAAAAAAGGCTTTCTTGATTTTGCAGCGGAAGCGGATCCGGATATCCTGTGCCTGCAGGAAACAAAAATGCAGGAAGGACAGGCGGAGGTGCCGCTGGAAGGATATCATCAGTACTGGTGTTCCGCGGATAAGAAGGGCTACTCCGGAACCGCCGTGTTCACTAAACAGGAGCCCCTGTCGGTCACCCGCGGGATCGGGATCGACGTTCACGACCATGAAGGGCGCGTCATCACATGCGAGTACCCGGACTTTTATCTGGTCAATGTTTACGTTCCCAACGCCCAAAGCGAGCTGAAGCGCCTGGATTACCGCATGCAGTGGGAGGATGACTTCCGCGACTACCTGAAGTCGCTGGAAGAGACGAAACCGGTTGTTACCTGCGGTGATTTCAATGTCGCCCACGAAGAAATCGACTTGAAGAATCCGAAAACCAACCGCGGCAACGCCGGCTTTTCCGATGAGGAACGCGCCAAAATGACGGCGCTCTTAGACGCCGGTTTCATCGACACATGGCGCTATTTTTACCCGGATCTGGAAGGCGTCTACTCCTGGTGGAGCTACCGCTTCCGGGCAAGAGACAACAACGCCGGATGGCGTATTGACTACTTCCTGGTATCCGACGTTCTGAAAGACAGACTGCAGGGCGCAGGGATCCTCTGCGATGTTTACGGCAGCGACCACTGCCCCGTCAGTCTCGATATTGATTTCTAGAATGCTATTTTAGAATCCTTAGTTAGAATTCCTTGCGGAGAAGGTATCTGTCTTTGCCGCCGTACAGTTTTCTGCGGTCGGCGATCTCCCAGTTGCAGATCAGGAAGTTGTTGTAGCTGTACGGATTTTCCGGTGAGATGGACGTGATGCCTTCTGTCGCGCCAAGCTCGATCGCCTTGGCGATGCGGATTTTGTTGAACAGTCTCTGCAGACCGTGTCCGCGGTACTTGGGAACGACCATGGTCATATCGAAGGACGCGGTACGTCTGAGATGCTCCTCGTCATAGTCGAAATAGTGGCCGTAGTTGTAGCTCTGGTCTTCCCGGTTGCTCGGCTTCAGCACGGAAACCGCAGCCACTTCCCCGTTCTCCGCGAAGGCGAGCCAGCAGCAGTCGTTCGTCAGCTGGTCGATGGTCTCTTCCTCTGTGAACGGCGCGTAGACATCCTTGTCCGGCAGCGCTTCCATGATGGTGTCCTGGAGCTGCATAAACGTATCAAAATCTTTCATATCGGCTTCCCGAATGGTGAAGGTCGTCGGCTCTCCCCGTCCGTTCAGCAGTTCGATTGTATAAGGCATTTCGATCATAATTCTTTCTCCATTTCTGTTTCTGTTTTTTGATCCGGTGCTCTCTTCAGCGCATGACAACATTATAGCACGAAACCGTGCAAAATCATCCCTGCTTTATTGATTTTGCATTATTTTCTGACAATTTCGATATTTAACTTGTTTTTTCACTTTAATGCATTATAATAATAAACAGTTTCTTATGCAAAAGCAGGAGGCTCGGTATGAGTGAGTATTCGAAAACCATTACGCTGACGCGCAAATCCGGAGAGACCGCGACCTTTGTGATCCGGCAGTGTACGGAAGATGATCTGGACGTGATCCTCGCCCTGCAGCTGGCGGTATTTGAGCAGCTGTGCGACCGATCCGTCTACGCCCTTGTCGGAAAAGAAGAAATCCACGAGTCACTGCTCATGGATTACTGTTTCGGTACTTATCATAATGACGAACTGGTCGCCTTCACCATGATGATCGCCAACCGCATCGGGCACCGCAATTACGGGACCTATGTGGGATATCCGGAAGAACTCCAGGCGAAGTGCGTTTCTATGGAGATCACCCTCGTGGACGACCGCTTCCGGGGTTACGGACTCCAAAAGCAGTTCGTCAAGCTTCGTGAAGACATCGCCCGCAGCCTCGGCGCCGCAGAGGCTCTCGTCACCATCGCGCCGGGAAATGATTTCAGCCTGGCCAACCTGATCAATTCCGGTTATGAGATCATCGAGACCAAGCCGCTTTATGAAGGGGCCGTGCGGCACATTCTGCGCAAGCAGCTCTGATTCCGTCTTTTGGAACTACTCGTGAACCCACTCGTTGCGCTATTTCGCGCTGCGCTCATACGGGTCCGCTTCACCTTCTCCAAACAGCTCCGAATCGTCCGGCGTGTCTTTGGGAGAGTCATAGGCGTCTTTCGATCCCGGTTCACCGGACACGGCGTCGCCGTCTGCCGCATCTTCGGGTGCAGTCAGCACGGCGTTTTCTATTTTTTTGCCTTTGATTTTACTGATGATGCTGAGGGCGATCCCTGCAGCACCGCTGTACGTGAAGAACGCGCCGATCAGGACCATGGACGCCAGACCTGTTCCGAACGGATGGATCAGGATCAGCACGCCGCAGATGACGGAGAGCACCGAAAGGACGATGTTCACGATCCGGAACGGGAGCACCGAAAGGTACATCAGATTTTTGAGCCCATCCAGGATCAGGATGATGCCCAGCGTGATCCAGAACACTTCGACAAACGCGTCCGGCATAACGAGGAGAATGACCCCGAAGACGGCGATCACGATCGTCAGCGCCACCAGAAGACCGAACCGAAACCCCAGGTACGCCCTGTCCCGCAGGGTCGGAATGAAGATCAGTATACCGAGCAGGATCATAACACATCCCGTGATCCGCACAAGCATGAGCATGGAATGGGCCGGGTATACCATGAACGCGATCCCCATAAGTAAAAACAATACGGATGGTATCAGCAGTTTGTTTTTATGATTTTCGTACAGCATATTTAACTCCTTCTCTCACCCTATTGTATACCACTACCATCCAAAATGGTATACCGATTCCTGTCGGTCGATGACCTTTAGTCGATGGTCTTCAGGAAATCCGCGAAGAGATCCAGTCCCTGCTTGAGGACTTTGGAGTCAAATGCGTAGCCGATACGGACAGCGCCTTCCATCTCGAAGCACTCACCCGGTGTGAAGAGAACGCCGGTCTCTTTGATGAGCTTATCGCAAAGCTCGCGGGACGGCATATTCTTTTTGTAGTAAACAAGGGCGGTCGTTCCGGCGGCCGGTCTCTGGTAGTACACTTCCGGAGTGGCATTAACCCAGTCGTCCAGGATTTTGCGATTCGTATTCAGGATCGCGCGGTTCCGCTCGATGATCTTGTCCTTATTGGCCAGCGCCAAAGCTGCCAGCTTGTCATCGATGACGGCGCAGCTGATGGTGTCATAGTCTCTGCGCTCATGGCAGCGGTGGATCAGATCCATATCGCGGGTGACGATCCAGCCGAGGCGCACGCCTGCCATGGACCAGGACTTGGACATGCTCCCCACAGAGATGCCCTTCTCATAGAGATCCGCGACGGAATACATGTAGCTGCCGTCCTCGGAGATGCCTCTGTAGACTTCATCACAGAGGACGTAGGCGTCTACGCTTCTGGCAACCTCGATGACCTGCTCCATGACATCCTTCGGGATCAGGGATCCGGACGGATTGTTCGGGCTGTTCATGGTGATCATCTTCGTGTTCTCATCGACCAGTTCCTTTAGCTTTTCAATATCTGGCAGGAAGTGATTCTCCAGATTCAGGTTCAGGATCCGGACTTCGGCGCCAATGGATTCCGGGATGGAGTAGTGCTGCTGATAGGTCGGCATGACGGAGACCATGTTGTCGCTCGGATCGATCAGCGTCATCAGGATATGGTGGTTCGCGCCGATGGCACCGTGCATCGGGATGATGTGCTCCGGCTTGATCACATCGCTGTACAGGCCTGCGATGCCCTCCAGAAGCTCCGGTGAGCCGCCGATGTGGCTGTAGGTCAGGCGTGTATCCGCCAGTTCATTCATGTATTCCGCTACATCCAGTCCCGCCATTTCGACGATCTCTCTGACCGTCAGTGAATCGATGCAGGTCTCTGCCAGATTGTATTTGCATTTGGTTTCGTACTCGTCCATCCAGCGTTCTACTTTGAAAGTTCTGATATCCATTTCTTTCTCCTTTCTTACAGTTCTACTGCTGTTCCCAGATTCTTTTCTTCTGCCAGATCCAGCGCGACCTTGGCGGCTGCGATGTCCAGCAGCGCCATGCCGGCAGGATCATAGATTGTAATATCCTCTTCGGATGTTCTGCCTTTGCAATTCCCGAGGATCAGATCGCCGATCTCGTTGATGTCCTCTTCCGTCACGATACCTTTCTTGACCGGGATCTCAACCTCTCCCGCCTCGATGCAGTGTTCCATATCGTCCACGAAGACTTTGGCGTCCGCGAAGATCTCCGGATCCAGTTCTTCCTTGCCCTCCATGTCGGAGCCGACCGTGGAGAAATGCATGCCCGGGCGGACCCATTCTTTTTTGATCACCGGCTCTCTGGACGGCGTCACGGTGATCACGATATCGCTTTGAGGTACGGTGACCTCCGGTTCGTTGGTGGCTTCAAACGTGATCCCCGCGGCATCGATGCCCAGTTCATCGGCCAGTCTCCCGCGGATCCCTGCCGCGAACTTCTCCGCGTTCTCCGGAAAGAGCAGATCGGCGATATAGACCTTCTTCAGATTCGGAAAGCACACGATCGTCGCCGCGATCTGATAGGCCGCCTGGTTTCCGGCGCCGAGCACGAACAGGGTCTCCGAATCCTTTCTGGCCAGATACTTTGCGCCGATCGCGCCTGCGGCTCCGGTGCGAACGCCGGTGATATAAGCGCCTTCCAGGATCCCGACCGGTGCTCCGGTGTATTCGTCAAACACGTTGATGGTCGCCATCAGGTTCGGCAGCCCTTTCGCCGCGTTTCCGGCAAAGAACCCGATCGTCTTATGCCCGAAGATGTGCTCCCCCGGAAGATATCCGGAACGGATATCCATATCCCTCTGCCCTTCCTCGAAGACATGAAATACAGTCGGCCACGCGACAGCCTCACCGCCGGACTTCATCCGGTACACATTCTCGACCGCCTGGATCGTCGGTGCCATCTCAATTACCTGCATTATATCGTTTTTATTCAATATTCTCGTTGTCATCATGTGCCTCCTTTATATTACTTCATTACTTTTTCTGAAAGTCTGATTCTGTATCGATCATCTGTCTCCATCCGAACCTGGCGATGGAGGTCAGAACAAACACCATTACAAGTACTTCATTGATGATGGCTGAATACGCCCCGATGAGACTGTCATAAACGATCCACGGAGGTGAGATGAATGTCAGCCCCACCAGGCGAATCAGCCCTGCGTTGTTGGTCCACATACCGATCGTGCCCGCGATCATGACCAGAAGGGGGATCAGACTGATCGGTCCGTTCCAGGTAAAGTACGTTATGATCAGTGAGATCGAAATGAAGACCGGGACCCAGCCTTTGAACCGGACCCACGCCCACTGATTGTACTTGCTCAGCATGAGGTTCCGGATGATGACGAACACCTGGCTGAGACACCCGCTGTACGCGCCCAGCAGCAGATACTGCAGCGCGAAGGTCGCGCACCCTGCCGCCTGGGTCAGATACAGGCTCCTGTTCGACTTCAGCTGATAGGAAAGCAGGAAGAACGCCGTTGAAATAATTCCGAGACTCTGTGTGAATGCAAAACCCATATTCATGTTTCTTCCTCCTTTCTTTCGTCTATAGTGTAGCAAAATCCCGCTCGGCGGGTTTTGTATGATATACAAATAATTTATTATTATATTGTATTAATTACAAATATTGAGTATGATATCCATAGAACTCATACTATAGACTGGAGATTTGCGATGGCACTGACGGTAAAAGATATTCTGGAGCTTCCCTCCGGACAGAAGATGAAGCTGCTGGCAGGCGAGAAAGGACTGGACAGACCTGTGGTCTCGGCGGAGATCGCGGACTATGAGTTTGCGCCGGATCTGGACCTTGCCGCAGGCGGCACCTTCAACATCCGCGAAGCGATCGACCCGGGGAGCTTCGTCATCACCAGCCTGCTCTTCGCCAAAGATGACCCTTCCGCCATACTGCCTGCCGTGAAAACAATGCAGGAACTGGGTGTGGCCGCTCTGGCCTTCAAGCAGATCATTTATGACGCGCTGCCCGATGAGGTCCTGACCTTCGCAGAGGAACAGGACTTCCCCCTCCTCATGTTCGGCAGGGACGTCTGGTTCGAGAACATCATCTTCGACATCATGTACGCGGTGCAGTTTGACGACAAGGTCTACCTGTCCGAGGAAAAGATCGACGCGATGCTGTCGGGGCATATGAACCGATCGGAGCTGGATATCATATTGAAGGGCATTTCACTGAAGCTGCGCAAGTATGTTTCTGTGGTGTACATCGCCGGGGATTCTCTCGACGCGGGCCGGATCCTGCGCAGCTTTTACCTGCTCAAAGGCTTTCAGAGCAAAGGCCTCATGGTCCGCTACGGCGACGGTCTTTTTCTCATTACGACGTCCGCCCGCGCCAATCACAAAAGCCACGATCTGATCCGCCGGGAGGCGTTCGAGCTTCTCGGTATCGCGGAAGACGTCTCCATGGGCATGAGCGATGTCCACGAGCGCAAGGCGCTGGACCGGGCGTTCCGAGAGAGCCGGCAATGCCACCTCGCATTGCTCGCTTCCGGGGAGGCCTTCCCCTGCTTCAGCCAAACCGGCATCTACCGGGTCATCCTTCCGGCGTTGGACAATGAGGAATCGGCGGCCTTTGCAGAAGATCTGCTGCGCCCGGCAGCGGACAACGCCGATCTCATGGAGACGGCGCAGGAATACGTTGCGTCCGGCGGTGACATCGCGAAGACGGCCGCGCTGCTGCATTGCCACCAGAACACGGTTCGCTATCGTCTTGGGAGGATCCGCACCCTCACCGGCCTGCAGGATGTAACGGACAGCGAGCTGTATCTGCAGCTGAAGGTCGCGCTGGCGATCGACCGCGCGCGCCGCATGAGCTCTGCTCAGAATCCGTAGAACAATTCCTCGATCTTGTCAGCAAGACGGGCGATCATCCGGCTGTCGGTTCCGTAATTTGGTTCATCGCTGGGCTCAATGAAGCGCTGAATTCGCCTCTGCTCGGTTTTAATTGCCTCCCGGAACATATTCCTCGACATTCCCTTTTCTCTCTTCAAATCGTCGATTCTGATATTTGGGGCACAATTTGACAAACTGGTAGGTAACAGTACCCTACTGTTATCTGATTTTGTACCCTACTATCCGATGTCATGTCCGGCTGCAGTAGGTCACAGTTTCTCAAACTGGTGGGTAACAGTACCCTACCGTTTTCTGGTTTTGTACCCCAACGCTTTTTTCTTGCTGCAAAACCCCTCTTTTATATTGTGTGAAAAGCCGGGAAGTATGTGCACCAGGGTGCAGTTATGGGATATAATATGCACAGCAGGCGATAGCAGGAGGTGTCCCCATGAATTACGTGCATCACTATGATTCCCCGCTCGGCGGCATCACGCTGAGCAGCGACGGTCAGGCTCTGACCGGGCTGATGTTCGATGACGAGAAGTACTTCGGGGAAACGCTCGGCACGAGCGGAACACCCTCCACCGGCGATAACCCGGCACTTCCTGCCTTTGCAGAATCGGTGCGCTGGCTGGATACCTACTTCAGCGGCAGGGACCCCGGGTTTCTGCCCCCGATTGCCCTGCATACAACGCCCTTCCGGCGGGAGGTCTGTGAGATCATGCTCACGATTCCATACGGCTGCACGATGACCTACGGAGACATTGCCGCGATCATCGCTCAGCGCCGGGGAATGGCGCGCATGTCTGCCCAGGCGGTCGGCGGCGCTGTCGGGCACAACCCGATTTCTCTGATCGTCCCCTGCCACCGTGTGGTCGGAACGAGCGGCTCGCTGACAGGATACGGCGGAGGCATCGACAGGAAGGTCAGGCTGCTGGAACTGGAGGGCGCGGACATGACAGGTTTCTTCGTGCCGACCACAGGAACCGCGCTATGATACCCACAGGAACCGCGCTATAATTAGAGGAGGATACGAACATGTCATTCCAGGATATCAACGAAGTGTCGGATCGGCACCTGCACATCGTATGGGTCAATTCCGATCCGATCTCGGCCGTGAACATGGTCCTGATGTACGCCACGAATTCGCTGCTGAATGAATGGTGGGATAAGGTGACCGTCATCATCTGGGGAGCGTCCCAGAAGCTGGCTGCAGAGGACGAAGCCGTTCGCTTTGAGATGCAGAACGCGCGGGATGTCGGCGTGGAGTTTTCCGCGTGCGCCAGCTGCGCGAATAACCTGGGGACCGGACCGGCGCTGGAAGCAGACGGAATTGAAGTGATCCGCTGGGGTCAGAAGCTGTCCCAGCTTCTGCAGAATGGGAAGCATGTGATCACTATCTGAAGGGAGTAACTATGAGCGGACTGCATTTCAAATACGCCAGGATCCAGGGCAAGGAAATGGCTCGGAACACCATGTACGCGAAAGGAGTTTTCAGCATGTGCTGGAAGCTGATCCAGGACGATATCATGGATGAAGAAGACGCGGATCTGTACCGGGAGATCGACGACTGGTTCGCCGAGAACCTCCCCTGGCCGGACCCATGCAAAAACCAGGAGCCCGTCGTCTGCTGGTTCAAGACGGAAAACACCGAAGAAATGATGAAAATGATCCGCCCTGCCCTGTGGCTGCTGGAGCGGTATCATCATCCATACTATCTGGTGTACACGAACACGCCGGGCGAGATCGTTTACGAAGACCAGTATCAAATCGCTGCAAAAGCAGGAGAAGCCCTGCAGATCGAAGACGTGCAGCCGTCCTGGTCGCCGGAAGAGTAAGCGTCCTCAAATCCGCCGCCGGCTGCAGATGATGGCCGCCAGGATCAGCGCGGTGATTCCGCCGATCAGTTTGCCGATGACCATCGGCACGATCATATCTGGCGCGTAGCCGGCCATAAAACCGAGATGATCGCCGAAGACGAAGGCGACCGAAACCGCAAAGGCCGAGTTCATGATCCGGCCTTTTTTATTCATCTGTTTGAGCGTTCCGTAGACCGGAATGCTGTTGGTCAGCGCGAGCAGAAATCCGGCAACGGAGATATTGTTGACTCCGATCTTCGCGCCTGCCCTCTCCAGCGGTCCCCCGAAGATCTTGGTCAGCAGCGCGACCAGCGTGAATGCACCGGAGAGGATGATGGCGATACGGCCGATGATGATAAAGACCTCTGTGAGAGGCATGGTTTCCGGAAAGACGCGGAACTTCGTAAACAGTTCGACGGCGCCTACGCCGATGCCGAAGACGTTGATGGCGAGGACTGCCTTGCCCATGGCAGTGAAGACGCGGATGATGGTCCTCTCCCATTTCATGATGCAGCTGCAGATGATGATGGAAAGGACTGTCACCGGAATGGTGTTGATCAGAGTAAACGGCAGGCCCACTCCCCCTGCGAGACCTCCCGCGATCACGCCGAACGGGATCGTGATCATCCCGATCAGCGTACCCAGCGCGAAATCATTGCGGTCCTCTTTATCAATGATGCCGAGACCGACGGGAATGTTGAAGAGGATCGTTGCGCCGAGCATCGAGGATGTAATGTAACCGCCAAGGATCAGCCCTTCTTCGGAGTCCGCCAGCTCCCCTGCAAGGGGCGCGCCGCCTACATCAAGGTCCATCAGCATACCGGCAAACATCGCCGGATCCAGCCCGAGCGCGCGAAAAAAGGGCACGACGACCGGGCTGAGGATATCTCCCAGAACCGGTGTGAGCACCAGTATCCCTGCTGTCGCCATCGTCAGCGGGCCAAGTGTCGCGATCCCTTCTTCGAATTTTTCTCCCAAGCCGAAGCGTTTCCCGATGATCCAGTCCGCGGCTCCGACCAGGGAGAACAATATCATGATGTAGATAATAATATCATTAACGGTCATAATGGAAAGCCATCAGTCAATCTGACGGTCAGACAGCCTGCAGCTACGCTCTGTTGAACTTATCCTTTGGCTGTTTGCAGCGCGGGCAAACCCAGTCTTCCGGAAGATCTTCGAACGCTACTCCGTCGTGCTCCGCCGAAGGCAAACGGCTGGGAGTAGAATCCGTCTTTTCTGAATTTTACAGCTTTGATTTCCATGTATTAATCCTCCATTCCAATCAGCGCCTTGTTCAAAAGGTATTTTAACTGTACCAGTTCTTCTTCCGGCATGTCAAGACAGCCGCTTCGGCTTCTTGACCTCCGGCTTCTTTTTTGGTTTCTTCGCGGGTTTCTGATTGAGGGATTTCTCATCGCTGTCTTTTTTCGCAGATTTCTCAGCGGGTTTCGCGGCAGGCTTTCCAGCCAGTTTCTCATCAGGCGGCGCGTTCTTCGCCGCTTCCTTGTTGATCTTTCTCTGCTGGATCGCGCCTTTGATAAATCCTGCCCCTATGCTTACCAGCACAAATAAAGCCAGGAATATGACCATCCATTTTATTGACATGTACGCAAACTCCTTTCAGAGCTGTCCTGCTTTTGCATCAAAATGCTTCTTCGACGCTTCCGCTCATGGCTTCCAGTCTATCTTCCTCGCTGAGGATGACCGGCTGCGGGATATATTGGTCGATCTTCTTTCCTACCAGGATGAGAACCCCTCCGATGATCGCCAGAATGATCCCCATGACCAGAAGCACGTTCAGCATACCATAGAAATCACTCAGAAGTCCACTGCCGTATTCTTCCAGGTAGTACTCCGGACCCCAACTGCCTTCGATGATGTTCAGGAAGACGCGCCCGGCGAGGCAGACCGCCGCCATGATCTCCAGCAGGATCGCGATGCGGAAGGTGTCCCCGTATGCCAGCTTGGTCCTGGGGTTTCTCGGCCACTTATCCGGATTCTTCTTCCACGGGCCGCCCCAGATCCACTTGCAGATCACGTACAGTACAACGCCGGCCAAAATCAGGAACACACCATAAAGGAAGTAATCGGTTCCGTTCAGGAAGAACGCTGCAACGGAAACACAGCAGATGGACGTTGTACATAAAACGGTTCCAACCTTCCCCCCCGGGATCTTAAAGGTCCCTGATTTGCGGATCTCTTCCGGATACATTTTGCGGCTTTTGTATACCATGACTGCGAGGCAAAAGGCTGCTGCGAACTCCGGAATGACCTGAATCAAAACCAGTGTTGTGAATTCCATCTGCATCAGCAGGATGGTGACCAGGGCCATGGACAAAATACCGATGGACGGGACGCCGCTTCTCTTCGTCAGCCATGTGAAACACGGCGGAGCCAGATGGTCGTCTGCAACAACGAAAACGCTGCGCGATCCACAGGTCATATTGGTGTTGAATATGGCCATATTACCAACAACAGCTGTGATGACAACCAACACGCCACACCATCCGCCTACATTCTGTACGAGAACGGTAGCATATCCAACGCCATCTGCAGCGACCAGATCTGTGGTCCATGAATCCCAGTGACCAACGGAGGCCACGCCGGCTAACGTCGGCAGGACATAAGAAAGACCGATCAACGGACAAACGATCAGGATACTTTTCGGAATGACCATCTGGTTTTTGACCTCACCGGAAAGCTGGTTGATCATGGCCCATCCGCAGTACATCCAGACGCCGATCGACAGAGCCTGTCCGATGGAGCTGGACACTCCTTCATCCTCATTAAAGATCGGTTCCATCGGATCGTAATTCCAGTTTCCGAATCCAACGACTGTGATAAAAGCAAACACAAGCAATATGAAAACGGAGAAGATAATGCTGGCGATGCTGACTTCCTTGAGACCCGCCAGATTCAGAACAGTAAATGCGATGACGATGATCAGTTTGACGATGAAAGCCTGCGCGTTGTTCCATTCAAAAAAGTAACCCATATAGTTCGTTGCCAGAACGATGTACGTTCCACTGGCCGCGTAGTACGAAATTGCGTACCACACTCCTTCCTGGAAGGAGTAGAATTCCCCCAGCGTGTGTTTCGCCCAGAAGATGTCGCCGCCTTCCGCAGGCAATACCGATCCCACTTCTGCAACGCAAAAGCAGTCAGGGATAGCCCAGACGAAAACCATTCCGACCAGAGCGATGATTGTCATTCCCGGTCCACAGGTCGAAATCATTTCCTCAATCCCGAAAGCCCCTGCAGCAACGGAACAATACATCAGTGCTACAACAGCGATGACACCATAGTGTTTCTTGTTGACATTTGCTACGCCCTTACGTATTTCTGACATAAAGATCCTCACCTCCTAATTTATTGTTGCTCTTCTCCCGGATCACAGACCTCCCTAGTCGCAGACTTCGCTTGGATCCTTGATCTTTGTTTCCAGCGTAATATTCAGTTCCGCGGCGTATTCGAAGAACTTGTCACACTGCTCCTGCGTGAGCATGTCGGAGGAGATCAGACCGCTCATATCGCCGAAATCATCATTGATAAACAGCTTTGAGAAGAGGTATCCGCTCTGTCCGGTCAGGTACATTTCCGCAGTGATCCCCGCCAGTTCAAAGGACTCGACGAATCCCGGCGCGTTTACGTGTACTTCCACCAGTGTATCCTTGCCGTCCTTCTTGCCGTAGGATTCGATCACCATACAGCCGGAATCCAGCGCAAGACCCTCATCGATAAACTCCTGTATATCTTCCTTGAAGTGCGGTGCCGGCGGGATGTGGCTCATGATGAAATCAAACGGAACGATCTTCTGTCCGTTGTATTCCTCCTCTTCATGGCTCAGAAGCCCTGCCGGATACAGCTGGGAAGCGAAATCCATGCCTGCCCCGGCGTACTTGAAGTACGCGTTTTTCAGGCCTTTGAATTCCGTTCCGGCGTTGAACGCGTACTGGAACGGCTCGTCATGGCAGTGTTCTCTGAAGATCACCGGTTCATCCATGTACTCGTACTGCCGCTTCACAGGTCTGCTGAACGGAACGGTATCCAGGATCTTCCCGTCTTCAAACGCTACGGCCGGGTCTGACATGTCGCTCATTGCTGTGATCGGAGACCACCAGAAGGGCTGGAACCTCTTGGCGTAGGCGCCTTCCCATACGAAATTGTAAATGGTATCGCAGGTATCGAGATAACGCATCGAGTATTTGGTTGCCGCGCAAATCAGTCCCGGTGCCGAACCGGTTCCGAAGATGGCCAGCTTGCCGATCTCCTTGAATTTCGGCGCGTAGATCTTGAACATTGCCATGTAGCTCTTCCACCATCTCTCCGTTTCCGGGGAAAATCCTTCCGGCACCTTGTACTGACTGCTGAACTCGCTTTCGTCCCACACCTTATAGAGCTTGTCTGTTCCGTTGTAGTCCTGATAGTTCGTCTTGACCGCCAGCGCGGCTTCCAGAACATTCTGATTGAACGTCAGCGCCAGCGCGTTCAAAATGAGATCCACGCCTTCCGCTACCGCTATGATGTTGTTGACGTCCGTTGCGTCGACCTGGACGCCCTTTGCCTTGGTCAGTTCGCAGGCCAATTCATCCACTGCCTTTGCGTCGTAATCCGCTATGATGATTTCACTGACGCCGGGGTCTTTATCCAGCCTCTTCGCGGCAGCGCTTCCCTGTGCTCCAACTCCTAAAACTAGTACTTTTTTCATGTTTTCACCTCTGTATACTGTTATTTAATTAAGTGTTCGAATTTTGACATGTCTATTTCTTTGCCTTCGTCGCGGTCTGCAATCGCCTGTGTTACTTCATCGAAATCTTTTCTTGTCAGATTGTATCCCAGGAGGAAGATCATACTGATTGCAACGAAAATTCCAGGTACGATCGTTCCAAAGGACCAGATGACCTTCTGAAGGAATGGCGTAATGGCTTCTCCTCCGGTATAACCGAAGAGCTGCAGTCCCCAGCCAAGGAACAGTGTTGCGATCGCTTCACCTGCTGTCTGTGCCAGATTCTGAAGCGCCAGCATTTCGCCCTCTTTCTGTTCGCCTGTTGCGAGATGGTATACGTCGCAGCAGTCATACATCAGAGAGTACAGCAGTGAATAGAACGCACAGGTTCCTAACGCTACCGGCAGACAGAAAATGACGAAAAGGACAAATGGTACGACTGTGACCATGCCAAATACAAACCAGATGACTAAACCGATCAGATATGCTGCCGTGAATAAGAACATGGCCTTCCTCTTATCCCATTTATTCGCGATACCGAATACGAGAGGAATACAAGCCGTAGAAATGACTGTGTTCATTACCCAGAACAGGGACTGCTGACCCTCGCCCAATCCTAAACAGTTTACCATCATATATACAATGGCTTTATCCATCATAAGATATCCGACAACGAACAACAGTGAAAAAATAATGATTTTTCTGTACAGCTTCAGTTTCAAAAAGCTTCCATAGTCTATGATCAGTTTTTTTACACTGAGTCTTTCCGCCTTGAGTGCTGCCTTTTCTTCCTCCGTCAGTGAAGGCGGCACTTCTTTTACTGTCTTGACGACGGTAAATGCACCAAGGAGCATGATAATAGCCAGTGCGGTTGCCGCATAAAACCAGCTCCTGCCATAATCTATTCCTCTTGCTGAGAAGAGGCCTACCATTGCGATGGATCCTGAAGAAGCAAGGAGCATCAGCGGAACCGCTATATACGCGACCATGCTCCGGATGCTGTTTCTTTCCTTATAATCCGATGTCATTTCTGCGCCCAGCGCGGTCCATACATTGAAATATGCAGCGTAAAAAGTATAGAACAGAATCGCGAGTACGGAATAATATGCGACCTTCAGTCCCATGCTGCCGCCGATCGGATTGAATAACAATGCGGTCGTGATCGCAAATGGAATCACGGATTTTATAAGGATCGGCACTCTTCTTCCTTTTGGATTCGTTGAATTATCCGAGATGTAAGCTACGATCGGTCCTGTTATTGTCTGAACAATTATTGCAACGAAGGAAATGGTTCCCGCGATACCTGCCGGTACACCGGCAACATCGGTCAGGAAGAACATGAAGTATGTTGCGAACAGAATGTATGGTATCGTGTCACACGCCGTACCGCATCCGTAGCCCAGCTTCGTCTTCATAGGAAGTTTTCTCTGGTTTAATTTCTCTTCCATAGCATTTCTCCTTTCTAAAGCCTTTCTCCTTTCTGAACATCAACCTTTATTTCATCTTCTTCCCACAGAAATAGACCTCCTGCGGCTCGTTATAACTGAATCCTTCAGGTGCGGCCGCAAGCAAGTCGCTATCGAACACCAGGAAGTCGGCGTCTTTGCCCGCTTCGATGGAGCCTTTCGCGGCTTCGATGCCGAGCTGCTTCGCGCCGTTGATCGTATATCCCAGGATCATCTCCTCTATGTTCATTTTTTCTTCGTCAGGAGGGAATGACTGATCCCAAATGTAGAATTCCGGCAGTCTGGTCTTTTTGGTGATCTGGCGCGTCATCCCGATCTCCATACCCAGGCTCGGATTCCAGCATGTGAAATCTTCGAATGTGATGTTATCGCTTGACCAGGTCACAAGCGCGCCGCTGTCCCAAAGGGTTTTGCAGCGGAACATATTCGTGGCGCGTTTCTCACCAAGCAGCGGGATCACCGATTCAAGAGGTTCTCCGGCATGCCACCATGGCGTATAATTCGCGATGACACCAAGCTCTGCGAAACGCGAGATATCTGCGTCATCCTGAACTTCCAGATGGGCGCAGGTGACCTTCACATGGTACTTGTCGCCAAGTTCCTTTCTGGCTAGTTCCACGGCGTCAAGCACTACGCGGGATGCGTTATCGCCCACCGTGTGCAGGTGAAGATCAAGATCCTCCTCATTCAGTAATTTGATCAGCTCGGCAAGTTCTTCTTTCGTAAAGGCCGGGCACCCCCTGGTCTGCGTATCCGGGTACGGGTCAATCATTGCTCCGGTATGGATCTTCAGGGTGCCATCCATAAACGCCTTCATGGTATGCACTTTCAGGTGTTCCGTGTTGAACTCGCGCCGGAAGCGTTTCAGTTCCTTCATGCCCTCCTCCATTTGCCACGCCGCCGCGATCACGAAGCATCCATCGATGTATACCGGGAGCTTCCCTTGTCTGTCCAGCTCGCGCAGGCGTTCGTAGGCACGCTCATGGAACGCATTCAATCCGGGGATACCGGAGTCAAATACACTGCTGACGCCGGCCTCTACAGAATAATCGACCCAGCGCAGCAATTCCGCGTCGATCTGTTCATCGGTCAGATCCATAGCGCCTTCTAGGATGATGGGCATTTCTGCTGTCCCTTCGATGATATTTCCGGTCACATGTCCGTCTTTTCGTACGTAATAGCTCAAACCCGGAACAGGATCCGGCGTGTCATCGGTGATGCCGTATTTTTCGAGGATGCGGGAGTTTACCCATATGCTGTGTCCTTCCCCTTCGTGGATCTGCAGTTCACTGTCCGGGCAGATCGCGTCAAGATCCTCCTTGGTGATTTCTTCCCCATTCAGAAACCTTTTTTCCAGAACAAATTTGTAGCGCGTAAGGCCTGGATTCTTCTTGATATAATCCGCCATAAAAGCCAGCGCTTCCTGTTTGCCGTTGCATTCGAAACGCTCACCGATCTCCCCGTACTCGAATCCGATGGGGAAGGTTACATGGACGTGCGTATCGATGATGCCCGGCATGATGAATTTCCCCTCAAGATCTGTGACCTCTCCTTCAAAGTCCGAAAGGCCGGCTTCATCGCCCACATAAATGAATTTTCCGTCTTTCACCGCCAGGGCGGATGCCTGTAAAGCGTCTTTGTTCGCAGTGAATATTTTCGCGTTTTTAATGATCTTATCTGCTTTCATATACATTCACCCTCCGTTTCACCCTATGCTTAATCATTTCTTTTTTTTGCCGCTAAAATACACTTCCGCAGGTTCACTGTGGCTGAATCCTTCCGGCTCTGCTGTAAGCAGGTCGTTTGCAAATACCAGAAAATCAGCATCCTTACCGGCTTCGATGGAGCCCTTCCTGTCTTCGATGCCAAGCTGCTTCGCTCCATTGATCGTATATCCCAGGATCATTTCTTCGATATTCATTCTCTCGCTTAAAGGCGCAAGCGGATTTTCAGTCGTCTCACCATCAATCCATTTGGTCTTCTCGGTGATCCAGCGCGTCATGCCGATTTCCATGTTGCTATACGGATTCCATGATGCAAACTCATCCCAGAATCCGACATCATCGCTCGACCATGTTACAAGGGCTCCGGTGTCCCAGACGGTCTTGCTGCGGTACATCTTAAGCGCCCGTTCCTTACCGATCACGCCCGGCCAGAACTCGGCAGGTTCGCAGCCCAGTCCCATGTTCCCGGCGTGCCATGCCGGTGTGTAATTGGCAATAACGCCGAGCTCGGCGAAGCGGGAAAGATCGGCATCATCCTGCACCCACAGATGGGTACAAGTGACTCTCACACGGAAACGATCTCCCAGTTCCTTCCTGACCTGTTCCACGGCATCCAACACAATACGGGCAGAACGCTCGCCAACAGTATGCGCGTGAAAATCCAGGCCTGCCTCGTTGAGTTTTCTCAGGAGATCCGCCGTTTCATCGACGCTGAGAGTCGTCGCTCCCACCGCGCCGGTGTCTTCATAAGGCGTGATCATGGCCGCCGTTTCAATTTTTAAGGTGCCATCCATCAGGATCTTGAAGGTATGGACCTTCAAATGTTCTGTATTGAACTCCCGGTTGAAACGCTTCGTCTCTTCCAGCGCTTCTTCTACCTTCCTCGGATCCGTCAGCATATAGCATCCGTCAACATAGATTGGCAGCTTCCCCTGCTCATCCAGCTTGCGCAGATACGTATAGATCATCTCATGGATATCGTTGTGTGATGGAAAGCCGGCGTCAAATACCGCGTTCACGCCGTACTTTTCACAGAACTCGATCCAGTGTGAGATAGCTGCCCCGATCATCTCGTCGGTCAGGTTCTCCTTCAACTGATCGAAGAGAAACGGCCAGCTTGCGGATTCAAAGGCGTTTCCGGTGATATGACCATCTTTGCGCACATAATAGGCGAGCTGCGGCACGGGATCCGGCGTATCGTCGGTGATGCCGTGACGTTCCAGCATCCTGGAGTTTACCCAGACGCTGTGACATTCTCCTTCCAGGATCACGACCCCTCTGTCCGGGCAGATCGCATCGAGGTCCTCTTTTGAGAGGTCCTCGCCATTCAAGCACGCGCGATCCAACAGGAATCGGTAAGGATCCTGTCCCGGGTTCTTGCGGATATGATCCGACATAAAGTCCAGGGCTTCTTGTTTATTGGTACAGGGGACATACACGCCCAGATCCACGTATTCAAACGCGACGCCCGTCGTGATATGCACATGACTGTCGATGATGCCGGGCATGATGAATTTTCCGCCGAGATCAGTGACTTCTCCTTCAAAGTCCGCAAGGCCGGACTCGTTGCCCACGTAGACAAATTTGCCGTCCTTCACAACGAGCGCAGACGCCAGCGGGTTGTCCCGGTTCGAGGTAAATATTTTCGCGTTTTTGATAATCTGATCTGCTCTCATTTGATTTTCTTCCCTTCAATATACACATCCTTCGGCAGTTGATAACTGAATCCCTCGTGCTCCGCAGTCAGAAGGTCTTCGTCGAATACGAGGAAATCCGCGTCTTTGCCGACCTCGATGGATCCCTTGATGTCCTCGACGCCAAGCTGCTTCGCGCCGTTGATTGTGTAACCCAGTATCATTTCTTCAATGCTCATCTTCTCACTGTCCGGAGGATTTGGCGCGCTTGATTTATAGAAATCAGGAGACTTGCTCTTCTCATTGTCCCAGCGTGTCATGCCGACTTCCATTCCAAGATACGGGTTCCATGTTCCGAAATCCTCGTAGAAGGCCACATCATCACTGGACCAGGTCACGAGAGCGCCGCTGTCCCAGACGGTCTTGCAGCGGTACATCTTCACTGCACGCTCTTCGCCAAGCAGATCGGACAGTTTGACGTCGGCGTCCGAATAGCCGGTATGCCAAGCCGGCGTATAATTAGCGATCACGCCCAGCTTCGCGAAGCGTTCCAGATCCGTGTCATACTGACTCTCCAGATGACAGGCGGTGACCTTAATGCGGAAATCGTCTCCCAGTTCTTTTCTGGCCAGTTCTACACCGTCCAGTAAAACGTGGGACGCCCGATCGCCAACAGTATGTACGTGAAGATCCATCCCTGCCTCATTCAGTCTTTTGACAAGATCCGCCACTTCTTCCTCATTGAACATAGTGGTTCCCGCGACATCGGTCCCTTCGTATGGCTCCATCATAGCTGCGGTATGGATCTTCATGGTGCCATCCATAAAGATCTTCAATGTGTGGACTTGCATATGCTTCGTATCAAATTCACGATTCCACCGTTTCGTTTCTTCGATGGCTTCTTTCACTTTATGCCGGTCTGTGAGGAAATAGCTTCCGTCGACATATACCGGCAGCTTTCCCTGTCTGTCCATCTCGCGCAGATATGCGTAGAACCTCTCCTGGAACGCATTATGCTCAGGGAAACCTGCATCGAAAACAGCGCTCTCCCCATATTCCCTGCAAAAGTCGACCCAGCGCATGAGCGCCGTTTCCAGCTGCTCATCGGTCAGGCTCTCCTGCAAGCCATGGAACAGGAATGGCCATGCGGTGGCTTCATACGCGGTTCCGGTCACGTGACCGTTCTCATCGCGCACATAATAGTGGAGGCCCGGCGCCGGATCCGGTGTGTCATCTGTGATTCCATGCTTCTCAAGGAGTCTGGAGTTCACCCAGACGCTGTGGCATTCCCCCTCCAGAATCACAAGATCGCGATCCGGACAGATTGCGTCGAGTTCTTCCTTCGTAAGATCGTCTTCGCCCAGCGAAGCGCGCTCCATCATGAAACGATAACACTCCAGATCGGGATTTTCTTTTATATAGTTCACTATAAAATCCAGGGCTTCCTGTTTGCTTTCGGCCGGAACATATTCCCCCAGATTCACATACTCAAAGCAGGCGCCGACCGTCACATGACAATGGGTATCGAATATGCCCGGCATAATGAATTTCCCGCCAAGATCGGTGACCTCTCCCTCAAAATCCGAAAGGCCCGCCTCATCGCCGACATAGACGAACTTCCCGTCTTTGACCGCCAGGGCGGCTGCCCGGGGATTATCCTTGTCCGCTGTGAATATTTTCGCATTCTTAATGATTTGATCTGCTTTCATGTAGTGTCTCCTTTCCTGTCCTATCTGATCGAACGTCTGCCGCCCTAAATCAGATGATCAAATCTTGACATGTCGACTTCTTTTCCTTCTTTACGGTCTTCGATCGCCTGTTTGACTGCTTCAAAGTCGTCTCTGGTCAGATTGTACCGAATGAGGAAAACCATACTGATTACAACAAACGCTGCAGGAATGATCGTTCCCAATGACCAGATACCTTTGGCAGTAAAATCAGTAACCGCAGTCGCATCTGTATAACCGAAAATCTGCAGTCCCCAGCCAAGAAACAGTGATGCAAAGGCTGCCCCTAATGTCTGCGCCAGACCCTGCAGTGCCAGCATACTGCCTTCCTTTTGTTCCCCTGTTACGAGAGTATATACATCCGTGCAGTCATACAGCAGAGAGACCAGCAGACCATAGAATGCTGCCGTTCCCAAACAGAGGACTCCGGCGAATATGTTGTACGATACAAACCCTACCGTTGTTACCATACCAAGAGCAAACCAGATCACGGAACCGATAACATATGATCCAATAAATACAACCATTGCTTTCTTCTTGTCCCATTTATTCGCTATACCGTATACGATAGGAATGGCCAGCAAGCTGAGTGCAGTGTTGATCGTCCAGAACAGCGACTGACGCGCCTCACTGAGTCCCAGATAACTTGTCATTGTATATACAACGCCATCGTTCATCATTAAAAACGCGGTTGCAAAAATCAGGCTGAACAGAACGAGTCTTCTGAATATCTTGATTTTGAAAAAGCTTATATAATCGAGGACGAGTTTTTTCAGGTTGAACCTTTCCGCTTTGATTCTGGCCTTTTCTTCTTCCGTATAGACAGGTGGTGTTTCTGTCGAGGTTCTATGACAGATACCTGCGCCAAGAAACATAAGTATTGCCATTGCCAGTGCCGCAAAGAACCAGCTTCTGCCGGTGCTTGCGCCGTGTGCGCCGAAGAAACCTACGATTGCGATCACTCCGCCGGTTGCAATCAGTTCAAATGGTATTGCTGCGTATGCCACAATACTTCTGATGCTGTTTCTTTCTATATAATCATGTGACATTTCTGCGCCCAGAGCGGTCCACACATTGAAATATACGGCGTAGCAAACAATGAAAATAATTGCAAATGCTGTGTAGTAAGCAATTTTCAGTCCCATGCTGCCGTTAATAGGATTGAACAGCAATGCTGCAGAAATCGCAAATATAATGGCAGTCTTCATCATGATAGGTCTTCTTCTTCCCTTTGGATTCAGAGAATTATCAGATAGATACCCTGCTACCGGTCCGGCTATTACCTGACAAAGAATAGCAATGAAGGTGATGGTTCCGGCTACACCTGCCGGGATCCCGGCCACATCGGTCAGGAAGAACAAAAAATACGTTCCGAACATCGCATACGGAATCGAATCGCATGCTGATCCGCATCCGTATCCTATCTTTTCTCTCATCGGAAGTTTCACGTTGTTTATAGTCGGTTCCATTTCAACACTCCTTTCATATTGACTTACTAATTGACTTACTTAAATAATATCCTTAAATTCATTCAGGTCTATTTCTTTACCTTCGCGGCGATCGTTAAGCGCCTCCTGCACCTCCTGGAATCTCTTTGGATTGACCCTGTACAGGCACAGTATCAGCAGTGATGCGATCATTGCTATTGCCGGTACGACCGTAACCAATGTCAAAATGCCATGGATCGCTTCAGGAGTGATATTCCCGGCATCGTATCCGATGAATGTAAGCAGCATGCCGAAGATCAGTCCGCCTACAGCGGAAGCAACGGTCTGCGCAAGTGAAGATATTGCCATAATGGAGCCTTCTGTTCTTTCTCCTGTAGCAAGCTCATGAATATCGCAGCAATCATATATGAGAGAATACATGACTCCATAGAATACGGTCGTTGCAAACCCTGTGCAAACCGCGAATAAAAACGCCGACAGGAATCCGGTGATTCCGATGAAATAGAACACGAAGAATCCGACAATCGTGATTCCCTCGAAGACAAACATAGAGAACTTTTTATCGAACTTGTTTGCAAAGCCTACAATCACCGGTGTCAGAACGAGACTGATGACCGCATTCAATACGAAGAATACAGACATGATCCCCTCGGAAAGCCCCGCGTTATATGTCAGGCAATAGATGACGCCGTTGGTCAATACGATGTATCCCAGGGTAAACACAAACTGCATGATGGTCAGACGTCTGTAGGCCTTTCCTTTCAGGATCTTGCAGTAATGCTTGATCATTTCGATTGGCTGGAACTTCTCGGCTACTTCTTTTGCTTCGGTCTGCGCAGTATCGAAATACTCGTATCCTTTCGTGTTTCTCCAGCAGAGCAATCCGCCAAGCAAAACTACGACGGCACAAAGGGTTGCTCCTAAAAACCAACCTGTCCGCGGTGAATCCGGAAACGCTCCAACCATCAGAATCGTTCCGGAAGAAGCAATAACCAGTGCAGGATACGCGCTGATGCCGATGAACAGCCTTACATTGTTACGTTCGGTATAATCATCCGTCAGTTCCGCGCCAAGGGCGTCCCATGGTCCCTTCCAGCAGGCGTAGCATGTCTGGAACAGCATTCCTATGATAATGTAATATACGAATGCTCCGTTTCCGGTGAAATGGAACGGCGCGAAGCTCAATATGATAATAAACGCGAACGGAAATATGACGCGGAAAAGATACGGTCTGCGCCGTCCTTTCGGGTTTTTGGAGTTATCCGAAATGTAACATATGATCGGGCCGGCAATCGCGCACCATAAAACCGATACAAATGAAATGATTCCTGCTCTGCTCGGTGCCATTCCGACAAAATCCGTAAGATAGTAAATAAAATACGAGAAGAATAACGTATATGGAATAGAATCGGCAACGGTACCGACGCCGTATCCTAATTTGACTTTAACGGGCAGTTTTCCTAGTCGAACATTGTTTTCCACTGTTTTCCTCCTTTCCTATTTTACCTTTTTTCCGCAGAAGTACACCTCCGAAGGTTTCCAATAACTGAGGCCTTCCGGATCCGCTGTAAGCATGTCACCGTCGAACACCAGAAAGTCAGCATCTTTACCTGCTTCAATGGAGCCCTTTGATTTCTCGATGCCCAGCTGTATCGCTCCGTTGATGGTATATCCCAGGATCATTTCCTCGATGTTCATCCGTTCATCTTCCGGAGGAAATACCGAATCTCTCCACATAAAGTCAGGAAGCATGGTCTTTTCGGTAGCTTTACGCGTCATGCCGATCTCCATGCCGAGGAGCGGGTTCCATGGAATAAAATCATAGTAAACGATATTGTCACTGGACCATGTTACCAGAGCGCCGGTGTCCCAGACTGTTTTGCAGCGGAACCCCTTCCTGGCGCGCTCTTCACCAAGCAGCTGTGAAATCGGCTCCAGATCATCTCCTGCGTGCCACCAGGGAGTGTAATTGGCGATCACGCCAAGTTTGGCAAAACGATCTAAATCTTCATCACACTGAACTTCCAGATGCGCGCAGGTTACTCTTACGTGGAAGTTGTCCCCAAGTTCCTTTCTGGCCAGCTCCACGCCGTCCAGTACCACGCGGGACGCCATTTCACCAACCGTGTGAAGATGGATGTCCAGATCATCATCATTGAGAGCTACGAGGATCTCTGCCAGTTCCTCTGCGGTAACAGCGGTAGAGCCCGTTGTTCCGGTGTCCGCGTACGGGGTGACCATAGCCGCCGTATGGATCTTCTGGGTTCCGTCCATGAACAGCTTCAGGGTATGAACCTTCAGATGTTCCGTGTTGTACTCTCTGCGAAAACGTTTCAGTTCCTTCAGACCTTCTTCTGCTTCCCACTTGGCCGCGATGACATAGCAGCCGTCGACATAAACCGAGATCTTTCCCTGCAGGTCCAGTTCCTTCAGCCGTTTGTACACCTTCTCGTGGAACGCGGAATGTCCCGGGATGCCGGCGTCAAAGACAGCATTGACACCATATTCTTCACAAAATTTGTTCCATCCCAGAAGCATCACATCGATCTGCTCATCCGTCAATTCCATGGACTCGTCGAGGATGATCGGCACCTCCGCCGAACCTTCGATGATATTTCCTGTTATATGCCCGTCTTTACGCTCATAGTAGCTGAGTCCCGGCACAGGATCTGGCGTATCATCGGTAATGCCGTGCCGCTCAAGGATCTTTGAGTTCACCCAGATGCTGTGTCCTTCCCCTTCCTGGATCTGGAGTTCACAGTCCGGACAGATGGCGTCAAGATCTTCCTTGGTGATTTCATCCCCGTGGAGGTCTTTTTTCTCTACCACGAATCTGTAGCGTTCCTTGCCCGGATTGTTCTTGATATAATCCGTCATAGCGTCCATGAGTTCCTGTTTGCTGTTGCAAAACATGCGCTCACCCATTTCCGCATACTCAAATCCAACCGGCATGGTTACATGGACATGGGAGTCGATGATACCGGGCATGATGAACTTGCCTTCCAGATCCGTGACCTCCCCTTCATAATCCGAAAGGCCCGCCTCGTCGCCTACATAGACAAATTTACCATCCTTCACCACAAGGGACGTTGCTAGCAGGTTATCCTTGTCCGATGTGAAAATCTTCGCGTTCCTGATAATCTGATCTGCCTTCATAATGATCCACCTCCTATAGCCAAAAGTACTTCGTCAGGAAATAAGTCCTGTCCCAATCAACGATTTTTCTATCTTCTACCTTCTCCGGATGAATGTCGAACTCATCGAAAATCATAATCTGCTTGCTGCACAGATCGTAGAGCGGCCACGTCTTCGCCTTGCCGTCGGCCGACATTTCCGCGCTGAGTGACGGATCGCCGGTCCGGATGAACTGCACCCACTTTTTTCGCATGGTCTTCGCGAAGGTCTCATCATAGACACGTCCTTCTTCTCCGTTCAGCTCCTGATGGTCGAACACCGCCACAAGTTCTTCTCCGTGTCCGGGTTCCGCTGTGAAGAAGTAGGTGAAGACTCTGCCGCCGGCCATGGTCTGGTTTTCCGCAAGCCGGATCAGCGGCGCATTGAACCAGCTCTGCTCCATCAGACGGCAAACCTGCGCACAGGGGTCTGCTCCCGCGTCACGGCAAAAGCCAAGGACCAGATCCCGTTCCTCCTCCGTAAGCCGGGCGAGTTTCTCCTCCTTTAGATCTTCGGCCCACCGCGCAAAGGCCTCCTCTCCCATGATGAGCGGGAAGTAATCAAATTCATTCTTCATGCAGCCCATGAGAAAATCGATATCCTTCGCCGCGCCCTTCGCGTACTCCCCATAAGGATCCAGAGGCAGGTAGTTTCCGTCCCGCTCCGGAGATACGCGAAGAGAAATCACCCGGGATGCTTCCACCAGTGTGTCCGCATCGAGCTTCCGCAGATCGTCAAGGGTTTCGCATCCCAGCTTCGCCATCAGCTCGTCCGTGCACTCGATGGCCTGCCGGGAAGATCTGGTAAACGAAGGGAACCCGCTCTCGGAAAGGACCCGGTTGAAATACGCGTGGGAGCCTTCGATCAGCGGAAGCAAGGTCACGCTCCCCGCGCCGGCGGATTCGCCTCCGATCGTCACGCTTTCGGGGTCGCCGCCAAAGCCGGCAATGTTCTCATGGACCCACTTCAGCGCCATCATCTGGTCCATGAGACCGAGATTCTGGGCGTCCGGGTATTCTTCGCCGCCCGGCAGATGAGACAAATGAAAGAACCCAAAGACGCCGAGCCGATACGCAATGGAAACGACTATGATCTCGGGGTTTTCTTTCACGATATTATGGCACTCAAAAAGCGGGCTGGCAGTTCCACCGGCCTCAAAAGCACCGCCGTGGACCCATACCAGGACCGGTTTCTTCTCCGCCGGCGCGTCGTCCGCCTTCCAGATATCCAGATAAAGGCAGTCTTCTCCTTGGTTGTACAGGTCATCATCCTCATCGTAGAACTTGTTCTGACAGGCGCTTTTCCCATTGTAAAAGGCCTCATATACGCCATCATCCGCGGTGAATTCTACCGGCGCTTTCCAGCGCAAATCACCGACCGGCTGCCTTCCGACAAATGGGATACCCTTGTACGCAATGATTGTATCCGTCTTCCTGCCGACAAAGGTCCCGTTGACACACTTTACCGCCAGAGACGCGTCAAAATCTCCGTCCGTGATCCGTTTATTCTCACCGTACCCGTACAGGGCCTTACGTTCCTCTTCCCATTCCTTCATTGCTCTGTCCTCCTCACAGTGCTATTGCTTCCCGGTCCGCAGAATCGGTTCGTCAGAACTCCTACCATTATTTTAAAACAAAATAAAGCAATCAAACAGAACTTTGATTGCTTTATTGAAGTTATTGTTGCTTTAATGCAGTAAATTATTGTTGCCATTTGCAGAAAATTGCTTCTGCCTTTGTACAGTCTCCGTTAATATCCCAGATTGGTCTCCGGAAGTGTGCAGCCGCCATCGATGACGACGGTCTGACCGGTGATGAAGCTTGCCTCATCGCTGGCCAGATAGCTGACCAGAAATCCGATGTCTTCGGGGCGTCCCAGCCTTCCGATGGGCAGACTGGAGGCGAGATCCTTCAGGAAAGCGTCCGGATCGTCCGGTCGTTCTTCCGCGGCTTCTCCCGCGACCATCGGCGTGTTGCAGTAACCCGGGCAGATGATGTTGGAGGTGATGCCGTCTTCGATAAACTCCATGGCAAGGCACCTGCCGAATCCAATCAGCGCGGACTTGGTGATGGAATAAGACATGTCGCCGCCGTCATCCACAAAGCCGCCGGTCACGGACGCGATGGTCACAATCCTTCCGTACTTGTTTTTAACCATGTGCGGGATCACGCTCTGGGACACGTTCCACGGTCCCTTGACGTTGATATCGATATGGAAATCCAGATTGCTCATATCCGTTTCCAGAAACGGCAGGTTCTTCATAACGCCCGCGTTGTTGACCAGAATATCGATCCGGCCGTACTTCTCGATCACCTTGGCGACGGAGTCGTCGATGTTCGCGCGATCCGTGATGTCGGTTTTGAACCCGCAGACGTCGTAGCCTTTGCCGGTCAGTTCCGCCACGGTCTCGCTCAATATATCGCTCTTATCAAATATCGCTACGCGGGCGCCCTGGGAAGCGAGCACCTCCGCGATGCCCTTGCCGTTTCCCATCGCTCCGCCGGTCACGATCGCGATTCTGTTTTTTACTGTCATCTTTCTGTCCTTTCTCCCGCAGGTCAAATCTTCGCTCCGGAGATCTCCGTATCGATCCCCGCGTCGCAAAGCAATGCTCTGATTTCCTCCATCCGCTCATGGGACGGCGCCTCGAAGGTGTCGAAGTCAAGCCCGGCGTTGCGCGCCTTGGAAACACCCATCTCGTGGTACCCCAGCAGAGACACCTTCCGGATACGCAGTTCCGCAAGCAAGACCTGCTCCGCCCGGATGGTTTCCTCTCCGTCATTGAGGCCTTTGACAAGGGGCATGCGCACCCAGATCTTATCATGGGTTCTGGGGTCTTCTGCCAGCGCGCGAAGATTGCGGATGATTTTCTCGTTTCTGACGCCCGTCAGCCTCTCATGGACCTCCGGATCCATCGCTTTCACATCAAACAGTATGTGGGTCACGTTCGGCGCCAGCGCCAGCTCCATCAAAAGCTCCTGCTCTCCGTACCCGCAGGTGTCGACGCACACATTGATGCCCTCTTCGCGGCACGCGCAGACCAATGCTTTCGCAAAAGCCCCATGGCTCAGCGGTTCTCCGCCGCTGATGGTCACGCCGCCGCCGGAGTCCGCATAAAAATCCCGGTCCTGCAGAACGGTCTTCATGACCTCCTCCACCGTCATTTCCTCCGCGACGAAGGTGATGGCCTTGGAATAGCAGACCTCCTGGCAGGAGCCGCAGGCCGCGCACGAAGCAAAATCGATCGCGACGCCGTCCTCTGAAACGGTGATGCCTCCTTCCGGGCACACCTCCACGCAAACCCCGCACCGGATGCACCGGGACGGACTGATCATCATCTGGTTTTCGAATCGGATCATCTCCGGGTTGTGGCACCATACGCAGCGCAGGGGACAGCCCTTCAGGAATACGGTCGACCGTATTCCCGGGCCATCCTGTGTCGAAAACTTCTGTATGTTGCCGATCAAAGCTGTATTACTTAAGGCTGTCTTGCTTTTGCTCATCAGCATCCTCCGTGGGCTGTACGTTCGATGATCGAATCCTGGACATGGCGGTCGAGTTCCGTGAAGTAAGCCAGATAGCCTGCTACACGCACCACGAGGCCTCTGTATTCCTCTGGATTCTCCTGCGCCGCGCGCAGTGTCGCGTCATCGACTACATTGATCTGGATGTGCTGACCGCCCTCCTTAAAGAATGTCCTGACCACGCTCTCTATCGTATCGATACCCTTCTCACCTTCCACGCTCTTCGGATCGAAACGAAGGTTGAACAGAGCGCCTGCGTAGAAATTCTCAGGTTTCAGGGAAGCTACGGATTTGACGGTTGCCGTAGGTCCGTTGATATCGCGGCCCATCATCGGTGACGCGTTGTCACCCAGCGATTCCCCGGCGTGTCTTCCATCCGGTGTCGCGCCGGTCTCCTCACCATGCGGCACATTCTCGGACTGGGACATGAGTGTATAGTCGTAGTGGCCGCCGCGGGCGTCCTTCCAGCCCTGCACAATCTCAGCAACGTAGTTGCAGATGTCTTTGTTGATGGCGTCTACATAAGGATCGTCGTTGCCGAATTTCGGCGGCACATTGAGCAGGTACTGACGGATCCTCTCGTTGTCTTTGTAGTCGCTGTCCAGGACATCGATCAGTTCCTGCATAGTAATGATCTTATCCTTGAAAACTGCGTATTCGATGCCGACAATGGAATCTGCCAGGTTCGCTTGTCCTGTCCCGAATATTCCGGAACTGGAGTGCTTCGCGCCGCCCTCCTGCACGGACAGGCCTTTCTCGATGCATCCGTCCACCGTCATGGAGGTGTATACTGCCGGAAGGCGTCTTGCCTGCTCCACCTGAATGATTCTCGATGCTTCCACCATTCTCGTGTGGATGTACATGATCTGCTCTTTGCACGCTTCAATGAGGTCTTCCTTGCAGGTGAACGCGCACGGATCACCGGTATCGATACCCAGCTTCATGCCGGTTCTTGGATCTACGCCCCTGTGCAGGACGAGTTCCAGGCACTTGGCGTAGTTGACGTAGCCGACATCCGGGAAGCAGTCCGCGCCGCCGCCGCCGTACTGGGGCTGGGTGCATCCGACCACGTTCCAGCCGAGGACTTCCTCATCGGAGCCGCCCTTGGAGCGCACGATTTTCATACACACATCGTCATTGAAGAGTCCCGGCTGCGCCATGCCTGCCTGGATCATCTCGGACGCCTGATGGAACAGATCCTCCGGAGTCTTGTCGCTGACGCGCATGGCCAGCACCGGCTGGGCCGTCCGCACATCCGCGCCTGCGGTCAGGCACATGTAGCTCAGTTTGTTGGTCGCATCTTCTCCGTCCAGTCCGAGGCCGCCCACCATGACGATGGCCCACATCGGGAAGCCCGCGAACGCTTTGGAGCACTCTTTATCTCTGACTTCGATGACCTCTCCGCACTTCAGGAAGAAGCACTCCAGGATCTCCTGGGCTTTGTCTTCATCGAAGACGCCGTTCTTCATATCCATTTCCATATACGGATAGAGTATCTGGTCGAACCGCCCGAAGCTGCATGCTGTCGCCGGTCCCTCAATGTGGTAGACGAGGTGTACGAACCATACGAACTGCAGCGCCTCATAGAATCCTCTCGGCGGATTCTCCGGCACATTCCTGCAGTTGGAGGCGATTTCCAGAAGCTCGGCCTTGCGTCCCATGTCCGTTTCCTGGGCAGCAAGCTCCAGGGCCTTGTCCGCGTACCGGTTCACAAACCGGATGACCGCTTCCATCACGATGATGCCTGCTCTCCAGAAGTCCTGTTTTTCCTGCCCTTCGATGGTGTCGCCTGCGGTTTCCTTGATTTTCTCCTCGCAGCGCTTAATATAGCCCCGGAAGCCCTGCGCCATCAGTTCCTTGTAATCCGGTACGACCTCACCGGAGATGGTGTTGGTCTGTCCCATGTCGATGATGGAGTTTTCGTACATGGCCATGGTGTCTTCCGGAAGGATCGCGTAGATTTCATCTTCGATGGCACGTCCCTGCCAGAACTCTTCCAGGCAGTCCAGGATGATTTTCTTGTCCTCTTCTGTCACATCGATTTCATCCAGTTTTCTCGTCGGGAACTCCGGGATCTCTTCCATCAGCCACTCGGTTGAACTGTACTCCGGGAAGAGCAGCGCGCCGCGCAATGTGTAGGTCGGTACGCCGACGATCAGTTCCTCGTCGTGGATCGTGATGCTCAGATGATCCAGGACGTATTCCAGCGTCTTCGCCCGGAACAGGTACCGCGGCTCACCGGCGAATTTTTTGTACGCCTCCGTGATCAGGAGCAGACGCTCCGGTGTGATGTTCGGTCTGACGGACAGGAATCTGTCCTTTAATCTTTGTACTCTTGGTGTAATCATGTTTTCTCTCCTGTATGTATCTAAAGCTGTAGCGATTGCCTTTGCATTAAAATGCTTCTCCTGCGCTGCCGCTCATGGCTTCCATTCTGTCCTCTTCGCTGAGGATGACCGGCTGTGAGATGAACTTGTCGATCTTCTTGCCGACGAGGAAGAGAATGATGCCGATCCGGAACAGATCGCCGTAGGCCAGCTTCGTCTTCGGGTTGCACGGTCACTTGTCCGGATGTTCAACGGAGCACCCGCCGAATACCGGCTTGCAGATCACATAGAGGATGATCCCTCCGAGGATCAGGAAGACGCCGTAATTCTTCTTTCCGACAAGGGAACCATCTCCTCAGTGAACGTATAATAATTCCGAAACGAATAAAATAAATCCCAACTTTATTTTAATGAAGTTGGGATTTAAGTTCCATAATTAGTTTGATGTAAAACCTAATTATTATGACATCAATGGTCGCTGTTATCATCCGCGCCCAGCATGAACCGCAGTATTTCTTCGTGGCTGCGATTCGATTTTTCATAGGCGTCCAGGATCTCCTTCTGATCCTGTGTGATACTTAAAATGAGTTTGTCGCGCTTCGCTTTTGGCGCATTATCGCCCTCGGTATTGTCATCGATGGTATTGTCGTTGATGGGATTGTCATCGAAGGCGAAGGACAGATTTTTGATGGAATTCAGTATGATCGACATCGCCTCGGCGTTGCTCAGTTCAAGCATGATTTCCGACGAATTCCCTTTGATCCGGTCGGCGTACTTCTTCCGGTACTCCTCCGGATGGCACCGGAACCACTTCTCAAAAAACTTCTCGTAGTACGCCGTTGTTGAAAACCCTACCTTCGAGGCTATGCTGCTGATTTTCTCCGAACCGCTGAGCAGTATCTTCTCGGATTCCTCCACTCTCGCAAAGGCCAGAAGCTCCCGGAACCCCAGTCCGGTTCCCGCCGTGATGAGTTTCGACAGATACCCTTCGCTGAAATGTTCCTTTTCGGCCAGTTCCCTCAGCGACAGTTTCTCATTATGATGCTCATAGATATAGTCAATGATCCTTCCCAGTCTCTCCCCGATCTCAGGATAATCATATTTTTTGTGCATTACGATTCTCCCTTCAAAATAAAAGGATTTGAAGTTCGTATCGCAATAACTGAGCACATCGTTCATGATATTCGTAGCCTGCATCTTATAACCGGGGCTTCTGGAGATGTATTTCAGGGCTATTTTCAGCAGCAGGTTCCGCAGTACGATGATTTCTTTATTGCTCTTTTCAATTCCCATCGTTCGGTAGACGTTGTTGGACAATGTCGGAAACTGCCGGATAAAGAAATCCTGGCTGATCTGAATCATTAAAACGACATTGTCCTCTGCGCAGTCATAGATCCCGTGTACCTCGCTGTCATTGATGATAAAGATATCTCCCTGCTGCATTTTGTAAATACTGGAGCCGCATTTTAACGTTACGGCTCCTCTGAGCACGTAAATAAATTCATGATCGTTATGATAATGAAGCGGGTAGTTCCGGATATTCACGATTCGGATGTTCATCGGCATATCATCCAGATAGCCGGCCTTTTCCTCCAGCATATGTAACCTCAAATGCAATAATATTTGGTCAGGAAATAGGTCCTGTCCCAATCAAGAATCTTTCGCTTGGACTCCTGCTCGGGATGGATGTCGAATTCATCAAAGACCATGATATTCTTATTCTCCGAATCGTACAGCGGCCACTCTTTGGCTTTGCCGTCCGGAGAAAGATCCGCACGGAGGGACGGATCACCTGTTTTGGCGAACTGCACCCACATTTTGCGCAGGGTCCTGGAGAAGGTTTCATCAAACGCCCTTCCCGTTTCCCCGATAATCTCCGGATGGTTGAATACGACCGCAAGCTCAACGGAATGCCCGCATAGCATATACGGCACGGAGGACTCGGGGGTGAAGTAATAGGTGTACGATTTGCCGCCGCCTTTGATCTGGTTTTCCGATAACCGGAACAGGGGCGCAATGAATACGAGCTGATCGAACAGAGCTGCATAACGCGCCTGCTCCTCTTCGGTGTATACGTAGTTTCCTTCCCTGTTATCCTTACAAAAGCCCTCCACCAGCGCTTTTTCTTCCTCTGTCAGCTGTTCCATCTTCTTCTGCATGCGGCCCTCGGCCCACTCGTTGTAAAAATCCAATCCGAAGCCGGCTACAAAAAAGCCCAGTTCATCTTTATCGCATCCCTGTATAATGTCGATATCCTTTGCCGCGCCGCGCGCGTACGCTTCGTACGGATCCACCGGCAGGTATTTCCCGTCCCGTTCCGGCCACACGCGCAGCGAAAGCACTTCCGCCTCTTCGACAAACGTCTCCACATCGAGTTTCTGAAGGTCGGCAACGGTTTCGCAGCCGAGGATCTCCATCAGTTCATCCGTGCACGCAATGGCTTCCTCCGGAGATCTTGTGAAGACCGGGGAACCGCTCAGGGCGATGACACGCTTGAAATACGCATGGGTCCCTTCAATTAGCGGAATCGGCGTGACGCTTGCAGCGCCAGCGGATTCGCCCATGATCGTCACGTTGTCCGGATCGCCGCCGAACGCGGCAATGTTCTCGTGGATCCACTTCAGCGCCATCACCTGATCCATGAGCCCCAGATTCTGCGCGTCCAGGTAGTCCCCTCCGTCCGGCAGGTGGGACAGATGAAAGAAGCCGAAAACGCCGAGCCTGTAGGTAATGGAAACCATAATGACATCCGGATTTTCTCTGACAAAGTTATGGCACTCGCTGATTGGCTCAACCGTTCCGCCCAGCTCGAATCCGCCGCCGTGGATCCAAACGATGACCGGCTTTTTCTCCCCGGCCGCTTCCTCCGCCTTCCATATGTTCAGATACAGGCAATCCTCACTCTGGTAGAACAGCGAAGCATGTTCGGTTTCGCTGATCACCTGGTGGGCGCTTTTCGCGTTGTAGTATGCCTCGTATACGCCATCGTCCGGGATAACGTCCACAGGGGCTTTCCACCGCAGATCCCCGACCGGCGGCCTTCCGGTAAACGGGATGCCTTTGTATGCGATGATGTTCTCTGTTTTTCTGCCGACGAACGTGCCGTTGACGCACCTGACCGCCAGCGACGCATCATAGTTTCCGTCTGTGATCTTTTGGTTCTCGCCGTACTGAGCCCTAAGCTGGTCCTGTGCTTCACTCAGATTCACCATATAGTCACACATCGTTTGATTCCTCTCTTCTTAACTCCGTCAATCATATCATCAAATCGTATAATAATTGGTCAGGAAATAGGTCCTGTCCCAATCCACGATCTTTCTCTCGGATTCCTTTTCCGGATGAATGTTGAACTCATCCAAAATCATCACGTTCCTGTCTTCCAGATCGTAGAGAGGCCACGCCTTCGCCTTGCCGTCCGGGGAAATCTCCGCACTGAGGGAAGGATTTCCGGTCTTCGCGAACTGGACCCACATCTTCCGCATGGTCTTCGCGAAGGTTTCGTCAAATTCTCTTCCGGCAAGCTCGTTGTACTCCGGAAGCGCAAACACTGTCGCAAGTTCTGATGCATGTCCGCATCCCACTCCCGGATAAACTGACTCCGGTGTAAAAAGATAGGTATACGACTTGCCGCCTCCTCTGGTCTGTTCCTCCGATAGTCTGATCTGCGGTGCGACGAACATATTCTGTTCAATCAGGCGGCTGTCATCTTCGAAGCTCTCGACCAGTTTCTTCTCATCCTCTGTCAGCTTGGCGAGTATCCTTGCCTTGCGGTCTGCGCACCATGCCTTCCAGTTCTCCTCTCCGAAGGCAAACGCGAAAACATCCATTTCATCTTTGTTGCAGCCTTGCAGAAACGCGATGTCCTTTGCAGCTCCTTTCGCATACGCATCAAATGGATCCAGCGGCAGATACGTTCCGTCTCGCTCCGGTAATAAGCATATCTCTAACACCGTATAGAATCCCCACAACTGTCCTGCCGTTTCCGCAAGGTCTCTGGCATCGACTTTCTGCAAGTCTGAGACAGTCTCGCAGCCCAGCGCGTCCATCAATTCCTGCGTGCGCGCGATGGCCTCCTCTTCGGATCTCATCTGGCTCGGAGCACCGCTTTGTGCAATGACACGTTTGAAATACTGCTGGGCACCGTCAATCAGCGGGAGCATGCTCACGCTGGCCGCCCCGGCAGATTCACCCCAGATCGTCACATTGTCCGGGTCGCCGCCGAAGCCTGCGATGTTCTCGTGAACCCACTTCAGCGCCATCACCTGGTCCATCAGTCCCAGATTCTGGGCGTCTGGGTAGTCTTTGCCGTCCGGCAGGTGGGACAGGTGGAAGAATCCGAGTACGCCGAGCCTATATGCGATGCTGACGACGATCACCTTCGGGTTTTCCTTGACGAAGTTGTGGCATTCATACAGTGGATCGACCGTTCCGTCTAATTCAAAGGCGCCGCCGTGGATCCACACCATGACCGGTTTTTTCTCGCCGGACGCGCAGCCGGTCTCACCGCCAGTCTCCTCCTCCGCCTTCCAGATGTTCAGGTACAGGCAGTCCTCACCCTGAACATAAACGGAAGCCGGTTCTTCGGGATTCTCTACCTGGCAGGGGCTTTTGCCGTTGTAATAGGCTTCGTATACGCCGTCATCCGGGACGCAGTCCACCGGCGCCTTCCAGCGCAGCTCCCCGACCGGCTGTCTGCCCACAAACGGAATGCCTTTGTACGCGATAACATTTCCCGTCTTCCTGCCGACGAAGGTGCCGTTGACGCACCGGACTGCCAGCGACTTATCATAGTTGCCATCGGTGATCGGTTTGTTCTCACCGTACAGGGCTCTCATTTCCTCTTTTGCTTCCTGCAAGTTCCCGTTCATTAATTCACTCATTGCTCCGCCCTTCTCTTTTTCTGCTTTTGTTACTGCTTCCGGATCCGCAGGATCACTTCATCGCAGCTGCTGTCCAAATTGATATTCTTCATCCTCCCGTTCAGCTTCGCCACGCGGTTGCTGACGTTGTTGTTTCCGGTCTCTACAGACAGGATCTCGTAGTTTCCCTCCGGCAGATTGATCAGTATGCTGCATCCCTGGCCGGAACGGGTCGAGCTCTGTTCCTCCGTTACCATACGGAGCTCCTCAAGGTCTACCTCATCTCCGACAAGATCCTGATACATAACCGTCTCCTTCTGATGGCGCCGCCGGTACTCGGCCGGTGTAACGCCGTAATACCTTGGGAAGGTTTCATTATACGATCGGACGGAGGAAAACCCGTGTTTGGAAGCTATTTCCGCCATCGTCATCTCACTGCCAAGAAGATCGATGACCGACTCCTCCGTCCGGCAATAGGACAGCGCCTGCTTCAGTGTATAACCGAAGGTTCTCTTAACATAATGAGACAAATAGTATTTACTGATATACAGTTCCGCGCTGATCGAGTCCAGACTGATGGCTTCATCATGATGGTAGAACAGATACCCGAAAATCCGGGTCAGTCTTTCGTGATCTTTCTCGGATCCCCGGACGGACACAAGGTCTTCCTTTGAATTCAGAAGTGCTACGCTCATAACCTTCTGGACCTCCGGAAAGATTTTTTTCATCTGCCAAAGCATCTTCTCGTTCGTTGTATCCGGCATGTTTGCCATGATGATCCATTCGAGCACATCATCCCGCAGGCGGAGGTATTCCTTTGTATCCGCAACGATATGCACGTTCGAGGAGAGAAAGCCATCTCTCTCATCCGCGTATTCCTCGGCAAGATGGATCGTGGTCACGACGGTATCTGCTGTCAGACTCTGTACAGAGTGCAGAACATACGGATCATGGGCTATAAACTGCCCTTCTTTCACCGTTTCCACCAGGTTAAAGGCATTGACCAGTATCGCGCCTTTATGCACATACATCATCTCCACGCTATCATGAAAATGAAATGGGTGGTATGTATTCCTGGTGGTTTTAAATGACAGTCCGGTGAAATCCGTTTCTTCGCCTGTCGGTACATAAAGCGGACTCTTATTATAGTTTCGATAAACAATCATTGCGTCAGCAGCCTCCGAGTTTGAAATATCTTTTTATCTTTATTGCATTATACCATTTACAGAAGCATTCTCCCATGATCCACTACAAGCTCGCCGCCCATGTAAATGTATTCGATGGTTCCTTCGTCCCTGAACACGCGGACATCCTCTGTCGGATCCTGATTCACGATCAGAAGATCCGCCAGCTTGCCTTCTTCGACGGTTCCGATCGCGTCCTCCAGACCCAGTATTTCTGAATTGATCTTTGTAGCGGAGCGAATGACCTGCGCGGCAGGCATGCCGCACTCCTGCATACACTCCAGTTCCAGAACACCGTACCAGCCGTAAGGCGTCGATTTCTCAAAACATGTATCGGACCCTAAGCCGATTTTGATCCCGTTTTCGTACGCGTGAAGGAATGCCGCCTTGACTTCTTCCACTTCCTCAAGTTCCGCTGCCTCCTGATCGACATTGCTGAGAAGATCTCTCTGGAAAAATTTCGGCAGCGTCTCATCGAGGAATTCATTGAAGTCGTTTGAAGTGATGTCCTCCGCCCATTTCATCAAAAGGCGCATGGTCGGAACCAGATAGACGTTGTGTTCCTTCATCAGGTCGCATAGAAACGGCGCATACCCGTCACAATGCTCGATCGAATCCACGCCCGCTTCGATGCAGACTTTTGAAAGCTCCGGATTCTCGCAGTGAGCCAGGACCTTCGTGCCTTCGATGAGCTTCGCCTCTTCACAGATCGCGCGGATTTCTTCTTCTGTGTAGTGAACATCCGTAAAGCGGTCGATGTAATTGTTCCCGCCGCCGGTCGCCCAGAATTTGATCTGATCCGCTCCTGTTCGGAAGATTTTTCTGACCGTCTTCCTGCATTCGTCCGGTCCATCTGCCATGTAGGCAACCATATTGTTCTTTTGTTCAAAAGCCACATCCTCAAACATCGTTACTTCCGCGTGCCCGCCGGTCCGGGCAAGTCCTCTGCCGCATGCAACGATGCGGGGGCCGACAGCTCCCGGCGCGTTGAACGCTCTCTTGAGGAAGACTCCGTTCTCGGATATGTCGCGGACACTGGTGAAACCGAATTTCAACAGACGCAGCGCCTGCGTATAGCTGTGGGTCAGGGCCGCCCCATACTCGACGATTCCCCAGTACTTCAGATCCGTAATACCGGTAATGTGCACATGGGAGTCGATGAGTCCCGGCATGACATATCGTCCGGGCAAGCTGATCTTCTCTAAAGAAGCATCCCTGATTTCATCGGCCGCGCACACTTTCTCGATGCGTCCGTTGTTTATGATGACGACCTGATCAGGGACCGGTCTTCCCCCGTTGCCATCGATTACTGCAACATCTGTTATCGCAAATCTTTTTCCTGTCTTCATATTGCAACCTCCGTTTTTTTACTCTGTCTGCTTAGTCGTGTCTGCTACATCGGATTGTATTTGTATGCAAAATCAAGAAGCTCACGCTGCTTCTTCCATGGGTCTTCCTCCATTTTCATGGAACCGTCATTGCCGAAGATCATCGTATCCCTGGTCTGCGGCTCGTAAGGCTTCCACGGGGCGCCCGCGATACCCGGGTCTCCGGTCCTGGCGAAATTTGCCCAGGCAGTGCTCATGTCAAGCGCCAAATGCGGATCCATCTCTCCTGCAAACATTGCGGCATTCGGATTGTTCAGAGCGTAGGATACTTCACTGGCATGGCATGCTCCCAGCCAGTCGTAGAGAGTCGATCTTTTGTCAAAGCGATACATATAGGTCCTGCCGCCGGCCAGCGCATGGCGGTATGCGGCTTCTATGGAAGGTGTTCTGAAGTATACTTCATTCATGAGAGCTGTCAGCTTCCACTTCCGCTCCTCCTCCGGACAGATCTTCAGAAATTCTTCGATCCGGGCCTTTTCTTCCTCCGTACAACATTCACTGAAAACACTTACCATCATTTCCGCGAACTGATCGTACATTGCCAGATCTTCCTCGAGGATCTTATTGCGTTCTTCCTCCGAAAGCGGGCTGAGATCGATATCATTCATCAGCAGGATCCAGTACCGCCATTCATCCGCAACTGTCCCGATCATGAAATCGATGTCCTTTCCTTTGCCTTCTTCGAGAGCTTTATAGGGATCGGCGGGGATCGGGCTGCTTCCGCCCTTCATAGGCATCTGGTATATTTCATTGAGGCTCATTCCTGTTTCTTCGTCTTTCTCTGTGTCCGCGGCAAAGAGTTCCTCCGCGGAGAGCGCAACCAGGTCGTCCATGCTTTTGGCGCCTGTCTTTGCCGCCAGGCACTGTGCGATGCTGATTCCTTCCTCTGCTTCTTTGGCAAACTTTTCATCCGGGAACAGAAGATTGAGGGTGCCGCTGTGGGCGATCACCCGCTTAAACAGACCTTCTGCCCCATCGCATACGAGCAATGCGGAGACCAGATTTCCACCTGCGGATTCTCCGAAGATCGTGATATTATCCGGGTCTCCCCCGAAGCTGTCCGCATTCTCATGGACCCACTGCAGGGACCGAATCAGGTCGAGGACCGCAAGGTACGCCCCTTCCGGATAGTTCTCCCCTCCGGGGATGCCGCGGAAATCCAGGAACCCCCAGATGCCGATCCTGTAGTTTGTCGATATCATCACGATATCCTTATGTTCCCGCACGAAATACTCTCCGTCATAGAGAGGATCCGCAGACCCTCCGTACGCGAAGCCTCCGCCGTGGATGTAGAACATGATCGGTTTCTTTGGTCTTTCTATATCACCTGCCCAGATATTGAGGGTCAGGCAGTCCTCACTCTTTTTATTCTGACTAGCGGCTTCTGAATAAGCTTCCTGCTGGATTCCGGAAGCGCCGAATTCAAGAGCATCAAAAGTCTCATCGCTGTCCTTCGGCCGCTGCGGAGGTCTCCACCGGAGCTTTCCGACCGGGGGCTTGGCAAATGGAATTCCCTTGAAAATATGGACTCCTTCTTTTTCGTATCCGGCAAATCTGCCGTTTTTGCATGCTATAATCGGTCTGTTTGTGTAGTCCATGTTATTCCCTCCTTATGTTTTTCTATCTGCCAGTGCTAAGGTTTTCTGTCGCATTTTATCATTTCTTCATTATTTTAAAACAAAACAAAGCAACCAAACAGTACGTCGATTGCTTTATTTGCGTAAAACTTGCTTTACCGTGGTAAAATATTGCGTCTTGTTGCAGAATGTTGCTCTGCTGCGTGTCCGTCAGATAGTATGTTTCAGTATAACGCAAAGGACGGGTTTTACCCGTCCTTTGCGTTATGGTGGAGCATAGGGGGATCGAACATCAACGATGGATCGACCCGATTCCAAAAACGTGCATTTTTCAATGGTTACAGCGTTTGAAAGTCCTGTGTCAAGCAAATTAGTGTTACCAACTGTTACCGGTTGGCTGACAGAAACGGAACCCGGTCATCAACATGAAATGAGACCGGGTTCTGCTTCTGATAAATCACATATTTGCCCTGAAATCTGGCCCGGAAATCTTACCGTATTTGTCGACCATCATATCATCTGCGATCGGCGCCCATTCTTCCGATGGGGTTCGTGTCTTATCGGTCAGGTGTTCCACAGCTTCTGGATTTTGCAGGTCTGTTGATTTTGCGCCGGATGACCGGACGATGTCGATCAGTCTGTCTGGGTTATCCAGAAGAGGGCATGGACGCAGAGGGTTCTCGTTAAAAGGCTGCCCTTCCTTATAAGCCGTGAACAGCGGCCCGGCCAGTGCGTCCCGAAGAGAAGAAGTGTGGATATTATGATTGGCATAGTGAATGAATGCGCAAGGTTCAATATCCCCGGCCGCATTGATATGAAGGTACCATTTCCCGGCGGCCAGACATCCTTCCACATATTCCCCGTCATTCCAGAAATCCAGCACGAAGATGCCATGCGTCTGTCTGAACTCATGGACGCGGTCATACATCCACTTCCGCTGCTCGGCGGAGACCATCAGTTCCGGCTGTGCAGAATTTCCGACGGGCATATAAAGAAAATACCACGCGAACTTGGCACCCCATTCGACCATCTGATCATACCACTCCTTGCTTCCCATCACCTGACAGGTCTGCGCTGTATAGCAGCAGGAAAGACCGTAGATCAGTTTCTTTCGTTTTAAAAGCTCTAGCGCCTTGACACAGGCATCATAGGTTCCGGCACCCCTTCTGAAGTCGGTCGCTTCTCCAGTTCCTTCAATGGAAATAACCAGAACCAGGTTTTTGACACGCAGCATTTCATCTGCAAAAGCTTCGTCTACAAGCGTTGCATTTGTAAAAGCCATAAACAGGCTCTCTGAATGATTCTCACATATGCGGATGATCTCATCCTTTTTCATGAGGGGTTCCCCTCCGGAGAAGATGTAGTAATGTGTTCCCATTTCTTCTCCCTGCGTGATGATGCTTTCCAGATCTTCATAGCTGAGGCTGAGGGTTTTTCCATAGTCCGCAGCCCAGCAGCCTTTGCACTTCAGATTGCAGGCGGTAGTCAGATCGATCTGAATGTTCCAGGGAATCTGGACACCCTCTTTTTCCTCTAGCTTCAGTTTTTTGGGAACCCCGAGGATGCTGGCGTTGATGAGAAAAGTTCTGAACGCGGTTTTGCGGACCTCATCATCAACGTCCGTCCAAAAGCTGCGGATCATCTTGTACCAGACACTGTCAGGGTCAGCAACATATTTTTTGACGGCTGCAATGTGCCGTCCGAAGTGATGCGTCGTATCAAGCTGCTCTACGATCTTCATTAGGCGGGGTATATTCTTGTCCGGATCTTTATCCAGATAATTCAGCGCTTTATTTAGCAGTAATTTTGTGATTTCTTCTTTCATAGCGTCTATTCCTCGTGTCAATTATTCCTCATTTGTTGAATTTTCATCTATTGTGTATTATAATTCTGGTAAAAGAAGTTCTCAAAGGGCAAAAATCTTGATTTTGGGGATAAATCAACAAATCGGAGGACTTTGTAGATGAAGACCAAACGAACAGACAGACGCATCGAGAAAACGATCAAAGCAACCGAAACCGCATACTTTGAATTGCTGTCCGAAAAAAAGAATGACAGAATCACCATTACCGAATTGGCAGACCGGGCAAACATCGACAGAAAAACATTTTATCTGCATTACAACAGCGTAGACGATGTGATCCATCGTCATAGCCGGGCGACAGTGGCAAGAATCATGGCGGAATTAGAAAATAAAGGTTTTTTTAATGACGTCCTTGATGTATCGGTTTTCTTTGAAACCGTTTTGGCAGACAGAGAAGAAGAGCTACAGGAATTCGAAGTTCTTCAAGACCCGGAAATAACGGCACTCGCATGGAGACATGCGGAGAATAACCTGAAAGATATGCTCAGTGATATCGCGTATCGTTTTTTTGATGAACCGGATCCCAAAATGGAGCTCAGCATCAAATTCTATACCGCCGGGATCATGAGCATCTTTGTATCCTACATTCGACAGGAGATCGACATCGATCCTCACGAACTTGTCAGAATCCTGAGCGATCTGACGGAGAATGGGATATCAAATAAACTGAAATCAGATAAATAATGATTTGCTGACACTGTACAAATGATACTCTGGGAGGTTATATGAGCAGAATTCTTGTGCTCGCATTCCTGTTTTTTATCGGATGCGTCATGGGCTGGGAAATAGAACTCTTTTATCGCAGGTTTTTTTCGAAGAATAATCCCGAGAAAAAATGGATCAACCCTGGCTTTCTTGTAGGGCCATGGCTCCCGCTCTACGGGTTGGGACTTATTGGCATGTACACGATTTCTATATTACTTTCACAGCAGGAGATGATAGGCATCCAATGGATAGATACGGTGGTGGTCCTTGTCATTATGACTTTATTGATGACTTTGATCGAACTGATCGCCGGGCTGATATTCACACGGCTCTTCAATGTGAAACTTTGGGATTACACGGAAGAAAAGTTGAATTTCAAAGGCCTAATCTGCCCGAAGTTTTCTCTGATGTGGGGAGTTTTGGGATGCTTTTATTATTTTGTCATCAATCCATATGTGCTGGAAGGAATCATCTGGCTGTCCCAGCATCTTACCTTCTCGTTCTTCATTGGAATGTTCTTCGGAGTCTTTGGCGTGGATGCGGTATATTCCTTCCGCTTGGTTAACAAGCTGCGACAGTTCGCAGAAGAGAATGAGCTCGTTATCCGCTATGAGGAACTGAAGGCACATCTTGCGCAGCAACGGGAAGAACGAAAAGAAAAGGCCCAGTTCCTGCTGGCATTCCGCACAGAAGAAGCGCTTCGCAGCCATCTGGAGCATTACAGAGATTTGTTTCAGAAATAAAGGTATTTATACAGGAAGGCATTATTCCGGGTAGTTTCTTGGTTTGCGCCATGATCCAGGCGCCAGTCTAATACGGATCCAAGGCGATACTTGCTGCCATCGCCAAATTGGTATTTGTCTGACTCACACCCGTAATTTGTTTTACAGCTGGCAGCTGCTCTCTAAAGATTTATCATTTCATGTAAATAATGCCGATATGACCCTTAATTCGCTTGTTTTAAAATCAAAAATCAAGCGAATTCTGTTTTTGAGAAGCTTATTTACATGAAATAGCGATATTTCGTCCAATGGATGGCTTTTCAGGGCCATCATTTCAAGCGGATGGCCAAAAAGATTTTAGCTAACAAAACCAAGCCCGGTCCTAATAGCGCGATACAAAGTGTAATAATAATCACATATCTGCAGCTTCCTTGACACAGTATCATGCAGAGTGGTATTTTGTGTATAAACATACTAGTTTGGTAGGCGAATAAAAACCCAAGGTATCAAGATGGGAGCACATCACACATGAAGATTGAAACACTGAAACAGATCACCGCTGCTTCTGAGCGGGGAGAAACGTCTTATCTGGAGCTGGCTGCGGGCAATGATTCTTACTGCAGGAAATTCGTACCGCGGGAGCGACTGATCGTTCTGGGAGGAGGCCATGTCTCCCAGCCGGTCTGCCGTATCGCGTCCATGCTGAATTTTGCAGTTACCGTGGTTGATGACAGGCCGATGTTTGCCAATTATGAAAGATTCCCGGATGCAGAAAACGTCATCTGCGAGGCGTTCCGGAAGGCGATACAGGAGCTTCACATCCGTGAAAACGACTATGTCTGCGTCATTACTCGAGGTCATCAGTGGGACGGGGAGTGCCTGCGTGAGATCCTTTCCGGGCAGATGCCGTCATATCTGGGGATGATCGGATCCCGCAGAAGGGTCAAAGGTCTGTATGATGTGCTGCAGAAGGAAGGCTTCAGCAGAACGCTGCTGGAGAGCATCCACTCTCCGATCGGTCTGTCGATCCAGGCAGTTACGCCAGCGGAGATCGGTGTTTCGATCTGCGCGGAGCTCATCGCTCATCGAAGATCTGCAGTTGCAAAGGCAGGTGAGAGTCCGGTTCTGGAACAGACCGATGTGAACCGGAAGATGCTGGATTTCGCGATACATGGAGATACTCCGAAAGCAATCATGACAGTGATCGGAACGAAAGGTTCCACACCGGCACCTACCGGCGCCATGATGGTGATCGACGTTCTGGGGGAGAACAGGGGCACGATCGGCGGCGGCTGCAGCGAGGCAGAGGTCATGAGTCTGGCGCGCAGGATCGCTGCAGAGGGCGGCTGTGAGATCGCTCACATCGATATGACCAACGAAGCGGCAGCGCAGGAAGGAATGGCCTGCGGAGGGATCATGGAAGTGCTGGTCGAGGCCATAGAGAGATAAGAAAGGAATACGCAATATGATAGATATAATATATGCGGACAACGCGGCGACAACAAAACTGAGCCGGGCAGCACTGGACGTGATGATGCCCTATCTGGAACATGCGTACGGCAATCCTTCCAGTCTGCATAGGCCGGGACAGATTGCCCGCAGAGCTCTGGATGATGCAAGAAACGATATTGCGAATATTCTGAACTGCGCGCCACAGGAGATCACGTTTACTTCCGGGGGAACGGAAGCCAATATTTTTTTTCGTTACTTCTTGCATTTTTTCTGCAACTTCAGCAGCTTTTGCTAATACCTCAATCATCTGAAACCACCAACCTCACTCCATCTCGATTGTGGAGACTTGATTAGCTAGATCACTTCATTTTACGGCTTCTTCACAATGATGACTTCGCCCGTATTGCCATTGACCGTTACTTTGTCTCCAGTCTCGATCAACGCGAACACATCGGTTTCCGGTAAGATGCATATTGTCTAATGGCATTTCCTTCGCTAACGGAAATATCATAATGAAAGGCTGGTCTATAAGTGCAGTGCAACTTCATAAGCGCTCCAGATAGCATCCATGAGGTTTCCTGCCTTGACAGCATCGCCGATATAGTGGATGCTTGGGTTGCCGTCTTCCTGTGTTGCCGCGTCCTCGGGTTCTGCAAGCTTCAGCGGTGCCGGATCATATCCGGCCGCCAGAACGACCCCATCGCATGGAATCAGTCGAGGCCTGTCCGCAGCTGCACCGCGGACCAGAACGCCTTCTTCTGTCACTTCTGCCAGGGCTGTCCCTGTCAGAATCTCAACCTTGTAGTAATTCAGCAGATCCCGCAGCATGTTTGCGTTTGCTGCTGAGAGATTCTTGACCTGAAGGATATCATCCATCATTTCTACAACCGTCACTTCGCATCCGGAAAGGGCCAGTTCGTACGCCGCTTCACACCCGGACAACCCACCGCCAACAACGACGATTTTCTTGCCCGCAGCCGGTTTCTCTTCCTCATCCATCGGCCTGTTATTGCTGATAGACGTCAGGTAGTCTTTCACTTCCAGGACATTATCCTTCTCAAGACCCTTAATAGGCAGACGTTTCGGTACAGCACCGGTTGCCACGATAACATGATCCGGTTTGATTTCGTCAATGAGTGCTTCATCCGCTTCCGTTTCCATGCGGACATCAATATCCAGTGATTCCACCTGACGGATGTACCAGCTGATCAGTCTGCGGTCGTCTTCCTTATAGCTCGGCGCGGCAGCTGCAATAAAAGCGCCGCCAAGCTGGTCTGTTTTTTCGCATACAATAACATGGTGACCACGCAGTGCACATATCCTTGCCGCTTCCATCCCGCCAATACCGCCGCCGACAACCAGCACGGTCGAAGGTTTTGCAGCCGGGCTTATCGCAAAGGCCGCTTCATGCATGCAGGCCGGATTCAGGGCACAGGAAAGTCCATTTCCCGCCAGCAGGCTGCCCAGGCAGCCATTGTGACAGGCAATGCAAGGTAAAATATCATCGGCGCGTCCTTCCTGCAGCTTGTTGACCCAATCCGGATCTGCCAGGAACTGCCGCGCAACGCCAATGCCGTCAATGCGATCGGATTCGATAGCTTTTGCAGAGGTATCCGGATCTTCCATTCTGCCGGCGCAGACGACGGGGATGCCGACATGTTCCCGGATGAAGGTGCAATCCTCCAAATTGCAGGCTTTCTGCATGTACACCGGTGGGTGTGCCCAATACCAGGAGTCATAGGTTCCGTTATCCGCATCGAGCAGATCGCAGCCTGCCTCCTCCAGAGCTTTTGCAACCAGGATGCTCTCCTGCCGGTCGCGTCCGAATTCTGCAAAGTCCTCGCCTGGCAGAGCTCCCTGGTTCAGACCCTTCATCTTGCTAACCACGCTGTAACGCATGGAGATCGGATAGTCCTCTCCGCAGGTGTCTTTGATTCCTCGGATGATGTCCGTTGCGAAGCGCAGACGGTTGGATAGACTTCCGCCGTACTCGTCGTTTCTGTGATTCATGTTCGCGATGGCAAACTGATCCAGCAGATACCCTTCATGAACCGCATGGATTTCCACGCCATCGATGCCGCAGGCTTTTGCCTTCTGCGCCGCCCAGATGGCGATTTCTTTACGGCGCTCTATTTCCGCAATGGTCATTTCTTCATGGATGATGGACGGATCCCAGACGTTCGGAAGACGGCTGGATGCGGTCCTCACATTGTCCAAATTGGCTCCCTCAAGGAACCCGAACGGCGCCAGTCCGACAACTCTGCCCAGCCCGACACCGATCTGGAGAAAGATCTTCGTGCCGTAAGCATGGATCTCTTCCACCAGCTGGCGGATCGGTCCATCGAAAACATCACCGCACTGGTCCAGATCGTAATCCCGGCCGAAGATGTCCTTAACCATGGCTGCACCGGTCACAATGAGGCCGGCTCCGCCGCGGGCTCTTGCCAGATAAAAGTCACGGACAGGCGTGTTGAAATGCCCTTTGTCAAACAAGGATGTTCCGGTCACCGCCGTTTCCACAATTCTGTTTTTTATCGTTACGTTTCCCACTTGAAAAGGGGTGAATAATGCATCGTAAGATTGCTGTTTCATTTGTCTACCCTATTTTTTCCGGATTCAGTGTTCTGTAATTGCTTCCACCCAAATTGTTCGGATTGAATGTTTCCCGGATCTTATACTGGTATGCCATAACCCAAGGCTGCGGCATACGGAGATTCATGGTGTCCTGTTCTTCCTGCGTATAATCGTAACCATCTTTTCTTCTCGCGCCCGCATTGGTTCTTCCAAAATCCGGGCCAAGGCCGTGAGCAGTCTGCCATTTCTGGGTGGCGTCGATAAAGGAACGCGTCCCATCAACAGACTTCTTATCATACGCATCAAAGTTGGTGAAGAACTCCCACATAAGCGGGCCGCCGCCGCCGATGATGGAGAAGCCGCCCATCTCGGAATCGCCGCCATTGGCTACAATGTAGTCCGTTTCCTGCTCCCATTTCCGCTTGTATGCGGACGCTTCTTCCATAAGCGGTGCAGCCACATGCACGTTGCCGGATAATCCGAATACGCCTTCATAAGCTCCGCACATAGTGTAGTTCAGGTTCTTGTGTCCCAGACGTACCATGTACATCAGCGCCCAATCGTGAAGGTCTTTATCCAGCATCATTTCGTTTTTGTGTCCGCCTGCGATTTCCAGAATCTTGTCAACCGCCGCTTCCTTGTATTCCATATCCTTTGGTGTCATGCCGGCGATCACAAGCTGGAAATCGATTTTCATGTCATCATTCTGCTTCTTGATTTCAGGATCGGCTACCATTTCCGGCAGATCGGAGAGCTGTTTATCGGGATCCGATACGATATTGATCATAGCTCCTTTCAGATCTCTTCCGAACATGTTGAACTGCCTGTGTCCAAGGTATGCTACATCGCATTCCTGGAAGAGCACAACGGCTTTTGTCCAGGATTCCCAGTCAGGGAAACAACAGGTGTAGCAGCGGAGATTGTCTCCACCGTCCAGTTTATATGCCGGCGCTTCGCCATAAGTCTCCAAAGTCTTCGGACCTGGCCATGGATGAAGACGCATGGCAATTTTCGTACAAACGCCCATGGAGCCCATGGTTCCAATGTGTCCTCTGATGATTGCACGGACATCCGGACCGGCACTCTTGCCGCAGAACCAGTCTTCCCCTGCTCCTGCAGAACCCGTGCGTACGACTCGGCCATCCGGCAGCACCCATTCCGCACTCAGCAGGTTTTCCCCGGACACGCCCATGAAAATGGTGGACGGGCCAGCGCCTACCCAGCCTGCCGAACTGGCGACTGGCGAGCTGCTGCAGCCTACGCCCGGAATGTTCAGGTTCAGACCGTATTTCATAGCTTCCGCCTGAACGGATGAAGCGATGGCGTAAGGTTCGATGTGCGCAATCTGATTCAGCGAATCGATTTCGATGCTTCTCATTCTGCGCATATCCAGCTGAACCGCACAGTCTGAGCTGATGTATCCCATGACGGACCAGAACGTACTGGATGCCTTGAACTGCACGCCGTATTTATTACAGATCTGTACAATCTTCTGAACTTCTTCGGTCGTCCCCGGGAGAATGACCGCCTTTGGACATGGCGTCCAGTGGCTGTATGGTCCATAGTGAGCGGATGACTGGGATGCAATACAGCGATAGGATTCGCATACACCAATGTCATCTGATATGTTGCGGCTGCCTACAACCGCTTCCAATTCTTTGTATGTATCTGCTGTAAAAGCCATGTTGATCCCTCCTATAACGCTGCTGCGACCAGCTCGAGTAAGTCGGTCACTTCCATAGATTTACCGTCTTCTCCTTTGGCGCTGGTGAGGTTATCATTGCACCAAGGGCATGTTGTTACCAGCGCTTCGGCTCCGGTAAACAGTGCTTCGGTCATGCGCTCGGAAGCGGTCCAGCCGGAAAAGTCCTCCAAGGTTTCATTGCATCCGCCGCCAGCTCCGCAGCACCAGGAATACTCCCTGATCCGGTCCATCTCAATCAGTTCGATTCCCGGAATGGACTGCAGGATTTTGCGCGGGGCATCATATACGCCATGGATGCCGTTATATCTCGGCCGGCGAGGCTCCCAGATCTGAATCTGGTTATAGATTTTCTTTTCCCTACCATCCCACGGTTCATAGGTTTCGCCCAATCTTCCCAGATGGCATGGGTCATGATAGGTAACTTTCTTATTCACTGCAGTATGGAATTCGAGTTTTCCCTCTGCGATCAGTTCCGCCAGATATTCTGTAATGTGAAGGCATTCCACATTGGAACCCAGCGCTTTATACAGGCGCTTGAATGCATAATAGCAATCGGCACAGAAAGTAACGATCTGCTTCACTCCCGCTTTTTCAAAAGCCGCAATATTTCTCTGCGCCGCTTCCTTAAACTCGTCTTCAAAGCCCATCTGGTAAGCTCTGCTGCCGCAGCAATTGTCGGCGCTTCCTAAAGTGCCTACCACCAGGCCGGCTTTCTGCAGAACTTCGATTCCCTTTTTCAACTGCTTCTGCAGACGTTCGTCGTAGCTGTATTTGCATCCTGCAAAGACAACCACGTCTGCCTGTTCCTTGAATTCATCCACAAGGCCGAGTCCTTCTGCCCAGCTCATGCGGTCTTTTTTCGCAGCCCCGTTAATCATATTGTGTTCATTCTTGAGCTGACCGATCAGTTCTTCCTGCCCAGGCAGCTTGTGCCCTTCCGAAACGGCCCTGTTCTTCAGTGCCAGGTTGTGTTCCAAAGGTTCCAGATTGTATCTGCAGATTTTGCAGGAGGCATCACATGCTCCGCACGCCAGGCAAGCGTGGATGACTTCCGTTACTTTGTCCGTATAATCCGTGCGGCCATCCAGAATGGACTGGGCCATCTGGAAGCGGCCTTTTGCCGAATAGGTATTAAAATTGTAGTAGCAGACGGCCGGACAGTTTTCCCCGAACCGGGCATCTTTTACTTTATCAAAAGGAATCCATTTGCAGCCGAGACAGTTGCTGCAGCGTTCCATCATTGGTCTGTAATCTTCTAATTTCATGTCCGTCTCCTTTTCCTATTTCAATGTGAGCTTGCCCGGATTCATTACGCCTTCCGGATCAAAGATCTGCTTCAACTGTTTCTGAACTTCGCAGGACGTCGGGTCTTTTGGAAGCTGAATCTGTGCCAGCTGTCCGTATGGCCTGGAGTAATATGCTCCCAGTTCGCCAAACAGCGGAGCTGCTTTTGCAACCCAGGCTTCCGCCTCCTGCTTTTGCTTTCCGTCCGTTTTGCTGTACTTGATCAGGAATTCCACATGGGCAGATGTTCCGCAGTGCTGAGGCTGGATGTAGACCATGAGTCTGTCCTCATCCAAACCTTCAACATTCAAAAGCTGCTGCGCTGCCCTTACGAATCCCGGTGCTTTGTCCATCGTCGTTACGAATGGGATCTCCAGGCTGCCTTCCCGCCAGTCGCCGCAGTCTGTTGTGCCGTTGATCATTTCATAGAAGGCTTCCCCATCAACGCCTGCAAAGGCTTTTGCCATTTCCAGTCCGCATTCTTCTGCCATATCACGGATATCTTCATACTGCTGCTTCACGCGCATTTCCGGAAGGATCTCCCTACCGGCAATGCCGCAGAATACTGCCCATTGCGGAGCATCTTCTGCAACGGCCGGGGTTTCGCCACAGGATGGCGCACCTATGATAGCTGCCAGTACCTGCTTGTGGATGATGAACAGTTCATCGCTGAAGCGAGGGCGGATCACTTTATATGTAAAGTCGATTAACTTTTGAAGATCGTCGGAAGCAATAAAGTAAGACTGGTGAATCGTTGGCTTCACTTCACACTTCAAGGATGCCCAGGAGACGATCCCCATGGTTCCCTGTGCGCCGGTGAGCAGACGTACAAAGTCGATCATGTTCGGACCGGCACCGGTGACCTGCCATTTCTGGGAGTCCCACTGCGCAGGAAGATCCTTAGGACCTCTTCCAGCTTCTCCTGTGAAGATGGTATTGCCATCGCCCCAGGTTACTTCGGTGCAGCGAAGAGGTTCGTAATATTCCCACTGATGAATGCAGTTCAGTCTCGGTTCGATTTCCAGAACACTGCCGATGACCGATTTGCAGCCGCGAGGCGCAAGCGGTGTGGATAAAACCATTCCTTCTTCGGCTAATGCCTTCTGAAGCTGCGGATATGTTACGCCCGGCTCAATTACAGCAATCCGCTGCTGTCGGCTGATGTGCAGGATCCTGTTCATTCCGCTTAGATCCAGGATAACCGCATCTTCGCATTGCGGTACGGTATCACCGCGCCGATGCAGACCTCCTGAACTGACGGGTATGAGTGATACGTTCTGTTCTTTGGCACCATTGATAAGCTGTGGTACCTGTTCTGCCGCTTCTACACGGACCACCAACTCCGGCACAACTCCGGAAACAGTACTTTCATCTCTTTGCCAGATTTCCCGTGCTGCCAGATCATCTGTGACATTATCACTGCCTGCCAAATTTCTGATCCACTCCTTAGTCTCTGTTCTCATCTTGCTTCTCCTGTTCCTTTTTTTTAACCATTGGGGATGAGTGCTCCCTTCTGTAAAAAGTTACCTGTTCGGGGCAATACACTCTGATCCATGCAATTAGTTGATATGTCAACTAATTCCCCATATTTATGATACAATTCTTTAATTGACATGTCAACTAAATCGTTGAAATCTTACATCCACGGCTGGTATTGTACAAATACTGCCGGTCCTTCATTGCATGAAAAAGCCGGCCCATTGGCCGGCTCATCTATCCATTGTTTATTTTCATTCTTTTTGAAGTTTATCGTACATTTTCTGAAGAATCCGAAGCAGTTCCTCTTTTTCCTTTGCCGTGATAAGATTGTCGACTGCTTTTTCCTCCTCCCGCATGTTTGGCAGCGTGCTTTGATAATATGCTCTGCCTTTGTCCGTAATGTGGATGATATACTGCCGGCGATCTTTTTCGGAGCGAGTGCGTTCCACAAATCCTTTCTTCTCCAGCTTATCGATAATTCTGGTGATGGATGCCTGCTCCTTGTTGGTATCCTTTGCCAGTTCCTTTTGGTTGTACTCACCGCTTTTTTTATCAAGCCGGCCAAGGATAATCCATTGCTCCGATGTAATATCAAAATCCTTCAGTGCTTCCTGCACCTTCCACTTAAGCATTAAATGTACATTGAATATCAGCGGACTGATTGAATTTTTATCAAAGGCCATATCATCCCCTCCATTTTCTTTTGATAAGCACATTTTACTAATTGACACGTCAAATATCAAGTGTTGATGACATGTCCACTATATAGAGGCATATTCCCGGTTATTCTCTGGCGCTGTACTTTGAGGGGGTGGTCTTCGGCTCCACTGGATGAATGCACACTGCGTAAATAATGATCGCAATTACGGTCACCACGCCAAGTCCTATCCATGCCGGCCCGTAGCTTCCGGTTTTGTCATAAACCATGCTGACTACAGACTGCAGCATGCCTCCGACTCCTGCCGTCATGCAGAAGAACCCGAAAATCGAGCCGTAATCCCGGTTGCCGTACATCTTTGTAACGATCATCGGCATGGAAACCGTTGCAACCGGCGCTCCCAGTCCATAACAAACAGCATACAGTATCGCAGTGATTACTGAACCAGTGACGCCGATCATGTAAAACGATCCTAACGCGAGCAGTACCATGCAAAGACTGAAAAGAGCCGCCTTTTTCGTTCCGATTCGTCCGTCCAGATAACCGATCAACACTTTCCCAACAATCAGAACGCCGGAGCTGCCTGCTATTACGGCCGCTGCCTTTGCAGGATCAAACCCGCAGTCTGTTAAATAGGCTACGCCTTGTGACACAAACACCATATTAACTAAAGCGACAATAACAAAGCCTAGAAACATAATCCAGGTAATGGGACGGCGCAATGCTTCGCCAAGCATTAATCCGGTCTTGCTTGTTTCATGCACTTCTTCAGATGATCTTTCAGAAGGGTCATCAATCCGGAAGGCATGTTCCGGTTTTTCCCGGACGATCAGTAAAACAAGCGGAAGGATCAGTCCCAGAAGCAAAACGCCTGCCGTTCCGAAAGAATATCTCCATCCGTATCCTTCTATGATCCAGGTATATAGCGGATTCAGAATCATGGAACCTGCGCCTGTACCAACAAGGGCAATTCCCATAGCGAAACCCACCAGCTCTACTGGGAACCAGTTTTTGATCAGAATGGCAATCGGAATGTTGCATGTAAAGGAAAGCGTAATTCCTGTAATAGCTGCTGCAATATAGAAGAACCAGATGGATGGTGCAAAAGCATAGATGAACATAGCTAGACCCGCTGCAATGACACCGGCTACCATCAGCGTTTTAACATTAAACTTTTCCATCATGCGTCCAGCAACGATGGCCGATAACAGCATCGTCAAAGAGTTTATGGTGATGGTCAGCATGTATGTGGTCCTCTCAATTCCGAAATGTTCAGAAACCGGTTTGACATAAATACCCATGCAATTGATTGCTGTGGCAAACAGTATCATCAGTATCAGAAAAGATACGCCCACGATGAGCCAGCCCCTTATGATATTAACGTTTGTTGTTTCTTTGTTCTGCATTTCTCCCTCTTGTGATTACTCTCTTCAGCAGTGGTTTAGTCTTATTGATAATAGTTGATATGTCAACTATCTTGTCTCTATCTTAAACCAAAATAATTGATGTGTCAACTATTTGCCTGCGTTTTTTATGTCTTTGTCAAAAATGACGTTCTGTTTGACTTTTATTCCAACAAAAAGACGAACGCCCTGGAAATCCCAAAGACGTTCGCCAGTTAAATCGTTGATTGACTGTTTCAATTTGCAAAGAGGTCAATCAATGGAAGAGACTTGCTTATTTAATCCAACGTATTCCATACAGTCTGGACTATATCTATAAACATGTTGGCAACTGGCTCCAGGGAATCCTGGTGAACCTTGTCAACATCATCACTGTTGTGATAAATGTACATCGGCGCGGAAATAAGGCTGATTACCGGAATACCTCTGGCGCTGAAGTCGTAAGCATCCGAATTCACGTCGCCTGACTTGTATTCCCCGCCTTCGGCCTGTCCAACCGGCAGAACCATCATTCTGTTCAGCTTGTGCTTTTCGACAAGGCCGTAGATTGCCTGTGGCAACCCTTTCATGTTGGAAACATAAATCTGTCTAGCTTCACTCGCGTCCTCCAGCACAATTTGATTGTCATCATCCATTTCCATGGCTTTGCCAATATGTTCAACAGCCAGGTCGACGATAAGGTTCGTCCCATCTGCCTCTCTGGCGTCCAGGAATCCTACATGCCCTTCGTAATCTGTATAGTGGCTGTCGGTCGCCAGAAACATGATGTTCGTCTTTCTCTGTTCTTCCGGAACAGACATGAAATGCTTTGCCAAAGCGAAAACCACAGACATTCCGCTGGCATCCTGAACTGCCCCTCTGCACGTCGCATCGTGATGGGAGTGAATGAGGAGGACGTTGTCGCTTTGTCCGCGAAGCAGACCTTTCACATTCAACGCATCTCTGTACTCATACGATGTATTGATGCGAAGCGAACCTGTGGCTCCTTTCTGTGCCGCTTCAATCAGGCGGTCACCATCATCCTTGGACACCCATACGCCTGCCATTTGCATGTAGTCATCCAGATCCATGATTTCTTTATAGTCTTCATGGTAATAATGACAGTCCATGAAATTTCTTAATATGCCAACGAATCCTGCGGCGCCTTCTGCAAAGGCTCTCAGGTAGTTGAACGGCCAGTCATTTGGAGAAAAAATATTGTAAATATTTCTTTCCTTATCCAGCCAATCTTCCGGGTCATACACATACGGATCCTGGAATGCTTTCAGATATGCCTTGTTGCTATGGGACTTGAAATAGCAATCACAGATTACGATTTTGCCCCGGACATCAGCATTCTGAAAGTCGCTTTCCGTTCCTCTGCCCAGATAAATCAATTCTGCATCTTTGATGTCAGCCGAAGTGCTTCCGGTCTCTGCCACCCGATTGGTTCCGTTGATAAAGAAACACTCGATATCTTCAGCGGCAGTTCCACAGGAATCACCCGTTACTGTCAGCAAGCAGTCTGAGACAAAATGACAAACGGATGGAACAGGTTCAATCGCAACCTCTTCCAGACCAAGTCCACGGAAAGTATCCGCTACATACTGTGCTGAGGCTTTCCCTTCCGGTGTGCCTGTCATTCGATGCGGCCACTGCGTGAATCTTTCGATCCATGACATCATTTCGTTTTTGTCTGGTCTGTTCAACATTTGTTTCTCCTGTGTGAAGATTGATTTTTATCTATTGTCTGCAATTTCCCGGCACAGTTCTTCTGCCAGTTCTGTTGCCTTTGCGATAAGAACCGATTCGTTCTTTAATGTCTCGTGCAGCACTTCATATTGCTGCTGCCTGATGTCTGACAGCTGTTCTATTTCCTCTGCATAATTCTCAGCACCGCAGCATGCTTTGCTGAAAATTGCTGATATCACATCATACAGATCCGGGAAAGGAAGCGTGTTTCCTTCGACCCACTGCTGCGGGTACGAATCGTCAAAAGCCTGAAGGGCTGTCTTCTCATAAACTTCCTTATCGAAGTCACGGATCAGATAATTGTAATCCAGTTCTTCCAACGCAGCCAGCGCATCCGTTCTGCCTGTCTGCAGACCCTTTATTAGGCCATCGATGGCTTCTACATAATCCAGCGGCTGTTTGTGTCCCACAATCAGCTCCAGCATGGCACTGTATTTGTATACGTCATGCGCAAAGATCCGGTTGATACGCAAAAGCTTATTGTTGATAGACGATGCTTTTTCTTTGTCAAACACATCAGTCTGACAGCACTGTGTCAGCTTTTGCGCAGCTGACTGGAACCTGCTGACTTCCGCAGCCAATCCGGTTCCCGCTTCTGCCATGTTATCATCTTCCGCTTCTGCCAACTTTTGCAGGTCAGCAAAACCCTTCAGGTAATTATCATAATCCAGTTTTATCAGAGGTGAATTGTCAACTTGAATTCCCAGAACTCCAAAGGCTTTGTTGACCAGGTCAAAAGCTTTTGCATCATAACGATCTTCATTGTCGTACTGCGTGTGGTCAAAAGCTGATGCGGTCAGTTCATCTTTGCCGCCAAAGCAGGTCGCGATGTTCATGCAGGTAGGGATGCCCGCTTTATGGAACACCGTGTGATCCGCTCCTGAAATGCTCATCGGAATCACCCGGCATTCTTCCTCAGGCAGAGAATCCTGAAGGATTGTTTTTATCCAGTCTGCAAATCCGCCGGAAGCTGTCGCCATGAAGCATCCCACTTCATTATATGCGGTCAGTTCGAAATTAACGCAAAGTTTCGTGTTCTCCACCCACTCCGGGTGATCCTTCAGTATGGCTGTTGAACCGACACAATAATCGTGTGCCGTTCCGAATTTGCCGCACTCTTCTGCGCCGTTTGCCAGGAAAACAATCGTGGCATCCGGCTGATATCCTGACTCAACCATGGCTTTTGCAATGGTAAGCATGGATCCGATTGATGATGCATTGTCCAAGAAACCATCCCAGTAGGCATCGTAATGGCCGCTGTAGATAATAAGGCTGTCGCGGGTTTTCCCCTGGATTTCGCCATAAACGTAATGTGCCTCACCATCAAGCTGTGTGCGGATATCTGTCCGGAGCACGCCGGTCAGGGCCGCGCCTCCCTGCAACATGTGGCGCAGCATCACGCTGCTTTCGCGCGTCAGCATAATGGCCGGGATATCAACAAATCCCTGGATGTTCTGTATGGTAATGAGTCCGTCACAATAGGTGCCCGGTCCCTGATCCGTTACAGATGCGATTACCGCTGCCGCGCCCCGTTGCTGTGCCTGGGCAAACAGTACGCTGTACCAATGACTATTATACGCATTGGTATCGATAAAAACGAGTTTGCCACGCACATCAATGCCTTCATAACATGAGGCTGTCCCATCCCCCACATATACGATTTCTCCGGCAATGCCTTCCGGGCCGGTCCCTTTGAGACCCGGAAAAGAGCCGGCAGACACGGTTGCGGGCTGACCCTCCTCGCTACGGAAGGTCAGGTCCGCTCCGTGAAATTCCCATACATCTGCAGGCAGACTTTCTATGTTGACATTTGTCAGGCCAATCTCGCTCATCGTCCGGGCGATCCAGTCTGCCGCATCCCGTTCCGCTTTCGTACCTGCGGTACGGAATCCTTCGGGAATGGTTTTGAATTCGGTGAGTTTCTTTGCCGCTTCAAAACCAAATGCTGTATTTACTTTTTCGATGTATTTACGTTCTATGGTTCTCATTTTTGCTTACATCTCTTTAGTGTCAATTATGAATTACTATTCTTCATAGTACGCAAGCTGCGAAATGAGCTTTTTCGCATAAACCTGCGCCTTGCCAAAGCAGGTGACCGCTTCGGATAAGCGTCTCAGTCCTTCGGCTTCGTCACCGCCTTCTGCCAGGTACTGATTTCCATATGCCCAGCGGTTGAGGCCTTTTTCATAATTTCTGTATGACTCATCCAAAAGCTCGACCAGAGCCTTCTGGCTGGCGTAATCCTGACGCAAAGACTTGCTGCTTTCCAGCACTCTCAGATACTCGCCGCGAGCCACATGATAGCATCCAAAGAATGCATCCATCATCATTAACTCGCAAACGGAGCCTGCATCAGGTAGAAGCGGGATCTGAACGAATTCACCCATGGATCCGGCTGGCACGCCTATGCCGCCGCCGGTTCCCTGCATGTAGAACGCTGTCATATCCTTTGGATTGAAGAATGCCGAATGAGTATATTCCAGAACATCGCTGCCTCTGGCTGATGCCGGTTCATTGTAATGCCATTCGCCTGTATGCGGATCGAACCAGTCATGCTGGCGCAGCAGGTGGTTAATCCAATTGATGTCCACACCGCCCTGCTCGATTCCGCGTGCCAGATACTTGGAAATGGTTGCAAGTCTGCATACGGAATCTTCTTTCCACATTTCCATCTCCGGGACATTGAAGTCAAAGGTCTCCTTAGCAGCGAAATGATTGGTGCTGACAACGTAGTTACCTTCTTCACCAGCGTCTCCCGGCTTGCGCAGATTGAAATGCGCGTTGTTGGTTTCACAAACGCAGATGTCGCCTTCTGTATCAGCAAACAGGAAGTTTCCGGTTGCGAAGGATCTTGGCACTTTTTCCAACCACTCTCTGCATTCTGCAGCAGAACCGCACTGGCTGGCGAAGTAGAAGCAAGCCATTTCCGGAGACATTCCCCAGTCGCAAGCCGTTTCTGATGTGTTTGAAGTCATTGCAAAGGCAAAACCTTTGCTGCTGATTCCGGCTTGTCCGAACGGATTATTAACGGTTCCAAATGTCGAGAAGAAGCTTCCATCTTCGTTATATCCAATCAGCATGACTCTGTCCGGTGTCTCATCGGATGGAGAACCGCTGACGCCAACAAATACTGCTTCATCTTTTGTCGCGTCTCCTGCTGCAGCAAAACCATTGCAGTAAGGTCTTGGTGAGGTGGATCCTTCATTGGAAGCGTTTTCATCAAAACCTTCCGGATACTTGCCGCCTGGACGTGCCCAGCGTTCATCGGGATACGTTGCAACCATCATAAGATCTTCAATTTCGATTTCAAATCCCTGATCTTTGCATCCGCTTTGAACTCCATAAATCCACTCCATGTATTGCGGACAATACTTCTCTGCGATGTACATCAGAGCCTGCATGTCTTTCTTCGCTTTGTCCGGCTGCGGCGGTTCAAATCCGTACATGGCCGTTGTAAAAGGTGTACCAAATACAGATGCCTTAATAACCACGGACAGATCGGTTAGTTTTGAAACAAACTGACAGCCATACTGATATCCCATTTCTCTTGGCGAGCCTTTCACGATAAAGGCAGGCGCAACACCCTCTGTTGGGCTGAATGGACGCAGTTGCTGGTCACTGATCACTTTTTTCATAATGATGATCCTCCATTTATATTAGAATATTTTCTTTCCAAGTTCCTTGTTCAGTACAAATGTTGCCAGGAAGATGAGAACACCACCTGCTAACAGACATGCTGCTGCAATCCACAGGAAGGTAACCGGACTATACCGTACTGAGAACTGTGCCCCTATGAAGGATGCTACAGTCATACTTGTCAGCATAATACCATAGGTAATGCCGAAATACTTGTTCCCCCAGGCATTCATGATGATTGGAGGGGTAAGTGTCTGTATGGAGCCCATAGCGATACCTGCAACTACCAGGAATACAATGTACAGTGGAAGGCTGTTGCCACCAGCTCCACAGAACAATGCGATGGCTGCCGTAGTTAATACAAATGCCAGCGCCAGCGCTTTTGTCGGACCTGTAAGTTTATCGGATACCAAGCCAATTACAATGCCGCTTGCTCCGGTTACCAGTGTAAACAGGGAATACAGCCAGGCAGCCTTTGCATCGGAGATGCTCAACAGGTTGGATGCCATTCCAATAAAGTTACTGTACAGCCCGGAAGACATGATGCCAAGTCCTACAGATCCGATGAAGATCATCCAGAAGGACGGCTTCATGAGCACCTTGTTCCATTTCAGATCAACGACTCCTGTACCTTCTGCTGCAACGGATTCGTCAAGGATTTCATACTCCTTTGGTTCCCAGCCTTTTGGCTTATAGTTAGCAGGTGCATCGATCATGATGAAGCCCATCAACAGCGTGAATCCGCCGTATACGATACCGGAAACGGCAATGGTCATCATGGCGTCCATATTTCTGGTCATCCATTCTGTCAGCGGCAGAACAAGAGCTGATGCAACCGCGATACCAGCGACGAAGATACCCGTTGCCATACCTCTTTTGTCCGGGAACAATTCGCCGACGTTCGCCATCTGAACTACGTATACACAATAAACGAAGAAAGGTGCCACGCCACCCATGAGTACAACGTACCCCCAAGGGCCGGTTACAAACGTGGTGGCTACGCATGTCAGTGCGAAGCCCAGACCACCAAGCTTCAGTACTAATTTGTTGCCGAATTTTGCCTTAACGGCACCGCCGACAATGGAACCCGGAAGGCTCATAAATGTCATGACGGAAAAAGCTACTACAACAATGGTTGGATCCCATCCTTTTTCCATGAAAGGTCCAATATAGGCGGAAATGGCATTCAGATAAGCTGATGTCATTCCTACCAGAATCATGGCCATGACCATGACCCAACGCAGTTTGTCAACTCTGCTTGTGTCCACTACACTATTCATCTTGTCTCCTCCTGAAAAATAATTGCGTTACTTTAAATATTCCTCAATCGCATCTGCGGCAATCGCCCCGGATGCAATGGATAAACCTGATCCTGTTGCGGAAATGTCATAGTACGTTCTGCCAAAAGCGCTTCCCATTTCCATTCCGCCAATATAGATTCCAGGAACTGGCTCATTTTCAGCGTTCAGTGCGCGGAGAGTCGCGTCTGTCTTGACTCCTCCCATCGTGCACCAGAATCCGCCTGCATATTCAAATGCGTAATAGCCATAACCTTCTTTGATTGGGCGAAGGAAAATCGCGCTCTTTCCGTAGGCTTTGTCTTCACCCTCTTCACACATTGCGTTATACTCCGCAACGGTTTTTTCCAGATTTGTCAAACCGAAATGTTCACCGATTTCGGCAAGGGTGTCTGCTTTGCAGCCCCAGCCTTCCTGGATTGCCTCATCGAGCTGATCTTTAGCTCTGTCCAGAACAGGAACAAACAGGTGACTGCCGTAGTCCCAATCAGGGCATCCTAAGTATTTATAAATCCCCTTCTCACAGCATCCATCGTAATATTCTCCATCCATAATCACGTACATATGGCCTACGCTCAGCGCTGGGATGCCGTTGGAAGCAAGCGGATTAACCGCCATATGTTCTTCGTTGATAAAACGATCTCCGCATGAATCAACCGCCAGACCGCCATAGAGAGCAAATCCCAGATTATCATTGTACATGCGGTATTCCGCATCGAACATATCGCCTTCGTGGCGATCGGTTGTGCCACAGATTTCATTGCAGGCAAGACCAGTGCTCTGCTCCATGACTGCTCCCGCTTCCAGTGCCATGCGGATTCCGTCACCGGTGTTGTTTGGCGAACCCATGTTAACAAGAGGTGCTCCATTGAATTCCGCTTTCATCATTTCCTTATTGTTGCCGAATCCGCCGGTTGCCAGGAATGCGGCTTTTGCATGAACGATGACCGGATCGGAACCATTGAGGATGCCTTTTACTCCAGCAACCTTGCCATCTTCCATAATCAGATCCGTTCCAGCGCAGTTATACATAACGTCAACGCCAGCTTCAATCAGTGATTTGGTGACCGGCTCTGTTCTGTCCGGACCGTATTCATTGATCAGATGCAGCGGTGCCCATGTCAGATCGTTGTCATAGATTTCTCTCTTGTCGGATTCGAGCCAATCGGAATAGAAAGAATATGTCAGTCCCATTTCTTCCAGAAGTTCGATGGCTTCCGGTGTATGATCCAGAAGCGAACTGATGAGTTTCGGATTTACGTCGCCCTTTGCCCAGTTAGTCAGATACTCAAATATGTTCTTCTTTGACGCGATAGTAATTCCTTTCGCTTTCTGATATTTGGTGTCACATCCAATGTATCCGCTGATCTTTGAAAAGTCCGAATCCAGCATGCTGGATCCTTTATCCATCATGATGACTTTTAATCCTTTTTTAGCCATCTTGTAGGCAGCAACTATGCCGGCTGCACCTCCTCCGACTACAACAGCATCTGCCTGTTTGATTACAGTATTCTCCATTCAATTCACCTCCAGAATAATTTCTGATTTAACTAAATAAAGTATAATTTAGTAAAACGGAAGCTTCAATTTACAGATTTCGCCGCACATGTCAGTTAACTTACAAAACGCATTTTGACTGTAAGAAAACAGGTTTTTCTGCGCAGCGAAAGATTATCTTAATCAAATTGCAATCTTTAAGGTATAATAGGTGCGAGAGGAGAAGAGTATGAACGCGACCGACAAAAGAGTGATCAGAACAAAAAAAGCCATCAATGACGCATTGGCGGATTGTCTTCTTGAGAATAATCTGGAGTCAATTACGGTGAGCAAAATCACAGAAGCCGCTGGCGTTTCCCGAATGGCATTCTATTATCACTATGAAGATATTTATGATTTATACAATCAGTTTGAGTTCGAGTTTTTTAATGATTTCAAGAATCTGTTTCACGAATCACCTTCCCACAATTACAGGGAGACCATGTCCGCTATGATGGACTTCCTTAAGGACAATGCCTCCGCTGTTAAATACTTCTCCCTGATTTCCAAGAACAGGCTCTTCCGCAGCGAACTCGCTTCTGTCATTGAAGAGAAGTTCACAGAAATCGTCATGTTTGAGATGGGTATTACAGAGCTCAATGATTATCTGAAATATTTTATTGCCTATCATAGCGGAGGAATGTACTCCGTCTTCATAAATTGGATTGAATCTAACTTTTCTTATCCCAAAACAGAAATTCTCGATTTAATCAAAGAAATCGATGAACGCTGTGATCCGTTGTATCACAAATAGTGATAGTTATACTGTTTCGACTTTTATCGTGTTCGTGTTTCCGGAAACGTTGAGCGGCAGGCCTGCGCGGTTGCACTTGTCGATAAACGACTTCTGGATCCCGGGAAGTCTGGCATAGTCGACTTCAACGCCCATGTCACCCCGGGCGATCATGCTTCCATCGGACTTTTCCAGAATCTCATCGAAGTCCTGTATAGTATCACGACTTGTTCCTGCAATCAATACCTTGCGTCCATCACAACGAATCACAACATCACCTCCTATAAAAGGAAACCGCCTCTTCCAAGTCTTTCTCCATCAAAACCCAAATTATGTTGTCGAGGAATCAGAAATCGAGCACCTCGCTGAAGTGCAATTTACATTGGAGCTGCTTTCCATCATGGTGGAAGCCCTTCAGTTCTGCATCGAACGCAAAATTGCAAATAGAGAAATCAGTAAAGACATATATGAAAGAGCATATAAAGCTCTTGAACTCAAAGCGGCACAAAGCAAAAGAACCGTTGAAATTTCGTAAGCGCTTAAAAAGATGGTGCCTAGTGGACACCGCCCTGAATAGATACAATTAAACGAAAGCTCATATGCAGCATTGGCTTCTGGAAAACTCTGACCATGGCATGAGATCCTCCAGATATTCATCTGTGTGATCCCAATCGGTCATATTCGCCAGCAGTTCCTGCAGGTATGAGAATACATCAAGTCCGTTTGCCTTAGCCGTTTCAATAAGGCTGTAGACTGTGGCTGATGCATCTGCACCTTTAGGCGTATCTGCGAATAGCCAGTTCTTCCGGCCGGTTACGAATGGTCTTATGGCATTTTCAGCTGCGTTGTTTGACAATGAACATCTTCCATCAAGAAGATAGTTCTCCATAAATGGCTTCTGATTCTGAGCATAGCTTACAGCTTTAGCGAGTTTGGATCCGCGAATTGGATTAACTGTTTCAAGCCACGCCCAAAAAGCCTCGAGAACCGGTTTCTCACGGTCAAGACGCTGGGTGTATCTATCTTCAGGACTAAGAGCCTTTAGATCATCTTCAATTGCGAACAGTTTGTCGCAGTATTCCTTTCCGGTTACTGCAAACGATCCGCGTAGCTCCGCCTCTTTACCTGGCGGAATGGCTTCCACAAACTTTCGTCTGAGGTGTGCCCAACACCCGCAACGGGTGACTTCTGTGAGCTTGTTGTATCCGGAATATCCATCGGAGTGAACATAGCCCTTGAAATCCTTCAGGTACGTGGCTGCATTGTCACCACTTCTTGAAGGATGGTAGTCGAACAGGATTATTGGTTCCTTACCATCGTTTCCTGTTCTGTAAACCCACATGTACGATTTGGTCTGTGGCTTCTTGCCGTCCTCTTTGAGGACCTGGACCGGTGTTTCGTCCGCATGGACGATATCTCGGGCGAGGAGCTTCCTTCGCAGGTAATCCGTTACCGGCATAAGATAGTCCTCAGCACACCGTATGACCCAGTTGGCCATGGTGGCTCTTGAGAGCAAGATGCCCATTCTCTCCCAGTCTTTTTCCTGGCGATAGAGTGGAATGCCTTGCATATATTTCTGGTACATCACATGAGCTACAGAGCTTGGCGATGCCAGTGAATGATTCATCAGTGATGTAGGTGCTACAGTTTTAATGATGTAAGGATTGTCTGTATGCTTGCAGGCAGGACATTCATACGCTTCTCTAACATACTTAACCAGCTTGAGTTGTGAAGGTATGTACTGAAGTTCCTGCCGTACAACTTCTCTGCCGATAGGCTTAAGCTTACCGTTACAGACTTCACATACAAGTTTACTCTCATCAAGGCTTAAAACTATTTCCTCCGTAGGGATGTCGCCGATAATCATCTCATTGCGAACCCGCTTTTTACGAGGAGCAATGTCACCTTTAGCATTACGCTTAAATGGCTCCTGTACAGTAGAGTCAGCTTCCACTTCAACTTCGTTGAAGATTGACACCTGCTGGCTACCATCGTCAGCCTTGACTGTTTGCTCACTGGATGGTCCGAATTTGTCGTGGCGCATCTGTATGAGAATCTCAGTAAGGTTGTCTACCTGGCGTTTCAGGTCATTTATGGAATTTTGCTGCATGAGAATTGTATTGTCACGCTTAGTGATTTCACTCTCAAGTTCCCTTATTCGGGCTTCATTTGCAGTCATTTTACGGTCCTTTTTCTTAGCTTTTAACTAAAGATATTGTACCATAAAAATGGCTCAAAATCCAGTAATACCAAGGGTTTTCGCCGTTTGTATTCCTAAAATATTGCGCCGATTTTTGCGGGTTTAATTGCAAGTTTTTGCTCAGGTTTCAGGCCTTCCATTAACCATCGAAACTGTTGCCATGTGATTGGTCTTAGCTCGTCTTCATTACGAGGCCATTGGAACTTGCCGCTTTCAAGTCGCTTGTATAGAAGGAGAAATCCATCGCCTTCCCAAAGCAGGGCTTTGATCCGGTCACACTTTCTTCCGCAGAAGATATACAGTGCCGGTGCAAACGGATCCATCTGGAAATGTTCCTGTACAAGTGTAGCAAGACCGTCTATGGACTTACGCATGTCGATATACCCACATGCTATATATATTTCCTTGGCTACAGAGATGTCGCCTAGCATACTGATTTCAGTGCCATGAGCACTGCCTCCACAGTTTGCTGGTCTGTGCCGCTGGTAACTTCAACGATAGCCTGAGGAAGATGTATTATTACGGCTGCCTGCATTCCAGGCAGTGGAGACTGAACTTCAAGTTTTTTGAAGTGAGCAGGCTCCTGGTGAGCCTCAGCCGGCATGTGCATGGCACTTACCGGAAGGTTCTCTACTGTAGCTTCGCGAACCTTGCGGAGCCAGTAGTAATATGTTTTGACATTGATGTCATGTGCCTCGCACCATGCCACAACGGTCATGGAACTGGCCTGACATTCAGATATGCGCTCAGCCCATTGCTGAAGCCGGAGCTGCGCCTTAACCGCTTTAACTTTATCCATAAGTGAGACCTCCTTAGAGTTAGACCTTTTTAGACTTGCTTGGAGTAAATTAGCATTCTAAATCAGTCCAACCTACTCTAAATTATCTCACTGAGGATCCGGATATTAAAGGCACCCGGTTATTGTGCGCTTACGAAATTTCAACGGTTCTGGAGTTTTTGTCCTATTCCCACTCAATTGTGTCACCAGTGGTGACACAATGTCATTGTCAGCATATAACTCGTAGAACTGCTTCATGCGATATAAGCCTCTGCGGGTAAAGCCTTTGATGCCCGGAAAACGCTCTTGTATGTGCTTTGACAGAGAGTCGATGTAAGAGTCACCGTATGACGCATTCTGCGAATGATCAGATAGATATTTCCCGATTCTCTGATACATCAAAATCAGTTCTTCATTTACCTTCTGATACGCCTTAGAGCGGGATGTCTCAATAATTTGTATTACTTCTTCAAATGAATTATTCCCCAGTTCTTTCATACTCGAATCCTTTCATAATCTTTTCTGATTATAGGAATTGTGTCACCAGTGTTGACACTTTTTGCTACACGAAAAATCTCGTGTTCTCATTTATTCCTCATCCTCTTCGTCCCCTTCATATTCTCCCCATATCGCTTCTTGCTCTTCTTCTGACAAATCGAGTGGGACCAGCGACTGATTCTCATCAAAGATCACGGCAACGTCGTTCTCATCGAATCCTGCAAAGGCCGGATATTTGAATTTCCAGTCCTCATACGTATCCTGATCGATCAGTCCTTCCTGGTAATCAGTATATGCATCATACCAGTTCCCGATATTGTTCTCCAGATCGATCGCAGCTGCGGGTGCCGGTATCTTTTCGAAAAGTTCATTCAGTTCCTGTTTTTCTGCTTCTGTCAGCTTCGGCTCCTCACTGGTGAAAGGATCGTCGCCGATCAGTTCCCTGAGCCTCTTAGTATCAAACCTGAGCACCAGTTCTCCATCGATCACATCAGGCTTCAGCTGATACATCTCCTCCATTTCAAAGAGGAAGTGCAGCGTCCGATTGATTTCTGACATGTCATACATAGACAGCGCATAATAGCTGACCTGCAGCGCATCTGCGATACAGGTCAGTGTGTCCCTGTCCGGTTTGCGATTACCCAGTTCATAGTTCCTAAGCGCGGAGTCACTCAGGCCGATCTTCTCCGCCAGTTCCTTCTGCGTCAGACCTGCCTTCTTCCGGAAATAACGTATTCTCATACCTGTTGAATATCCTAAAAACAGCATTTCTTACCCTCCAGGTCTATATTTTTCTCCATTTTAACAAAAACCGTTCAAAAATGAAATATTTTTTGCGAAAATGTATTGACAGTTCATTTCTGAACTGCTAGTATGGCCTCAGAACAACCGTTCAATAACGAACGGAATGCACTTTGACAATTGAATATCCCTTCATCAGGTACTTTCGTTTTGACTGCGAGCATGCGATGACCGGCGCGCCATGATCCTGTGTTCAGGGGAGCGAGAAACGCAATGAGGATCCAAAAGGCAGGTTGCACCTGCAATTGTGCCATGACCAGCGAAGCGGACAATGATACTTCCGTCCGGCAGCACTAAGGTGCGGGGCGGCCCGTGGAGATCCTTCGGGGGAGTTCGATTCCCATGAGAGAGCCCAGCAACCTCTCGCCTGATGACAGACCCGGGATGGCCCGGGAAGCGGACGGAGCGCTGCGAATACTCCGCACATGATACGTCAAGATACTATCGGGGATCAGATCCTTCATTTGATACTGATCTGATCCCCCTGATTCTGAAAAAACAGAGTCGGCATACATAGTTGTTTCAAGCACACCTATTTTGTTGTGCAGAGAAACGGCTGTGTATGCCGACTTTTTTTCGTGGTCTGAAAGCCGGCAGTGACGGTCATGACGCAGATGACGATGCTTTTGCCCTGGGCAAAATGACCGTCACAATCGTCATCATCGTCATTCGAAGAGACCACAGGAGCCAAAACAACAGGAGGTATTATTATGGCTTTCAAACTAATTAGTGCGGAGGAGCTGTTCTATCAGCCGCTGGATCCTGCAAAGGCAGAGATGATCATAGAGGATATGATCCCGCAGGGCCTGACGCTGATAGCCGGCGCTCCCAAGTCAGGCAAAAGCTGGATGATGCTGGACATGTGCCTTGCCGTATCATCCGGGAGGTCTTTTCTGGGAAGGAAGACGCTTCACTGCGAGGTCGCATACTTTCCCCTTGAGGATCAGGAAGAACGGGTGAAAAGCAGGATGCTCGATCTGGGTGAGGCGCCGACGCCAAACCTGCACATCTGCACGGAACGCAAAGACCTGGAGCACGGCTTTCTGAAAGAGCTCCGGGAAACGTTGCAGGAGCATCCGGGGATTCGGATGGTAGTCATCGACACGCTGCAGAAGATCCGCGATGACGGCAGCGGCACATCCACGGCGAATCAGTACAGCAAAGACGACGCAGAGGTCTCAAAGCTCAAATCTTTTGCGGACAATCACGGCATTGCCATCGTCTGTGTACACCACCTGCGGAAGATGCCGGATAAGCGCGACCCCGTCAATGAGATCCTTGGCTCTGCCGCCATGAGCAGCGTGCCTGACCAGATCCTGCTTTTGAAGAAAGATCGGAGACAGACGCATGGTGAACTGTCTGCCATCGGTCGCGACAGCCCGCAGTGGAGGATGATTCTGGAGCTCGAGAATGTTCGGTGGAAGCTGATCAAAGAGGAGACTGAACAGGAGATCGCACAGGAAGAGATCCCGGAGGTGCTCTACCGGATCACGGACTTTATCAGAGAACGCGGCGAGTGGACCGGGACCGCCAGCCAGCTGCTTGAGGCAGCAGGCGAAAAAGAGATGCAGCCGAATATGCTCAGCGCGAAGATATCGAAGTTCTACTACACGGTCTTCTACCCGGCAGGCATCACCATGACACAGAAGCGTACGGCCAGCGAACGCCTGATGACACTGACGTACCAACCAGAGCCCGAGAACAATGCTCCGGTTGAAGAGCCGCAGGAGACCTGGGATGAATCCGTTACGAAGGCGAAGCAGATTCTCGCAAAGGGCGGTGAGCGCACATGAGGTATGGCCACGAAATGTATTGCCGTGAGAAGTATGTCTACGAATGTAGCGAGCATAGGCGATGTATCGCCGCCGGTGTAGCCGGCCCGGTAAACCGGCCCCGGCCATACACCGGATTGGGGCCTCCCGCCCCTATGACCCCGGGAACTTTCCGGCAGAAATTGATTCGATCACACAACAAATTAACAGGAAAGGCAGGTTAAAAAATGAGGGAACGAAATACAGGGATCAACATCAGAGTAACGGAATCAGAGAAGAAAACGATCACCGAAAACGCCGGACGATGCAACCTGACAGTATCAGAATATCTCCGGAAACTGGCGATGGAGCATGAGCCAAAAGAGCTTCCGAAGAGAGAAATCTATGAAGAAATGGTCAGTCTTGACCGGAAATTCCGCCGGCTGTTGAGCGAACTGGTGCCAAGTGAAGACGCTGCACTGCAGGAAAAATATATCCATGAGCTGCAGGAACTCAGAGACATCATGAACCGGATCTGGCTGCTTCTGATGGCAAACTACGATGTCAAAAAGGCAGGAAAGAAAGGAGTATCATTAGATGGCAACGACTAAGATATGGCCGATCAAGGACAGTCTGAGACGGGTCACGGAATATGCTTCGAATCCGGAGAAAACAGAATATGATGACCTGAAAGCCTCCATCGGCTACGCAGTCAACGGAGAAAAAACGGGATTCGGTGATGAAAAAGTCTATCTCACCACCGGCGTCCGGTGCGATGCAGACACCGCCTTTGAAGAGATGATGGCAGTTAAGGAGTCTTTCGGAAAGACCGGAGGCAATGTAGCCTATCATGCGTATCAGAGCTTCAAACCGGGCGAGGTCACGCCGCAGATGTGTCATCAGATCGGCGTCGAACTTGCCGAAAAGCTCTGGGGCGACCGGTATCAGGTGCTGGTCGCGACACATCTTGACAAAGAGCATCTGCACAATCATTTCATCGTAAATTCTGTCTCCTTCGTTGACGGAAAGAAGTTCAATGACAACAAAGCTGCTTACCGGAAGCTGCGGCAGACTTCCGATGAACTATGCAGGGAGCACGAACTGTCCGTGATTGAACGACCGGGAGGAAGAAAGCCGCGGCAGATCTATTTCGCGGAGAAAAACGGCGAAGCGACCAGATACAATCTGATGCGATGGGCAATCGATGATGCAGTCTCCGCGAGTACAAATATTGAGATGTTCGAGACTGTTCTCCGGAAGAAGGGCTACCGGATCCGGGCGGACGCAAATCGGAAATACCCGGTGATCTGTTCTGTTTATGGCGGCAGACCTACAAGACTTTATCAGCTCGGCGCAGAGTATGAACCGCAGAAGATCTATGCGAGGGTCTGTGAAAATGACCTCAGCACCAGAGAAAACTATTACCGGTTCATGTATGGGAACGGCTTGAGATTTCAGCCAAAGAGGATCCATACACGAAGCCCGAAACCAAAGCAGAAGATCACAGGATTGTTCGCTTTGTATCTGCACTATCTGTATCTTCTCGGCTACCGGCCGAAGCGAAATCATTATCAGCCGATGACACCTGAAATGAAAGCGGCGATGCGCAAATGCGACGAATATTCCCGGCATGCACGGCTCCTGGCCAGAGAACATCTCAGCACAGAAGATGACGTGAAAGCACTGATCGACAGATGCGATGAACGCATCACCAGCCTTTGCGATGAACGGCAGAAGATCCGCAACAGGATGCGAAGATGTCATGACCAGGATGAGCTCACCGGGCTTCGGCAAATGCGGGACAGCCTGACGGCGGAAATCAAAACGCTTCGAACGGATAAGAAAACCGCCGGTCAGATCCTGGACCGGGCGGAGAAGATCCGGGAGGATGTGACCAGAGAATACGCCGCTCGGGGCAAGGATCAGAGGCGGAAAACAAAGAAGCAGGAGCACGAAACAAGATAAAAAGAATACGGTATCGAGACACCCTTGTGGGAATCCATTTCTCACAGGGGTTTTTGCATTTAAAGGAAGGGGTAGCCATGAAAAAAATAGATTGGAGTTTAAGACCGGAGTTACAGGGAATGGTTGAAGATGGTATAATTACGGAGACACAGGCAAGGGAGGTGATAATGAAAGCGAAAAAAACTGAAGAAGAAAAGAAACGGGATGAACTGCAGGCAATGTTCAGCAAAGTCCATACAGCGCCGATCACGCAGAGCTCCGACGGCAGATGGCGTACGAAAATCACAACACCGGATGGGAAGAAGAAAGCGATTGCGAAGACCTATCTTGAAGACATGGAGCGTGCTCTGAATCTGAACTATTTCGGAGTCGAAGGCACGAAAAAGGTCCTCGAAACCGTAACCATCAGGTCGCTGTATCCGATCTGGCTTGAGGAGAAAAAGCAGATTCAGGAGGCAAGTACGATCATATCGATCGAATCAAAATGGCGCAACGACATCGAACCTTGTGAGCAGCTTGTAGATACGCCGATCAAGGAACTGAACGTCGATATTATCAAAACATGGGCATTGCGGTTGCTCAATGGGACCGATGGAAAGCCAGGATGCAAGGTTGGACATTTCTACAATGTCAAGGCTATCGTGAATGAGATACTGGACAAGGCTATCGCGCGCGATATCGTGCAGTATAACGTGTCCAGAAACACAAAGATCGAGGGAATGAAAGCCAGAAAGGCAAAGGAAAAGGCAGCAAACTCGGAAGAGGACGAAGACGATAATCAGGAAGGAATCATCACTCTGACAGATGAGGAACTGGCAAAGATAGAAGTCGCTGCAAGAGATCTGATGAATGACAAGCAGACCGAACGTCCGCTGACATATCTGATGTTCCTCTTTGAGAGGGAAGTCGGACTGAGGATCGGTGAGTTGCTTGAACTGAAGCACAAGGATGTCATGAAAGACGGCCTGCATGTGAGAAGATTCTATGCTTATTCAGAAGACTCGATAGACCCGGAAACCGGGGAGAAGGTCTATAAGATTAAGAACTGGCTGAAGAATTACAAGATCTCACGAGTGGTTCCACTGACGGATGAAGCCCTTGCCATCCTTGATGAAGTGAAGCGTGTCAAGAAAGAACTTGGCATAGAATCGGACCATCTGTTTTCTATCAATAATCATCCTGTGGATTACAGCCATGCGAACCGCTGCATGAAAAAAATGTGCAGAAAAGCAGGTCTTCCCGACCATCGCATGTATGTGTTCCGCAAAACCTGGATCACTGCGATGGTAGATCATTCCGATCTTACACTGGCCCAGATCGCGAATCTGGCCGGAAATACGCCGGCAGTCATTATGAAATCCTACTACGGAAGACGGGACGGACTGCCTGATCCATCAACCATTTCTGCCGCACTCAGAGGCGGCAGTGTTACCAAAAAGTCGCAAGAAATTGCGTAAAAATCGAAAAGTGTTACCAAAACTGTTACCAAAATGCAGTTACTTATCTGAAAATCCATTCCAAAAAAGACGAAGGAACGTTGAAATTTCAACGTTCCGTACATGGTGGAGCATAGGGGGATCGAACCCCTGACCTCCAGATTGCGAACCTGGCGCTCTCCCAGCTGAGCTAATGCCCCGCATCCGAAGAGCATTATAGCACATCTTCGGACAGATAGGTAGTAGGAATTTATTTTTTTTATCTATTTCACCCGCACGGTAACATTGACGGTCTTTGACTTGCTTTTGTAGTTGGTATTGCCGGCAGCCTTCACCCGGACGACCACTTTATACGTGCCCTTCTTCGTTTTCTTCTTAACAGTGATCTTACCGTTCTTCGCGACGGTGAGTTTCTTACTGCCCTTTACTTTCACGAAGGTGCGGGTGCCTTTGGCGGAAGTGATCTTGTAGGCGCTCGTTGCCTTGATGGTTACCGCCTTTTTCTTCAGGGTCTTACGTTTCACCTTGACTGTCTTCCCGCTCGCTTTCATGGGATTGGAGGCCTTTGCGATGCGGAAGCTCTTCTTGATGGAACCCTTGTAGGCGCCGATGCCCGCAATCGTGAAGCTGGCTGTTCCGGCGTTTGTGTTCTTGCGGTAGGTGATCTTGTAGTCGGTCCCTGCCGCGAGGGTGATCCCACCCATGCCGACGGACGGCTTCTGCGTCAGAGCCTTCCCCGTGAAGGTTTTATTTTTGATCCCGGTAACGGAAGCTTTCACCAGAGACAGCTGCGGATCCGGATCGTCGCTGCTCAGGTACGGCACCTCCGCCGTCTTCAGATCCTGCAGCCACGTGTGTCCGTTCGCCCGCGTGACATTCAGTGTGTTGATCACGCCTCCGCGCACGCGGGTACGCTCGCCGTCCAGCATGACGGTGCTCACAGAACTGATGACATACAGCAGATCCCCTTCGTATCCCAGATACATCATCTCATGCCCCGGGAAAACCAGGATCGTGCCCGGCGGCAGCGTCCGGATGAACGCGGTCTTCTCCGCGTCGCTCATCCCTGCCAGATTCCACGCCTTCAGGATGCCGTTCGTCCGGTCGACGTTTCGCGGAAGGTCCAGCCCGAAGCAACTGTAGACCGTGCGCATGAAGCCCGAGCAGTCTTCTGATTCCAGCATGCCGCCCCAGCCGTAGGTGTCGCCCAGCTGATTCATGGCCACCTGCAGGATATTCTCTGTGGTGACCGGAAGGTACCCTTCGCTGACTTTGCGGTTCTCGCCGATGAGCGCAAGCTGCTCTGTGTAGGTGCCGTCATCGCGGCGCACCGGCATCCAGACTACGTGGTTGTTGTGAGCCGTGCGGTTGTTGATCCTGCCGCCTATTTCGGACGCGTCCGCCAAACGCAGCCGCGTTCCCATGGTCAGTTTGCGTCCGCCTGTCTGCGGCGCGTAGTTGGATTCCTCCGTATAGATCTTGTCGTCCAGTACCACCAGCACATCGTCCGTATCCCAGGCAGCCAGCCACTCATCCCTGCTCTCGCAGATAGCGATGTCTTTCGCCGGGATCCAACCGCCTCGCATACTGGCTGTGATCGCACGATAATATGCGCCGTCTGCCGAACAGGTCGAGAGAACCACCGGCTCACCTACGCGTACCACGGTGTGCGTCTTGTAGCTGAAATCCGGATCATACGGATCATCGTACAGCTCCTGCGGAGACGGGAACGCCTGCATGCAGGTGCGTGTGGTGCAGATCGCGAATTTGTAATGCATCTCCTCTTCCGCGTTCGGGTCGATGGCGTTCTCGACCATCGGCCGGTAGATCAGATTCACTGCCGTTGGCGACGTTGTGTCCCCCGGCGTCCATTCCCACGGCAAGGTCTCCCAGACGCCGCTTTCCGGTTCCCGGTAGTATCTCACGCCCACGTCGTAGTCATACTTGGCGTCTTGCCATAATGCTCCACTGTCTTTCACTTCATCCTTCTCGCGAACCAGACTATCGATTTGCGTAACCCCATTGAAGGTCTTGCCTTCTGTGTACGCGCGCAGGTCATTGGTCATGGAGGAATCGGCATAGATTCTCTGATTGAGTTCCTTGATCCTGTCTAAATCTGTCTGAACATACTGCGGATCGCCGACCTTGTCGGTCCAGTACGACGCCTTGCTCATCTCCTCCGTCACATCCGGCATATACCGCACAGCTGCGCCGGCAGGAAGCGCCATACCGGTGACCGCCACCATGATACATAACAGGCAAAGTCCCAGTTTCCTGATCATCATATCTCCTCTTCAAACGATCTTCTGAAGCCCTACAGACTCTCTTTCAAAATCTCCACGACCTCTTCTCTTGTGAGGACTTTGTATCCACCCTTGAGAATGATCGTGCTGTCCGCGATGCCTTCGATCATATCCTCATCCGCGCCAAGTTCTCTGAGGCTCATCACCAGACCCAGTTCCTGCATCCAGCTTTCCATCGCGTCCAGTCCCGCAAAAGCAAGATCCGCGTGGCTGCGCGCCGTTCCGTCTACCTCTTCCGAAGGAACGCCCCAGACCTCCGTCGCGAAGCGGGCGAATTTTTCCACGCATGCCGCTCCTGCTGTGCGGACCAGATATCTGTAGTACGGCAGTGAAACCGCGGCCAGCGTCATGCCATGGGTCGCGTCGGTATGGGCGCCCGCTGCCTGCCCCAGCATGTGGACCATCCAGTCCGTGCTCTTGCCGCGGGACAGCAGTGTGTTCAGCGCCCAGGTCGCCGTCCACATAATATTGGAACGGGCCTCGTAGTCTTCCGGATCCCGATTGGCGATGCGGGAGCTGTGGATCAGCGAACGCATGAGTCCCTCGCTGATGTAATCGCTCACATTGTCGTCGGCGCCGCTGAAATACTGCTCGCAGATATGATTGAAAATATCGTAGATTCCCGCCACCATCTGATAATGAGGCAGACTCAGAGTAAACATCGGATTCAGCACCGTAAACTTCGGCATGACTTCCGTACCGAAGACGTGTCCGATCTTCTGCTTTGTTTCGTGGTTCGTGATGACCGCGCCGCCGTTCATCTCGGATCCTGTCCCGACCATGGTCAGTACGCATCCCACCGGCACGATCTCGCAGTCCGGTTCCTCAAAACGGATATAATACTTCTCCCACGGGTCATCATCCGCGTGGACCGATACAGAAACAGCCTTCGCATAGTCGCAGCAGGAACCGCCGCCGACCGCCAGCAGCAGATCCACCTTGTTTTCCCGGGCGATCCGCACGCCTTCGCGAAGCTTGTCCACTGTCGGATTCGGCATGACCCCGCCATCCTCGATGACCGTCTTGCCGCAAGCCGTCAGCACGTCCAGGACCTGGTCGTAGATTCCGTTCTTTTTAATCGACCCGCCGCCGTAGATCAGCTGCACGTTCGGGCCGTATTTATCCAGCTCACCGGCCAGTTTTTTCAGTGCGTTCTTCCCAAAATATAATTTCGTCGGATTGCAGTACGTAAATGAACCTCTCATAGTTACCTCCTCTGTAGCTTATTTGTTCATATCATCAACCAGGGATTTCCCTGCGTTTTCTGCTTTTGCAGGAGCCAGCATCATTCCCACGACGCCTGCCAGGATGATCGCTCCGCAGATGAAGTGATACCACCGCAAAGGCTCCCCAAGGATCAGTGCGCCGGCTATGATGGACACCAGCGTCGAGGCGCTGCTGAAGACCGTCGACTGGATGATCTCCATGTGCGCCAGCATATATGCCATAAACTGGGCCGAAAGCAAGATGCAGAACACGCCCAGAAACGACACCCAGATCACGAAATCCGCATGCTTCAGCGGCTCGATCAGCGCGCCCCAGTCGCCTGTCGCGGCGGCCCGGACAACGGCCGCGCCGATGAAGATGAACGATCCGCCCACCGCAATGGTCGCAGTGATCTCGATTGGCCGGAAGACCCCCCGGATATATCGCGCCGAGACGTTCTGACACCCCATGAAGATCGTCGCGATGGTGATCATGATCAGTCCCGTCACGTTCAGCGTGATGTCCGTCGCGTTCAGAACGATCAGCAGGATCAGGGCGGTGACCGTCATGACGATAAAGACCATCTGCAGCCTGGTGGACCGCTCGCCCAGCACGATCCGGCCGATGATCTTGGCGAAGATCGGCGACATGGCGAAGACGATCGCGCCCTCGATCGACGTCGCGAAGAACATCGAAAGGATCTGCAGGATCATGAACGCGATATAAAAGACCGCCGTCATATAGAGCTTGCCTTTGGGGCGTCCCGGCTCGGCCTTCGGGTATTTCCCCAGGGCTTTCGCGACCCCGATCCAAATCCCCGCGCTGAGCAGGGCCGCCACGTACCGATAGGCCAGGATCGTCAGCGTATCCGCGTAGGGAACGCACTGCTTGATCCCAAAAAACGAAAACCCGATCGACAGGGTGAACGCGATTCCCGCCCCATATAAAGTTACTTTCGGAACATCATATTCTGCCTTTGACATATTATAGTAATCCTCTGATGAATATTTCCAAGCCGATGAAAATCAGGATGCATCCGCCCAGGATGCCCGCCTTTCCCGCCACTGCCCCGCTGGCTTTTTTGCCCAGGCACAGTCCGGCCGTGCTGATAAAAAACGTTACAATACCGATGATCACCGCGCACACCGCAGCCTGCAGCCAGGTGTACGAAGCGATCGCAAAACCCACCGACAAAGCGTCGATCGATGTGGCGATGCCCTGTATCAGAAGAGACGGTCCAGACAGGCGCACCGTCTCCGGCGCTGTTTCGTCCTTTCCCCGCAGGCCTTCGAGCAGCATCTTGCCGCCGATGAAGAGCAGCAAAATCAACGCGATCCACGGCACCGCCTTCTGGAACAAAGCGAACTGTCTGGCGATGGCGTGAACGCACACCCATCCTGTCATCGGCATGAAGAACTGAAACCATCCGAAAGTTCCCGCGATGATCCGCCGTTTGCGGGGACGCATCCCGGGTTCCGCCAGACCGTTGGCCACGGAAACGCTGAAGGCGTCCATGGCAAGACCCACGCCCAGAAGTATACTGTTAAAATAAAAAACCAGGCTCCAGTTCACTGTTTGTTCTCCAAATCCTCGAAGGCCTCTTCGATTTCCTTTTTTCTTTCCAACCGGTTTGCCTTATCCCTGACCTCCTCGCGTTTGGTCACGATCACGGAGACCACGATGCTGGCGATCAGCAGTACTAAGATCACCGCAATCGAAATCAGGTTGTGCACGTGGATATCGAAGATATCCAGCAGCATCTTGACTCCCGTGAACATCAGGATCACCGCGACGCCGTACCGGACATAGTGAAAGCGCTCGTGCATATGCTCCAGCACGAAGAACATCTGCCGCAGCCCCATCACCGCGAACATATTCGACGTGTATACGATGAACATATCCCGCGTCATTGAAATGACCGCAGGGACCGAATCGATGGCGAAAATAATATCCGAGAAGAGCAAAAGCACCATCACCACAGTAAGCGGCGTGCAGAGATGCTTCGACCGTTTGGAAAGCGGACTGGACTTATCGTAATTGGTGCCGTCATTTCTGACGATGAACCGCTCCCCTTCAAAGTCCGCGCTCATAGGCAGGAACTTGGCAATGATCTTGTAGAGAACGCCGTCTCTGGGATCATCTTCGTCATCATCGGAGCGGAACATTCTGATCCCGCTGATCACCAGCAGCGCCCCGAATACCCAGAGCAGCCACTCGAAGTGGTTGATCAGGGACAGTCCCACAAAAATGAACAGGAACCGGAGCACGATGGTTCCGGCGATCCCGTAGTTGAGCACCTTGTGCTGGGCGTGTTCCGTGATTCCGAAGCTGATGAAGATCAGCAGGAATACAAACAGATTGTCTACGGACAGACTCAGTTCGATCAGATATCCGCTGAAATAGTCGACGGCCTGGGAAGGACCCTGCCAGAAATAAATGACCACGCCAAATACACAGGATGCCAGGATCCAGAAGTACAGCCATTTATACTGCCATATGGCTTTCCAGGCTTTAGAGTGCATCCAGCGCACCTTTCATGACCTTTCCGATCGGATCGTGAATCACAAGATCCGCCCTGCTGTCGAAAGATGTGCTGCTCTTGTTGATCAGCACCAGTTTGCTTCCTCTGAAGTAGTTAATGAAGCCGGCTGCCGGATATACGACCAGAGATGTGCCGCCGATGATCAGGACATCGGCGTTACGGATTGCTTCCACTGCCCCGCTGATCTGGTAATCATCCAGTGATTCCTCGTAGAGAACAACATCCGGCTTGACGATACCGCCGCACTTGTCGCACTTCGGAATCATACCGTCGCAGTGCGCCGGATCCATCACATAGTCCAGATCGAAGGGCGCGCCGCATTTCATGCAGTTGTTCCGAAGCACCGATCCGTGAAGCTCGTAAACGGTCTTGCTGCCGGCTTTCTGATGGAGCCCGTCGATGTTCTGCGTCACAACCGCTTTGAGCTTGCCCATTTCTTCCAGCTTCGCCAGCGCCTTATGGGCGTCATTCGGCTCCGCGTCCGTATAGATCAGGTTCTTCTTATAGTAATCAAAGAAAGTCTGGGTATCGTTCACAAAAAAGCTGTGGGAGATCATCTGCTCCGGTGACATGCCGTAATTGGATTTGGCGTTGTACAGCCCTTCCTCGGACCGGAAGTCCGGAATATTGCTCTCCGTGGAAACGCCCGCGCCTCCAAAGAATACGATGTTGTCACTGTTTCTCAGTATTTCTGCCAGTTCTTCGTACATAGGAACCTCCTTTTTCTATCTTCCGTATTTTATGAATAATCACTTGTTGCTTTTGACTTTATCCGCCGCGAGGATGATGACCAGCGCCCCGGCTGCCGTCAGCAGAGTCGATACGAAAGTGAGCATCTTCGGCCCGCTGCTGTCCAGGATCACTCCCCCCAGCAGCGTCGCGAATATGGTCGTGATCGTGATCATCGTCGTGAAGAGCGCCTGCCCTTTGACCGCTTCTCCCCTGCTCATCATTTCATCCGAGAAGTACACCATTCCCGGCAAAAACAGCGCAAAGGAAACCGGTTGGAAGAACTGCCCGACGTAGAGCAGCGCCACGGAATTCGCGATCCAGCATATGGCGATTTTCATCGTAAACCCAATGGCTGCCACCTTCAAAAGAAACTGACAGGAAAACCGGTTCCGCAGTTGCTTGAAGAACACCATCGTCGGGATCTCCAGAAACGCCATCACGCCCAGGATCCGTCCCATGTCCTCTGTCGTGCCGCCGACACCTGTGACGATCTGCGCCATGTAGTTGTTGAGCACCGCGTTGCTGAAGAATATCCCCAGCACGCCCAGATTCATGATGAAGAACATCTTGTTTCGCCGGATGAACTGGACCAGATTGATATCCTCATTGATGTCTTTATTGCCATCTGCTGCATCCGCGCCGCCATTGTCTGAAACACCCGCTTCACCATCCGCTTTACCGTCCGCGTCTCCGGTCATTCTAGACGCGCCGACCGTCACTGCCGCTTCCCGGGCCGCTGTGCCTTTGCGGAAATAGTATCCGGTGAAGGCCAGACTCGCGATCAGGAGCAGGCAGGAGATTTCACTTGCCGCCGGCATCACGTTGATGCCGAGATGCTCGACGATCGTGCCGAACACCGCCACGAAGATCGAATACGCCAGCGATCCGACGGATCTGGCGATGCCGAAATTGATCGATACGCCCGCCTCTTCCAGGCGAAAGGCCAGTGAGTTGAACAGCGGCTGCAGCACCGTATGAAAGGCGATCAGCAGCACGAACACCACGCAAAGTCCCAGACTCCCGCCGCGGAAGGTAAACATGCCCACAGTGAAGACCATCATGCACACCGTCATGATCGTCGTGGTTCCGATAACATCCAGCCGCTTCGAACGGTCGACAAAGTCTGCGATGAGCGGCTGCATGACGACCGCTAGCACATTGGCCGCCGCCAGTGTGATTCCGATTTGTGAATTTGTATAGCCTTTTGCCAGCATGAATACAGAGGCGAAGCTGCTGACTACTGCGTAGATGATCCAGTAGGTCCCGAAGATCGCCCCGTATCCGCTGTTGAGTATTTTCCCCATTTGTTAACTGATTGTTGCTTTATCTTTGATGCTTGACTTTATTTTGTCACTTGACTTTATTTGACGCTTAAATGGCAATCTCGTTTTACAGATCGTAGTACAGCGAGAACTCCGCCGGATGCGGAATCGAGTGCACCTTCTGGTAATCTGCCTTTTTCTTTTCGATCCACAGATCGATCAGCTCCTGCGGGAAGACGCCGCCGGCGGTCAGATAATCGTGATCTTCCTTCAGCGCGTCCAGAGCGTCCATCAGGCTCCTTGGCAGAGCCTTGATTTCCTGCTTTTGCTCCTCGGTCATATCATACAGGTTGAAGTCGTAGGGACCCCATCCGCCGTCCATGGCGTTGATCTTGTTCCTGACGCCGTCGATGCCGGCCATGAGGATCGCCGCGAAAGCGTAGTACGGATTGGCGGTTCCGTCCGGGTTGCGCAGTTCGAAGCGCTTGTTTTCCGGCGACTTAGCGTACGCCGGGATCCGGATGACGGAGCTTCTGTTCGCCGTCGCGAAGCCGATCGTGACCGGTGCTTCAAATCCGGGCACCAGTCTCTTGTAGGAGTTCGTCGACGGATTGGTGAACGCGCAAAGGCTCGCCGCGTGCTTCAGGATTCCGCCCATGAAGCACAGCGCCAGCTCTGAAAGACCGGAGTAGCCGTCCTTATCATAGAAGAGCGGTTTGCCGTCTTTGAAGAGGTGCATGTGAACATGCAGTCCCGATCCTGCTTCATCGTAGATCGGCTTGGGCAGGAACGTCGCGGTCCTGTCATCCTCCACAGCGGTATTCTTGACGATGTACTTGGTCGCCATGACTGCGTCCGCCATTTCGACCATGTCGCCCAGTTCGACTTCGATCTCGACCTGTCCCGGGCCGCCCACTTCATGGTGGTGGTACTTGACCTTGATGCCCCAGTCTTCCATGGTCATGCACATCTTTGCTCTGGAATTATAGGTGATATCTTGCGGAATGTCAGCGTGATAGCCCTTCTTGCGGCCGACCTGATAGCCTTTGTTTCGGATGTCGTCTTCCATGGCGGAATTCCATTCCGCCTGCTTGGTGTCGACCTCACAGAACACGGATTCTTCCCTGACCTGGTAAGCGACTCGGTCGAAGAGATAGAACTCGAATTCCGGTCCCACGATCATCTGGTCGGCGATATCCTGATCCCGCATGTACTTCTCCGCTGCCAGCGCTACATTTCTCGGATACTGGTCAAAGGGTCTGTTCTCCGGTTCATCGATGACGAACACATCGCCCATCATGGTGATCGTCGGGATCTCCGCGAACTTGTCAAAGATCGCCGTCTTCAGATTCGGGATGAACACCATGTCCGATTTCTCGATCGGCGCGTATCCATAGTTGGATCCATCGAATCCGATTCCCTCCACCATTGTCTTTTCCGTAAACCTCTCCACCGGGATCGACAGGTGTCTCCATCTGCCTTCCAGATCGACCATCTTAAAGTCGACCATCTTGACATCATGGTCTTTGATGTACTGCTGTACTTCCGCTACTGACTGAAACATGTGCTCTCCTTTCGTCTGCGTGCAGATTTATATAATGATATTTTGAAACAGATTCTATGCGGCTTTTACACCGTCTCCTCAAACTGCCTGTGGCAGTGGGGGCAGTTGATCTTGATCGTTCCCGCTCCGACCGGAACTCTGAGCTTTTCCTTGCAGTACGGGCAGATCAGGACGCGCTTGCCGTCGTTCTTCGGCTTGGATCCGAATCCGCCGGAGTTTCCGGGCCTGCTAAAGCCCCCGCCCTGCCGGCCGCCGGTAAATCTGGCCTTCATCTCCAGGAACTTCATGTTCTCCGCTCTTCTCTTGTCGAAGAACCTGGAGAACGCCCGGCTGTAAACCAGGATCAGCAAAATCACCGCCGCCACGGACAGCGCGTGTATGTTGATAAACAGCCGCAGCACCACCAGTATGCCTGCCACGATCAGCATGAATCTTCCAAGTTCATCAATTCCGTATCTTCCGTTGAACATCTATTTTCCCTCCGTTTCGCGCAGGATCTCCGCAAAGACCGTCTGCGCTGCTTCGACGGATTTCATTGCGTCGCTGCAGTAGTAATCCGCCCCCATCTGATATGCGTAGTCTTCCGTCAGGACCGCGCCGCCGACCATGACCTTCACCGTCGGATCCTCTTTTTTGATGGCCTTGATGGTTTCCTCCATACTTGCCAGGGTGGTCGTCATCAGCGCGGACAGTCCCACCAGCCGGATGCCTTCGGTGCGGACTTTATCGACAACATCCTCAACCGGCACATCCCGGCCCAGATCGATCATGTTGAAGCCGTAGTTCTCCATGATGACCTTGACGATGTTCTTGCCGATGTCGTGGATGTCGCCCTTGACGGTGGCGATGATCACATCGCCGGCATTCTCTCCCCGGACGCCCGCCTTGTCCAGTTCCTTTCGGATCACGTCGAATCCCACCTGGGCCGCCTGCGCCGACTGGAGCATGGACGGCAAAAACACCTCGCCCCGCTCGAATCCCTTGCCGACTCTGTCCAGGGCAGGGATCAGATCCTGGTTGACGATGTCAAAGGGATCCTTGGTTTTCAGCAGCGCTTCGATGGCTTTTGCAGCCTCGCCTTCCAAGCCGTTTTCGATGGCGTGGGCAACGGCTGCTTCGCCCGCGGCAGTCTCTGACTTGTCTGCTACTTCGTCCGCTGCGCCTGCGGCGCTGCCGTCCTTGCCGCCGTTCTTACCGCCGGTTTTGTCTGCGGACTTGTCGATGCCCTTCTTTACTGCGGCATCCTTGTAACGTTCGATATAGGCCGTCGCGCCCTCGTCCCTGTTTTTGAGGACGTTGAAAGCGAAGATCGAAGCCATCATGTCTTCGTCGTTTGGATTGATGATCGGCAGATCCAGACCGTTTTCGAGAGCCATGGTCATGAAGGTCCGGTTGACCACCGGTCGCAGCGGCAGCCCGAAGCTGACGTTGGATACGCCCAGCGCGGTCGCCAGGCCCAGCTGTTCCTTGACCATGCGGACGGTCTTTAAGGTCTCGTCCACTTCCTTCTGCTGGGCGGATGCGGTCAGTGTCAGACAGTCGATGATAACGTCCTCCCGCGGGATCCCGTACTCCTCCGCACGGCTCAGGATCCGCCGGGCGATTTCGAAGCGCTCCTCACAGGTGGCCGGAATGCCCCGGCTGTCCAGCGTCAGGCCAATGACCGCCGCACCGTATTTCTTCACGATCGGAAGAATGCGGTCTAAGACATCCTCATCGCCGTTGACAGAGTTCACGATGGGCTTGCCGTTATAGACCCGCAGCGCCGCTTCGATCGCATCCGCGTTAGAGGAATCAATCTGCAAAGGCAGGTTCGTCACTGCCTGCAGTTTCTTGACGACCTTCGGCATGAGGGCTGCTTCGTCAATTCCCGGCACGCCTACGTTCACGTCCAGGATCTCGGCGCCGGCCTCGATCTGCTTCATAGCCTGTTCGATAATATAGTCGAAGTCCTGATTGATCAGGGCGTTCTTGAGTTTCTTCTTGCCGGTCGGATTGAGGCGCTCGCCGATGACCGTCACATGGTCCACTGTGACCACCTTGCTGGCGCTGCAGACCTTCAGCGGCTTTTCGGGTTTGCCCATCCCGAAGAGGCTGTTCAGCGTGAACTCCTGAGGCTGATGGGCGGCTTCGACAGCGTCCGTCAGCGGTCCCCTCGGGCGGCGCATATATTCGCCGGTGTACAGACCGATGCCTTCCTGCGGGGCATCCTCTGCTCCGCCTGCCGGCGTACCGCTCGCTTCTCTTTCGGCAACGTACTCGGCAATGCCCCGGATGTAATCCGGATTGGTGCCGCAGCAGCCGCCGACCATGGCGACGCCGGCGTCCACATACTGCTTCATGACCTCGGCGAACTCCGCTGCGTCGATGTCGTACGCGCCGGTGGCCGGATCCGGCAGCCCCGCGTTCGGTTTGGCGATGACCGGCAGATCGGTATACGTCATCAGTTCCCGGATGAGCGGCAGGATCTGGGCCGGTCCCAGGGAACAGTTGATGCCGATGGCGTCCGCCCCCAGCCCTTCCAGGATCATGGCCATGTTCTCAAGACCCGTCCCCAGGAAAGTTCTCCCGCTTGTTTCAAAGGTCATGGTGACCATCAGCGGCAGGTCCGTATTTTCTTTGACCGCCAGCACGGCGGCCTTTGTATCATAGATATCCGTCATCGTCTCGATGACGACTGCGTCCGCCTCGCACGCCACTGCCGCCTTCGCCTGCAGCGCGTAGAAGTCATACGCGTCTTCAAATGTCAGTTTCCCCAGAGGCTCAACCAGCTCTCCCTGCGGTCCCATGTCGAAACCAACCAGGATGGTCTTGCCTTTGGCGGCGTACTCCTCCCGCAGCCTGCGCGCCGGCGCGGACAGTTTCCGGCAGAGGGACTCCACGGTCTCCCCCAGACCTTCGACCTTCGCCCGCGTGAGGTTAAAGGTCGGCGTGTAGACGAACTGCGAGCCTGCCTCCAGATATTGCCGTGCGATGTCTTCGATCACTTCCGGATGCGCCAGCGCAAAAGCCGTCGAGTCTTCGCCTGCCTTCATGCCTCTGGCCTGGAGCATGGTCCCCATGCCGCCGTCCAATACGATTGTTCTTCTGTTCTTACTCATATGTTTTTGATCTCTTTCCCCGTGCTCCCCGGTTTATTTTCCTTTCATGAGGGTTCCCATGAGATTTCTTCCGATGGTGGACCCGATGTTTCCGAATATGGTCTTGCCTTTCTTGCCGAAGACCGCTTCGCCGACGACCTTGCCGACTTCCCGTCCGACGGATCCACCGGTGGTCTTGGCGACGTTCTGTTTGATTTTGTCCGCCTCGGTCTGTTTCTTTTTCTCTTTCTTTTCGGCGGCCTTGGCTTCTTTTTCTGCCTCTTTCGCGGCTGCCTTTGCTTCTTTTTCTTCCTGAGCCTGCTGCGCTGCCTGCGCTGCCTCCTGGGCCTTCGCCTCTTCGACCTGCGCCTTCATTCGGTTCAGGATCTCATACGCTGAGTCGTTGTCTACTGCCGCGGCGTAGCGGGTGTACAGGATCGATTCTTTGACCAGTTTGTCCCGTGTCTCGTCGGAGATGGCGCTCATGGAGCTTTCCGGCGGCAGGATGTAGGCGTACTCCGCTACGGACGGCGCGCCCTTCTCATCCAGCGTGGAGACGACTGCCTCACCTGTTCCCAGATTCTTCAGAACTTCCTCGGTATCGAATTCCGGGTTCTCACGGAAGGATTCCGCCGCTGCCTTGACGACCTTCTGCTCCGCCGGCGTGTAAGCGTGCAGACCGTGCTCGATCTTATTGCCCAACTGCGCCATGACAGACGCCGGGATGTCGCCCGGGCTCTGGGTAATGAAGAACAGGCCGATGCCCTTCGAGCGGATCAGCTTGACCACCTGCTCGATCTTCTCCAGCAAAGGCTTCGAAGCGTTGTTGAACAGGCAGTGGGCTTCATCAAAGAAGAATACCATCTTCGGTTTCTCGATATCCCCGACCTCCGGCAAGATCTCGAAGAGTTCGCTGAGCAGGTACAGCATGAACGCCGAATACAGCTTCGGCTTGCTGATCAGAACCTCCGAATCCAGAATGTTGACCATGCCTCTGCCGTCCGGACCGAGTGTGAAGAAGTCGGTGATATTGATGGCCGGTTCTCCGAAGAACGTATCCGCGCCTTCCGCTTCCAGCGCTACGATCGAACGGATGATGGTCGCCAGGGATGTCTTCGCCATGTGGCCGTAGTCGGTCTCGAATTCCGCAGCGTGCTCTGACAGGTACGTCAGCATCGCCTTCAGATCCTTCGTGTCGATGAGCAGCATCTGCTGATCGTCCGCGATCTTGTAGGCTACTGACAGCAGATCCGTCTGCGTATCGTTCAGATCGAGGATCTGCGCCATCAGCTGCGGTCCCATCTCGCTAACGGTCGTTCTGAGCGGGATCCCCTTCTTGCCGTAAATATCATAGATCGTAACAGGAAATCCTCTGTACTCGAACTGGTCGCGGATTTCGAAGCGGTCCAGGCGTTTCTGCATGCCTTCGCTGTCCTGCCCCGGCACCGCGATCCCGGCCATATCTCCCTTGACGTCGGAGAAGAATGTGGGAACGCCGAGCTGCGAGAACGACTCGGCCAGCACCTTCAATGTGACTGACTTGCCGGTGCCTGTGGCGCCGCCGATGAACCCATGCCGGTTGGCCATTGCCGGATTCAGATATATCTTCTCATTCGGCCGTTCTTCCGGGCCTTTTTTCGCGAAATAGATCATGCCATTATCGTTCATCACAGTACCTCCTGTTTTACTTACAAAAATTCATAATTATTATACAACATCTAGGGGTGCGTGTGCGTTTTAATTTGCCGAAACCACAAAAAACCGGCGAAAACGCCGGCTTCTGCTGCAATGTTCTCTGTGTATGATCTCCGCGTGTCTTATTCTTGCGATTGCTGCCAGTTCCAGGCGTCCCTGCACATCTCCTCAATGCCCTTTTCCGCCTTCCAGCCCAGAACCTTTTCGGCTTTTGCGGTATCCGCGTAGC
>Ga0256404_1000424_pt1 | contig 110777 bp, 79 predicted proteins | sample RumenRJG_01DNA_FD_185990 | JGI IMG/M metagenome (GOLD analysis project Ga0256404, IMG submission 185990) | Bovine rumen microbial communities from Lethbridge, Alberta, Canada - RJG_01 | ecosystem: Host-associated > Mammals > Digestive system > Stomach > Rumen | place: Canada: Alberta...
ATAGTTATCTAGTTTTTGTTAGCACAGACAAAGATAACAAAAAAGGCTGGATTCCAAGCGAGGAATTCAGCCTAATTTATTTTTGCATAGCAGCAGAGAAGCAAAAAGTTTTAGCGGACACCAATATATCGGAATGAATAGTTTTTTTGTTGTCGTATATTCTGTACGATAGCTCGTTCTCCGTTCCTTCGCAACTCGTTTGGTACGATGCCGAAGGCACGGCAGCCATATTTGTTCTTCATGGTATTCACCACGGACTTCTATGTCTAAGCCCATAATATGCCATGAACAAAAAGAAGAAAATCGCATAACCTATAACAGGCAGGATTCGATGATACCAGCCTTCTCTGGCCAGGCTCCTTTGTTCATCAGGCTCCATCGTCTTATATTGCTCTATCAGGTTCTCTACATATTTCTTCCTCTTTAGAACTAAATTCTGAATAAAAGGATAGGTGAATGCTAAAAACACGAATAGTAAGCCGAGAACATAGAGTAAAGCTATATGCCATGAATTGCTAAGCAATATCAGCATAACAGCCGTCCCCCACAGCATGAATAACGCTCCTGCCCATAGAGATCGGTACATCTTCATGACATCCAGTCCGTACTTGGACTTCTTGTCGCAATAATAGATTTCCCAAATGATGAGCGGAGAAAATATCCAATGGAGTATTTGTTGCAGGTTTCTAAGGATGCTACTTCTTGTGAAGGTTGTTGCTTGCCAGCTTCTTCACGTGATTAATCTGTTCGATGAGTTGGTCAGACGTAGGCAGATAAAGCTGGTACTTACTTGCAAGGATTGTCTTGTTGTCTTCTGGCAGCGTCAGCCGCACAGCCGTATCGTTTTCGTCCGTACACAACAGTATGCCTATCGTAGGATTCTCGTCGGGCTGCTTCTCATACCGGTCGTAATAATTGACGTAGAGTTGCAGTTGCCCTAAGTCCTGATGGGTCAGTTTGTGCGTTTTCAACTCATGACAACAAACGAGCGCAACAGTCGATTGTAGAACACGAGGTCTGCAAAATATTCGTCGTCTTCTATCAGCAGTCGCTTCTGCCTAGCGACAAAGGAGAATCCCTTGCCCTGTTCAAGAAGAAAATCAGCAATGTGGGAGATGAGCGCGCTCTCCAAGTCCTTCTCATAATAGGCTGGTTTCCTCTCTAAACCGAGAAACTCTAAGACCATAGGGTCTTTGATGATTTCCAATGGAGATTCGGGGGTGCGCTCTTTCCGTGCCACAGCCAACATCTTCTCCTTGTCATTGCTCATCAGCAACCGTTCATACAGCATGGAGTTGATTTGACGCTCCAGCTGACGCTTAGACCAGCCCTCATTGGCTGCTTCAAGCTGGTAATATTCCCGCTTGTCTTTATCCGGAATAGCAATAAGCAGTTTGTATTGCGACCAGTTCAATTGCGACCACAGTGTGTTCGCAATTGGATACGTACGATAAAACTTACGGCATATCTCCAGTTGCCTTACCGAGAATCCACTGCCATATACCGGTGCGAGATTCTTTGATAAAGTCTCTAAAAGGAAAGCCCCATAATCAGCACGTTCTTTTCCTTGCTGCTCCTTCTCGAATATCCGCTTGCCGATATTCCAGTACATGACCACGCGGGCCTGGTCCACACTCCGGGCTGCATGATTACGAGCTTGGTCGATGATACCCCGTATTTCATCAACGAACTCCTTTAGATTGCCATTTGATATGTTGCGATTGTCTTCCATCCTTACAATTAAGTTTGATTGAACTTATCCAAAATTTCATCTAACAGCCCATTTGGTTTCCTGTATGAAGCTGGTGATGCTGGCTACGAAGAATTGGTTGCTATAATCTTACCTTTCCTCGTTAACTTTGCTTCAAAGATACAACTTTTCTATTAGAATATGAGCATCCATAACGACGAATATTGTTATTTTTCCGGACCAGCCACGGACTTTCTCAACAGACGCGTATTCATTTGCGAAATTCTTCGTTACGAAATTATTCGCAAAGATAGTATAAATGATTGGTATGCCCAAGTAAAGTCACAAGCTTTCTTCTTCTCTCTCTCCTCTCTGATGGATGTTTCAGAACATGTAACATAGCACCGTTCCCCTTCAAACAAAATCAGCGGGCACCCCTGTCAAAGGAGTGTCCGCCGTAATTATTGTTGTGATATATGTACCTATTACTCTGCTATTTGATGCTGTTGACGACCTGCATGATGTCGTCGGCAATCTGCTGGTCTTGCAGATGGTTGTCGGTGAGCAGCTGGTCTACGTCATAGCGGTCGTAGAGCATCTTGCGCACACCGAAGTTGAGCACGCGCATGGCCGACGGGCCATAGAAGCGGGCTACTGTCTCACCATAGCCGCCGTCGATGCTGCCGTCCTCGATCGTGGCGACGACAGTGTGGTCGGCCTTCAGTTCGTCCATGAGCTGCTCGTCGAGGCCGGAGAGATAACGCGGATTGATAAGCGTGGCGTCGATGCCTTTTGCGGCCAACAGCTGTCTCACAGCCTCACCCTTTTGGAAGAAGTCGCCCACGGCGATGATGGCGACGCGATGGCCACAATGAGCCACCACAGCCTTGTTCAAGTCGCTGTAGTCACTGTCTACAGCTTTTGTGGAATGTGACACGCCGAAGGCAGGCACGCGGATGGCCACCGAGTATTTGTCCTGCCGGATGGCCCAGCTCTCCATGGCGCGCAGCTCTTCCCACGTGGTCGGAGCCAGATAGACCAGGTTGGGGATATGGCTGATCATGGGAATGTCGAAGAAGCAGATGTGTGTGAAGTCGTTCATGCCATAGATGCTGGCGCCGAGCACGTTGATGACGGCGGCATTGCCGTTGACGGCGAGATCCTGTGCCAACTGGTCGTAGGTGCGCTGGAGGAAGGTGGCGTAGGTGCTGAACACCGGCCGTGCGCCTCTCTTGGCCATGCCGGAGGCAAGGGCCACAGCCTCCTCCTCGGCGATGCCCACATCGACGAACTGTTTCCCGAGGGCTTCGCGGCGCTCTTTGGTGAAGCCCAGGGCAGCGGGCACGGCGGCGGTGATGGCCACGAGCTTCTTGTCGCGTTGCATCTCTTCGAAGAGCCAGTCGCCGAGCAACATGTTCATCGACTTGCCACCCTGCGACGGGGTGAGCGGGCTGCCGTCTTCGAGATGGAAGGGCATGCTCCAGTGCCAGCGCTCTTTGTCGGCCACGGCAGGCGCGTAGCCATGGCCTTTCTCGGTGTGGATGTGTACCACCACGGGATGGTCGATGTCTTTGACCTTGCGGAAGGCTTCCACGAGACTGCCCACATCGTTGCCTCGCTCGACGTAGAGGTAGTCGAAGCCGAGGGCACGGAAGTAGTTGCACTCCGCCTGACCGCCGCTCTCGCGCAGACGCTTGAGGTTGCGGTACAGCCCGCCATGGTTCTCGGCGATGCTCATCTCGTTGTCGTTGACGACGATGATGATGTTGGTGCCCAGTTCGGCGGCGGTGTCGAGTCCTTCGAAAGCCTCACCGCCCGAGAGCGAGCCGTCGCCGATGACGGCGATGACATTCTCTTTTCCACCGAGGATGTCGCGCCCTTTCTGCAGTCCTGTGGCCAGGGCGATGGAGGTGGAGGTGTGACCAATCTCAAAGTTGTCATACACGGGGCTCTCCAATGGAGAGGAGTATCCCGAGATGCCGTCCATGCTGTCCACATTGAGGAAACCGTCCTTGCGCCCGGTGAGCATTTTGTGAGGATAGCTCTGGTGGGAGACATCGAAAACGATCTTGTCCTCGGGAGCGTCGAAGACATAGTGCAGGGCCACCGTAGCCTCGGTGAACCCGAGGTTAGGTCCTACGTGACCACCGTGATGGCTCACACGGTTGAGCACGCCTTGTCTTACTTCCTCGGCCACCACGCCGAGCTGTTCTATGGTCAGTGATTTCAAGTCCTTGGGACTGTTGATGTTTTCTATATACATGTGTCTATATTGTTTTTTTATGTTTCCGGGTGCAAAGTTACTACTTTTTATTCGTTTATTGCTTATCCAAATTATGGTGTTGCTAACCCAAATTACGGAAGGCCTTCTCCTTCTGTTCTGTCTAAGATGATACTAAGCCTCAGGCAGCACAGCCCAGAAGCATATTGGTTAGATGAGGTACACAATGGGGAAGAAAGTCAAATGCAGATGAGAAAAACCATGCCAATATCTTGGACGAATGCTTTATTATTATTATTGCGAAAAATGCCGATACGAAAAATCACAGAATTCTTTGAATAGTTAAACACGATGACAAAGCAATACATATCCATTTTCCAGCGTCCGCTCTGGGTGGCGCTGTTTGCCCTCACTGCGGCCATTGCCTGGGGCTTTGCCTATCCGCTGATCAAGTTGGGCTATGCCGAGTTTCAGATAACGCCGGAGATGACGGGCAGCAAGATGCTCTTCGCCGGCATCAGGTTTACCATCGCCGGACTGTTAGTGTTAGTCATGGCACGCTCCACCCACAAGGACTTCCACATCAGACAACGCGCCGACTGGTGGTTCATCCTGCTGTTCTGCCTCGTCAACACCACGCTCCACTACACCTTTTTCTATATAGGACTATCCCACAGCGAGGGCTCTCGGGCAGCCATCCTCAACTCGCTCAGCGTCTTCTCGGTGGTCATCCTGGCCTGCATCTTTTTCAAGAGCGACCGCATGACACTGCGCAAGGTGGTGGGCTGCGTCATCGGCTTTGCCGGTATTCTCTCTTTGAACTTAGGCGATGCCGACAGCGGACGGTTCACGTGGCTCGGCGACGGCATGATCATTCTCAACGCGCTCTGTGGTGCTACGGCATCGCTGCTGACGCGTGGTCTAGGCAAACGGCTGAATGTCTTTGTCGGCACAGGCTACAGCCTCGCCATCGGCGGCATCATCCTCGTCGTCTGCGGCCTCCTCTTTGGCGGTACGTTGCCGAGAGTCACGGCCTTGGGCCTGCTGTGGCTGTTTCTGCTCATCTGCATCAGCACGGTGGGCTTCACGCTCTACAACAAGTTGCTCACTTGCAATCCTATCGGCAAGGTGGCCATCTACAACTCGCTGATTCCCGTTGTCGGTGCTGTCAGCTCCTGCCTCTGCCTGCACGAGATGTTCTATTGGAAATATGTCCTTGCCGGCGCATTGGCCACGGCGGGCATATATATCATCAACAAGGGAAAATAAGGCGCCAGTTATCATTGCCCGTATTGGGGCACTTATTGTCGTACCCAATACGATTCTTCGCATCTACACTATGTGTAGCTTAATAGAAATTGCGGGCTTTGATTTGGGCGCAACCCTCCGTAGCCGTCCTACCCCCCCCCTGTCGGTATTATTGGTTTCAAGAAACAGGAATAGGCATGGCATTGCATTTTGCTCAGTCGTTGATTTAGAAGTGGAAATTGAGCGTGAGCGTACAATCATGGAAGTGATAGGAGCCCGTTGTCCCCGGATAATCCTTTTGCAGGTTGAGCAGTCCGACATGACCTTGCAGTCCCAACCGCCAGTGCTTGCCCATTTGGTAGTATATGCCGGGCTGCAGACCAAAATCGAACGACCGGTAGATGTCCTTATCGTTCAATGGATGGTTGGGGTCAGCATCGATGTAATATTGGTTATTGGAGGCAATGAAGGAGAATACGGGGCCGCATTCTACCACCAGTCCACTCTTACGTGGATTGGAGAGATGATACTGGATGAGAACCGGGATGTCGATGAATGAGCAGTCGTAGGCCCCCTCTTCACCGGTGGCATCACCTATCCATACCTTCTCGCGGTAGCCTACGCCAGGCATGATGGACCAATGGGGCGAGAGATAGCAGTTCAGTCCATAACCGACATGGAAAGCTATAGGGGCCTCCTCATTGGCAAATTCGGTTGCATAGCCCAAACCTACATAGAAGTTGTGTTCGAAGCGTTTGTTCTGCGCTGCGGCAGAGAGACTGAAAAGCAAGGTAGCACTCAGAGCAAGTAGTTCTTTCTTGAAGACGTTCATGGTTACTATATATAATAAGGTGTATGATTCATTATTTCTCTTCCGGCCTGAGCAACATCCAATAGGCACTTTCTTTGATTTTGTTCATCAGGGCGGCACGCAAGCCCTGCTGCCATTCGGCTTGTAGGTCATGGTCAGCAATCCATGAGGTGACGATTTGACGGGCTTCGGCAGAGTGATGACCGTCCATCAATGCTGAGAGCCAGTAGCCGGGGAAAAAGATGTCGGAAGTCTGTTGAATGGCGACGATGGCGTCCAAGCCTGGTTTTAAGTATTTGTTGGCCTGCGCCTCTCGGGTGGGGTCGCATAAGAGCGAGAGAGCACTCTCGGCCCACGGCTCTACGAGACGGCCGGACTTGGGGATGAGACTGAGAAACAGTCGGTGCTGGACAGTACTGTCGGATGTACAGGCGCGGGCGATGAAGTCAAACTCACGTTGCTCGTCGGTCGTCTTCAAGCGTTGGCGCTGTACGGCGAGGATATGCCGGCAGCTGTCGGGCAGGACGAGAGCGAGGTGATAGGCCAGTTGGGTGTAGTCGCGCTCGTTGAGCAGTGTGTCGTCGTGGCATTGCCATTTGCGATAGAGGCTTTCAGTAGTCGCTTTTGATGTGGCTACGTTGGCCATAGTGCGTGTCAGCTGTTGTCTGACGGCTTTGAGAGGATGAGAGACAGAGAGTGCGTAGAGTCTGTCCTCCATGCTGTCGCGTAGCGGCTTGTCGGTCGTCAGGTGAAGTAGGGAGGAGAGGTCGCGGCAGAGCGTGGATGCCGTCTGCTGGCCCTGGCATTGCGTCAGTGCGTTGCACAAGAGTTGGAAGAACTCTGCCGTGGCAGCGGTGTACACCCCTTGGCGCTCGGCGTGGAGGAGGAAGTTGTCGTAGAGCGTGAGCAGTACGCTGTATGCTGCCGTGTTGTCGTCGTGGACATGCCGTGTCATCCATGCTGCGCAGCCCTGTTGGTCACTGTCGTTGATAATAAAGCGGCCGTAGCCCTGCCCGTTGATGTTGGGAATGATCGTCTCTGGATGGCAGGGAACCTTGACGTGGACCTCAGGGCGGTTGAAGTCCACGGTCACGGGGGTGAGACTGTCGCCACACAGCAGTCCATAGGTGACTCGCTGAGGCCAGAAGAGTGAGCGATAGAAAGGATCGGACTGTCGGACGGTGAGCGTGTCGCCATGCAGGTGGCAGGAGATGACGGGCGCACCCTTCTCGCTAACCCATACGTCGGAGAACCGTCGCACATGAGCCTTGGGTGCTACGGAGTCAAAGATAGCGACCAGATCGTTCCAAGTGGCATTGGCGTAAGCGAAATTCTTGAGATAGCGTCTGAGTCCCTCGCGGAAGGCGTCGGGTCCCATCTGTTGCTCCAGCTTATCCATCATGATGGGTGCTTTCTCGTAGATGATGTTTCCATAGAGCAGTCCGGCACGGTTGAGATTGTCCAAAGGCTGCTGGATAGAATGCGTGCCAAGAGTGCGGTCGGTCGACATGGCTCTGGGATAATAAGACTTGAGAAAGTTCAGGTCATGGTTGATCAAGGGAAACTGCTCGCGTGCTATCTTGCTGGCCATGACATTGGCAAACACCTCTTTGGTCCATACGTCGTCGAACCAGCGCATCGTGACCATGTCGCCGAACCAAAGGTGGGCAGTCTCGTGGGCGATGAGCTGCAGGCGCGTCATCTCCTCATCGGGAGTGGGCTGCGGCCCGAGAAAGATCTCTCTGTCGGTGAACTGTATGGCACCGGGATGCTCCATGCCACCAAACTGATAGCCGGGCAACACCACAAAGCCGTAGTCGCTGAAAGGACACGGCCGTGCCGTGTAGCGCTCCAACCATCTCAAGGCGAGAGCAGCTTCGTCGAAGCATTTGTCGAGTTGGGCCACCTTGGCAGGATCGGTCTCACGATAGAGCGCAGTCATGTGCCGTCCGTCGCGTACGACCCTCTTGGTTTGGAACTGACCAGCCACAAACGAGAACAGATAAGTGGGCAGCACGTGGGTGGAGTCGCTGCAGCGTGATGCCCAGCCCTTGGGAGTTTGGAGCTTGCATCTGAAGATCGCTTTCAGGTCGGGCTGGTCGAAGCAGGGAAACACGGTGCGGGCGTTGGCTGGGACAAAGAGTGAATAGAGGTAGTCGGCATGGCGGTTCAGGCTCTTGTCATCGGCGGTAAACGCCAGATCGACGACATTAATGCCCCGGCGCAGCGCTTGGTGAGGGAGCAGTATGTGCTCGTCCAGCCATTTCGCCTTGAAGGTCTTGCCATTGATGTGGGCGAGAGGTTGTACGGCTTTTCCCGCGAAGTCCAGGGGCAGGTCGGCTTTAGTGTCGGACAACAAGAAAGAGAGTCGCAGTCGTCCCGTGACCGGCTGGGCGAGGTTGCCGGGAATATCAAAGGCAAGTTGGTAGGTGATGGTGCTGACGCGGCTGGCCCTTGCGACGGCAAGACTGCGTGCCACACCCTGCTCCTGACCTTTCAGGGGCAAAAAGGCGAGAAGGGCAATGACAGTCAAAGCCAATGCCCTAAGAACATATTCTTTGATTTGTGGGAAGGGTATGTAGTGAATCATGTGACAGAGTTTTCTGCAAAGTTAAGCAGAATCCGTCAGATATGCAAGCAATACCCTCGCTTCTTTGTCTTTTTGCTTATTTCTCGGAAGTCTTCTGCAACGCAATGAATTTCTTGATGTGATGGAGATAGACAAGGCATGAAGTAGTGAAGTAGACCAGCACCTGTCTCTGCCTGCACGAAGTGTTCTATTGGAAATATGTCCTTGCCGGCGCATTGGCTACGGCGGGCATCTATATCATCAACAAGGGAAAATAGCATCCGCCAAGATGGTGGGGCAATATCCCGAAGAAATATTTCAGGAAAATAGAGTAGGGCTTCGGGGACGTAAACAGAGTAGATGGTCCCGCCCCACGGCACAATGCAAGGCAGCTTGTCGGTGCTGTCTCCCTGCCGTCTACAGACCGAGCAGGAAGCTCTCGCCCTTGCGCATGAACAGACGATGGCCCTTCGCATTCAAATGAGCCGTGTCGTTGGGTCCTTGGAAGAACAGTTTGCGGAACTGGGCATCCCAAACATAGATGCCCGACTTCTCGGCGGAGTTGAAGACGGGAATGGAGTATCTGCCACACACTTTGACCATGATGCCGATGACCTCGTTGAAGCACGGACGTGGAACGCGCCAGGGTGTGACAAAGGCCAGCTTGGCCGTGGGATATTTGGCAATGAGACCACGGCAGAGACTGTCCAGTCCTGTCTCGAACTGCTCCAAGGTGCCCTTGCCGCGCGCAATATAGTCGGCGTCGTTATGGCCGCCAATGACCAGCACGTAGTCTGCCGTGTCGTTCATCTCCTTATAGAAATCCAAGAGGGGCTTGCCCCATTTCTCGGCCTCGCGGTTGAACACCAGGCATCGGCCATTCCGTCCATAGTTGCGGTAGGTCATGTGGTATTTCTCGGCAACGAGATAGTGCCAAGCCTCCGTAAAGGGACGTTTGTGGTTTTTCACATAGCTGTCGCCAATGACGTTGATGGTCTTGCCATACAGCGGTGCGCTCTTGACGACGGTTTCCGAATCGGTTGAGGATACAATGGATTCTACTTGAGGTGCTACTTGAGCAGTGATCGCTTGAGTAGCCGCACAAAGAGTAAGCAAAATGACGGTGAGTGGTAATATACGTTTCTTCATTCTTCCTTTGTTTTTGCCTGCAAAATTAAGGTTTCCTATTTATGACGACCACCGACAATCGTTCAGAAATAGATAAGATCGTACCAAAATCCTTGATTTTGCCGTGTCATTTCTCAGGAAGGAAAGAAAGTAGAAAATAGGGTCCGCCCCCTATGCCGTAGATGACGATCCGCCGGGTGAGGACAGACATCCACCGGATTATGGCTTGACCACCTCATCGAAATGCTCTTTGGCCCAGCCTATGAGCGGGTCGATGGCGGGGATGAGCGATTTGCCGACATCGGTGAGCTTGTATTCCACACGCGGTGGCACCTCGGGGTAGACTTTCCGGTCAACGAGGTGGCTTACATGCAGTTCCTTAAGTGTCTTGGACAGCATCTTTTGCGAGCAGTCGCTCATATGGGCATGTAGCTCGTTGAAACGCATCACTCCTCGATCGCTTTTGTCGAGCGCATAGAGAACAAGCAACGACCATTTGTCGCCAAAGCGGCTGATGACCTGACGGATAGGACAGGTGAGATATTCGGGATTGACTACTTCCTTCATGGTGACTTTCTGTTTATTTATTGCAAAGGTAACCAATAGTAAGCAGAAGTAGAATAGTTACAAAGTTAACACTTGTTAAAGTCGTTTTGAAGAAAATCACGAGTCTTCCACTTCCTGCCCATAGGTAAGTATGGGCAGGAAGTGTCTACTTGCAGCAGGATTATCGGTTCAGATGATGACTGCCGTACCACTGACGGCCACCATGAGCATGGAACCGCTTTGGCCTACGGTCTCGTAGTCGATGTCGATGCCGACGACAGCGTTGGCACCGAGGTCGGCGGCGCGTTGCCGCATCTCGTCCAGGGCAGTGTCCTTGGCTTCGCGCAGCACTTTCTCGTAGCTGCCCGACCGTCCGCCAATGATGTCGCGGATGCCGGCGAAGAAATCTTTCATGAAGTTGGCACCGATGATGGTCTCACCCGTCACGATGCCCTTGTACTCTCTAATAGAATGACCTTCGATGGTCGGTGTGGTGGATAAAAGCATAATCTAAGACGTTTGGTGGTTGCAAAGATAGTGTTTTTATTTCAAAGTTCAAAGCGAAGAGGGGGTGGAAATGTGTTTTGGCGGTTTTCCTTTCAGCTTTGCGATAGAAAAAGGTAGAGAAGATTCGGGTATGACCAAGAAAAGTCGTATCTTTGCCAAAGATAGAATCTTATGTATGACAGCCATGAACAAAGATCAACTTTATCAGCAGCTGGCGGCACAGGCAAAGAGCCTGGTCGATGGTGTGGACAACGTGGTAGGGGCCTTGGGCAATGTAGCTGCCCTGTTGAAAGAAGAGCTTCCTTATTACTTTTGGGTTGGCTTCTATAGGGTCAAGGAAGGCTGTTTGCAGTTAGGCCCCTTCCAAGGTCCGGTCGCCTGCTACAGCATCGAGAAGGGTAGGGGCGTCTGTGGTACGGCTTGGGACAAGGCTCAAACGCTTGTAGTCCCCGACGTGCATCAGTTCCCCGGGCATATTGCATGCTCCTCGCGCTCCAATTCCGAGATTGTCGTGCCGGTAATTCATGGCGGAGAGGTCGTCGCCGTCATCGATGTGGACAGCGAAGACTATGACGCTTTCGACGAGGATGACAAGAGCGGATTGGAAGCAATAGCAAAGATTGTGGCGCCACTCGTGACCAAAGGATATTACTTGTAATACATATATGTAGTCAATTAGTATAAGCCAGGTCGAGTCAGCCTTTGCTGTTTCTCAGCCAGATGCCAAAGAACCGGTCATAGACTTCGTAAGTGTTGTTTTGGTCGAGAACGAGTTCCTTCCCGACGAGCGTCTTGATGGCAGACCGCACGGTGCTGCTGGCACCTAACTGGTATTTCATCAGGAAGTTCTTCCCCAGTACTTCCTTGATGGTTCCTTCGCAGGCGATGGCCCGTAGGAGCTGGCCTTGTTGTGGCGTGATTAAGCGCAGGAATGTCTGATAGGTGGCTTCGTTCTCCAGGGTGATCTCCTCAATGGTTTGACTGGTAAAAGAGGGAGTTATCACTTTCTCATTGCTTTCGTAGAGCCTGTTGAGAACCATTTGCACATACCAAGTATGTCCGTGGAGCAACGTATAAACTACATGAAAAGTGTCCGGCGGCAGTTGTTGCCCATGCTCTTTAAATTTCTCTTCTGCAAAGGCATAATAGGAATCTTCAGCTATCTCTTTCAAGGGCATCATCTGGGTGCTCTGGTAGAAAGGGCGGGCTGCAGAGGCGAACATCTCTTCCAAAAGGTGACGCTGACTGCCTGAGAAGACAAAGTGAACAGATGTCAACCGCTGGATATAGGACCGCAGCAGTGCCTCGACATTCTTCTCGCCATAGCTTTCTATTGACTGAAATTCATCAAAGGCAATGTAACATTGTCGGCCCGACTGTTCCATATATTGAAGGATCTCAGCTAAAGAGTGCTCGGCCATCTGTGGCTGCAAGTCCACAGAGAGCGACGGCTCGCCGGTCATGGGATCTAAAGAGAGCGTGGGGCGTAATGATTTGAAGAAAGCAGCAACCGTTTTCAACACTTTGGTCTCCCGAGTGTCGAGCGTTCCCAGTACAGCATTGGCCAGCTGACGGACGAGAGAGGCAAAGGAGTCGGTCTGATAGAGATCTACATAGTAGCATGAGACATTGTCATCGCTGTGCAGCAATTGATGGAAGGCGTGATGGATAAGCCCCGTCTTGCCCATACGTCGTGGGCTGACGAGTGTGACATTGCGCCCGTTGCGCAATGCCGACACAAGTTTGCGGGTCTCTTCCGTTCTGTCGCAGAAATACTCTGGTGAGATGTAACCCGTAAGAAGGAAAGGATTGGCTGGCTTCTTCATATCTGATTCCCGTTGATTGACATTCATGGCGATTCATAGTGAATTGCCTATTGCGAAAAGTTCGTTGCGAAAAGTTCGCAATGCAAAGATAATGGAATCCGGGGAGATAGCAAAGCTTTTGAGCCGATTATTTCTTATCTATTGCTGTTCATCCCTTCGTTGAACCTTGCCAGAAGCATCTGTGCCAACGTGTTCTTCGGGTTGAGTTTCAGCGCCTCGTCGAAGCTGTCGAGGGCTTGTCGATAGTAACGCGGTCCATTTTGCTGTGGGTTGGTCACGATGAGGGCTGTGTAGTAGAAGCCGTGGAGCGTGAAGAGGTCAGAACGGTCAGAGGCTTTGGTGGGTTGCAGCGCTTCGATGCGTTGGATCACGCGCTGGGCCTCGGCGATATACTGCTGGGCCTTGCCGCTTTGAGGTTGCGAACAGACCGAGCCGAGCAAGAGCACAGCCTGCTGGTATTTCGGCTGGATGCTGTCGGGCTGCATGGCTTCCAGGCGTTGCAGCGCGGCGAGTTGCTGCTCCATCGTGGGCTGGCTTTGCTGAGCGTGGAGACTGAGGAAGACAACAACGAGTAGGACGAGGACTGTCATGCGGCGGTAGGCAACGGAGGCCAGTGCCTTAGAAATTTGCGATGTCATAGGCTTTATTACTTTTTAGTGAAACAAAAATGCCGATATAGAGGAAGCGGTTGGAGCCGTTGGTGATGGGCTCGCCGCCACGGTAGCCATAGATGTTTTTGCGTCCGAGCAGATTGCTCAGCGAGGTGTAGACGATGACGTGCTTGCTCGCAAGACAGGTGACGCTGGCGTCAAGACTATTATAATAAGGGGTGGTGCGCCCCTCGCTCTTTCGTCCAGAGGCAAACGACTCGGTGAGTCCGAGGCCGAAGATGCCGATACTATATTTCAGCGCGAGACGCAGGTTGTGACGCGAGACGTAGTGAGGCTGCTGTTCGGTGAGGTCATCGAGGTAGCGTCGGCGTGAGTCATTGTAGCTATAGCTGAGCATTGTGTAGAGGTTGGGCATCAGTGACCGGTCGTCGATGAAAAGGTCAAAGCCGCGGCTCGTGCCATACCCGTCGGCTGTGTAGCGGCCTTGACGGAGGAGCGGCAGACGAGAGTATCGCTTGTAGTAGGACTCTATGCGTACGAGTGTGTTGCCAAAACTGTATTGCAGTCCGGCTATGTAGTGATGGGCCAGTGAGGATTGGGATGGCGCAAGACCACGCGCCAAGATGGTGTCGGCGGGCTCTTGGCTATAGCTTCCGGCAGAGAGCGAGAGCAGCCAATGGCGCGCAGGGTTGTAGTTGAGTAGCAGGCGGGGCAGCAGCGTGCAACGGTGGGAGAGGCTGGAATATTCCGCACGCAGTGAGGCTTCGGCAGAGCAACCTTTAAAGAGCTTGTATTGCGTCATGGCGAAGAGTGCTGGCAACAGATAGCCTTTAAAATCGTGCAGACGGTCATGGAGGCGATAGTCGAGCCAGTGATGGCGGAAGAAAGTCTCCATGCCGATGGTGCCTTTCATCCATGCCGAAAGCGTCTTCGAGGCTTTTGTCTTGACATGGATCTCGCCCGTGCGGTGACGATAACGGTCGCCATGGAGCAGCGCGTCACTGATGTCTTGCCACACCATGCCGCCGGCGAGCCCTGCAAACCAGGTGACGTGACCTTTGGCAGCGCCTTTCGCCACACTGTTGAGATAGAGATTGTTTTCCTTAAGATCGAGTACTCGCCCTTCGGTGTCGAGGCTTAGCGTCGTGCGGTCGAAGCCGAGATAACTCTTCCACACGCTCGATGGCGTGGGCTGTGTCTTCCATTGCGTCTCGAATGACAACTGTCGGTAGGGCTTGCGCCAATTCCAGCGGTCGGGGAAAAGGCGGTTGTACATCCCCAAGTCCATGTAGGTGGCATTCATCGACCAACAGCCTTGTTTCATTGCCTTTGTTCCTCCGATGTTCCAGTCGATCAGCGAGGCGCTCACGCCCAATTTGTCCGAGACCGGTGCGTCGGTCGTCTCCATGGGCAGCACCGACGACAGCGCCTGCCCATATTCCGCGTCGTAGCCTCCGAGGGAAAAGGTGATGCCCTTGAAGAGAAAAGGAGAAAAACGGCCGCGCGACGGACTGTTGGGGGCTGTAGTGGAGTAGGGCCGCAACACGTGCATGCCATTGATATAGGTCTGGCACTCTTCACTGCTGCCACCTCTGACGTAGAGTTTCCCATCCTCGCCAACCTTCTGTGTGCCCGGCAGACTTTGCAGCGCCGACACGATGTCACCGCAGCTGCCTCCGTCGAGCACCACGTCGAGGGCTCCCATCTGTTTCACACCATTGGCCTGCCCGAACTGGAAGGTGCTGCCGGTGACGACGACCTCGTCGATGGTCGTCGTGCGCTCATGCAACCGGATGGCGAGCGGCCCTTGTCCTTTTAGCCAATCCCGTTCTTCGTTGTCATATCCTATGCAGGTGATCATCAGCTGTGCACTGTCGGCTTTCAGCGTTGAGAAGGAGAAGCGGCCGAGCGAGTCGGTGAGACAGCCGTCCGTCGTGCCTTTGACAAAGACGTTGGCTCCGGCTATCGGATGGCGGCCGTCGGTCACCGTACCCGATATTTTTTGCTGTGCTTGGCTGGAGCTGTAGCTTGCAAGCAAGAGCGTGAGGATGAGAATGCTGCGTTTCATGTCGGCAAAGTTAGTACATGAAACGCAGCACTGCAAATTTGTGGGACAGACAGCTAAGTAATGGGCTATACGCCTAAGCGTCAGGACGAAATGCAAGGATTAGGGACGAATGACTAAGCAGAAAAGTGGCTGGATTAGAGAGGAAGGGCGAAGAAGGGGGAGCAGACAGCGAGGGGCGAGGGAGGGAACGAGACAAGTGGCGAGGATGGCGAGACAGATGGCGAGGGCGGCGAGTTGTAACTCGCCGAACAGAACGGAGCAGAACAATGAGCGCGGCCTTTTGTCAGGCAGCTGAGCGCTTAGTCTTTCACCCGACAAACGAGCGCAAGGTCTTTACGTAGCTTCGCGATACGGGGACTGTGTGGCGCTCGTCGCCCACGGTGAGCTGATAGCCGTTGGAGTTGCCGTGAGCGGAGCGGATGTTGCTGAGGTTGACGATGAACGAGCGGTGGCATTGGAAGATGCTCTTCTCATTGGCGTCGGCAAGGACAGAAGCCAGCGTGGTGCGCAGTTGGCGGTGCTCGACAAGGCCCTCATGGAGGAAGTAGATGTCGACGAAGTTTTTCTGTGCCTCGGCGTAGAGGAAGTCAGAGAGTTGCAGTGTGAGGTCGTTGCCACGCACCGACATGTCGTGAAAGGTCACCGTTTGCGAAGTTTGTGCGTCTGTGTCTTTAGGCAACAGTTCAGCCAGGCGTGTACGCAGCCGCTTCTGATATTCCAAGGCCACGACGGTGAGCGTGATGGGAATGCCGAAGAGCAGGGTGGCATAGAGATAGGCCAGGAAAAGCTGGAGAGAAACAGGGTTGGGAAACCAGAGGATGCTGAGTACGCTATTGCCCAAACCAACACAACAGAGCAGCAATAGGATGGCGATGCACTCATGCCACACGCGCCACGTCTTGACACGCCGCACCCAGGGTTTGAATATGCACGTACCATAGCACCACGTCACAGCTACGGACAGCATGGAGAAGCAGAGAGCCAAGAAGAAGATATTCCCTTCATACTGCCCAAGGCCAAAGGGCCTGAGAAAGTAGAGAAGGAAGAACACGATGCCACCGGCTATCAGTCCTGCCTGTAGCCAGTTGCTGTCGTCGTTTTGAGGCAATGCCCTTAAAAAGAAACCTGTCAACCTTTTCATTGCTGTCATTTCCTTTGCAAAGATAGTTGAAAATCATCAGAACGCAAAATAAAGGTCGGCTTTTATTTTCTCGCCTCAGTGGGATGGTTTTACGAAAAACTATCGTATATTTGCAAGAGTATTATTGATACTCGCAAAATCAACGATCTGTTATGAATATAGTACAAGAACTGAGAAACAAACGGCACCCTCATGTGTTGGGTGCTCTCGACATCTTTAAGTATATCGGTCCAGGACTCCTTGTCACCGTCGGCTTCATCGATCCTGGCAACTGGGCCAGCAACTTTGCCGCAGGATCGGAATACGGCTATACATTGCTGTGGGTGGTGACACTGTCGACGGTCATGCTCATTGCCCTGCAGCACAACGTGGCTCATCTGGGTATCGTCACCGGACTTTGCTTGAGTGAGGCTGCTGTGAAGTACACGCCCCGTTGGGTGGGCCGTCCCATCATCGTGAGTGCTGTCCTTGCCAGCATCTCCACATCATTGGCTGAGATTCTCGGTGGAGCCATCGCCTTGCAGATGCTTTTCGGCATATCCATACCCGTAGGCGCATTGTTGGTGACCATCGCCGTGCTCATCCTGCTCTTTACCAACTCCTATAGGAAGATAGAGCGGGCAGTCATCGGCTTCGTCTCCGTCATCGGCCTGTCGTTTATCTACGAGCTCTTCCTCGTGCATATCGATTGGGGCGAGGCGGCGCGCGCTGCTGTGGTGCCTTCAGTGCCGGAAGGTTCTCTGCTCATCGTGATGAGTGTTCTCGGTGCCGTGGTCATGCCTCACAACCTCTTCCTTCATTCCGAGGTCATCCAGAGCCGTGAGATCAACCTCAAGGGTGATGAGCGCATCCGTCACATGCTCAAATATGAGTTTGCCGACACGCTCTTCTCCATGCTTGTCGGCTGGGCCATCAACTCGGCCATGATTCTCTTAGCTGCCTCTACGTTCTACACCCACGGTGAACATGTCGACGATTTGGCGCAGGCCAATGCCATGCTCGCACCGCTCTTGGGCAACAATGCCTCCAACATCTTTGCCTTGGCCCTGCTCTTGGCCGGTATCTCCAGCACTATCACCAGTGGCATGGCTGCCGGTAGTATCTTTTCGGGACTCTTCGGCGAGTCGTACAATGCCAAGGACCCACACTCGGCAGTGGGCGTGGTGCTGTCGTTGGGTTTGGCCTTGCTCGTTATCTTCTTCATCGGCAATCCTTTCCAAGGGCTGATCATCTCGCAGATGGTGTTGAGTCTGCAACTGCCGTTCACCGTGTTCTTGCAGGTGAGCCTCACCTCGTCGAAGCGTGTCATGGGCAAATACGTCAACAAACCATTGAACACCGTCTTCCTCTATAGCCTGGCCGGTATCGTCACGGTGCTGAATATCTGGCTTCTCGTCTCGTCGTTGGCGTGAGGCATAGAAGCATTCCTATGAAAAATGTGGGAAATCTCACGTTCTTCATAGGAATAATGTGTAATTCTGCCAAAAAGTCATAGCAATCTATGGCTAAAGGATCTCTAACGCGATGGCTGCGCAGGCCTCGGCGTCGGCGAGGGCATGGTGATGGTTTTTGAGATCATAGCCACAGCGGGCGGCGATGATGTCGAGGTTGTGGTGTCCGCCAGGCCATACTCTGCGCGAGGCGATGAGCGTGCAGTAGAAAGGATAGTCGGGATAGTCCATGCCATACATACGGAAGACGGCTTTCAAGCAGTTCTCGTCGAAGGCCTTGTTGTGGGCTACGAGTGGCAGCCCCTCTATCATGGGCTCTATCTGCTTCCACACGTCGGGAAAGATAGGCGCGTCCTCTGTGTCTTCCTGACAGAGACCGTTGACGCTGGAGCAACGCCAGTTGTAATAGTCCGGTTCGGGATGGATGAGCGAGTAGAAAGAGTCGACGATTTCTCCGTCTCTCACGATCACCACACCTACAGCGCAAACACTGGTGCGCTCGAAGTTGGCGGTCTCAAAGTCTATAGCAGCAAAGTCTTTCATGGTTGTTGGATGGTTGTAGTGACGACGCAAGAGTCTTGTCTCTTCCTGTCGTCTATTTATTATTAGGACAGAGCAAAGGCTTTGCGCAGTCTTGTATGCGCTTTACGATCATGTCGAGCATCTTGTGACGGATGAAGTTGTCGGCGGTGATCATGACGATCTCGCGTCGTGGCTCCGGCAAGGCGAAGGGACGCACCAGCCGCTTTTGTGAGTCTTCCAACTGCGAGATAGCCATCTCCGGGATGAAGGTCACGCCTTTGCCATTCTCCACGATTCTCATAAACGTCTCAATGCTTCCCAAGGTATAGGCCTTCTTGCTGACGGCAGCTGATTTCAGATGACAGAACTTCACGAGCTGGTCGCGGAAGCAGTGGCCCTCATCGAGCAACCACAGAAACTCCCCATTGAGGTCGGTGGTCTTGATGCGTTCTTTGACAAACAACGGATCGTTTTCAGAGATATAGGCAAAGTACTTCTCGGTATAAAGATGTGTGCTGTTGAACATCTCCAGTCCTTCTATTTTAGCCAGAATGCCGGCGTCGATGTCGCCATTGAGCAGCGCCTGCTTCATGTCCTTGGTCTTCATCTCCACGATGCGCAGATCCATCTCGGGATGTTCCCTCATCAACTGCGGAAAGAAGTGAGGAATGAGATAAGGAGCGATGGTCGGAAGTACACCGATAGTGAATGTCCCGAGATATGTATCCTTCTCTTCCTCGACAATCTCCTTGAGGCGCCGGGACTGATAGAGCACCTCTTTGGCCTGTCGGATGACGGCCTGCCCTGCTTTGGTGGTGACGATGGGCTGTCGGCGCCGGTCGAAGATCTTGATGCCCAACTCATTTTCCAGTTTCTGAATCATGGAGCTGAGCGTCGGTTGTGTGACGTCGCAGTAGTCAGCAGCCTTGGCGAAGTTGCCTAAGCGGTTGAGGGCTAAGATATATTCCAGTTGCTGTAGGGTCATGTCTCTTGTCTTTAATCTTTTGTTTCCCCTATTTGCGTAGTAGGGCCTGCATGAATTTCTCTTGCAAATATCGCAAAAATATCTGAGATGAACAAGAATTCCTGGTATTTATCATCTACTCTTTCTCGTAGAGACGTCTGCCTCTTTTTGTTGGAGCTGTCTTTCAATAGAAGGAAGGTAGCATTTTCCTGCTTAGAAGGTGTTTGAAGTATGCCCCAAAAACATTATCTTTGCAACAGCGTATTAAAAACTTAATCATTCAGAGAGATGAAGAGACTTACTACCCTTTTACTACTGGTCATGGCGATGGTCCTGACGGTGAATGCCAACAATCAGTCCAACGACAACATCCGGCGGGGTGACTCCTGCATGGTGGACTATGACCTGAGACATGCCCTGGAGTATTACCTCAAAGCTTTGCCCGACGACAGCAGTACTGCCTTGCGCATGAAAATCGCCAACGCATATTATCGTCAGAGCAACTATGCCAAGAGCCTCGATATTGTCAATGGGCTGCCCGCTGATTCACTCGACCATGATACCATGCACCATCTGTTTGACTGCTGCAAAGCCCTCGGACTCAACCAGCGGACAATAGGGTGGGGCGAGGCACTTATCAAGCGGTGGCCGATGGACGGAGAGGCTGTGGCCAAGCTGGCTAAGGAATACTTGCTCTCGGGACTGACAGACAAAGCCGAAATTGTCTGTAACAGATTTTGGCTGAAAGACGAGACCTGCATGGCTGTCAATGATATTATGGCTGACGTGTATATGGCCCAGCGGCAATGGGTGTTGGCCAAAGACAGCTATCTGCTGCTCTTGCAACAGGGCGACTCCACTTATAAGAACATGCTCAACCTTGGCGTGAGCTACGAGCGACTGGAGCATCCGACAGAGGCGCGGAAGGCTTTGGATGTGGCCATCGCCATGTCTGACTCCTCAGTAGCTGCTCCACTCTACCATCAAGGAGTGGTGCTCGGTGCCTTGGGCGATTACAAAACATCGATGGACTGCTTCCGTCGTGCCCTGCAATTGCTGCGACCCGACAGTGCAGTGATGTTTTCCTGCTATCGCGGTTTAGCTGAAGGCGAATATGCCGGGCAGGACTATCGTCGGGCGCTCGATAACTTCGTGCAGGCAGAAGACTATGATCCGAACTCCATCAGTACACCTTATTATATAGGAATCTGCTCAGAAGCTCTTGGCAAGAAACAAGAGGCTAAAGCCGCTTATCAGCGTTTCCTGCAAAGGGCAGCAGACGTGGAGAGCCCCAACAAAGAACTGAGGAAGATGATGGCGGATGCCAAACAGAGAATGGAAAGGTAATTCCTTGCTAACGCTCCGCTCTTTGGTATAAGGAAGATAACCGAATATTACAAAAAATATTCTCGATATTCGGTTATATTCTTGATACCATCGGAGATGGTACGTTAAAAGAAAAAATCACTGTGTTAGCTTGTTTTTGAGTCGATGTCGTAGCCATAGAGTGCATAGTCGGCACGTGCCGGGTCTTCGGGAAAGGCCTCGCGCATCTGTTGGGTAAGTGTGATGACGGCTCTCCAGCCGGCCGATTTGCCGATATCGAGGTGAAGCTTGTTGGCAGTTTGCATCACATGAGTGTCAAGCGGGATAAACAGATGTCGCTTGTCGATGAAGCTGCTCCATAACCCTAAGTCTACGGGCGAGCCATTGCGTACCATCCAACGAAGAAACATGCAGGGACGCTTGCAGGCAGAGGTGTAGGGCATGGGTACAAGCCCCTTGATGCCTCTTTGGCGGAAATAGGTGGCAAAGGCAGTGAGCACAGCCTCTACGTCGGTCATGTTCTCTACCTTTTTATTAGCTTCTTCAATGGCATTCTGTGCAAAGCCCCCTAATGTTCTGTAGCTTTGAAAGAGATCGCGCAAGGCTGAGAGCAGTGCGTAGATGTCGGCAAAGGTATAGAGCCGATAAAAGCATTGGGAGGAGGGGGCTATTGCATGTTCAAACTTCCCGTTGGCAATCCAGTCGTAGGGATGCCATTGGGCCGTCGTCATCAACTGCTCTATCTTCGGCAGGAACTGCTGACGAGATCCATAGCTGAGGCACATGGCCAGGAAAGCTGCCGTCTCCTGGTCAAGCGGGTCGCTCACTTGGTGCATAAACCATGAGGGATCGCCATCGATAAACGATGCGGTCTCGTAGCGATCGGCGAGAGTGAGCAGGAGATGGCGCTGGGCTCTGTTCATAGTTTTTCTATCTGGTCGATGGTCAAGCCAGTAGTCCTGGCAATGTCGGCAATGGGATAGTTAAGTGCTTTCAGTTTTTGGGCCATCTCAAGCATCATAGCCGTACGGCCTTTCTCGATGCCAATCTCCATGCCTTGCTGCTTACCTTTCTCGATGCCTTTCTCGATGCCTTTCTCGATTCCTTGCTGCATACCTTTCTCGATTCCTTGCTGCATACCTTTCTCGATTCCCTGCTGCATACCTTTCTCGATTCCCTGCTGCATACCTTTCTCGATTCCTTGCTGCATACCTTTCTCGATTCCCTGCTGCATACCTTTCTCGATGCCAATTTCCATGCCTTTCTTCATACCTTTCTTCATACCTTTTTCCAGTCCTTCTTTCATACCTTGCTGGGTACCGTACTTAAGGGCATCATCCTTGATAGTTCGCTCGACCATGACGGCATCCCAGAACTCTTCGTAACCATACAGCTGGGCCTCGGTATAGGACGACTCCTCCAATAGGGTAACAGCCTTATGGATCTCGGGATTCTCGATGAACTCATCAGGTATCTCGCGCACATCGTCGTGCATCTCCGTGAGGAAACGGAGCCATAGCACCATCATCTTTTTGTCAAGTACACTCTGGGGCTTGAACTTGGGCAGCTCCACAAAGACAAAATGTAGTCCGTCGATGACTTTGTCGGTATGTTCAATGTTGACAATGTCGTAGAGGTGGTAGAACTCCTTCATCTTTGGCTCAAAGATGTCGTTGACCAGGCTCAGCGAGTACACCGGTTGGAGATAGCTGTAGTGACAAGCTTTATCGAGCTGGCGCACATAGGCTTTAGAGGCGTTGAAAAGTACGCGCTGCATGAATGTGTCGGTCCAATACATTTGCATCTCCACGAGGAACTGTCGTCCATGTGTGTCCTTGCAGCGCACATCGACGATTGTGTTCTTTTTCAGAGGTGTGTTGGGCACCAGTTCGGCAGGAAGGAACTCCACGGTCTCTATCTGCTCCCCATCTTTAAAGGGGAGCAGTGCATTAAGGAAACTGGTAGTCAAGTCAGGGTGCTCACCAAAGATCTTCTTAAACGTCAGGTTGGCTCGTGGATCCAAATATCTTAATACCTTCATAGTGTCGTGAATTAGAGTTCTTTGTTTCTATCTGCAAATATCGCAAAAATATCTGAGAAATCCAAGAGAATGTGTGGAAATCAGTGACTTTACTTTCACAGGCGAAAGAAACTGTGGAGGGAAACTTGCACGTTTCAGCATATTATGCTATCTTTGTAGCGACGAAAGAAACAATCAATCAACCAATAACTAATCGACAACATATTATGAGAAAACTGATTTACTGTTTAGTGCTTCTTTTGGCTCCGCTGGCCTCGATGGCCGGGACGCTGCTTCACCGCACGGCTCCCAGCGCTTTGTTGAGTGGTATGCCGCAGGTGGACTACACCATCTATCTGCCCGACAGCATGACCGAAGGACGGAAGTTCCCCGTTGCCTATCTGCTTCACGGCGGTGGCTGTTCTAATACGGAATGGCAGGGCCATGGTCATCTGAAAGAGGTGATGGACAGCCTGATTCGTCGTGGCGAGGTGGCGCCGATGATCGTGGTATGTCCTGAGGCTAACAAGAAAAATATGATATGGTTCAACGACCCAGAGTGGCGCTACGAGGATTTCTTCTTCACTGAGTTCCTGCCTTATATCGAGCGCACCTATCCCGTCATCGCCGACCGTCGCTATCGCTTCGTGGGTGGCTTTTCCATGGGTGGCGGTGGCGCTGTGGTCTATGGCATTCACCATCCCGAGCTGTTCTCGATGGTCTACGACATGACGGGCTATCTGCGCCGTCAGCCACTCGACTTCCTCAAAAACGATCCGCAGGGTGAGTGGCGGCAGCAGGTCGTGGAGCGCAACAATCCTATCTTGGAGGTAAGCTGTGCCGGTGCCGAGCAAGTGAACAGATGGAAGCAGGTGAGCTGGTTTGTCGACTGTGGCGACCATGACTTCACGTTGGAAGGCAATATGGACTTTGTCAAAGCGCTCCGCAAGCAAGGAATTGATTATCAGATGCGGGTACGCAGCGGTGTGCACAACTGGGATTACTGGGCTCCGTGTCTTGTCAATGCGCTCAAGCAGTTCTCGTTGCGTGCCTTCCATGCCAACCGTCTGCAGGTAGTGGAGCAGGGAGGACTGGGCAAGTATCCGTCTGTAATGCTGTCGGTCGACGGCTTCAAAGCTCATACTGTCTTCTGTCCGCAGGATCTGAGTGCCTTCGATGCCAGTCACCCGCTGCCCGTGGTGGTGTGGGGCAATGGAGCCTGCACCGACTCGCCTTGGGAGCATTACCGTTTCCTCAACGAGATAGCCTCGCATGGTTATCTGGTCATTGCCACGGGATATTTCCCCAATGGTGACACACCTTATCAGGGGCCTATGTCGACGCCACAGCAACAGATAGAGTCCATCGACTGGGCGGTGAAGCAGGCTGCGGACTCCAACAGCGTCTTCTTCGGTAAGATCGATACGCGGGCTATCTGTGCCTCGGGCATGTCGTGCGGTGGCTTGCAGACGCTTTATAACTGTGGCGATCCGCGTATCAAAACCTATATGATCTGCAACAGTGGACTCTTTATCGATCCTTCCATAGCCATGCCCAACATGCCGATGCCGCACAAAGAGCAGTTGCGCAAGGTACATGGTCCGATCATCTATATCCTCGGTGGTAAGGAGGATATTGCCTATAACAATGGTATGGATGACTTCCATCGTATTGCTCACGTGCCCGCTGTGGCGGTCAACTATCCGGTGGGACATGGTGGCACCTATCGTCAGCCTCATGGTGGTGAGTTCCGCATTCCCGCAGTGGCTTGGCTCGACTGGCAACTCAAAGGTGACCGTCAGGCCGCAAAGATGTTCGTAGGCAAAAACTGCGGACTCGCACAGCGAAAAGGATGGACGGTAGAGCGAAACAAGAAAATGTAAATACGAACCTATAATAACATACTGATTTAGACAAGAAAACAAATCATGAAACAAACGATTTTGTTATGCGGCTTGGCAGCAGGACTCATGGCTGTGCCTATGACTGCAAGTGCAGACAGCGACGTGAGCAAAGAGAAAGCTTCGCAGAATACTCCTCAAGGTTGGCAGGCTGTAGAACTGCCCTCTATCGCCGCTATCACCGACGCCAATACGTTGAACATCAAAGATTATGGTGCTTCCACCACTTCGGCTGACAACACAGCAGCCATCCAGCGCGCCCTTGATGCCGTGCCTCAGGGAGGCAGTATGGTGGTGGTACCTGCCGGTACATGGCTGTGCGGACCGCTGCAAGTCAAAGCGAACACTGTGTTGCATTTGGCGGCCGGTGCTACCCTGCGCCTGCTGCCGTATGGTACTTACCCCAGCGATAATGGCAATTACAAGAATAAGACTTTCTTGGCTAACCGCAAGAATGCCTCAGACATCATCATCGAAGGCGAGAGCACCACGACAAGCATTATCGATGGGCAGGGTGCCGCCTGGTGGAAAGCAGTGGAACAGCAGAAGTTTGACCGTCCTGCCCTTGTCCGCTTTTCCAGCGGCAGCCGCTTCCTGGTGCGTAATATGCGCTTTGAGAATTCACCGGGTGTGAATGTCACCATAGGACAAAGCGGTAAGGGTAGCCACGGTACCGTGCACGACGTGGTGATACGCGAGCCGTCGTCGTCAGCCACTACCGGGCAGAAATCGCACAATACCGACGGCATACCTATTTGGGCACCCTACGTGAATGTCTACAACTGCGACATCAGCAACGGTGACGACAACGTGGTGGTAGACTCCGACGGACAATACGTGCATGTGTGGAACTGTAAGTTCGGTACGGGTCATGGCGCTTCCATCGGCAGCTTCACCGAGCGTGTGCACGACGTGCTGTGGGAGGACATCAGCTTCCGGGACACAGACAGCGGCTTCCGCCTGAAAAGCCAGCGGGGGCGCAGCGGGCAGGTATACAATATCACCATGCGCAACTGCACGATGCAAAACGTGATGAATCCCATCTACATAGAATGCTGGTACGACAAGAGCACCAAGCCTGAGCCCGCTCAGGCTCCACGGGCCGAGCCTACTGCCACCACGCCGGCTTTCCACGACATTCTCATTCAGCATGTCACGGCGACAGCCACACCCTACAAGAAAAGCGACAAGGCTGCTTTCCCCGTGTATATTTACGGACTGCCCGAAAGCCATGTGCGCCGCGTGACACTCGACGACGTGCATGTGGATGCCAAGAAAGGCATGTTCCTGGCCTACTGCGATGTGACATTCACCGGCGGATGCAATATCAAGAATCTTACGGACTCCACAAAGTATATGGAGAAGTGCTACCAGGCGAATGTCACCGGCACCTATGACGGCTCGGGAGCCACTGCCATAGTACTACCGAAAGCCTCAAAACTCGTGGGTGGTGATTACGCCTATACACTCTTGGGCGCCCCACGCTCGCAGAAGTCGCTGTCGCGTGGCGTTTATATCGTCAACCATCATAAGGTGTTGGTGAGATAGCGCTCTAATATTATTGTTCTATTATTATAGTTTTATCATTATAGTGCTATCATTATAAAACAAAAAAAACAACAGGCAACTGCCTTGTTGGCGGTTGCCTGTTGTGAACGATAAGAAAGCTTTTTGTTTATGCTTCCTTGAATTCTTCTTCAATCTTTGGCGCCTTGTCCTGACCACTGCCGTAGCGGTGATACTCGAAGGCGATGCTCTGTTCCTTGAGATAGTGGATGAGCTCCACACGTCCGTCCTTCACGGGAACATCGGTGGCGATGAACTTGTTGGTGTCGGCGGCACGCTGGTACATCTTCTCTGGAATGTCGGGCGAGCAGGTGCGGATGCGTTCATAGTCAGGAATAGAGTCGATGAAGTTGTCGAGCGTCTCACGCTTGAGGCGTGCTCCTAACTTAGCGAGCTTATCCTGCAAGTCAGGGCGCTTGTCGTCGGCATCGCAGCTCACTGTGAGCGGAGTGCCACAGATGTGAGCAGCCAAGGCCACCATGAGCGCCTGCTCGTCGCTGTCTTTCTTGAACAGTCGCAGTCCCATGCCACCCTTGAGCGGCAGGTAGCGGAACACATTCTCCTCACCACTGATATGGTTCCAGTCGCGCGGATGACGGAACTCACTCTCCCATGCCTCGGCATAGCTCGTGCGATAGTCGGTCTTCGAGTCCGGCTTGTCGGTGATGATGGTGAACTGCTGGCAGTAGTTCGGACCACCGGCCTTGATGCCGGGACCAAAGGCTGAGAGCTTCATGCCGCCGAAGGGCTGACGGTTGACGATAGCGCCTGTGATGCCACGGTTGATATAGAGGTTGCCGGCCATGATGGAGTCACGCCACAGACAGCGCTCGTTCTCGTCGAGCGTCTGGATACCAGAGGTCAGACCATAGTCAAGACCGTTGACCAGACTGATGGCCTCCTCCAAGGTGTCGAACGGAGCCACGGAGAGCATAGGACCGAAGAGCTCGGTGCGGAAAGAATAGTTTTGCGGGCTTACTCCCATTTTCACCGACGGGGCGAGAATATAGCTACGCTTGTCGACAAAGTGAGGCGGTACGAGCCAGAACTCGCCCGGCTCCAGGTTGTTGATGGCGTGGAGCAGTTTGTCGTTGTGGTTGGTGATCATCGGACCAACAATGTTGCCGGCATTCCAAACACCTCCCACCTTCATGCTCGTAGCGCAATCCTTGAGTTTCTCTCGGAAGTCCTCACGCTCGTAGACTGAGCGCTCCACGAGGAAGAGCGAGCAGGCCGAACACTTCTGTCCGGCATTGCTGAATGCGGAGTGGCATGCGCTCATGATGGCGTGGTCCATGTCGGCCGATGCCGTGCAGATGATCGCGTTCTTACCACCGGTCTCTGCCGACAGCGGTGTCGTCGGCTTGGCGCGCAGAATCGACTGTGCGGTGTCGGTGCCACCGGTGAGGATGATATGCTTGATCTCGGGAGCCTGTGTGAGTTTATCGAGAGCGTCGCGCTCCGTGATGATGACTTGCAAAGCCTCTTTCGGTACACCGGCATCCCAGAACGCTTTGGCGAAAAGCCAAGCCACAGGAGCAGCGACAGAGGCGGGCTTCAGGATGACGGTATTGCCGGCAGCCAGTCCGGCAACGACGCCACCGCAAGGGATGGCGCACGGGAAGTTCCACGGTGAGATGACGAGTACCGTACCTTTGGCCTTGATGTCGACATCTTTCAGTGCATAGAACTTTTTCATCGAGGTGGTATAGAAGCGGCAGTAGTCGATACCTTCCGATACCTCCACGTCACCCTCTACGACGGTCTTGCCGGTGATGGCGCACATGGCACCGATGAGGTCGCCACGCAGGTCACCCATGCGGTTGGCGGCATCGTACATGATCTTGTGGCGCTCCTCTATCGTCGTGTCGCGCCAATGACCCGGGTCAGCGGCAGCAATCTTCACGATCTCTTCCACCTGGGCAGCGTTGGCCTTTGACATCTCGCAGATCTCCACATCTTCGTCCTGCGAGCGGTCGTAGTATTTATAGCGGCTGTCGTTGACAACGGTCTTACTGCCTATCTGTGTGGGGATAACATCTGGCTTGTCGGCCGGACTCTTCTTCCATTTCTTGAAGATGTCGCGCTGCCACTCTTGGTTGCACTCACGGTCGAAGTCGGTATCCTGCTCGTTGACCATCACGTCCTGAGGCGGAATGGGGATGTAAGGCTTACGACGGTCCTGTGTGCGGGTCGGAGTGTGGTTGAGCTTGTCCTTGATGGCGTAAGCGTCTTCAAACTGCTTGCGCAGGAACTCCCATGTCTCGGTACCCGGCTTGAGGTTGAACGAGTGTGTCAGGAAGTTGTCCGGTGCCGTGTTCTCGTCCATACGGCGGACGAGATACGAGACAGCATAGAGGAACTCCTTGTCGTGGACCACGGGAGCATAGAGCACGACGTGGTTGCCGAGTTTGGACTGAGCACGCCACACGTGGTCGGCCATACCCTCAAGCATCTCGAAGCAGAAGGTATCCTTCGGCGTCTGGTATTTCTGTGTCAGCAGATAAGCGTAGGAAATCGTGTAGAGGTTGTGCGATGCCATACCAATGTGTAGGCAGCGTGAGTTCTCGGGCAGCAAGCCACGCTCGATGATATGGAGATAGTTGGCGTCGACTTCGGTCTTGTTGGGACGTACCGGTGTCGGCCAGCCGTGGAGCGACGAGGTGACGGTCTCCATGTCGAGGTTACAGCCTTTCACGATACGCATCTTGATCCATGCGCCGCCGCGGGCCACACGTTCTTTGGCAAACTCCAGCAACTTGGTCTGGAAGCCATAGGCATCGGGCAGATAAGCCTGAACCACGATACCGGCAGAGTAGTGCAGGAACTCGGGCTTGGACAGTGTGGCGAGGAACACGCGGATGGTCATATCGAAGTCTTTGTACTCCTCCATGTCGAGGTTGACGAACTTCGGCTCCTTCTTGCCCTCTGGCGTGATATAAGGATAGTCGATGGCAGTCTGATAGAGCGTGGACATACGGCGCACGAGTTCGGGGAAAGCCTCCTCGTAGTTCAGCGCGTGGGTCTGGGCGTAGATACCCGATATCTTCACCGAGATGTAGTTGATGTCGGGCTGTTTGAGCGCCTCTATGGTGTTGTAGTAGCGTTGGTCAGCTTCTTTGTTACCGAGCACCACCTCACCGAGCAGGTTGACGTTCTGTCCGATGTCTTCCTGGTTACGCTCAGCCAAGTGCTTGGTCAGCGCCGGTCGTGCCGCGTCGAGGATGACACGCGAGGTGTCCATGCGCAGACGTTTCTTGATGATGGGGATGGCAATGGGATAGAAGTGATAACCAAAAGCCTGGTACATCTTGAAGAGCAGGCGGTCGCGGGCATTGAGGAACTCGGGCACGCCAAACTCGTCGATGAGCACTTTGATGCGCTTGGCCAGTTTGCGGTTGTCGCGTATCTGTGAGCTTTCGTCCAGCATCTTCACGAGGAACTTCTTGTCACCGGGCTTTTCCACCATGGTGGCATACATGTTTTGCTCGCGTCGCTCAGCCGGCGTGATGCTCTCCTGACTCGTGGTGTAAAGCTTCATGAGCCAAGTCTCTACTTCTTGAATGGTCGGTTTTTCCATAGTAATCATGTTTAGTGGTTGTCTGATATATATAATAAGGTGTACACATCAACGTGTACTTTTTGCAAGGTCGGAGAATGCTGACACCCTATTATTGGGCTCAGCGCTTAGGCGACCACTGTAGGGCTAAACATGACGGCTCTGTATCGGTGTAGTTCCGACAGGGCTTGTTTGGTGAATGTGTCAAAATAGAACCTTCTCATCTCTCTTACTCATATTAGTGTTTCTCGGTTGCAAAGATAAGAGAAAAATCAATACGAACAAAACAAAATGGAACTTTTTTGCATAAAAATATTGCGTAAGTTACAATTTTGATAAAAAGGAGCTACCAAGTTGGTGCTTCCTAAACTTATGGAGAACTACAGAGCCCTTTGAAGTTTAAATTCGTTCAAAAGCAAGCATGGAAGGGTGGCGGTACCGAAATAAATGCCTACCTTTGCAGGTGCATAATCATCAGAAAAGAGAATCGCAATAAGAATCATGGCAAAAGAGAATCACGAAAAGAAGAAAGTAGCATTGCTGTTTATCTGTTTAGGTAATATCTGTCGCTCCCCGGCAGCTCATGCCATCATGCAGCGTGATGTCGATGAGGCAGGGTTGACAGACCGGTTCTTCATCGATTCGGCAGGCATTGGACCTTGGCATGTGGGTGATCTTCCCGACCGTCGGATGCGGCAGCATGGCGCACAGCGAGGGTTGGATATTAGTCATATTGCTCGGCAGTTCAATGCCAAGTCTGATTTCCGCACTTTCGACCGCATCGTGGTGATGGACGAGGACAACTATCGGGCTGTCGCGTCCAAGGCTATGTCTGAGGCTGACCGTAGAAAAATCATCAGAATGTCGGACTATCTTCTCGACCATCCTAGTGCGCATTCTGTTCCCGATCCATACTATGGCGACGGTTCCGACTTTGAGTTGGCGTTGGACTTGATAGAGGATGGCTGCCGTCATCTGTTGGCTTCTATTATAAATATAAATAAGGAGGGAAAACACATAAATAAGGAGGATGATCTTGCGCTGGATTGATATGGACACAGCGTTGGCGAGACTCAACGCATGGGGAGCCGACGATCGTCCCTTCTTCTTCCTGACCGATTATCTCCATCGTCGTTGGCTGGTGGAGCATATTGATGAACTGTCCGCCGACGAACTGCTCTATGCTTTTCCCGGGCACAGCAATGCGCCCCGTAAAGAGGAAAATGCGGTGCCGCTGATTTGGCAGTCCCATCCGCTCTCTTCTGAGGCTTATCACGAAAAGTTTGAAATTGTCCATCGCAACATGTTGGCAGGCAACAGCTATCTGGCCAATTTGACGTGCCGCATTCCTTTGGACACCAATCTCTCGCTGCGCGAGATCTTTCTGCATTCTCAAGCCCGCTATCGACTGTGGGTCAAAGATGCTTTCGTATGTTTCTCTCCCGAAACGTTTGTGCTTATCCGTGACGGTGTTATCAGCAGTTATCCTATGAAGGGCACTATCAGTTGCAATGTGCCCAATGCCGAGCAGACACTTCTCAATGATGTCAAGGAGGCGGCTGAGCACGCGACGATTGTTGATTTGATTCGCAATGACCTCAGTCGGGTGGCCGACCATGTGAGCGTGCGGCGCTATCGTTATGTGGAGCGCTTGGAGACCTGCAACGGGCCCATCTTGCAGACGAGTTCAGAGATTGCGGGACAATTGCCCGATGACTATCGCCGCCATCTTGGCGACATCCTCATGGCTCAGTTGCCTGCCGGGTCGATCACGGGAGCGCCTAAGCCCAAGACAATGGCCATCATCCGCGAGGCTGAAGGTTATGAGCGTGGCTTCTATACGGGAGTCGCTGGCATCTGTGACCATGGGCAGATGGAGAGCTGTGTGCTGATCCGGTTCATCGACAAGGAAGAAGGCCGGTTGTTCTTCAAGGCAGGAGGAGGCATCACGGCCAAGAGCGACTGGCAGAAAGAATATCAGGAAATCAAAGAGAAAACCTATGTACCCATTTGTTGAAACCATAAGAGTAGAGGAGGGCGTGGCCCACAATATCCGTTATCATCAGCAACGTATGGCCAGGACCATGAGACGTTTCTTCCCTGGCGCGTCGGTGCCCTCGCTTGCCACCGTCCTCTCGCGGCGTGACTGGCCTGCTGACATCACGTGGAAAGTACACGTGGAATACGATGCCAGCGGCATTACGCTTGTCAAGGCCGACGAGTATCATATCCGTCACATCATTAGTCTGCGCCTTGTTGTCTGCAATGACATCGGCTATGCCTATAAGAGTGCCGACCGTCGCCGTCTTGAGGCTTTGGCGGCCCAACGTGGAGAGGCTGACGAGGTGGTCATCGTCAAGAATGGACTGCTCACCGACACTTCCTACTCCAATATAGCTCTCTTTGATGGAAGCCGTTGGGTGACGCCTCGTCAGCCTCTGCTCCGTGGCACCATGCGCCAGTCACTACTCGACGACGGAGTGCTGACAGAACAAGACATCAAGGCAGAGGACTGGAACCGCTATCGTCAGGTGAGTCTCATCAATGCCATGATGCCTTTAGGGAGGTTGGTCTGTAAGATATAATGGTGAGTTGTCGCTCTGCTGATTCTCTGTTTGTTGTTACTATTTTAGAATATACTTCACCGTCCGTCCACCTTCTTGCCTGATAATCATCCCACGCTGAGATGCGTTGGTTCTGTTGCCATTAAGCGTGTAATAGCGAGCAGGCTGGTCGTTTGGTCTGATGACAGTTATTCCTGTGGACGTTTCCGCAGTGTGAATGCTGAGATTTGAAAGCTTGATGGCTTCTAAGGCGGAGGAACGGAGAATGGTCAGTTGGTATTCTGCCCAGTCTTTGTCTACACTGAAGTCGACGGCGACATCTCCACAGCTCATCGTCTTGTCGAGGTATGTCTTTCCATCTGCAATGCTTTTCAGTTGTACTGTGATGCGGGCAGATGTATTGCCTTCAGCATGAAAGCTTAGCCGATAGTGCCCGGCTCTGAGCTGCAAGGAGTGATAGACGTTTTGGTTGTCCCATGTCGATTGCTCACCGCCGAAGTTTAAGAGTGTCGTCGCGTTGTTCAGGTCAAAGCCGTGTGCGGCAGGATCCCATCCTTCTGCCTCGATGTGCGGTTGCCATACGAGCGTAGTGTCGCGGGGGCTGTCGAGCGTATATTGACTCATAAACTTCCACATCGTCATGGCCGAGTTGCCGTCTTCTGTTTGTGAGGTGAAGTCGTTGTGTCCCATGTTATCTATTTCGTAGTAGACATAAGGAAAGCTGCCTTCCGTAGCTTCATACACACTCTTGTCATAGCCTGTTCCCCGTGTCTTCTTTGGTACGGGGTTGCATCCGTTGCGGGCCACCATGTTGTCTACGATGACAGGCATGTGGCGATAGCGCACGAAGTCATCGGCCTTACCATGTATATGTAAGAATGGGACGGGGCGCGGACCAGCCTGATGGAGATGGAACTCATTGATAGGATAACCGCTGATAGAGGAAAAGGCTGCAAACACGTCGCTGACCACGCAGGCCGCTGTATAGGTCATCATGCCACCGTTGGAGAAGCCACAGCAGTAGACGCGCTTGCGGTCGACAGAGAAGTGGGCTGCGACATCGTTGATGACGGCTTTGAAGAAGTCGATGTCTTTGCTGTCTTCTCCCGTAGCGTGCCAACCCGGAAGCGTAGAGCCAAAGACTGGGAAGAAGATATTCTCACCTTGAGGATAGGCAACAATGCAGCCAACTTGGTCGGCAACCGATGTGCGGAACGGTGACTTGTCGGTAGCGTGACCACCGGTGCCGTGAAGACTCAGTACCAGAGGAGCGGAGGCAGATACCTTGTCGGGGACATAAAGCCAATAGGAGCGTGTCGCTCCATTCACCGTGACGGTCCGCATTTCGTCGGTCTTGGCATTTGCGGTTACGAGACTCCAACAGAGAAGAAGTATCGTAGTGAGATAGTTGAAGTAGTTGTTCATATCTTATTCAGTTGTTGCGTTCTTAGTTTTGCAAAGTTACATATTCCTTCTTACATCAGCATTGCTTTTTGTTTCTAAAACTATCGCATTTGTATAGCATGGTGCTCACAACGTCGTTTTTTCTTCTTTGCCCAGTGTTCTTTGTGCTTTTTGCTTTTTTTCATTCTTTTGTTTTGTCAGATAGAAAACAAATGATTATTTTTGTAGTCTAAAAATAAGTATCAACCAAAACCATGAAAGGAATCATTACTACCCAAGAGATTCGTCTGGCACATCCCGGAATGTGTGACTGTGCTACAGACCTCTATTATACTCGTTTCGCCAACCGCCTCTTCGACAGTCTGCGGGGCTTTGTCGGCAAGGATCTGCCCGACAAGAATTTCACCCATGTACTGGCCCGCAAGCTGACCAGTTACTTCGAGGACATCGTCGCCGACTTGGGCGTGTGGCACTCGTTCTCTGACTTGTGCATGAAGCTCTACGGCTATCCCGTGCCCATGTACCATGCTGATGAGGAATACTATCCCGACGAGCCCAGTCTCGATGCCGTGCGCTACCTCGTGTGGGACGTGGCCAACGAGATGTTCCCCGACCGCATCTTTGAGACCGACCGTCTGTTGCAGGAGATGGGACAGGAGGCTTACCGCTTGCTCAGTGATGCCTTTGAGCAGGCGCCGATCAACGAGGATGCCAAGAAGGTGATGGATGACATGCTCCACTATTCTACCGAGGGCTTCAACGAACTGCGCAATGTGCTCGACTGGGTGCTTGGCGGATGCTACATCACTTCGGGCAGCTGGATCAACAAGCTGATGGGAGAGAAGGCCAAAGAGATGAAGCGTGTGGAGCTCTTCGAAAGCATGACGCCCTCTATGAAGCAGTATTTCGTCATCACCGGCATAAAGTTTGAGGATCGCATAGGCCCACTGGCGTTGAAACCCTATGAGTGGCTGCAGCAGTTGGCAGAGACGACAGGAAACGATGACGTTGCCGCTCAGCTCAAAGAAATCGAGGTGTTGCCGATGGATACCTATCAATTTACGTCGGGCGACGAAGACCCGTTGACATTGGAAAACACTCATGGCAAAGTCATCAAGGTGTCGCTCGCAGAACTCAATCTCAAGCCGGAGGTGCTCAAGCAGCATAATGGTTGTGTGGCCGGATTTGTCTTCTATAAGGGTGAATGGCGGCTCAACGGTGTGCTGGTGCCTTTGCAACTCTCCGCCGACGATTTCGAGAAGGTCAAGGCACAGCAACGTGACATACCTCGTCCTGGTACGAAGTTGATGACGGCAGAGATGCTGCTGAAAAGTACCGGTGGCCGTCAGCTCGTCTATTTCAAGGATGCCGCTGAGATGAAGCAGTATCTCCAGGAGAAACTGAAATATCCCGATAGCCTTTTCAAAGACAGCCCGCTGACTACAATGGAGAGTCCCTGCATGTTCATCGATACCGTCGACAAAGTCGACCCGCAGTTCTTTACGCAGGACCTGGAACAGTGCATCAAGGACCCCGACAATCCCTACTACGATGCGGAGAAGGCAAAAGAAGACGCCGTCAACATCTTGTGGAATGCCGACGGCGCTACGTCCAACATGGTCAACTATCTCATCGACCATGAGCTGCTTCCCGATGCCGAGCAGCATTATGCATTCAGTCAGCAAAGCACGCACAAGCAGCGCCTTGCCGACATGAACTTCTATATGCGCTATAATCGCAGAAGCAAATACTAACTCTCCGGAGTGTTTCCCGCCGTCAGGTCATTGATTTGGTCAATGACCTGCTGACGTGTCTTTTGCTGCTTGCGATAGAGTTGGATGGCGAAGATGAGACCGCAGACCAGTCCGATACAACCACCGACGATGCCACCGTAAGCAGAAGCGGTAAGCAGTTCATCCTGATAGTCAATGCTTTGGAAAAAGTCGATGATGAACCAGGCAAACCATAGAATCATCAAAGGCAGGCTGACCATCATCTGCAGGACAGTCAGCCGCTTGGCCCGCTGCAGTCTCAGGGCTGTGGGGATGAGATTGTCGCCCATGAAAGCCTCGTCCTTGATGTGGTTGACCTTATAGTCAAAGATCACATCGGCAAGACAGAGCAGGATGACGGCGATGACCGGTCCCCATGACAGGTGGAAGATAAGCGCTAAGGCGGGGAAGGCGATGATGATGATAGGCATGAGAATGGTCGCCTCCACACTGAGATAGCGGTTGATGCTGGAGTAGTTGTGCTTCATCGACTCACGCAGCAGTCGTTCGTTGACGATGGTCTCATTATCGAGTTTCTCTTGGAGAATAGCCATTTGGCGGCGCATCTCTTCGAGGGTGTTGTCTTCTTGTGGATTCATGATTCTGTAGTTTTTATTGTTTGACACATTATTATATATAGGCCCTATATATAGTGATGTTTTTATTCGGGTTATTCTTCACTCATGTTTTTGAGCTGTTCCTTGATGCGGAAGAGTCTGACGGAGACGTTCTTGGTGGAGATGCCCACTACTTTCCCGATTTCCTCATAACTCATATTCTCAAGCCATAGCAGTACGATGGCGCGGTCGAAAGGTCCGAGGCGTGCGATACGGTTGCGGAGCATCTGTACCTGTCGTGAGTCGGCATCGTTGTCCTCAAAGAGGTTGATGTCCATACTTAGCGGTATCGTCTTCCGCCGCTTCTTCTTTCGGTCGGCCGAGATGCATGTGTTCAGACTCACGCGGTAGACCCATGTGCGCGGGTTGCTGCGTCCTTGGAACTCTTGAAATCCTTTCCAAAGGTTGACGAGCACCTCTTCGAAAAGGTCAGCCACCTCATCCTCGTCCTTGGAGAACATATAGCAAACCGTGTAGATGGTGCTCTTCTGCTCCTTGACGAGTTGGGCAAACTGTTGCTCTGATGGTTTTGTTGCCATGTCTTTATTGAATTGTTACACCCATTAGACGCTACTTCTTTCGAAAAACTACAGAGAAACGAAAGAAAAAAAGAGAAAAAGAGAAAAGAAAAAACAGACCCTCTCTAGCTAGAGAGGGTCTTGGTATTGTTATTCTCTCCCTTTTAGGGAGAGCTAGAGAGGGTCCTTTATTTTCCCATGTACTCCAGGAACAATTCTGCTTGCTTGGCGAGCTGTGCTTTCTGTTCTTTGGTGAGGATCATGCGGCCTTCGGTCCAAGCCTCTATGTTGAGTGCGATGCCCGTCTGTCCCTCTGTCATCACGTCGGCTTTCAGCACGGTTAGCAGCGTAGTGAGTAGCTTACGGCATCCAGCTGTGGCAGCCTTACCGCCAGCTCCTGTGAGCGTGATTTTCTTTCCGGCAAGCACTGTCGGCGCGTTGCGGTCAGCAGGATCAACGGGGCGCGAGAGCCAGTCGATGAGGTTCTTCACGTGTCCGGGGTAGGAATAGTTATACTCCGGCGAGAAGATCCACACACCGTCAGCCTCTGCCACAGCCTTGCGTGCGTCGGCAACAGCTTGCGGAGCTGGGTATTCTTCATCCTGGTTGATAAATGGCACTTGTGAGTAATCCAATTCTGTTACTTCGGCTTTGCCTTGGAGCATGCCTTTGACCATCTCGCTCAGTTCTCTGTTGAAGCTCTGCTTGCGCAAAGAGCCAATGATGAATAATATCTTTTTCATGTTTGTTGGATTGTATGTTGCTATTGCAAAGATACATTTTTCTTGTTATAAAATTGTTTTTCTCTTGCTTTTTTGCTTGTTTTTCTTTACTTTTGTATCATTGAAACACTAATTTGATATTTCTGCGATGAAACCGCTCTATACTATCGTGGTCTTTGTGACCTTGTTGTGTTGCTCCGTGTGGGCAGGTATGCACAGCTATCGTTGTGCCGAAGAGGAGATGGTTGCCGATATGAATCAGGCACTGGCTCGGACATTGCGTCATAAGCAGGAGGCGTGGATCACCCCCGACACCATCCGCGACTATCGCAGCAATCTGCGGCTGGCCGTGCTCCGTCGACACGCCTTGTTGTGCTATGCCGAGGACGTAGATCCGAAGACGGTCGCCAGCAACAAGATGACATGGGGGCGGGGAGAGCGTCGCGTAGCCTTCCGGGGCTATGCCAACTGTTCCGTGGCTTCAGTGCTGGCCCTCTCTGACCAGCGCATGCCGCTGTCGCTGTTCGCCTTGTCGCTACTTTGGCTGGCAGGCTCACTGATGTGGATGCGCCGTCGGGTCGTGGCGATTGCCGGAGGCTTTGGCGGTCTGCGCCTTGATGAAGCCTCACAGACATTCTACGATGAGCACCAGGAACCTGTCCACTTCACCGCCATGCAGCGCCAACTGATGCTGATGTTCTTTGCCGATGAGCAGCACAGCTTGTGCAAGGAGGACATCTGCGAGGCGCTTTGGCCGAAGAAGCCCGATGCCAGCGACACGCTCTACACGCTCATCCGACGGCTGAAACCCGTACTCGACAAGAGCAGCAACCTCACCATTACGACGGAAAGAGGTGGTAAATATCAATTGTCAGACAGATGTCAGTCTCATTCTTAGGCGTTTAGCCATTTGCTTCCTATCTTTGCAACAAAAACAAACAGCAAAGATATGAAGCAGATTTTCTTTCTCCTTATGCTTGCGTTTGGCGTGGTGACGGTGGACTATGCACAGAGTCACGGCAGCGCCAAGCCTTCCTCTTCAACTGCAGACACGGCGGTAGTGCTCAAAGGCGTTACCGTGGAGGCGGCGCGCGTGACTTTCCGTCCCGACGGACGCCATATTATCCCGTCGGTGGCTCAGCGCATGAGTGCCTCCAACGGCTACGCCCTTCTCCGTCTTCTCAGCCTTCCTCAACTTCAGGTGGATGCCGTACGCCACACCATTGCCGACCGCCTCAACCGTGGCGAGGTGCAGTTACGCATCAACGGTGCCCTTGCGTCAAAGTCCGACCTGATAGTACTCGACCCCAAGCGCGTCATCTCTATTGACTATATCGATAATCCCGGCGTGCGCTATGGTCAGGACATTGCCTTCGTCATCGATATTCACACACGGCGAAGTGACGCAGGATACGAGCTGGGCACTGATCTCACGCAGGCACTGGTCCGCTATAGCGACGACATGGTCTATGCCAAGGTCAACCGGGGAAAGTCGGAGTGGGTGCTGACTTACAACTTCTTCTATAAGGACAACCGCAACAAGAAAGCACGCACTCTTACCGATTACCTGCTTACCGACGGCACGCACGACATTGTCTCGCGTGTGGATAAGCAGCACAGGAGTAGAGCGGTTGGCCACACAGTAGCACTGAAATATAATCGGACTGACACGCTCGGCAATGTCTTGCAGGCCAAGTTAACTGTCGACTTCAACCATTGCCCGGGCGACGATGTGCGCACCGACGTCAATGGCACGGATGTGAAGAACTTCTCACGCGACCGTTCTTTCTCTCCTGTCCTCGACCTCTATCTTGTCAGGAAGCTGGGCCGAAGCCAGTGCATCACGGCCAATGTAGTGGGCACGCACATCCATACACGTTCCTATAACTATATGGATGAGGACGGGCCTTACGCTTACCATGTCAAGGGCAACACGTCGTCACTCATCGGGGAAGCCATATATGAGAACCGGCTCAAGCCCTTCACGCTTTCCTTGGGTGCCAACTACCAACTCAAATACACGCGCAATAGCTACACCGGTGACGTCGATGTCGTCAACCGTCTTCACAATCAGTATGTCTATGGCTTCGCCCAACTCAAGGGCCGCCTCGGGTCACTTACCTATGTTGCAGGTCTCGGCATGAGCAGCCAACGCTACAGTCAGGGTGAGGCACACTACAATTTCAATCTCTTCCGTCCCAAAGCCACGTTAGTCTATGACTTCGGTCATGGACTGAGTCTGAGCTATGTCTTTGAGCAGTATGGATTTTTCAGTCGTATAGCAATGATTGGCGACGCCACCATCCGCACCAACGGACGCGAGTGGACGATGGGCGCTCCCAACCTCAAGCCCAACCGCTGTGACGAGCATACGCTGCGTTTCAACTATTCCTCGTCACGATGGAACAACACGCTGATGGCTGACTACCGCGACCATTCCCATTGCAACATGGCTGCGTATTTCCGTACTGATGACAACCGGTTTGTCTACACCCAGCGCAATCAACGGGGCATCAAGATGATCTATTTCACCGACAACCTCTCCTACACCATCATCCCTGACCGTCTTGTGGCCAATGCTAATGGTGGCTTCTTCCGTTACTTCAACTTCGGCGACGACTACACCCATCTTCATAACTTCTGGATGGTAGGCGGCAGTCTGCAAGCTTATCTGGGGCACTGGACACTCACGGTGCAGGCCGACAATGGCTTCCGCTTTCTCGAAGGCGAGAACCTTGGATGGAACTACGGCATACCGGCCCTGCAATGCAGCTATCAGGCAGGCCCCTGCTCCGTGTCCTTGACGTGGGACCATTGCTTCATGGCCAATCCCAAGGCGATGTCTTCCCACCTGCTCAACCGCTATATGCACAAGGACTATGAGCTCCGCAGCAAGACCATCGGCAATTTCGTCTCTCTCAACTTCACGTGGAAGCTCAGTCGTGGCAGGAGGTACAAGGAAGCACAGCGTAAGCTCCACAATAAAGACACGCAGACGGGGATCATCGGCAGGAACTGATAATATTGTATTCACATGAATGCCCATGAATTGACCACAAATTTCTCATAAACATAAATAGTGAGAAATTCGTGGTTAATCCATGATGATGCAATGTTCAAAATACTATAGCTGAATGTTCATTAATGATACAGATAGAGCTTTTCAAAAGCATTGGTTGAGTTGCGAATGCTACTTCTGCCATACGATAGGGACATCGCGCAACTCGATATATCCTCTTTGGGCACCATTGCCATCTTCAAAGTCGTTGTAGAGAAAGAGCTTGACGAGTTGGAGCTTTTGTGTTTTCTTGGGCACATTGAGGAAGTGGAGATCGTATGCCCCCAGGTCCGCTTTCACGCTGATGCCCTCAGCAACCTTGATGGAGTAGGCGGTGTTGTCGATGCGGTACACATTGCCTTCGTCGTCATAGGCAGTGGTCTTGTCGTCACCGATATAGTTGATCTTGTCGATGACGGTCTTAGCCTTTAGTTTCAGAACCACCGACACATTGCCAAAGTTCATACTTTTGCTCGTGCCATAGACTTCTACCACCTCTACATCTAAGTTCTTCTCAAAGGGATTGTAGAGCGTACCGCCACCCGCGATGGGTGTGGCTTGCGCCTGCGGTCCGTCATCGCTTTTCGCTGATGCAGCCGTGGAAGTAGTCATGCTCGTGGTTTTAGTCTGCTGTTCTACTGTGCTAAGCACCTTCTTGGCTTTCTTGAGGATACTGCCAAGACTCTGAGCTTGAGTAGGAATCGTGCCGAGCAAAAGGAAAGCAAGGCAGAGATAGAATAGATTTCGTGTTTTCATGTCTTTCGTCTTTTAATGATGTTCTTACTATGCGGCCATTAGAAATATCCCGTTGAAAGCTTCTACATCTCAGAATGACCGTTAAGGATGAAGGTGTGCTTTACTTTTTGTTCACTAAATACCAATGTCCATCCTCCTCTTTCTTCATATCGACATTGGTCTGCTCGGTTTTGCCTGAAGCGTACTTCACATTGAAGACCTCAGACGCCGTGCCCTCTTCTTCATTGACTTGCTCAGAAACGAACTCATAGCTCACGGGCTGCTTGTCGTTTTTTTGCCCCTTCTCCTTGGCCTTCTTTACCTTCTCTTCAATCATGGAGACGTAGGCTTCTTTCTGTTCCTGCTTGTCAGCGGGGAAGTAAACACAGTCGAAATAGCCGCGATAGTCCTCGTCGATGGCACATTGTAAGGCCTTCTCGGCAACCGACCGCGGTTCCGACTTGCCGCAGCTTGCAAATACGGCAAGCACTGCGGTGAACATGAGAAATGACAATAACTTTTTCATAGTGGTTGTTTATTATTGGTGAAACTTGATCATAGGTTTGAGATGCCTTGAGGCGTAAATGTCGCTCGGAAGGATGCACGCTGCCTTGATGATGGGCAGGTCTATCTTGTGGCGCCTGCCTTCTGTCAGATCGATGCCAGCATGGCGATAGGCATAAACGATCAGTTCCGTGCAGTACATCTTCGAAGTATCCTGGTCGTCGAACTTATCGTCAAACAGTGTGCCTCTACGGTAAATACGTAGTGCAACGTCCGCTGCTCGCTGGGCTGTAGAGCTGTCTCCTGTCCGGCAAACCTCTCCCTTTGATGCATTCTTGTATGAGAAGAACTTCTCCGGCGTGTCCATCTTCACCCGGTCAACGTCGCCGTCAAAGTCCGGCTCGCCGGGAACGGCATGGACGATCATCCTTCGCTCGGCGTAGTCGACAACGATGCCAACGTGGGAATAGTTGCCATTTGCATCAGTGGCAAGGACCACGCGGCTCGTGATGCCCTCGCCTCTGCGGAACACCACATCGCCTGCACGCAGCGCGAAATCATCGGGCAGGATGCTATGCTCTTCCTCTCTTTCTCCGCAGGAGACGAGGATCATCGCCAGACAGACAAGCCATATCCAGCCTATGGGCAGTGCCACGTTCCAATGCGTCAGAGACAGACGGCAGATGGATACATTTGAACTCATAATGTTTGCTGATTGCTTTTTTACAAAGATAGGTCAGCAGTAGTGTTTTGACAAGAGCAGTAGGTCAAATGTACTCTCTGACAACTTGTTTTTTACTGTTTGGCGCTCTTTTTACCGTTTGACATCAAAAAACCGCTGATATGTCGGTGATTCTGTTTTATTTTTTGTACTTTTGCCTTAGAAACCTATTACTACGATGATAGAACAGAGCTTTGCAAAATCTATATGTGACTTCTCTTTTGGTATGCTGGTTATGGCGCAGTTGGTCTGCACCGTAGCAATGTATTATAAGGGACAGCGCAACGACTTACAAAAAATGATGTTCCGTTTCATGCTGTACTTGTTGCTGATCAGTGTTGTGGAATTGTCTTTCTTCTACATCTCTGGTCAGCAGATGTCCGCATTGTCAGCTCCCGAGACCGACTTTCTGGAGATGACTGTAGTGCCATGTGCGCTGTTCGCCCTCATCAGACTGACCACACCGCGGCAGAAGATGCTGCGGCTTATTGTTGTAAACGCAGTGGCTTATCTCACGGCATTCATTTTATATCTTGTAACAGACAGTGCGGTTGTGTATCAAACCACACTCGTACTCTCTGTCATCTATTCACTGGGCATTCTTGTCTATGGCTATTTCGCTGTCGAGAGGTTCAACCGTCAATTAGAGGCGGACTTCTCCGATGAAGAGTTGTCGCTGTACTGGCTGAAATATATTGTATGCCTCTATGCTGGGATGCTGTTGCTGTGGTTGGTAGACACCTTCTACAATACGGAGATAATGGCTGCGCTTTATAATCTTATTATGATTGTCCTATTTGGTCTATTCTGTTACTTTGTCTATCGTCAGGAAGACATGCTGAAGGCCTTGGACAATCTCGATAGGGAAGAGACGAGAGAAGACAATGTGAGGACTTATGAGTTTGAGGGCCGTTTCAGGAAAGTCTTTGAAGAAGAAAAGATTTACCTGAATCCCAAGCTCAACATCGTGGAACTGGCTATGGCTGTAGGCACGAACCGTACCTATATCTCCAACTATATCAATCAGCAGCTGTACACCACATTTTATGAATACGTGAACAAATGGCGGGTGAGACGGGCAAAAGAACTGCTGTCCTCCACGTCATTGTCATTGGAGGATGTCGCCACGCAGTCGGGATTTAATTCCTTGAGCAGCTTCCGCCGCTATTTTACCAAGTCAGTGGGAACGACGCCCCAAGCTTTCCGCAAGGAATAAAGTCCATGCGGAAAGGGCGCACCCCACATTTTTACCCTTTTACCTTTCATCGATTTCTTCCCGCTTCGCTACATTGTAGCCCTTGATCTGCACGACAATCAGGTGGAGCTTCGTGCCATGGAGCATGCTCTGCAACTTGTGGTCGGTGGCATAGGTCTTGATCTGAGCGATAGCCTCTGTCCACTGCTTCTCTGCCTCTGCGTCGGTGGCGTCGGTCTTGAGGTATTTCAACTCCAGGATATAGCTGTGGGCTACCATCGGATAGACCGTATAGTTGGGCAGTAGGAAGAAGTCGCAGTAGCCGTGCGAGAATTCCATCTCAGGAGCGACAAGGTAATAAGGGGCAAGCGAGAGGAAGGCATTCATGAAACCCTGCAAGTTGCGCTCGCCCTCGATAAGCTGACGTACGGCGGTAGTGTCATGGTAAGCCTTGAGGATATAGTCCATCATCGGGCGCCAGTTGCCCTCCAAAGCAGCCTGATAAAATGGAATGTTGAGCTGTGAGACTGCTATAGGGTGAATCTGCTGGAAAGCCTGAATCAGATAGTCGTAATACTGTTTGCGCACGTTGTTGTTCGGAATACCGAGCTTTAGCATAGCACCTAAGGTGCCGCGGATGGTGAGCATGCCGTAATAGAAGAGCAGACTGACGAAGTTGTCCTCATCGGTAATGCTCTCCGCAGGGAAATAACTGTTGATCGTCGCGTAGGTGTAGCCCGTGTGCACGATGTCGTAGATCGTCTGCCGGCGCTCTTCGGTCATATTGCCGATCTCGATGAGGTTGCGCAACTTCTTATAATCAGTCTTCGTATTCGGGTCAACCATCTCTTCCGGCTTGCGCCCTGTATCGATAAGTGTACTCATATAGTAGCACACCATGTCGCTGTTGAACATGCTGGGCTCCCGGCCGAAACTATCCTTGGCAAAGCAATAGTTGTCGTACCACGGCTTGATGTCGGCGATGATGCTGTCTTCGGTGACTTCCGGCTTGATGGCTCCCACCTCTTTATAATAGCGTATCATCTGCCGCACGTCTTCTTCTGAGAAGCCGAGCATTTGGTTGAAGCGCGAGTCGATGGTCATGTTCAGCGCAATGTTGTAACCGCTCGTCAGGTCGTCGAGTGTAATGGGTGCGACGCCGAGCATAATGATGCGGTCAAACATCGGTTTGAAGACCTTGAAAACGTCACGATAGAAACCGGTACCATGTGTGAGATCATGGTAAGCTTTCTGTCCTTTTACATTCAGAATATTGTTGGTAAAGTTATCATATTCGTCCACGACCAAGTAGAGTCTATGGCCTTGTTTCTTTGCCGCCATCCTCACCTGATTGAGCTTTCCTACTGCGTTCTTCTCATTGAGGATACGCGGTACGATATGTGGCTCGTAGAATCGCTGATAGGATTCGATGAAGGTGTCAACCTCTCCCCCACAATAGCGGTTAAAGTTCTCTTCCAGATGGTCCAAATCACTCCCAACCAACGAGAAGTCGAGATGCAACACTTGATACAGGTTTCTGTTCTCCGTCGGATGTTCAGCGACATACATTCCCTTGAACAACTCCTGGAAGTTGTCCTTCTCATTGATGTCGTAGTAAGCTTCGAGCATGTTCAGGAACAGGCTCTTGCCGAAGCGGCGCGGGCGGACGAGGAAGAGAAAGTTGCCTGCCCGTTCCATCCGCTCGAAGTACATGGTCTTATCCACCAGATATTTGTTTTCCTTCCGCACCTGTTTAAAGTCGGAGATGCCGTAGGGAATGCGTTTGAAATCGTTGTTCATCGTCTTGTTGCTTAATGTTGATACGCTTTTATTTCTTATGCTTTTTTACTTTTCTACAACTCCTTCCATCTTCACCACATCGTAGCCCTTTATCTGCACGACGATGCAGTGGAGCTTCGTGCCATGGAGCATGCTCTGCAACTTGTGGTCGGTGGCATAGGTCTTGATCTGAGCGATAGCCTCTGTCCACTGCTTCTCTGCCTCTGCGTCGGTGGCGTTGGTCTTGAGGTATTTCAACTCCAGGATATAGCTGTGGGCTACCATCGGATAGACCGTATAGTTGGGCAGTAGGAAGAAGTCGCAGTAGCCGTGCGAGAATTCCATCTCAGGAGCGACAAGGTAATAAGGGGCAAGCGAGAGGAAGGCATTCATGAAACCCTGCAAGTTGCGCTCGCCCTCGATAAGCTGACGTACGGCGGTAGTGTCATGGTAAGCCTTGAGGATATAGTCCATCATCGGGCGCCAGTTGCCCTCCAAAGCAGCCTGATAAAATGGAATGTTGAGCTGTGAGACTGCTATAGGGTGAATCTGCTGGAAAGCCTGAATCAGATAGTCGTAATACTGTTTGCGCACGTTGTTGTTCGGAATACCGAGCTTTAGCATAGCACCTAAGGTGCCGCGGATGGTGAGCATGCCGTAATAGAAGAGCAGACTGACGAAGTTGTCCTCATCGGTAATGCTCTCCGCAGGGAAATAACTGTTGATCGTCGCGTAGGTGTAGCCCGTGTGCACGATGTCGTAGATCGTCTGCCGGCGCTCTTCGGTCATATTGCCGATCTCGATGAGGTTGCGCAACTTCTTATAATCAGTCTTCGTATTCGGGTCAACCATCTCTTCCGGCTTGCGCCCTGTATCGATAAGTGTACTCATATAGTAGCACACCATGTCGCTGTTGAACATGCTGGGCTCCCGGCCGAAACTATCCTTGGCAAAGCAATAGTTGTCGTACCACGGCTTGATGTCGGCGATGATGCTGTCTTCGGTGACTTCCGGCTTGATGGCTCCCACCTCTTTATAATAGCGTATCATCTGCCGCACGTCTTCTTCTGAGAAGCCGAGCATTTGGTTGAAGCGCGAGTCGATGGTCATGTTCAGCGCAATGTTGTAACCGCTCGTCAGGTCGTCGAGTGTAATGGGTGCGACGCCGAGCATAATGATGCGGTCAAACATCGGTTTGAAGACCTTGAAAACGTCACGATAGAAACCGGTACCATGTGTGAGATCATGGTAAGCTTTCTGTCCTTTTACATTCAGAATATTGTTGGTAAAGTTATCATATTCGTCCACGACCAAGTAGAGTCTATGGCCTTGTTTCTTTGCCGCCATCCTCACCTGATTGAGCTTTCCTACTGCGTTCTTCTCATTGAGGATACGCGGTACGATATGTGGCTCGTAGAATCGCTGATAGGATTCGATGAAGGTGTCAACCTCTCCCCCACAATAGCGGTTAAAGTTCTCTTCCAGATGGTCCAAATCACTCCCAACCAACGAGAAGTCGAGATGCAACACTTGATACAGGTTTCTGTTCTCCGTCGGATGTTCAGCGACATACATTCCCTTGAACAACTCCTGGAAGTTGTCCTTCTCATTGATGTCGTAGTAAGCTTCGAGCATGTTCAGGAACAGGCTCTTGCCGAAGCGGCGCGGGCGGACGAGGAAGAGGAAGTTGCCTGCCCGTTCCATTCGCTCGAAGTACATGGTCTTATCCACCAAATATTTGTTTTCCTTCCGCACCTGTTTAAAGTCGGAGATGCCGTAGGGAATGCGTTTGATATCGTTGCTCATCGTTGACTGCTATGAATCTTTTCTGCAAATATACGTCTTTCTTTCCATATTTGCAAGTATTAAAAGCAAAGAAAACGCCACATCCTTTGGCTGTTTCGCTGATTTACATTAAATTTGTAAGAACAAACCGATTACAGCAGACATTATGGAAAACAAAGAGTTGCGCAACGCATGGGAATTTGCCGAGCACACCGGCATCAGTATCTTTCTTACCGGAAAGGCCGGAACAGGCAAGACTACCTTCCTCAAAGCGCTCAAGGAGCATTCCTCCAAGCGCATCATCGTCGTGGCACCTACCGGTGTGGCGGCCATCAATGCAGGCGGTGTGACCATCCACAGCTTTTTCCAGTTGCCGCTCTCTCCCTATGTGCCGGGCACTACGTTCAAGGATCGCTATGACTTTGGCAAGGAGAAGCGACGCATTATCCGCACGCTCGACATGCTGGTCATCGACGAGATCTCTATGGTGCGCAGCGACTTGCTCGACGCCATCGACAATGTGCTGCGACGCTACCGCGATCCGACACTGCCCTTTGGCGGTGTGCAGCTGCTGATGATTGGAGACTTGCATCAGCTCACGCCCGTGGTCACCCCGCGCGATGAGGAACTGTTGCGCCCTTACTACGATACGCCTTATTTCTTTGGCAGTCATGCGCTTCAGCAGACGAGTTATGTCACCATACAGCTCACCCATGTCTACCGTCAGCAGGATCAGGCGTTTATCGACATCCTCAACCATGTGCGCGACGGCGTGCCGACAGCAGAGGATCTCGCCCGTCTCAACACCCGCTGTAAGCCGATGTTCATACCAAAGGCTGAGGATGGCTACATCCGGCTGACCACTCACAACCGCATGGCCGACAGCTACAACGACAACGAACTGCATAAGCTGCCCGGCAAGCGCTATGTCTTCAAGGCTGAGATAGAGAAGGAGTTTCCCGAAAGCAGCTATCCCGCTGATGTCAACCTTGAGCTGAAGCAGGGCGCACAAGTGATGTTCATCAAGAATGATCCTTCTCCCTCACACCTATATTATAATGGACGCATCGGACACGTCGTCGGCTTTGAGGAGGGCAAGATCATTGTGAAGTGCCCCGGCGACGACTACACCATCAGCGTGGAGCCTGCCGAATGGGAGAACACACGCTATGCCATCAACGAGGAGACAAAGGTCATCGAACCGCAGGTGCTCGGCGTCTTCCGCCAATACCCTTTGCGTCTTGCCTGGGCCATCACCATCCACAAGAGTCAAGGTCTGACCTTTGAGCACGCCATCATCGACGCGAGCGCTTCCTTCGCCTCGGGACAAGTCTATGTGGCACTGAGCCGCTGCAAGAGTCTGGAAGGTCTCGTACTCGCCTCGCAGATACAGCCCCGCAACATCATCGGCGACGCACGTGTCAACGACTATATCGCCCGACAGCAGACTGAAGCCGAGAAGAGCATCGAGGCGTTGCCCGCCCTCAAGGAGGAATATTACCGCACGCAACTCTACGACCTCTTTAACTTCATGCCGCTCTTTGCCGCTGAGCAACAGCTCCACCGCCTCTTGCTGGAGTATTTCCGACAGTTCCCCAAGCTCACCAGCTATCATGGCACGGTCATCGACCAGTTGAAGCAGAAGGTCATCGACGTGGCCTTGCGCTGGCGCACGGTCATCCAGCAGACATCCGCCGAGGGCTTGCACGCTCCTGCCTTCCTTGACAGGGTGAAGCGCAGCGCGGCTTACTTCATCACGGGACTGGAGGAGATGCTCCCCGACGCCATCGAGAAGACCAAGATGGCCAGTACCAACAACAAGCGGGGCATGCAGCTCTTCGACGAGCGCTACAAGGATCTCTGGCTGGCTTATCTGTCCAAGGACCGCTTGCTGCGGGCCATGGAAGAGACGCCCTTCACGGTATCGGCTTATATGCAGGCCAAGCAGGAGGCTACGCTCGACGCCATGGACGTGGTGATGCCGGGTAGCAGGCCACGCAAGCGAAAGAGCGCTACTGCCTCGCCCACGACGACATCCTCAACAGATGGCATCACGTCCAAGTCTGCCAAGACGCCCCGTGTGTCCACTTATGTCCAGACCTACACGCTCTTTCGCCAAGGCAAGACACCGCAGCAGATTGCCGATGAGCGTCACCTGGCCCTCAGTACCATCCTCAGCCATCTGGCTCCTTACGTGAGTTCCGGTCAGATCAGTGCCGACAAAGTCATCGACGGCGAGAAGGTGAAAGCCATCCGTCACGCCATAGCGCAGTTGCCCGAGAATGCCACGACGGAGGAGCGCAAGGCTGCCTGTCCGCAGGATGTCACCCCCGCTGAGTTCTATTTCATTCTCAGAAGCATGCCGAAAGAAGAGTAGACAGAGTACAACAATTCAGTCAGCGTTGGTATTCATCCTTTAACTTGGGTGTCTCTATAAAGAATACTCACACAGGGACACAGCGAACTCAAAGACAATTATGCCATGAAGAGAGCACAGGGCAACACTCGGATTACCTCTCGTGGGGGGGCTGCTTCTATGTGTCCATTGGGTCTTTACGAGGGAAAACTGCGAGTTGTTTTAGAGTTAACGCTCCACTACGCGGAATAAAGAATATAACCGAATATCGAGATCAGTTGCAATTATCCGTGTTTGCTTCATCTATATATCAATGCGCATAAAATGCTCGTGTGACCCCTCGGGTCACTTCGGCAGTAGATAGGAGCGGGTTCTCATTCCCCGGTCTGCACTCCTATTGTCGCTTGACCGGGGCTACCTATGCTTCAGCCCCGTTGGGGCTGTAAAAAGCGCAAAGAGTACACAGTAACCCTTTGGGGAGAATCTTTTTCCGCAATAAGTGGGTTAGTGCCCCGAAGGAGCACACGCATGGGTAGCCCCGCACAAGCGAGGAACGAGCGCAGTACGGGGTTCTTATCTCGTGTATTCTTTGGCAATGATGTGCCCCGAAGGGGTACACGAGCATTCTATGCGCAAAAAGAAGACTCTCTTTATCCACAAACTTCTGCAACTGAGCATAGAATCCTTCGCCTAAAGTTGCGCATTACAAAATAATTGCTTTAGTTTGCAATAGAAACAAGAAGAACGCATGATGGAGCAAATAAAGAATAAATATCCCGTAGGCATACAGACCTTCTCCGAGATCATCAAGCAGAAGATGACCTACGTTGACAAGACACGATTTGTCTATATGTTGGCTCATGGAACCAAAAACAACTTCTTGAGTCGTCCCCGCCGCTTCGGCAAGTCGCTGCTTGTCTCTACTTTGCAAGCCTACTTTGAGGGCAGGAAGGAACTCTTCAAGGGGCTCGCCATTGAGAAGCTGGAGACGGAGTGGACAAAGTATCCTGTCATCCACCTCGACTTAAGCCGTGGAAAATATTACAGTGTTGAGAACTTGCACGGGGTGCTGAATATGGTTCTTGGCATCTGTGAGGAGCCATACCACATAGTGCCACAAGATCCGCACGACTACAGCGCACGCCTGAACACGATTATCCGGACGGCTGTCCGGCAGACGGGACAAAAGGCTGTGATTCTCATCGACGAGTATGACGCTCCCATGCTTGACAGCGTTGCTGACGAGAACTGGCAAAAGCAGATTAGAAATGTCATGCGCGACTTCTTCAGTCCTCTCAAAGCCAACGAGGGAATTGAACGGTTTGTCTTTCTAACCGGTATCACGAAATTCTCACAACTGAGTATCTTTTCCGAGCTGAACAATATCACTAACATCAGCATGAAAGATGACTATGCGGCTATCTGCGGATTTACCGAGCAGGAGATGCTCGACAACTTCCAAGACGGGATCAAAGAGACTGCCCAAGCCAATGGCATGACCTACGACGAGGTGGTGGATAAGTTGCGGCAACAGTACAACGGCTACCGTTTCTCTGCCAAAGGAGAGAATATCTATAACCCTTACAGTCTGCTGAACGCTTTCACCGACAAGGACTTCCAAAACTATTGGTTCTCTTCGGGCACTCCGACCTTCCTCCTGGAGTTGATGCGCAACTGCGGGATGCTCGTTCCAGATCTTGAAGATGTGAAGGCAACGAAAGACCAGTTCGACGCTCCCACGGAGCAAGCCTCTGATCCGGTGCCCATCCTATACCAGAGCGGCTACATCACTATCAAGAATTATGAATATGGCGCTTACACGCTTGCCTTCCCCAACGAAGAGGTCAGACAGGTTTTCAACACTTTTATGCTCAACTACTTGGCGCCCACCTATGGCAGACAGCGTACCTCCTTTGGACTACGTTTCGGCAATGCCATGCGGGCCGACAACATCGACAGTGCCATGGAAGCCCTGAGAGTTTTTCTCGCCGGATTTCCTTATGATGTTCACCTCAACCATGAGAAAGACTTTCAAGCGATCATATACACCATCTTTGAGGTTCTTAATTTCACAATTCAGGCTGAGGCACGTACCGCACAAGGACGTGTAGACATTCTGGTGCAAACCAAGACTTCTATCTTTGTCATGGAACTTAAGCTTGACAATTCGGCCGATGAGGCTTTGACACAGATCGACGACAAGGCTTATGCACTACCGTGGAAACACGATGGCAGACGCATTTTCAAAGTCGGTATTAACTTTTCCACAAAGGAAAAAACTGTGGCAGAGTGGAAATACGTGGAGGTGCCGAAATAACATCCGTCCTATGAACGAGAGCGATACACGACTTCACAATGTCGGGCCACAGTTCTTCGCCCCACAGCTCTTCTTCCAATATCTTATATCAAAACCATTGACAAAACCTTGTCACCAGAGTTGATCATTCTAGAGAACGCGGAGAGATGAAAATCTGATTTTTGGCTGATGACCGACGCTGTTTTGAAGGATGAACGTGTGAAAATGGTGAGTTGAGGACATCAAAAAGGTACTTTGATGGTGTCAGAAAGGCGTTGTGACAGCATCAGAAAGGCGTTGTGACAGCATCAGAAAGGCGTAGTGATAACATCAGAAAGGCTTTCTGACGAGAAATTCTCTAGAGAATTTTTCGTCATCTCGGCGTTTTCATTTACAGGAAATTGCGCCGTTTTACTATCTTGTTGACTATCAGTGTATTATAAAAACGGCCTGAAATTCGCAAAAATCCGGGCAAAGGATGTCTTGCTCGAAAAGATCGCCATTTTAGAGGCCGTTTTTTGTCAGTTTTGAAGACAAAAGCAGAAGAGTCGGAAAGAAAAAAAAAGATTATTCTCAAATGTCATCATTAATCAGTCTTCACTGCACATATTATTCTGCTTTCTCAACTGGTCCAATCGTTATTTCTTTTTACCACCAAGCATTCTCCTTGCAGCCTCAATGATCGTGTCGCGGTTGCGGTAGAAGTCCTCCATGGTGAGCGACACGCTCACGTCGGGAGCCATGCCATTCTCGGTGCTCTGTCGGTCGCGGTCAAACATCGGGCAGGAGGAGAAGCGGATGCTCCAGCCATTGGGCAGCTCGCTGGAGAAGGGCAGTCCGGCACCGCCACCTGTGCGGTCGCCCACCACCTTGACGTTGGGACAGCAACGCATGTACTTCACAAACTCGTTGGCGGCAGAGTATACCTGGCGGTTGGTGAGCACCACCACGGGTTTCTGCCAGCGCAGACCCTTGCCGGGCTTCAGCCATTGTTCCTGCATCGGCGAGAAGTCGTTGTGGCCTTTACCAGTCTTGTGGCGGATATAGCCCACGAGGATGCTCTTGTTGGTGAAGCGTGCCGCGAGTTCCTCGGCGTTGGTGATCATGCCGCCGCCGTTGTCGCGCAGGTCGATGATCAGTCCCCGGCAGGGCGCGAGGTAGAGGAGGATGTCGTCGAGGTTGCCGCTGCCGATGTTGTTCTCAAAGGTGGCGCAGCGCAGGTATCCGATCTGGTCGTCGAGGATGCGGTACTTCATGCCGCTGGCGATGCGGTAGTCGGTGCCGAGATAGCGGCTGACAAGCGTGTCGCTGTAGTTGCTGGGATAGTTCTCGTGAAAGCCCCAGTAGCGGGTGTAGTCAAAGGAAGCAAAGAGGTTGACGTGTCCGTCCTTGAGGGTGGCAAGCATGTTGCCGAGCACTTCAAGGAGCTGTTCGTCGGTCATCTGACTGTTGATCTGCCGTGCATAGACCGTGTGGATAGAGTCCCAGTCTATGCCTTTCTCCTGGAAGAAGCAATAGTGCTCGTCCATGATTTTCCATAAAGCCTCAAAGTTGCCTTTGGGATTGTCGGCAAACTGATCCTCGTCGACGCAGGCTGTGCAGAGCAACAGGGCGGAGAGAACAAGAAGAAGATGACGGACAATGGTTTTCATAATGGGAGCAGATCAATAGCACCAGCCGAGGGTGATGCTGTGGGTGTATTGGTGGTATTTAAGGTTGTTGGCTTTCATCTGCCGGTATTCGCCGAGATAGCCCACGCGGAAGGTGGTGTGCCACAGACGGAAGTCCACGCTCAGATGCTGATAGAACTGGGGAGCACTGAAAGGTGACGTGCACACGATGTTGTGGTCATAGTCGCCGCGTGAGAAGATCTCGTAGTACGACTGTCCGTAGTTGGGCGAGAAGGCCATGCCGATGAGCGGCAGGGTCACGTCGTAGTGCAGGGCGAGCGGCCGTCGCCCGGTGCGGAGCTGCCACGTCAGTCGGGCTGTCGGGTCGATGCTCAGTGCGATACGTGCTTGTGCCGGGTTGTTGCTGTTGCGAGTGTCGTAGGCACCGCCGAGTGTACCGTCAACGGCTCCTCCGGCGAGCAGCGTCAGCCGTGGGGCAGCCCAGTGCCAGCGATACATCCACCCGAGCCTTAGGTTGTAAAGTAGTGAGAGCAGCGATTTGTCGTTGCCGCGTGTGCCTGCCACAGAGACGAGTACGTGGTGTACGGCCTCTCTGACAATCCGACTGCTGTCGCGCCGCCAAAGGCTTTGGGTGAGGTAACCGAACTCAGTGCCTGTGAACTTTTCCTGTGAAAGATAGGTATCGAGGATGTCGGTGTAGCCCACACTCAGTTGTCCGACCCGCTCACGCTTCGTGGCATGTCGGACGGGTTGGCTCTCCTGGGCCGCGAGGCTTGTAGCGATGGCGGCGATAGCGATGGTTGTGGTTAGTCTATTCATATAGATGGTATATTGGGCCCCGAGCCCAAGCCCCGAGCCCCGAGCCCTCCTCTAGCTCCCCCCAAGGGGGGAGAAAGGCGATACCCCAGCGACGGGGTATTGATGGTTTTGCGGTCCTCCCCCCTCGGGGGGAGCTAGAGGAGGGCTTGAAGGGCCGTGTTGATGGTTTTGCGGTCCTCCCCCCTCGGGGGGAGCTAGAGGGGGGCTTGGAGGGCCCGTATTGATGGTTTTGCGATCCTCCCCCCTCGGGGGGAGCTAGAGGGGGGCTCGGGCTGGCTTTGTCCTTACTCGGGGAACAGGTTGAGCTGCCCCGTGATCTCGTCGATGACCTGCTGCTGCGACTTGCCGGCGTCAGGGTCGAGGTTCTCTTCCGGTCCTTGGTCTTCGGGAGTGTTGTCCTCTGGCTCCGGGTCAGGCTGTCTGAGCGGTTCGAGCTCCTCGACCTTGTCGACCTGCCATGTGGCGATGCGCTTGCCCTTGGCCTTGAAGCCCTTCACGGCGATGAAGCTGTCCACGTCGATGTCCATCGGGGCACGTGCGGCGTCGACACCACCGAAGGTCACGCGGATGCGCGGGTAGACGGTGTCGGTGAGCAGCAGCAGCCGGTTGTCGGGATTGTCGCCGAGGAAGTTCTGGTGCTTGCGCATGGCCTCCATCTGGAAGCGCTTGATATAAGCATAGCCGCTGTTGTCGGCATCGAAGAGCACGGCGGTCCACACTTTGTCGGGCCGCCACTTCTCGATGATGCGGATGTTGTCCTCGTAGTGGTTGTTCTGGTCGAAGTCGGTGATGTAGAACTCATTGTTGTCGAGCACGACGAGGATGCTGTCGCCGTCGTTGAACTCCCCGAGCAGGCGTCCGCGCTCCTCGTAGTTGATGCGGTTGACATCGGGGTCGAACCATACCTTGCGGCCGCCAAGGGTAGAGTGTCCGTGGCTCTTGAGCGAGATGCGGTGGATGCTCTGCTTCGACAGAATGTTGCCGTGAGCCGTACGTCCCTTGATGGGCACCTCGGCAAAGTCTTTGTCCATGAAGATGTTTTGCTTCTTCTTGGTCGGATCAGGGTCGAGCGTCACTTTGATGATCTCTGCTTCGCCATTGGGGTTGGCGGTGAAGTAAAGCACGCGTGAGCCCGGCTTGCCCTGGGTGAGGTCGTAGTCGCGGTCACGGATGATGCTGGTGATGTTGAAGCGCTTGATATAGTAGTAGCCCTGCCGCCCGTCGCGGTAGACAACGTTGTAGACCGTGCGCTTGTCGTTGCGCTTGAAGACCTGCACCCAGAGAATGTTCTTGCCCACGAAGATCTTGTCGGCCACGCGGATGACCTTGTATTTGCCGTCGCGGTAGAAGATGATGATGTCGTCGAGGTCGGAGCAGTTGCAGACAAACTCGTCCTTCTTCAGTCCCGTACCCACGAAGCCGTCCTGACGGTTGATATAGAGTTTCTCGTTGGCCTCTACCACCTTTGTGGAGTCGATGTTCTCGAAGCTGCGTATCTCGGTGCGGCGTGGGTGGTCCTTGCCGTAGGTGTCCTTGAGATGTTGGAACCAGGCGATGGTGACGTCGGTCATGTGTGCCAGGTCATGGTCGATGCCTTTGATCTCAGCCTTGATCTTCGCCATGAGCTGGTCGGCCTTGTCCTTATTATATTTCAGGATGCGCTGCATCTTGATCTCGAGCAGTCGCAAGTAGTCGTCGCGGGTGATGTCGCGCAGCAACTGCTCTTTATAGGGTGTGAACTTCTCGTCGAGGAATTTCACCACGGCATCCTGGTTGGCAGCCTGCTCGAAGCGGCGCTCCTTGTACATGCGCTCTTCGATGAAGATGCGCTCCAGCGAGGCGAAGAAGAGCTGTTCCTGCAGCTCACCCTTGCGGATGAGCAGCTCCTTGCGCAGCAGGCCCATGGTGCGGTCGGTGCTGTGGCGCAGCACGTCGCTGACGGTGAGGAAGCACGGTTTGTTGTCCTCGATGACGCAGCAGTTGGGCGAGATATTGATCTCGCAGTCCGTGAAGGCATAGAGGGCGTCGATGGTCTTGTCGGACGAGGTGCCCGGGGTGAGCTGTACCTGAATCTCCACGTCACGGGCTGTCATGTCGATGACGCGGCGGGCCTTGATCTTGCCTTTCTCGATGGCTTTGGTGATGGAGTCCTGCAGAGTGGCGGCTGTTTTGGAGAACGGCACTTCGCGGATGACAAGCGTCTTGTTGTCGAGCTTGTCGATCTTGGCACGGACACGCACCACGCCGCCGCGCTGCCCGTCGTTGTATTTGCTCACGTCGATGGCACCGCCGGTGGGGAAGTCGGGATAGAGATGGAACTCCTCGCCCTTGAGGTAGTGGATGGCGGCGTCGCAGAGCTCGTTGAAGTTATGGGGCAGCACCTTGCTGGAGAGTCCCACGGCGATGCCGTCGGCACCTTGTGCCAGCAGCAGCGGGAATTTCACGGGCAGGGTCACCGGCTCCTTGTTGCGTCCGTCGTAGCTCATCTGCCAATCAGTGGTCTTCGGGTTGAAGACCGTCTCAAGGGCAAACTTCGAGAGTCGTGCCTCGATATATCGGGGAGCGGCGGCACGGTCACCGGTGAGGATGTTACCCCAGTTGCCCTGCGTGTCGATGAGCAGATTCTTTTGTCCGAGCTGCACGAGAGCGTCGCCGATGGAGGCGTCGCCGTGAGGGTGGAACTGCATGGTGTGTCCCACGATGTTGGCCACCTTGTTGTAGCGTCCGTCGTCCATGCGCTTCATCGAGTGAAGGATACGGCGCTGCACAGGTTTCAGTCCATCCTCGATTTGCGGCACAGCGCGCTCAAGGATGACATAGGAGGCATAGTCCAGAAACCAGTTCTTGTACATGCCGCTGAGATGATGCACGGCAGAGGCATCAAAGCGGTCGGCGGGCTTGTAGTCGGAGTGTGTATCCTCGGTGAGCTCGTCGTCGTCTGATGGCTGTTCGCCCTCGTTGGGATTGTTGTTGCTGCTATCTTTCAGCTCTTTATCTTTGTCTATAGTCTTGTCGTCGTCCATAAAAGTGATTGGCGTATGTTTCTTGCAAAGTTAATAAAAAAGAAGAAGAAAGCAAAATATTCTTTGTAACTTTGCACTAAAAACAGACACCCATGAGGAAATACTTTAGCCATTACCGGGCTCTCGTGATGTTGGGCACGCCGCTGATCATCGGACAGATCGGCGTGGTGCTTCAGAACTTTGCCGACACGCTGATGATCGGTCACCACACTACTGTGGAGCTTGCCGCGGCATCGCTGGTGAGCAACATCTTCATCCTGGGACTGCTCATGGCCATGGGGTTTGCCCTTTGCATGACACCGCTCATCGGCAAAGCCTACGGACAGGGTGACGTGGACAGCATCGGGTCGACGGTGAAAAATGGACTGGCGGTGAACACGCTGGCTGCTCTTGTGCTGATGGCTGTCTACTCAATACTCTATTTCTTCCTTGATAAGCTTGGGCAGCCTGATGAGCTGCTGCCCTATGTGCGTCCTTACTATCTCATCAACCTGGTGTCCATACCCTTTGTCTGCTGGGTCAACGGATTGAAACAACTTTTCGATGCTACCACTGACACGAAGACACCGATGTGGATACTCCTCGGTGGCAATGCGCTGAACATCGTGGGCAACTGGCTGCTCATCTATGGTCACTGGGGTTTGCCCGAGATGGGCATCACCGGTGCGGGCTTATCCACACTGGCAGCCCGCGTGACGATGTTCATAGCTATCGCCCTGTGCTTTGCTTTTTCTGTACGTCATCGCGCCGAGCGTGCAGCATTCCGAAAATGCCGGGTGAGTCGCGGTGAGATGCGCGCGCTCGCCGTCTTGGGTACGCCTATCAGCTTGCAGATGGGCATGGAGAGCGGTGCCTGGTCGCTGTGCAGCATCATCGTGGGATGGATCGGCACTAATGCACTGGCCGGGCATCAGATCATGCTCACCATCAGCCAGCTTTTCTTCCAGTTCTACTATGCGCTTGCCTCGGCAGTGTCTATCCGTGTGAGCCATTTCCATGGGCAGCACGACTACACGGCTATCCGGCGTACGGCATGGGCAGGATGTCATCTCAACTTCATGATTGCTATCCTCGTATCGGTGCCGGTGATCATCTTCCGCGAGCAGATGGGCTTTCTCTTTACCAGCTCGCCAAAGGTAGCGGCTGAGGTGGCAAGTACCATCGTGCCGCTGATCATCTATCAGTTCAGCGATGGCTTGCAGTGCACTTTCAGCAATGCGATGCGTGGTCTGGCTTATGTCAAGCCGGTGATGCTCGTGGCCTTTCTCTCTTATTTTGTGGTGTCGTTGCCCCTGGCTTATCTCTTTGGCATCAGCCTGCATGGCGGCTTGGTGGGCGTGTGGTTTTCCTTCCCCTTCGCCCTCACCATTGCCGGGGTACTCTACTACCATTTCTATCACCGTCGCCTGCTGTCCTTGGAAAAGACAGAGTAAGGGCTTTAAAGACAGAGTAGCAAAGTAAACATATTGCTAAGACAGAGTCACAAAGTAAGGCTTTTAATAAGACAGAGTAACAAAGTAAACATATTGCTTAGCAGACAGCCTCAAAGTTTCCATTGACAGCGGTTCATGTCTACGCAACCGTTGGACTTGAAGAGGACGCCATCCTGGACGAGTCGCTCCCGCTGTTCCGGAAAGACGGGAGAGAGGCGCCCTGCACTGTTGACAACACGGTGGCAGGGAAGATGCATGTCCTCAGGTACACGACTGAGCCAAAAGCCTACCTGACGGGCATGATGGGGACAGCCGGCCAGGGTAGCTACTTGGCCGTAAGTGAGCACACGCCCGGTGGGTATCTGCCTGACAATATCGTAGACAGCCTCCACAAACTCCCTTCTCTTGTCTGCTTTTGCGTCCTTCATTATACACTATATTATTATTTATACATTATACATTATACACTATACACTATACACTATACATTATACATTGTACATTATACATTATACATTATCGCCTTGACGAGGTCGTCTTTCTTGTCCTGCACCTTTTGTATTTGTTCTTCCAGTGAGCCACGGGTGATGAAGCGGTAGACCATGACCGAGCGTCGTTGTCCCGAGCGGTGAGCACGGGCAATGGCCTGTTCCTCAGCAGCATGGTTCCACCATGGGTCAAGGAGAAAGACATAGTCGGCCTCTGTGAGGTTGAGACCCTCGCCACCTGCCTTGAGCGAGACGAGAAAGAACTGACAGGAGGGCGTCTGCTGGAAATGCTTCACAATGGCTTCGCGGTCACGGCTCTGTCCTGTGAGCATGTCATAGCTCCAGCCGCGCTGCTTCATCTCTTCTGCAATCACGTCGAGGAAAGAGGTGAACTCGCTGAAGAGTAATACCTTGTGGTCGGTGCCTCGCAATTCCTCCAGTCGATCGAAGACTTCCAACACCTTTCCAGAGTCGCCTTCTTTATGTTCCAGTTTGGGACTGCAGGCCAGTCGGCGCAAGCGGGTGATGGCGGCCAACACCACGATCCGGTTGTTGGCTTGCTCCGCATCCATCAGCAGGTTGCGCATCTTGCTCTGTTCTTCTTCGTAGAGAGCCGCTTGCGCCTCGGTCATATCGCACCATACCTGCTCGTCTTGTCGCTCAGGCAGACTGTCGAGTACGTCGCCACGCAGTCGGCGAAGGAAATAGGGGGCGACAAGTTTGCGTAGAATCGCTGTATGCTCATCCTGCAAGTTGACGTTGATGGGATGGATGAAATTGTTTTGAAAGGTCTCGTAGTCGCCAAGGAGAGCAGGGTTGAGTACGCTCATCAGCGTCCACAGTTCATCGAGCGCGTTGACCATCGGCGTACCTGTGAGTGCAATGGGGAAGTCGGCATGAATCTTCAGCACAGCCTGGTAGAGTAGTGACGTGTTGTTGCGGAAGGCATGTGCCTCGTCATAAACGGCAATGGCGAAGGACAGACGGCTGAGCACTCCAATGTCGTTGCGGAGCATAGGGTAGGAGGTGAGCACTACGTCGGCATTGGCGAGTTGAGACTGTTTGGCAGCCCGCTCGCGGGCATTGCCCGTATACTCCACCACACGCAGTGAGGGAGCAAAGCGCCGAAACTCGTCGTGCCAGTTGAAGACGACGGAGGAAGGAGCGGCAACAAGCACGGGACGGTGACCGGACTGCTGACGCAGATCGGGCTGGGAAGAGCTTGCCGAGGGCATAGCTTTAGCTGCGCGGCCACTCATCTCCTCTTCAGAGAACAAGCTCGTCTGAACGGGAGGGCTGGTCGGCTTACTCCTTATTATATGGTTACTCCTTATAACCTGATCACTCCTTATTATACTATAGTCAGCCTGATCTTCAGAATTCCCGGCATCCTTAATGAGTCCGTTGTCTGTCGTGTCTTCTCTACTACGATCATCAGTTGGAGCGGATGCTGAACTTTCGAAATAATGGAGGATGACGGCAATTGTCTGTACCGTCTTACCAAGACCCATGTCGTCGCCAAGCAGACAGCCTGTGCCTCCGTGCTGATGACTGAGCATCCACCGGTAACCTAAAAACTGATACGGACGCAGCGTGGCCTTTAACCCTTGTGGCGGCAAAGTCTTTTCCTCTTTGTCGCAGGCTGCTGGAGCTTTCTGTGTAGGCGGCAAGAGGTCTTCAGTGGGCAACACCGTCTGCTGGGACCGGTGAAAGGTGAGCGTGCCCCGGCTCTTCATCAGCCCGAAGAGCATGGCAGCACTGTACTGGGCATACCACTCGTCGGGAATGACAAACCAGTTGCCCGAGGGTAGTCTCACCTCACGGTCGCCATTGATGATTGCATCACGGAAGTCGGTGAGCACCATCTGTGTGCCGTCGGGGAAGATGAGGGTGACGTGCATCTGAAACCAGTCGCCCGTCCAGCGGTCGTTATGGATTCTCTCCACCTCACCGATGACATAATGGTGGATGGTGCGCTGTTGCGTCTCGATGTCGTGCTGTGTGAGCACAGCATCGTGGGTAGTCAGCCATGCTGTCATCTCTTGCAGCGAGGCTGTTTGCGGGCGGTGAAGCTCGTTGTCGAGCAGCTCGGTGACAGAAGATTCCCATTCTCTGTTGCGCCAGATGCAGACAAAGGTCACGCTCTTGCCGTCGTCGTGAAGGGTGACGCTCTTCTCACGGCGGTCGCCGGAGGAGAACGTCGCCGTGTCGTAGACAAACTGCGTATCGAGCGTATAGAGACCGTTGGTAGTGGCTTGCAGCATTAGCACCGCCTTACCCTGTGGATGCAGATTGTCGACGTCGAAGCCATCAGAGGAAATGTCGATCTTCTTGACGATCTTCAGGATGAACTGCCGGAAATACTTTGCCTGGATGGAAGCAGGAATATGGTAGATCTCTTTCTTCAGAAAGGGCGTGAGCAGTTTGCCGCCGAGTCCCTCGCCAAGTTGTCGGAGACTATGGTCGATGACGAAGAGCGAGGGATTGTTGCAGAGTATCTGTGTGTGGTGAGCCGAGGGGATGATGTCGTCGCCGAGCGTGAGCCGGTAGTCGATGCCGTCGTCGGTCTTGGTGAAGGCCGCGTGCAGTTTCAGTGGCTCGGCATTCAGGTGCAGCTCATCCTGCTGTCTGAGCCATTCGCCGGGCTTGGGGGCAAAGAATATGTGCACGCCGAGCCGTGAGGCGGTGGCTACCGCCTCGGTGATATGCAGATCCACCTGAGAGATGACATATCGCTGTGTGGTCTTGTCGGCTTTTTCGAAGAATGCTTTCTTGGTGTTGAAGTTGCGTCCGGCCTTGGAAAAGAGGTTGTCGGACTGAGTCCAAAGACACAACTCCACGAGTTGTCTGATTTCCTTATCGTCGATGTCGTCCACCTTGTCGATGAAGTCGCCACCGGCAAATTCCTCTCCCTCTTCATGAACGTGCCGCAACCGCAGGGTGTATAGATTCCAAAAGCCGAGCGGGCTGATGAGCAGGGCGAGACTATCCATTGGCGAGTGCTTTCTCCAAGGTGTTGAGATCCTCGTCGCTTGTTGCCCAGCTGGTCACAAAGCGGCAGACAAGCTGCTTGTCGGGCCGTTGCTCCCATACCTCGAAGACTATACTCTTTGCGAGTTGCTGCTGCTGCTCGGGCGTGAGGATGACAAACTGCTGGTTGGTTGGTGAGTCGATGGCCAGCTGGACACCGTATTTGCGGAAGAGCGCCTTCATACGCATGGCCATGTCGATGGCGTGGCGTGAGATGCGGCCATAGAGGTCGTCGGTGAAGAGAGTGTCGAACTGCAATCCGAGCATACGTCCCTTGGCGAGCAGGGCTCCGTGGCGCTTGATAGTAGTGAAGAAACCGCGTGGCGGCCGCTGCTGCGAGAAGACCACGGCCTCGCCGAACATAGCGCCCACCTTTGTGCCTCCAATGTAGAAAGCGTCGCAGTGGTGAGCCAGGAAGGGCAGCGTCATGTCGGTGCCCTCGGCTGCCAGGCCGTAGCCCAGACGGGCACCATCGACATACAGAGCAAGGTGGTAGCGGCGGGCCATATCATAGAGTGCGCCAAGCTCCTCCTGAGAGTAGATGAGTCCCATCTCGGTGGGCAGCGTGATGTAGATCATCCCCGGCTGCACTTCATGCTCATGGCTGGGATCGGCAAGGAAACGTTCCATATAGTCAGCCACCTGCTGCGCCGTGAGTTTCGTGTCGGCCGAGGGCAGGGCGAGAACCTTATGCCCGAAAGCCTCCACGGCGCCGGCCTCGTGCACGTTGATGTGTGCCATGTCGGTGGCAATGACACCCTCGCCCGGAGCGAGCAGCGCGTCGATCATCGTGGCGTTGGTCTGTGTACCACCGATGAGGAAGTAGATGTCCGCGTTGCCCATCTGACAGGCGTGACGGATCTTTTCTTTGGCCTGGTCGCAGTAGGGGTCGTTGCCGTAGCCACTGGTTTGCTCGTCGTTGGTGTCGAAGAGGCGGTGCAGGATTTCGGGTTGCACGCCATTGTTATAATCGCTTTCAAAAGAAACCATATTGCTTACTGATTATTATTGCATTTTTGTTATGAACTTACAAAGATAAGACTTTTAAATTGATTGAGCAAGAAAAGCACGACTCATCATTTCTTATGATACTTTTTATTTGTGTATCTCGTGGAAATTGACTACCTTTGCAAGCCTAATCAACGGGGTGTGTGCGCAAACACCACTCCACATTATTTATTTATCCTCAAAAATACAACCACGCTTATGAGCAACGCATGGCGCAACTTCCGCGGTACTCTTTGGACGGAAGAGATCAACATCAGAGATTTTATTCAGAATAACTACACCCAGTACGACGGTGACGAGAGCTTCCTTGTCGGTCCTACTGACGCTACCAACACCCTTTGGGGCGAACTGCAAAAGTTGCAAAAGGAGGAACGTGCCAAAGGTGGCGTCCTCGACATGGAGACAGAGGTGGTCTCCGGACTCACTGCCTATGGTCCCGGCTACATCAACGAGAAGACCAAAGACCTCGAACGTGTCGTCGGTCTTCAGACCGACAAGCCGCTGAAACGTGCCTTCATGCCCTATGGTGGCATCAAGATGGCTGAGCAGGCTTGCACTACTTATGGCTATCAGCCTTCAGAGGAGATTCACAACATCTTCCACAAATATGTGAAGACCCACAACGATGGTGTCTTTGACGCTTACACGCCGGAGATGAAGCATGTGCGTCACAACCATATCCTCACCGGTCTGCCCGACACCTATGGCCGTGGCCGCATCGTGGGTGACTACCGCCGTGTAGCCCTCTACGGTATCGACCGCCTCATCGAGGAGAAACAGCACGACCTCGCCACGATGGGCGAGCGCGAGATGGTCGACGAGGTCATCCGTCTGCGTGAGGAGATCGCTATGCAGATCAAGGCCCTCAAAGGTCTCAAGGAGATGGCTGCCCAGTATGGCTTCGACATCTCCCAGCCCGCCACCAATGCCCGTGAGGCTGTACAGTGGCTCTACTTTGGTTACTTAGGAGCTGTGAAGACACAGAACGGTGCCGCCATGTCGGTGGGCCGCGTGTCAACCTTCCTCGACATCTATATCACACGTGACCTCAACGAGGGCACGCTCACCGAGCAGGATGCCCAGGAGCTCATCGACCACTTGGTGATGAAGTTCCGCATGGTGAAGTTCGCGCGTATCCCTTCTTATAATGAGCTGTTCTCCGGCGACCCCGTGTGGGCTACCCTTGAGGTGGCAGGTATCGGACAGGACGGCCGTCACATGGTGACGAAAAACGACTTCCGCTTCCTCCATACCCTGGAGAACATGGGTCCCTCGCCTGAGCCCAACCTCACCGTGCTCTACAGCAGCCGTCTGCCGAAGGCTTTCAAGCGCTACGCTGCTTTCATCTCGGTGAAGACCAGCTCTATCCAGTACGAGAACGACGACGTGATGCGTCCTGTCTGGGGCGACGACTACAGCATCTGCTGCTGCGTGAGCGCTACACAGACGGGTAAGGAGATGCAGTTCTTTGGTGCCCGTGCCAACCTCGCCAAGTGCCTCACCTATGCCATCAGCGGTGGCGTGGACAGCAAGACACGTGAGCAGGTGGGTCCCGCCTACCGTCCCATCGAGGGTGACGTGGTGACCTATGACGAGTTCATGCCGCGCTTCATGGATATGATGGAGTGGCTGGCTGCTGTCTATGTCAAGACGCTGAACCTCATCCACTACATGCACGACAAATACTTCTATGAGGCTGAGGAGATGGCTCTCATCGACACCGATGTACGCCGCACCTTCGCCACAGGTATCGCCGGCTTCTCTCATGTCGTTGACTCTATCTCGGCTATCAAATACGCCAAGGTCAACATCATCCGTGACGAGACGGGCTTCCCCCTGGAGTTCAAGACCGAGGGCGACTTCCCACGCTATGGCAATGACGACGACCGTGCTGACAGCATCGCTGTGTGGTTGCTCAAGACTTTCATCGGCATGGTGAAGAAACATCACACTTATCGCAACTCCGAGCCGACAACATCTATCCTGACCATCACCTCCAACGTGGTCTACGGAAAGTACACGAGCAATATGCCCGACGGCCGTAAGGCCGGTGCTCCGCTCTCACCGGGTGCCAACCCATCTTATGGTGCTGAGAAGAACGGCTTGCTGGCTTCGCTCAACTCACTGGCTAAGTTGCCATACAAGTATGCGCTTGACGGTATCTCCAACACGCAGACGATCAGCCCGAGCGCCCTTGGTCACGACGATGACCAGCGTGCCGAGACTTTGGTGAGCGTCATGGACGGATACTTCGACAAGGGTGCCCACCACCTCAATGTCAACGTCTTCGGTGTGGACAAGCTCAAGGATGCCATGGAGCATCCCGAGAAGCCCGAGTATGCTAACTTCACTATCCGTGTGAGTGGCTACGCCGTGAAGTTCATCGACCTGACCCGTGAGCAGCAGCTCGACGTTATCGCACGACAGGCCCATGAAAGACTCTAATCATCCCAACGGCCTCACCTCCCCACAAGGGGGTGGGGCTTTTTTATATGTCCACTCCACCGAGTCGTTCGGCTCGGTCGACGGTCCCGGCATCCGCTTCATCATCTTTCTCAAGGGCTGCCACATGCGCTGCCGTTATTGCCATAACCCCGACACGTGGCGCATGGCTGGAAAAGACGACAAGCCCACGACTGTCAGTGAGCTGCTCGACCAGGCCGAGCGCTACCGTGCTTACTGGGGCGACAAGGGAGGTATCACCGTCAGCGGCGGCGAGGCTTTGCTGCAGATCGACGGGCTCATCAGCCTCTTTGAGGAAGCCCACCGGCGCGGCATCAGCACGTGCCTCGACACGGCAGGGCAGCCCTTCACACGGCGCGAACCCTTCTACGGCAAGTTCCTCAGGCTGATGAAGAGCACCGACACGGTGTTGTTTGACTTGAAGCATATCGACTCCGAGGCGCACCGCCAGCTCACCGGCCACGGCAATGAGCTGATCCTCGACTGTGCCCGCTGTCTCTCTGAATTGGGCGTGCCAGTGTGGATCCGCCACGTGCTGGTGCCGGGGATCACTGATGATGAGGACCAACTGCGCCGACTGCGTGCCTTCATCGACACGCTCGGCAATGTGGAGCGCGTCGAGGTGCTGCCCTATCATACCCTCGGTGTGTATAAGTGGGAAGAGCTCGGTATCCCCTATACCCTTAAAGATGTGCCCACACCCACTAAGGAGCAGGTGGCCAGGGCGGAGGAGATACTTTGCGGAAAATAAGAAAAGCATGAACGAAGACGGAGCATCAGCGCATTTTTTGCGCGGGTGCTCCGTGTTTGTTTGTGTGGCTTACTCAAGTTTTTTTCCGTGTTTGTTGATGTGGCTTACTCAAGTTAGTTTTTTATGGTTTTAGGCTGGCCACCTCCCACTCGTCCACCGAATGCTTGTCGGTGTCGAAGCGGATGCCGACCTTCACTATCTTGCGGCCGTCGGTGAGGTAAGGCTTGGCATAGCCGCGGGAATCGATCTGCTCCAGCGCATGGCGTGCCGTGTCGCCCACCTTCAGTTCCATGACATAGATGGCGTCGGGCATAAAGATGACCATGTCGGTGCGGCCGCCCGCCACCTTCACCTGTGTACGCACATAGACGTTGAGCATAGAGAAAATCAGATAGAAGGTGTATTCGTAGAAGCCCTCTTTCGTCTTAGCTTCGGCGAGCTTCTGCTTGAAGCCTTCCACGTAGGGGATGCCGGCGAGATAGGATTGCATGTGCTGCATGGCCAGGTCGATGTCGCCCTGCTTGAGAGCCTTCCAGAACTTTGCTGCAAAACCTATCTGAACGTCACCGCTGTTCAAGCCTGTGTAGGTTGGCAGCAAGCCATAGATATACCCAACGCGTACCTCCTGGTTGGGGATGGAGAGCATGTAGGCCTCTGTGTCAGGGTCATAGTCCTTGATGGTGAGGTAGCCGCTCTGATAGAGCAGCGGCAGCGCGTCTTTCATGTTCTCCGTGGGCTGGTCAAAGGCCGACTCGGGCACGTCGAGCGAATCGAGGGACGTGATGTCGGTATGGAAGTGCTGCATCTGCTTGATGAGGAACGTCGGTGTGCCGGAAGCGAACCAATAGTTCGACACCTTGCGGCGCACAAAACAATTCAGCAGACTGAACGGATTATAGACCTCTGGAGCTCCCGCCGCAAAATGGTAGCCGTCATATTGCAGCTTGAGCTTGTCGTGCATCTGTTCGGGAGTCAGTTTCAGGGCAGAGGCCAGTCGCTCCACATCGGGCCACAGGGTCGTGCACAGCTCCTCTTCGGTAAACCCACAAATAGTTGCGAAGGTCTCGTCCAAAGAGACGTTCAACAGGTTGTTGATGGTGGAGAAGATGCTCAACTGCGAGAATTTCGTGATGCCGGTGATGAAGCAGAACTTCAGATAAGCTTCGTTGGCCTTGAGCGGCACATAGAACTCCTGCATGACCTTGCGCATAGCATCGAGCGTAGCCTGGCTATGGAGCATGTCGAGCAGGGGCGCATCGTATTCATCAATGATGACAGCTACCTGCTTGCCCGTCTTCTCATAAAGCCGTCTGATCATCCCGTCGAGCTTCTCTCCAGGTGTTACCTCCTCTGGATTATCCTCATAAACAGTTAAACGCTTCAGCAACAAAATCAGCGACCGTTGGAGCTCTTGAGCCGATGACTTCCCTTTGGCGATACTTAAGTCGAGATGGATGACAGGATATTGTGTCCACTCCTTTTCAAGCGACATAATCTTCAACCCCTCAAACAACTCACGGTCCCCTTTGAAATATGATTCCAAGGTCGACGTGAGCAGCGACTTGCCAAAGCGTCGGGGCCGGCTCATGAAAATGAACTTGGCGTAGTGCGCCATCTGCCATACAAGGTCGGTCTTGTCTACATACAGATAACCTTCACGGATAATTTCGGAGAAGGTCTGTATACCTACCGGATATTTTCTCATCGTCTGCTCCATAGTGCACTGTTCTTATTTCTTTTGCAAACTTACGCAATTATTTTTTAATGTGCAACTTTGGGTGAAAGATTCTATGCCTAAGAATGACATTATCAGATACCAACTATCTTCCTCTTTTTAATCCATGCGAGAACTTTTTTTCGTACCTTTGCAATCTCATCTTAATATCCACGAAGCAGTATGGAAATAGAGAAGATTGCAACGTTTCATTCGCCCTTTGGCAGTAAGTTTGGCATTCCCAAGCAGAGCGGCCTCGTGCCGAAACTGCGAGGAGAGATTGTTTTGGAGAAGATCTACCGCAATCCCGATGCCCTGCGTGGCATCGAAGACTTTGACTATCTGTGGTTGGTGTGGGGCTTCTCGGCCAACCGCCATGCCCCTACCAGTCTTACCGTGCGGCCTCCACGCCTTGGCGGCAACGAGCGGGTGGGCGTCTTTGCCAGTCGCAGTCCTTTCCGGCCCAATGGTCTCGGGCTGTCGTCGGTACGCCTTGACCATGTCGAGTGGGACACGCCGCGCGGCCCGGTGCTCCATGTGCTCGGTGCGGATCTGATGGACGGCACGCCCGTCTACGACATCAAACCTTATGTGACCTATGCCGATAGCCATCCCGAGGCACGCAGTGGCTTCGTCGATAGGAAGAAGTGGCAGAAAGTAGAGGTGGAGATACCAAAGGATGTCCTCGGCCAACTGCGGGCAGCTGGGCTCACGGAGGAAGATATTACGGCCCTGCGTGCTGTGCTTGAGGAGGATCCCCGTCCGCAGATACAGCGTGACGAGGACAAGGTCTATGGCATGCCCTTCGCCGGACTCGACATCAAGTTCCAAGCTGTGGGAGGGAAACTGGTGGTAAGGCGGCCTCACCCCCCTCGCCCCCTCTCCCAAGGAGAGGGGGAGTGAAATGCTGCAAGGGGTCAACAGGGATTAGAGAGCTTTCCTCTGAGTACTCCAAAAGGCGAAGACTTCTTTGTGGCTCTGTGTCTCTGTGTGAGAAAAATGTACTTTGTTAGTGATAAGTTAAATGGTAAGGAATTGATAATTGTGGAATTATTCCGACAAAAACACTCCCGCGAGAACTTGCAATCTAGAGAATGAGAAATCGAAAAAATAAGGAGCAGAATGTCAGAAACGGACTTTGAGGGTGAGAAAACGGCGTGCTGATGCTGTCATCTCGGCTTTGTGACCTTGTCAGAAAGCCTTTCTGACCACATCAGAAAGGCTTCCTGATCAGAAATTCTCTAGAGAATTTGGCAAGAAAACGGTACTTTGAGACTCAAATTCAAGTGATTTGAGCCTTAAATTGTGCGAGTATGATTATAATATTTTGGTAATCAGAAACTTACAAAAACGCTCGTGAAATTCGAAAAAATACGAGCAACATGCCCTCTCGTTCAGAAAATCGTCTGTATTTGGGCGGAAAAATGTCACTTTATCCAACAAATAGCCTTAGACAGATCGCACTTGGAGCTGTAAGAGGCGACGCGTCTCGCGTTGCGGTGATCTTCGCCAAGATTGTATGAGCTCGTGACGCGGGACGCGTCACCTCCTACCATAGGGCCTTCTCCAGACCCCGTGTTTGCTCCGTTGTGCCCACTGGGGGATATGAGTCTATCAGCGGCTTTGCCTTTCGATCTGATGCTTGCGAGTATCTTCTCAGCAGTTTTGGGTGCATCACTTGACGACGCTCCACTTCACCTTTGTCGGTCCCTTTACGGTCATCTTCCCTTGTTTATCATTCCACACGAGGCGGGTGAGCTGATAGCGTCCCTGCTTGTAGTCGTAGGAGATGCCGTCGTCGTGATAGAGGGTAAACGTGGCGTTGGCATCGGGAAAGACCAGGGCGGTGACGGGCTTGCCCTCTTGTGCGTCGGAGTACTCAACTACGTCGGACACAGGGATGATCGTTCCGGCCTTGACGAAGAGCGGCAGACGGTCGATGGTCACTGGCAGGGTGAGCCACTGCCCGCCCTCGTAGCGACGGTGCGTCCAATAGTCGTACCACTGGCAACCACGGGGCAGATAGACTCTCCGCGTCGTCGTCTCGGTCATCGGATGCGTCACGGGACAGACGAGAATGGAGCCGAAGAGATACTCATCTTTCAAGTCGAGTACCGTGGTATCGTTGGGAAAGTCAAAGGCCAGGGGGCGTGCCATGGTGTAGCTGCCCCGTGTCTGAGCCGCTGCCATGCTGTAGATATAGGGCAGCAGGCGGTAGCGTAACCTGATCATCCGCAGGATGGCATCATAATAAGGAGTGCCGGGATCGCCGAAACGCCAGATCTCTCGTGGCGTGTCGCTGCCATGGGAGCGGAGCATCGGCAGGAAGGTGGCCCACTGAAACATGCGCACATAGTATTCGCGATAGGCCTTGTCGTTTACGCCACCGGGAAACTCGCCCTTGTAGAACCAGCGGTGGCCGTCGTCGCGCGTGAAGAAAGAGCCCACGTCGACTGTCCAGTATGGATTGCCGGTGGCCATATAGTTCAGTCCGGCTGGTATCTGCTGGCGGAAAGAAGCCCATGAGGCATGGGTGTCGCCATTCCACACCACCGTAGCATAGCGTTGTTGTCCGGCCCAACTGCTGCGCGTGAGGTTGAGCACACGCTTGCGGTCTGTGGTGGCCCGCTGGTTGTCGTAGAGTCCACGGGCATGGTTGAGTGAGTAGAGCTGGCTGCGCTCGGCGCCAAGCGTTTCGCTGAGGATCTGCGTGTTGAGCTGCCATCGCCGTTGCTGATCATCCCAGCCGTAGGGATGTCCGTCCACGGGCTGCGGTATCTGATTCCAGTCGCCGTCGAGCGGTTCACTGCTGTCGCACCACCAGGCATCAAAGCCATTGCTGAAAAACTCACGGTCGGCATACTGCCAATAGAGCTTGCGGGCATTCGGGTCAAAGGCGTTGTAGACCGAGTGCTCGAGCATATATCCCCTTTGACGGAAGTCGTCGGCTTCGGGACAGTACTGCGGGTTGGGCCAGATACTCACCATCAGCTTGGCATGAAGGCTGTGGATGGTGTCGGCAAGTGCCTTGGGACTGGGATAGTAGCGTGGATCCATTTTTATGTAGCCCCAGCCCTGCGGCCAGTAGTTCCAGTCCTGCACGATCATGTCGAGGGGCACGTGGCGTCGGCGGTATTCGCGTACCGTGGCGATGAGCTCAGCCGAGGAGGTGTAGCGCTCTTTCGACTGTATGTAGCCAAAGGCGTAGCGGGGCAGCATCTCTACGCGGCCCGTGAGGTAACGGTAGCCGCCCACCACATTGTCGGGGCGCTTGCCAGCAATGAAATAATAGTCGAGTTGCCGGGCCGCCTCCATCTGCATGGAAAATGTGTGGGCGCTGGATGTGTATTTCATCGCACAGCCTACGTCGAAGAGCAGGCCATAGCCCTGTGGCGAGAGAAGCACGGGGATGGTGATCTTCAGGTTGTGCTGAGTGAGCCACAGCGTCTTGCCAAGCAGATTCATATAGTCCTCCATGTGTGAGCCAAGCCCATAGAGAGCCTTTGTGCCCGGACAGTTGAAAGTTGAGATGAAGCGAGTGGAGCGTCCGATGGTGTCGGTGCGGACTGCCTGCTTCACGGTCACCTGACCGTTGGCCGTCTGCTCGGCGTGTGCCGTGCGGTCGTCGTAGACGGTACGGGTCTGCACGATGGGTTCAGCTTCGCGCCGTGTCTCTTCCAGTAACACGCGTCCTGTCTTCCGGTCCACAAAGGTGATGGCTTCCGTCTTGAGGTCGATGCTGACCTTCAACATAGAAGAGAGCAGCGTGCGGCATCCGTTCTCTCTGGTCTGGCGAACCGCTACCTGATGGGGAGAATAGATACACACGCCGGTAGCGTTGCCCGGCAGCTGACCGTCGGGCGACCATTGCACTCTGACGATCGACGGTGTGACAAACGTGACCTTCACGTCAGCGGCACGGAGTGCTGACGATGAGAGAAGAATTAGGAAAAGAGTAAGAATCGCTGATCTGTTCATCGCATCTGCCACCAGTCAAAGTTAAACAAGTTGCGTTTCTGGCGATCACCACCGCGGAAGACCAGGTAGAGGTCGTGGACACCCTTGGCTCCGCTCAGAGAGCAAGTGAACTTTTGATACTGAAACTTGGTGTTGGGAACATTTACGGTACCTGCCAGAGCACCATTCACGGAGTCGAGTCTCACCTCGATGTGGCCGCCATAGAGCTGAGCGGAACAGGAGGCCGTGAACTCATGTGCTCCTTTCTTAAAGTCCACACCTTTGACGAGGATATACTCGCCGTCGTCGATGTCGGTGACAAACGGCGTGTCGTTCCATGGTCCTGAGGGATTCTCGCGTGTGGTCTTCAGTCCGTAGCCCCATGCCATCGTCTCAGCTTCCACGCGTCGGAAAGGATCGAAGGTGCCCACCTGGCGGAGTGTGCAGTCCTGGAAATAGGGCAGTTCCACGATGGTGCCGTCGGGACGGTAGGTCATCTCAGCCGCGGAGACCGAGCGCCGTTCGGCATGGCGGCTGGTCTCAAGGCGCAGCAGGTCGTAGTTGAGACCGAAGCAATAAGCGCGCTCCTTGAAGTCGATGATGCCGGGATGGTTGCCGCGGGTGCGTGGTGTGTGGTCCATGATGTGACCTTTATAGGTCCATGGGCCGGTGGGCGAGTCGCTCATGGCGTAGCCGATACCCTCGGGACAGCAGGTAGAGGCAAAGGCCATGTAGTAGTGACCTTTGCGCTTATAAAACCATGGCCCCTCCTGATAGTCTTGGATATGAGCCATCTGCATGATCTCGCCACTGGTGGAGATCATGTCCTCGTTGAGCTTGATGCAATAGAGATTGGGGTTGCCCCAGTACATATAGGCCTGTCCGTCATCATCAATGAACACCGTCGGGTCGATGTCGTACCAGTTTTCCTTCTGCCAGACGAGCGGCTTGCCCAACGGATCGACAAAGGGACCGTCGGGTGAGTTGGCCACCAGCACGCCAATGCCGTGTCCATGGATGGGACAATACATATACCATTTGCCGTTGCGCTCGACGACGCATTCGGCCCAGGCACCGTTGTCGCCCTTGTACCACTTGAAGTCCCGCAGTGAGGCCACTGCGCCGTGGTCCTGCCAGTTGACCATGTCGGTGGATGTGTAGAGCAGCCAGTCACGCATCTTGAAGCCCTCGGCGTCGTCTTCGTCGTGGGTGGTATAGAGATAGACGGTGTCGCCGTGGACATAAGGTGCCGGGTCGGCGGTGTACTTGGTTTGAATGATCGGCATGTTCAAGTCATGCTGTGCCCATGCCATCATGCTGATAGCACTGGTGAGGAACAGTAATAATGTAGATTTGGTTTGCATTGTGATGAAGATTGTATCTGATGCAAAGATAGTATTTTCTTCTGTGAATGAAGAAATGACAAATATCAAATACTTGTCTTGATGTATCTGTTATAGGTAGAATGTCTCAAGCGCATCATACTTTTGTATAACCAACAAAAGAACGGTCAGAGACAGTGGTTATAGGAAAGATAGATCGTGTTAGAAATTAAAGAATTTGATGGTCGCTCAATACTTTCAGCAGCCTTCTGCAACATCACCCCTTGAAGCATCTCACTCCCCTCTCCCTTTGGAGAGGGGTTAGGGGGTGAGGCTGTAGGTTAGGGGGTGAGGCTACTATTGCTGTCCCACTCCTTTCATCGTCAGCGCGATGCGATGACGGCGCTTGTCAACTTCGAGTACCTTCACTCTGACGTGCTGATGGAGCTTGATCACATCGTTGGGATCCTTGACATAGCGGTTGGCGAGCTGAGATATATGAACCAGTCCGTCCTGATGCACGCCGATGTCGACAAAGGCACCGAAGTTGGTGATGTTGGTCACGATGCCGGGCAACTCCATGCCGGGTACCAGGTCGTCGGGAGTCTTCACGCGTGGGTCGAACTCAAAGGTCTCTATCTTGTCGCGCGGGTCAAGGCCCGGCTTCTCCAACTCCTTCATGATGTCGCGCAGTGTGGGCAGTCCCACGGTGGCCGTCTTATAGCGGTTCAGGTCGATCTTCTTGCGCTCCTCGGGATCCTTCATCAGGTCGATGACACGACAACCACAGTCTTTGGCCATCTGCTCTACGATGGGATAGCTCTCGGGATGCACGGCACTGGCGTCGAGTGGGTTTTTCGCTCCGGGAATGCGCAGGAAGCCCGCACACTGCTGAAAGGCAGCCGGACCGAGGCGTGGCACCTTCTTCAGTTGCGCACGTGAGGTGAAGGCGCCGTGCTCCTTGCGATAGTCCACAATGTTTTGTGCCAGTGCCGGACCGAGTCCGCTGACGTAGGTCAGCAGGTTTTTGCTTGCCGTGTTGAGGTTCACGCCCACCGAGTTGACGCAGAGCTCCACGGTCTGGTCAAGGCTATGCTTGAGTTTGGTCTGGTCGACATCGTGCTGATATTGTCCCACGCCGATGCTCTTCGGGTCGATCTTCACCAGTTCAGCCAACGGATCCATGAGTCGTCGGCCGATGCTCACAGCACCGCGTACGGTGACATCCTCGTTGGGGAACTCCTCACGGGCTGTCGCTGAGGCCGAGTAGATGCTGGCACCATCCTCACTGACCACGTAGACGGGGATGTCGGGAATCTGCCGCAGGATGTCGGCCGTCTCGCGCGATGCCGTTCCGTTGCCCACGGCGATGGCCTCGGCGCCGTAGCGGTGGGCGATGTCGGTAAAGCGGCGGAGCGCAGCCTCGCTGCCGCCATGACTGTCAGCGATATGTCCGGTGGCAAAGACCACGTCGTGATAGAGCAGGTTGCCCTGTGCGTCAAGCATCACCACTTTGCAGCCCGTGCGGATGCCCGGGTCCACGCCCATGACACGCTTTTGCCCGAGTGGTGCGGCAAGCAACAGCTGACGCAGGTTCTCACGAAACACCTTGATGGCCTCGTCGTCGGCTTTTTCCTTGCTCAGCGCGGAGAACTCTGTCTCCATCTGCGGGCCGAGAAGGCGCTTGAAGGCATCGTCGATGGCTTCGCCGACGATGGTCTGGCAGGGTCCTGTGCCGTGGACATAGTGGCGCTTGAGTTTGTCAGTACATTCCTCCTCGTCGGCACTGATGGTCACGCGCAGCACTCCCTCGGCCTCGCCGCGGCGCATGGCCAGCAGGCGGTGGGAAGAGCAGCGTCGCAACTCCTCGCTGAAGAAGAAGTAATCGGAATATTTCTGTGCCTCGTCCTCGTCGCGCATCTTCGGTACCACACGTGAGGCGATGGTAGCCTCGCGGCGGAAGATGCCGCGGACGGCCTGGCGCGAGCCCTCATCCTCGCTGATGCGCTCGGCGATGATGTCCTGTGCGCCTTTGATGGCCTCGGCCGTGTCCTTGACCTCACCTTTGACAAATCGCCTGGCCGCGTCCTCGGGATGACGCTCAAACTGCATCATCAGCGTGTTGGCCAACGGCTCCAGTCCGCGCTCGCGGGCCACCTGCGCCCGTGTACGCCGCTTGGGCTTGAAGGGCAGATAAAGGTCTTCAAGTTCTGTGGTGTTCCAACTTGCCGTGATGCGGTCGCGCAACTCGTCGGTGAGCTTGCCCTGTTCCTCAATGGTTTTGAGGATGGTGTCTTTGCGCTTCTGCATCTCTTTGAGCTTGTCGTTGAGATCGCTGATGGCAGCCACCTGCACCTCGTTGAGGTTGCCGGTAGCCTCTTTGCGGTAGCGGCTGATGAAGGGTATGGTACAGCCCGCGTCAAGCAGGTCGAGTGTAGCGTCGACCTGCTCGGCACGGATATGAAGATGTTCGGAAATAAACGGAGTGAAAATGTTCATCGTGTGGTGTTTTTAGTTATAGGAAAGTCGTGGTACGGCCTGACCGCCGCGTCAGTTTCTGCACAGAATGTTGCAGACCTTGTCCTGGAAACGGCGGCCGTTGATGCCGTGGAGCAGTCCTTGGTTGATGATGGAGAAACAGATGTGGTGGCCGTTGGCAGCGGTGAGATAACCGCAGAGCGAGCTGATGCCCGTCACGGTACCCGTCTTGGCATGGACGTTTCCGCGGGTGAAGGATCCCTGCATGCGGTTGCGGAGCGTGCCGTCGCGCCCGGCGATGGGCAGTGCCTGGTAGAGATGGTTGTAGATGATGGCGTTGCCGAAGGCATAGCGCAGGAAGCGCACCTCCAGCTCTGGGCTGACATAGTTGTAGAGCGAGAGCCCCGAGCCGTCGGCAAACTGATAGTTGGCGGGGTTGAGTCCTATCTTGCTGACGAGTTGTCGGATGACTGCACGGGCGTCGCGGGCCGTTGCCGGGCGGTTGCCTGTGGAGGCAGCGATCTGATAGAACATCGACTCGGCGTAGAGGTTATCGCTCTGTTTGAGCATGCGCATGAGCACCTGGTCGATGGTGTGGAAGCGGCTGACGATGCAGTAGGCGTCCTGAGGCTTGGGAGCCTCACCGAAGACACCCGTCACAACGATGCCCGCCTTACGCAACTCAGCGCTGAAGCGGTCCATGAACAGATCCTTGCGGCCAATGAGCAGAGGCGAGAGCGTCGGGTTGTCATCGTCCCAGCACCATCCCTCACCGAGGCTGTCGCGGTCCTTCATCGTCCTGTCGGCATAGACATTGCCACGGATGGTGTCCACGCCCATCTTGCGCAGTGCCTCGACAAGGGCCCGCAGGTCATCGCTGTTGAACCGAGGGTCGAAGCCGCCCACACAGTAGACATTGCCCCGAAGGACGCAGGAGTCGATCTTGCCCGTGTAGCAGAGTTCGGTCTTGAACTGGTAGCTGCCACCGAGACGGTCCAAGGCGGTGATGGCGGTGATGACCTTCAGCGTGGAAGCCGGACGCATGAGCTGCCGCTCGTTGTGGCGGTAGATGGCAGAGTCGGCGTCGAGGTCATAGATCATCAGTCCCACTTGCGAAGTCTGGAACATGTCGCTCCGAAGCAGTTCGTCGATGGCCCGCTGCACATTCTGCGGCCAGGGCAGCGTGTCGTTTTTCACCACCGCCGAGTCGCTCCACAGGGAGTCCACGGCCGTGCTGTCGTTTTCTTTCTCTATCTCAGCGTTGCTCACCTGTGCCTGAGTGGGCAGGGCGAGCGTCAGCGTGAAGAGCCATGCGAGGAGCAGGCCCAGGTATTTTGTTGTTGTCTTGCTGTTTGTTTTCAATACACTCATGTCGTTTAGTCAATATCCTCCTTTTCTTTTTGGTCATCTTGGTGCTCGTCGTGGATGCGCTTGCGCAGGCATCTGAGGAAAGAATCCTCGTCGTGCGGCTCCGCGCTGGCCAGTTTGTCATCGCCATATTCGATGAGCAGATAGTGCACCAGTCTCCATGTTGTCGTCATCGGACGGATGGCGCGGATGTCACTCAGCGGTATCTGTATGTCGTGGAGAAAACGTCCGCGGTGGATGACCAGGTCATGGTCGCGCACGATATAGCACGAGTGGAGCACCCGCTCAATGACAGCCACCAGGGCCACGACGACAATCAGTGCCGCAAGGATACCTTTTGTCCAAAACAGATAAAAGGCAAGCAGCGACAAGATGATGATGCCACTCTTGGCGCCCAGGGTGAAACGGTGTTGAAAAGTACGGTCCATAATCTTGAGGAAAAAGTATGCTTTCGCCTATAAAATCTTTCAAAATGCAAAATTACAAAGATTATTATAATGCGATTGCATCCATTTAGATAATATTTAGTAATTTTGCACCAATTAATAGTTGCAAGACTATCACAGTCAAATCATTACGCGTCATGACTTACAAATATGACTTTCTGATTATTGGTGCCGGTATTGCCGGCATGAGCTATGCCCTGAAAGTGGCGAAAGCAAAGAAAGGAAAAGTGTGTATCATCTGCAAGACCACACTCGACGAGGCCAACACTCGGTTTGCACAAGGCGGTGTGGCTTCGGTTACTAATTTAGAGCTTGACAATTTCGACAAGCATATCCACGACACTATCGTCGCCGGCGACTACGTCAATGATGTGGAGGCAGTCAAGCAAGTGGTTACCAAGGCACCCGAGCAGATCAAGGCTTTGGTGGAGTGGGGAACCAACTTCGACAAGAAGAGCAATGGCGACTATGACCTCCACCGTGAGGGCGGCCACTCGGAGTTCCGTATCCTCCACCATGCCGATGACACCGGCGCGGAGATACAGCGTGCGCTGATGGCTGCCGTAAGAGCCAACCCCGATATTGAGATTAAGGAGAACCACTTCGCTGTGGAGATCATCACCCAGCACCATCTCGGTGCGCGGGTCACCCGTCGCTCTCCTTATATATATTGCTACGGAGCCTATGTGCTCAACCCGGAGAATAAGGTCGACACCTATCTGAGTAAGGTGACGGTCATGTGCACCGGCGGTTGCGGTGCTGTCTATCAGACCACGACCAACCCCGTGATCGCTACCGGCGACGGTGAGGCGATGGTCTATCGTGCCAAAGGTACGGTGAAAGACATGGAGTTTGTGCAGTTCCATCCCACTTCGCTCTATCATCTCGGTGAGACGCATCCTGCCTATCTCATCACAGAGGCTATGCGTGGCTACGGTGGCATACTGAAGTTGCCAAACGGTGAGGCCTTTATGAAGAAGTACGACGAGCGCGGCTCGCTGGCTCCTCGTGATATCGTGGCACGCGCCATCGACAAGGAAATGAAAAAGAACGGTATCGACCACGTCTATCTCGATGTGACGCACAAAGACGCTGAGGAGACCAAGCACCACTTCCCCAATATCTACAAGAAGTGTCTGTCCATCGGCATCGACATCACCAAGGAGATGATTCCGGTGCGCCCTGCTGCCCACTATATGTGCGGTGGCATCAAAGTCGATCTCAACGGTTGTTCGAGCATCGAACGCCTCTATGCCATCGGCGAGTGCTCATGCACGGGACTGCATGGCGGCAATCGTCTGGCCAGCAACTCGCTCATCGAGGCGGTCGTCTATGCCGACGCCGCTGCCAAGCACAGCATTGAGCATGTCGACGATTATGACTTCAACGACAAGGTGCCGGCATGGAACGATGAAGGCACTCTTACCAACGAGGAGCACGTGCTCATCACCCAAGCCAACAAAGAGGTGGGTGAGATCATGTCGAACTATGTAGGTATCGTACGCTCCGACCTGCGTCTGAAGCGTGCATGGGACCGCCTCGATTTGCTCTATGAGGAGACCGAGTCGCTCTTCAAGCGCGTGAAGATCTCGCGTGACCTCTGCGAGCTTCGCAACATGATCAACGTGGGGTATCTCATCACCCGCATGGCCATCGAACGCAAGGAGTGCCGCGGTCTGCACTATACCATCGATTATCCACTGCACGCGTACGATAAGAAATAATGCTATAATTAGCTTTAGCACGTGACAGAAGATACTTCTTTCTCAGACTTCATTGAAGGGAACTTTACAGTCCCCTCCAGTGACTATACCGGCTTTGAAAAGATCGCCGACGGGGCTATCTGTACCCTGTGGCGAACTTGCAAGGACGGGCAGCGGTATGTTGTCAAGTCTTTGCAGGCCAAATATCGCGATCAAACACAGTATGTCGCAAGACTGAGAAAGGAGTATGACATTCTCTCTATGTTCGACAGCCCTTATATCGTGAAGGCTGTGGACTATTGTCGTATCCCTCCTTATGGCATGTGCCTCGTCATGGAGTGGGTCGACGGTGTGACGCTCAAGCGATGGCTTTATGGACCCTGCTCGCCTGATTTTCCCCGGCTGCCAAATATGGTTGAGCGCCGGCGGGTGGCGATTGAGATCGTCAAGGCGGTGGAGTTAGCCCATTCGCTGCAAGTCGTACATCGTGACCTGAAGCTTTCCAACATCATGGTCACACGCAACGGACGACAGGTGAAGCTTATCGACTTCGGACTTGCCGACACCGACAGCTTCACCATCTTCAAGTCGCCGGGAGGCACGAAAGGATATATCTCGCCCGAGCAACGGAAAATCTCGGTGACGGACGAGCGCAACGATGTCTACAGTCTTGGCATCATCTTGAAGGAGATGAGGCTGGGATGGAAGTGGAAAGGTATCGTGCACAAGATGCTCAAGCCCATTGACCATCGGCTCAGTCATGTCAGTGATGTCATCGATTTGCTGAATCGTCGTTCCCGCTTCGTCAAGGTCGTGACAGGGCTGTGTCTGGCAGCGGTGCTCTTCGGAGGAGGCTTTTGGACGTGGGACCGCATTGTCAATCCGCGCCCGCATTTCGAGGTGGTGGCGCGCTTCCAGTACTCCAATATGATCTTTGAGTCGTGGGGTGGTGGTAAGGCCACCATACGTCCCGCCAATCAGACGGAGGAAGTCGTGGAGATACCCGGAAGGATGTCTTACGATGGATTTAGTTATCAAGTAGACGAGATCACCTTCGATGCTTTTAAAGGTGATAGCAAACTGCATTCTATCATCATTCCTGGTCGTGTCCACTTGATGAAAGGAGCTTTCAAGCAGTGTCCTAACCTCAAGGATATCTACATCCGCGGCAACCAGCCGCCACGTATTGGCAACCAATATTGGCCAACAGATATCCATGATGTCTTTGACGCATCGCACTTCTCTGCTGTGCGCATTCATATTCCCAAGCATAGCCGTGCTGCTTATACCAGTTATCCTTGGAATATGTTCAAGCACTATGTGCTGTATTAACTCACACATTGTCTTTTTCTAACCCTCTCATTACGCTCTTCCCTTCTCTACAGGGAAGGGTCGCGTGGGCTTTTTCCCTCCCTTTAGGGAGGGCAGGGAGGGTCTTTATCTTGTCAAACTAAACTTGACACTGAGTCCGAAGTCCTGCGTCGTCGTCGGGTAACTGTTTGACGAGAGCAACGGCGTGTTGGTCTGACGGTCGAGATAGAAACTCATGGTAAGAAGCTTCGACAGTGTGTAGTCAGCCATGAGCGAAAACTTGAACGCCGTGTTGCCACTGCTGGCCGTGGAGCTTACCGTAGCGATGTCGCGGAGAATGCTTGCCTGCTTGCGGTAGGAGAGGTCGAGACGAATATTCAGATCGTGATTGGCACGTCCGCGGGCATTGTTGCGGCTTGTTTGACTATTGCTATTGTTGTTGCGACTGTTGTTGCCTTTTCCTTTGTTCTTCACACTGCGGTTTGTTCCCCCGCCACCGAAGAGATTGAAGTTGTTGATGCGGTAGCCCAAGCCGAACGTCCAGTCTTTGCTTACAGCCTCGTTGATCTGTGCACTTGTCATCGAAAGGGCGAGAACGCGTGTCTGGCTGTACTCCAATTTTGCGGTGAGGTTGTTTTGGAGCGTCACGTCGACACCGAGCAGTGGAGCAAAGGCCTCGTTGATGCTCACCGTAGAGATGTTGTACATAGAACTGGGGATAGGATTGCCCGTCGTGGCGTCAGTGATGAATCCCATGCCCGGCCCCATGAGTGCCATGAACGTGGAGTAGCTCTGGTAGGAGCCGATAGCGAAGATGCTCTTATAGCTATGGTTGAGGTTGACGCTCTTGAAGATGTCGCGCAGCCACGGCAACTTGCCCAGTCCACTGTAGCGCAGCGTCCAGTTGGGCAGCATGTGGGCCAGTGAGGGGAAGAGGTCGAGTCCGCTGTTCATGCTTGTGTAGGCTTTGAGGAAAGCCGGAATCATCACGTCAGCACTGTAGCCGTTCACTCCGCCGTTGGCCGCGTCGAAAGTCTTGCCCGCAAGCGTCGTGCCCTCGGGATAGACAGTACCTGCATAGCGGCTCTCCACGCGCTGACGAAAACCGTCGAGCGAGGCACAAAACTTCTCAAAGGTCTTGCTGCGGAAGCCATTATTGGCGTTGCCCATACCCTCGAAGGCTGAGCCCAGCGAGAGCGTGGTCATCGTGAAGGTTCCTGTCTGTGTAGTGGGATTGCCCACATACATATATTGTATGCTCTTCGCCGTGGTGTTGGTGCGGCTGGCGTTGAGGTCGATCTTCAAGTTCTTGATGGGCTCAAGCGTCATTCTCAGCTGCAAGTCCTCGGTCTTGTTGGTGGTGGCCGGTGTAGCCACACTGTCAGCCATCAGCAGCCAACCGCGATTCTTAGCCTTGTCGATGTAACTGTCGCCCATCAAGCCAAAGGCAAAGTCCAGACCTGGCGAGAGCACGCCTGCATTGGTGTTCTTGGTCTGTCCAAAGACGTCACCGATGTTCGGCATGAAGCCGGGCAGCGCCATGGAGTATTGATTGCGGTAAGACACGCTGATGTTGCGCACCATCATGGCCACACGGGCCAGCACTTGTGCCGTTTTGTACCATCCCTTTTCGTCGAGTGCCGGCTTGGCCATCACCGAGAGCTTCAGTTTGGTGACGGAGTCCACCTTATTAATAATACGTATGCGGTTGTCGTCGAGCTTGCGGAAGCGCAGCTTCACCTTATGTCCCTTCTCGTCTTTTGCTGCGACGATCAGCCGCTTGGTGTGCTTGCCGTGGCTGACGATGAGCGTTGTGTCAGGGCGCAACGTGATTTCCTTCTCGTAGGTATTGCGATTGCGGGGCAGTTGCTTCTTCTTTTCTTCTTCAGCTTTGTTTTTGGCGCGCAACTCTTTTATCGCCTGATCGGGATCCTTTCCCTCGGCGAGAGCTTTCTTGCGTGCTTCCTCCTCAGCCTTCTGCTGTTTCTGTCTGTTTGCCTTAGCCTGCTCTTTCTGCTTCTTCTGCTGGTTGATCTGATACTGGCTTGTCTCCCGATTGAAACGCTCATTGGCTTTCTTGAGGAACGGAATATGGTTATAGAGCTTCACGAGGTCGAAGTTGCCCGTGACGTTTAGCTGACGGTTGTTCTGAATCGTATTGCCCAGCGACGTGCTGTCTTCAAGCAACGTACCGCGCACCCAACTGTAGTTGGAGTTGTACGTTGCATTGGAGGTCACCCAGTCGAAGATAGGGATGAGATTGAGCGGCAGCTGATACGACAGATTGAAGTTTTGCTGATAGTCGAGCGGTGTGCCGAAGTGTCTGATGCTCTGCCATACGCTGTCCTTCCACGCCTGATACTGCGTGGGGTAGAGGTCTTTGTTGATCGCTGTGTACGGTTCCTCTATCTCGGCGTGGGTGGCGCTTTGGAAGCTCATGTGGATGTTCTTGGTGAAGTCCCAGCGGAGTTGGAACTCACGGTTCCAGAGGAACTGCTCGGAGAACGTCAGTGGCAGCTGATTGTTTTCCGTAGCCTCCATGTCACGCTCCTGGAACTCATAGTACGAGCGCGTCATCTCAGAGTTGAAGCTTACGCTTTGTGGCAGATAGTTCAATCCCAGTCTCTTGGGCAGGTCAAGCCATTTGCTCCTGCTCTTCATCTTACGGAACGGCTCCCAAGTCTTGTACACAGGTGTCCAGGCATAGTTCATCGCTCCCCGCCAGTTGTCTTCGTTCTCGTATACTGTCGTCTCTCCTTGCTTGTGAGAATGGGAGTGACTGTAGGAGAAAGAGAAATTGGCCGGATCGACGGGAGTGGGATGGCGTTGGTTCTGAATGCCGATACGGGCATTGGAAATAGAGAAGTTTGTAGTGATGGCCTTCGTGACGGCAATGTTCTCGATGGAGTCGTGCTCCTGCTTGTTGGCCGTACTCTCAAGCGCATCCTTGAGGAGCATGTCGGTGTCGAGCGGATTGTATTTCGGGCGTGTGACCTGTTTGGTGACACTATAGTAGAGCGGTGCGGACACCTTTGCCTTGTCGGGGAAGAACTTTCCGAGTTCGAGACTGGTGGTAAAAGCCACATTGCTCTGGTCGTCGGTGGTGCGCTCGCTGACACCACTCTCCAGTCCGCCGAAGCCTTGTGAGACATATCTGCCTTGCATGTTCATGGTTCCGAGGTCAGAGAGTTGTACGTTGAGGTTGCCGTTGGCAGCCCATCCGCCTGTGTTGTTGTATTCTCTCAGTCTTAACTCATTGACCCATACCTCACCACTCTTCTGTTCGGCACTGAGGTTACGCACGCCGATGATCATCGTCTTTACCTCGCCGAGTGTCGGGTTACCCATCACGGTGACCTTGTTTTGCGGATGGTCACTGTCATAGCCGGTATAGGGACGTGCAAACGAAGCCAGTCCTTGCGCCTTCTGTAGGTTGCGCTCTTTCTTGATCTTCGTGAAAAGCGAGAGCGGAATGTCGAGCATGTTGTCCTCAGGCCACACCGCACGTGCTCCTTCTGCTGAGAAACGGCTGTACGATCCCGGGGCTGTGAGCTTCAGAGGAATCTCGTATTCATAGTAGTTGCTCTTATAGTCTGAGCCCAGTCGGATGAATACGGCGAGTTGATTGTCCTGCAGGTTGGTGACGTTCTGCTCGTTGGCATTGGCATGCACAAACATCTGCAACCGCTTATACTGGCGCAGGTCGAGTGTCGTATTCTTATAAACGCACTTCGACTCGCCCGGTGAGAGCTGGTTGACATTGATGTCGAGCGCCTGCTCGTTGTCCTGTACAAGTTGGGTGTTGTTGGGATCCTGTCCGCGTTTGATGCCCGGCGGCAGCACATAGTTGACTGGTTTCTTATCGCTGTTCTCCTCGATGTTGACAGACGCAGTCGTCATCGAACCAGTCTGTGCTCCGCTGTTGTCGAGGTTCTGCTCATAGACGCGCCAGGTGCCTCGCACGAGGTCGAGACTACCGAAACGAAGGATGATAGGATGCTTGAAACCAGTGAGGAACATGCGCATGAAGCGGATGCTCGTGAAGTCATTGATGCTTCCTACGCGCTGCTCAAACTCTTTGAGAGGGATGCGGAAAAGGTACCAGTCGATCTCTGTATCGTTCTTACCATTGCGCAGCGTGGGCTTGGTCTCACGCTTGTCGACGATGTAGTTCTTGCCAATCTCCAAATCTTCGGGACGGATGGAGACGTGGTACTGGAAGTATTTCTCGTATTCGTTGAGCGTGTAGTCCTGGTTGATATCCTCCACGTCAGGCGTACTCTTAATAGAGGTGTCGTAGCGCTCTGTGCGTCCGTCGCTGTCGGGAGAGTTGCCCTGCGGGTTGTTGATGTACTTATATCGGCGGAGAATGCTGGCCTTCATGTCGTCGTAGTCCGAGCCACGGAAATAGTGGTAGTCATCGTGGGCCGGGTCAGCCCAGATAGAATCCCACACTGCCTGGTTGACCTTTCCCTGCACAGCCTTGAGGAAGTCCTGATACGAGTCAAAGGTCTGCTCTTCACTGTCGTTGAGTCCGTTGAGACCTACGTCCTGCAAAGCACGGCTGCCCTTGGTGGTGGCGAAAGCATAGGTGACATTCGTCGTTGTCGGCACTTTGCCCCACTGTGTGAAGACATAGCTGTTGGAGCCGTCGACAGGCATGCTGCTCTCTGCAAACTTCTTGCCATCGTGGAGCACGTCTTCCGACACCTCGCCGAGATCGATGTAGAAGTCACCGCCGTAGTCGCTGGCATTGCCGGCCTGACGCGAGTGGATGAAGGGATCCATCATCCAAAACTCCACATATTCGATGTTGGCTGTTTGGAAGTCGTTGGTGTCGAGCTTACGCATCATGCCGCCCCAGTGGCGTGTGGGGTTGTTGAGCGAGCCGTCGGCAGCAAGGTCGGGGTTGAAGTTGTAAGGGCCGCGCTCGTTGGGGTAATAGGCCAGGTTGAGAACGGACAGTGTCGACGTGGCTCCGTTGTAGGTGCTTTGGTCTCGGTTGGGATAGAGTTCCTTGACGTAGACCTCGCGCACGTAAGGGTCGCTGAGCTGGTTGAGGTCGCTCTTGATGTGTCCCGGCGTGAGTGAGGAACTCAGGCGGGTGAAGAGCGGATCAATGGTGTACCAGGCAAGCAACGAGCGGTTGAAGCCTGAGCGCAGCGTCGTGTTGTCGGTGTGCTCCGGGAACATTGAGGGCACACTCGACAGCTGCCAGTTGTAAGGTGTGGAGACATCGATCTTGTCGGTTGTGTTCTCAAAGTCGTCGAGATAGGACGCATTGTCCTGCGTGCCATGGCTCTGTCCGGCGATGAGTTGTGCAAACTCACCGGTGAAAGAGATCTGTGAGGGTTGTGTCAGATGGAGCAATGGCAGTTTGTCGAGCATGTTGGTGAGCCACTGACTCTCATGCTTCCAATTGATGTTGAGTCCCCACAGTGTGTTGTTGACAGGCTCAGCACCCATTGACACCTTTGTGGTGAGCGCTTGTTCGGAGAGGTGCTGGAGTGTTCCCGAGAGTTGGAAGTTCTTGGAGAAGTCATACTCCCAATTCATGCCGAACATTGTTTTCCGCTCTTGGGCATAGTCGCTCTGGCTCTCCAGCGACACGTTGACGGCCGTACCTGCGTCGATGATGCTTTGATTGAGGATGGTCACCTCACCGGCACTGTAGTCCACGCTATAGTCGGAGCCTTCAGTAAGCTTCACGCCGCCGGCAGTGACGACAACGGAGCCTTGCGGCACGTTATACGCCCCGAGAGAGATGACGTTGGCCTGTGTGCCGCGGAACTGTCCCTGCAACAGATACTTGTCTTTTTCGGCAATCTGCTTGGCAATGGTCTTCGTGGAGTCGTAGAGTTCAGTGAAAGCATATTTGGCAGCAGTGGTGGCCGAGACACCTTTGCCCACGAGATAGTTATAGAGATAGCTGCCGAAAGGCTCTGCTGCCGGGAAGAAGACACGGCCGTCGCTGACAGTGTAGCCCTCGACGAAGTCGAAATAGCCGTTGGAGTGAGCCTTGTTGTTATTGTCAAGGCGGTCAGCACCGAGTACCTTGATGAGCGTCTGGCTCTTCACTTGCGGCTCTGGGATATAGGAGAGATAGACACCGGTGGTGTCGCTTTGGTACTTTACGTCAAGGCGGAACTTGTCTTTCTCTACCGAGGAAGCCAGGTAGTAGACGTTTTTCATCATCAACGGCCAGTTGCCCTGCGAGGGATTGTTGCTGGTGTTCTTGAGCGATTTGACGAAGAGAGCCTTGGAGGCATCAGTAACATCGCTGGCAAACTCACCGACCTGATAGGTTCGTCCACCATAGGTGTACTCGTAGGCGATGGCGAGCACCTGGTCGGTTTGCAAGGCTGTCTTCAACGAGACGTAGCCCATTGCATTGTTGATGGAGTATTCAGAAGAAGAGAGCAGACGTGCACTCTGTAACTTTTCATAGTCGTTGCCACCCACAAGCCCGGCACCGTCGAGCACTGACGATGTCTGGTCAATGTCACGTGCATTGGCATATTGACTCGTCATGGTGCTGTACTCCGTGTTGGCATCGTTCGACGGCACGGGCTGTCCGGTTGTCGTCCATTTGTTGCTGCTCACCTTGCTGTTCTCACCGAGATCGGTCAGCGCAATGATGTTACGTGTATTAGCGGTGTTGCCACTTTTGTTTGTCACCCAGATCTCCACACGGTTGATAGTGACGCCCGTAGTGAGATTGGGTAGCGTTTTCATGGCCGCATCATAGTGGTCATGGAAATAGCGTGCAAGGAAGAAGTGACGGTTCTCCTCATAGTCTGAGGCATCAATCTCAAAAGGAGTGAGCTGCTTGCCACCGGAGCTGGAGACACTTTTAGAAGTACTCTTCTTCTGCGAGGCCACCGTTTGCAGTTTCAGCTTACCGAACTGCATGTCGGTGCGGATACCGAAGAGACTGCTGGAGCCCTGGATGAGTGAAGAGTTGGAAGGGAAGGATACATTACCGGCCTCGACGAGTTTGATGATTTCATCTTCCTTTCCGTCGTATTTCAACTTCATGTTCTGCGCATCGAAGTCGAAGGTAGCGTCGGTGTTGTAGTTGAGGTTGAGGTTCACCTTGTCGCCGACCTTACCGTTGACGTTGAGGTTGATCTTCTCGTCGAAGTCCATTGTGGTGGTCTTGCGGTTTCGGATTGGCAGCGACGGGTTGTCGATGTTTTTGAATGTAGCGCCAAACTTCAGTTCTGCTGATCCTTGCGTCTTGATGCGTACACCGCCGGGGCCGAAGATCTTCTCCGCTGGTCCCAGGTCGAAGTGCATGTCGGTGAAGTCGAACTTCTCCTTACCTTTTGCTTTGTATATCTCGTCGTTCTTGCCACGGTAGTAAGCGTTGCGCCAGTTTTTCTCGCTCCACTTCATATACTCCTCGGGCGTCATCATGATAGGAGTGGCGAGATAGGTCGATCCCATCTTCGTGCCAATGATGTAGACGTTGAGACTGTCGTTGTAGGTCACTTCGTATTTCAGACCGTCGGGACGCTTCAAGTCGAGCGCGCTTTGGTCGAGATCATCGTAGGTGACAGGCATGGTGCGCTGGATCTTCCAGCGCGGATGGAGCAGAGAGTCGGGAATAGAATCTTCGTCGGCTAACAGCGGTTGGGCTTGTGCATGGATATTGCCTTGCTTGTTGCCGGCGTTTTGCGCCTTGTTGTTACCGCCGTTTTGCCCTCTCTGGCTTTGTCTGTTTTGGTTTTGCGGCGTCTTTACCACTTGCGGCGACCAGGGCATAGCAAGGGCATAGCTGACTGTGATGACAGCCAGCACAAGCAGGACTACAATATGGTAATGACGATGTCGCAAACTACTTAATTCTTTTTAAAGCTTCTTTTACAACCATCTCCACAGCGAGGTCGGGCTGCTCGGTGAGGATGGCGACGACGACCTTTGCGGCCGGTGCGGGCGAGAAACCCAGCATGGTCAGTGCGGCCACGGCTTCGTCCTTCACGGCATTGTTCACAGCCGGCGACTCGTTGCGGCCCGATGCCACATGGAGTTCGTCTGCAATGCCCGATGCCGCGATCTTGTCTTTCAAGTCGACGATGATGCGCTGTGCGGTCTTCAGTCCGATGCCCTTCACGCCTTTGATGAGTTTCTCATTGCCACTGGCGATGGCATCACAGAGCTCTGCCGGCGTCATGGAAGACAGCATCATGCGCGCCGTGTTGGCTCCTACGCCACTGACGCTGATGAGCATGCGGTAGAGCTCGCGTTCCTGACGTGTGGCAAAACCGTAGAGCGTGAAGTTGTCGTCGCGGCCGCCTGTCTGGAGTGATTCGTGAACGAGGAGCTTCACCTCTTTCTTGCCCTGAATGGCGGTGTAAGTGTTGAGCGAAATGTTCAGTGCGTAGCCTACGCCGGCTGCCTCTACTACGGCAAGCGCCGGTGTCAGTTCGGTCAGCTGACCATGGATGTATTCTATCATTTTTTGGTCGTTGTCTTTTATTTATTAATGTGTGATGATAAGATAACGTGAGAGGCGGGGGATTATTGCATCAGAAAGAGAGGAAGCCCCCTGCAAAGCAGCAGCGAACAGAACCCAGCCAAAAGAAAAGGGCGAAAGCAGGCAAAGCCCAGCAACAAAAAAGAGAACGAGGGTAAAAGCTAAACGGCGCAAATTTCCCCTTAGAAGTTTGGGAAGATGAAAGGAAAAGCGTAAATTTGCAGGCAATTATGGGAAGAAACAAGTTTTCACAAAAGGAAATAGAAAAGATCGGCAAGCTGCTGCGACTGAAAAACTCCGTCAACCGTGGCAAGCAAAAGCTTATCCGTCATGAGCTGAGAGTGGATTATGAGTTCAACATCTCAGACTTCAATGAGCCGGGGAAAGCCTTTGGCGAGGAAGAGTTGCAGGATGCTGTGAAGCGTGGTGCCATTCAGATCCTTAATGATGCAACCATTGAGGCAATGAAAGCCAAGCGCGCCCGTGACAAAGCGCGGGACGAGGCGGCGCGTGAGCAAGCAGCGGTGGAAAGCGGTGAGCAGACCGACTGGAAGAAAGCCATGGAAGAATGGAATGAATGGGAAAACGGTAAGCAACAGAAAGATTAATAAATACCAATAAATTGCAAGGGAAATGCTGTTTCTAAGAAAATATTGTTACCTTTGCATAGTACGACGGTGGGCATTCGTTAGCAAAGCGTGCAATTGCTTGAAAGCAACGTAAGCATTGGCAAGACATGCGGCCGCCCGTAAGATACATGACTCGTTTAGAAGATATACAACCAATAATACAACCAATAAGAGAAATGAAGAAGATCAGAGCTGCTGTGGTAGGCTATGGCAATATTGGCCACTACAGCGTACAGGCGCTTGAAGCTGCGCCCGATTTCGAGATTGCCGGCATCGTTCGCCGTCAGGGCGACAAGGACAAACCTGCAGAGTTGGCTGCCTACGAAGTCGTTGATGACATCGCCAAGCTGAAAGACGTTGATGTGGCTATTCTTGCTACACCGACACGTACTTGCCCCGACATTGCAGAGAAGATCGTGGCGTTGGGTATCAACACTGTAGACAGCTTCGACATCCACACGTCTATCCTCGACTATCGTACACGCCAGATGGAGAACTGCAAGAAGGCAGGCCGCGTGAGCGTCATCTCGGCAGGATGGGATCCGGGTTCGGACTCTATCGTACGCGTGCTGTTGGAGAGCCTTGCTCCTAAGGGACTTAGCTACACCAACTTCGGTCCTGGTATGTCGATGGGACACAGCGTGGTGGCACGCTCCAAGAAGGGCGTGAAGAACGCATTGTCCATGACCATTCCATTGGGCGAGGGCATTCATCGCCGTATGGTCTATGTGGAGTTGGAAGACGGTTACACGGTGGAGCAAGTCTATGACGAGCTCAAGGCCGACGACTACTTCGCCCACGACGAGCTGCATGTCTTCGCTGTGAAGAGCGTTGACGAGGTGCGTGATATGGGTCACGGCGTGCACATGACGCGTAAGGGTGTGAGCGGCAAGACTCAGAACCAGCGCTTCTCTTTCGACATGAGCATCAACAATCCGGCACTTACCGGTCAGGTGCTTGTCAACGTAGCCCGTGCCTCCATGCGTTTGCAGCCGGGATGCTATACCATGCCTGAGATTCCTGTCATCGACATGTTGCCGGGAACACGTGAGGAAGTGGTAGCTACGCTCGTCTGATCTTTAGCCTTTTCGGGCAATAACAATAAAGTCTATTATGTCGGTCGTGCATAATAGACTTAATTTTTTTGCCACATTGCTTCCGAGGATTCTACCTTTTGTTATTGAGAACTCTGCTCTTTTGTTTTAGTGGATTTCACCCACCTTGCTTTATAAGTGTTTTCACTCCTTAGCTTTAGAAGACTTCACCCTGTTGTTATTGGCAACACAGCTTGATGACGTTTACCTCCGGCCAGGCTCCGAAGCGGAAAGGCACAGTGCCGCCAATGCCAAGCGAGACATAGAGCATCGATCCGTCCTCGACATATTTTCCTCCCCATTCGTTGTAAGCCCATTTGGCAGGGGAGAAGCGCCCTACGTGTATCTGTCCCGCATGGGTGTGGCCGGACAGTGTCAACGCGATGTCGGTCTGATGGAGTACACCGCGTCGCCAATGACTCGGATCATGGCTAAGCAGAATCTTGAACATGCCTTTGGGTAAGTCTCCCAAGGCCTTATGCAGATCGCCATAGTCGGGAAACGGCGGACGGCTGATATTCTCTACCCCGATGAGTCCGATGGCATCATTGCCACGACGGATGACCACATGCTCATTGAGCAGCAGGTGCCAACCAGCCTTCTCCTCCAGATATTTCAGTACGTTTTGGTTTCGGCGGATGTTATACTTGCTTTTATCCTCACCGTATTCGCAATAGTCGTGGTTGCCCATGACGGAATACACACCGTCGCGCGCGCACACCTCTTTTAATATATGCTGGAAAGGAATGACTTCCTCGGCACTGACATTGACGAGATCGCCGGTAAACACCACGAGGTCGGGATGCTGCTCGTTGACGATCCGTACCATCTTGTCGATGAAACTTCGGTTGCGCAGGAACGTACCGATGTGGATGTCGCTGAGCTGTACGACGCGGTAGCCGTCGAATGACTTAGGCAGCAGGGGAGACGTGCATGTGGCAGTCTTCACCACGATGTGGCGCCAGCCAAAGAAGAAGCCATAGGCGGCCAACATATTCCAGACAATGGGCAACGGCAATGCCCATCGCCAGCCCACAAAAGGCCATAGTGCCAGGAACAGCAGTCCCGGTATGCCGATGATCAGTACCAGCCCGTAGGCTAAGCGCATGAATGTGTTGTGACGAAGATGAATTCTCAATGTTGAATGATGAATGTTGAGTGTTGAATTATTTAAACGTGGCAACGAGTGGCAGATGATCGCTGAAGCCATTGAGATAGCGGGGACCGAGATAGTTGCGACGTGGCTTCACTCCACCATATTTCTCGTCGGGTTCCAGCAGGAAGGGTGCGTCATGGATGTGGCAGTCGACGAGTTGCCGAGCCGAAGTCGCGTCGCAGAGGATATGGTCGAGGCTGCCCCACAGCCCATGATAGCGATAAGTACCCTTTGCTCCGTGTCTGCCCTGCGCCTTTTCCGACACTTCCACGAGACCATGACGGACGAGCAGTTGGAGCGTGGGGTCAGAAGAATAGTCGTTGAAGTCGCCAGCAATGATGATGCGGGCTTGGGGTGACAAGGCTCTGACAGAATCCACAGATTGCAACAAACGGTTGATGACTTTCAGTCGATAGGGGCGGGAAGCCTGCTCTCCACCACGACGGCTGGGCGCGTGTACGGCGAAGACATGCAGCGTGTCGCCTGTCATCACCTGCCCGCAGGCATAGAGAATGTCGCGCGTAGGGCGGAAGCCTTTCAGTGGCGCGATGCGGATGGCGTGATAGTTGATCAGGGCAAACGAGAAAGGAGAGTAGAGTAGGGCGACGTCGATGCCACGCTCGTCGGGACTGTCGGTCATCACGTATTCATAGCCCGCATTGCGGAGCAGTGACCGCTTGGTGAGATCACGCATCACACTGTCGTTCTCCACTTCCGTAAGCACCACCATGTCAGGAATCACCTTCGTGGTGTCCAGTTCTCCACACGAGAGAATGTCCTGCCCGATGCGGTTGAGCTTATGCCAGTAGCGTGATGGCGTCCAGTGCATCGCGGAGGCAGGCAGAAACTCCTCGTCGTGCTTGAGGCTGTCGTGCTGCGTGTCGAAAAGATTCTCGCAGTTCAGCTCCACAAAGGTGAACAGACAGATGAGCAGATACATTGACTAATGTTGAATGTTGAGTGATGAATGATGACTTACTCCAATGTTGAATGATGAATGTTGAATGATGAATGATTCTAATGTTGAGTGTTGAATGTTGAGTGTTGACTTACTCTATACCCAACTTCCCCAACCTCCAATGTTCAAGCCCTAAGCCCTCTTTGATGGGAGAGGAAACGGTTGAGCATTTCCCTCCCTTGGGAGGGTTAGGGAGGGCTGTAGAGAGTCTTTATTCGTCCTCCAGGAACAGCGGGTCTTCCGGCGTGACCATCGTCGGCTTCTGGTCGAACTGCTTCAGGAGCGTTTCAGGCACATAGCGCTTGTTGACCACGAGGCGGAACATATAGTTTTGGAACCAGTTGTCGGTCATGATCAGATAGCCATTCTGACCGTAAGACGGTCCCCAGCTGTTCTCCACCTTCCACTTCAGCGGCTTGCCCTCAGCGTTGAGGTCGACGGCGGTGAGCGTCATGGCGTGCGTGGAACCACTGTCGAAGGTCTCGATGCGCTGGGCTTTGTTCATGCCGAAAGTAGTCCCTAACAGCGAACCATAGTCAAAGTTGTCGGTGTCGAGGTAGCCGCGTTTGCGGTCGAGCTGCTTGCCTACGTCGTAGCTGGAGTACATCTTGTGTCCGTCTTTGAGTGAGGCGATGGCAAGGCTCTCGATCTCGTCCATCGGCAAGTTGAGGTATTTCCAGTTGTGACCGTCGTAGGTGTGGCGGTCATACTCCACCTCGTAAGTCTTGTGATAAGGTCGGCGCGGGTCGTTCATCACCATGATGAACGTACCGTTGAGCGGTCCGCCCACCGTAGCCTGATAGAACGACTTCGGTGTATAGGTCTTTGCGGGACCCACAGCCTTGCCGTTTTTGTCGCGGAAGGTATAGGAGAACTCCTTGACCGGTTCGCCCAGTGTCAGCGTGAGGATGTGATAGATCGTGCCGAGCATCTCGGTCTTTCGCTTTTTGATGTCGGCAGGTCTCTTACCGTCAGCGACCATACGGCGCAGTTCCAGTCCAAACTCGCGCAGCTTCGATGACACCATCTTCTGCATCTGTGAGGTGTTGTCGCTGGAGAACGTCTCCGGCATGACGCTCATCGGCACCAGTCCGTATTTCTCGCTCAGGTCAGCAACACCGCAGAACGTGCCGCCGTCACCAATAGGATTACGGAAGAAGAACTGCACACGCGTGTCGTCCATCGGCTTGCGGGCACAGTCGATGACACCTTGCAGCATAAGGTTGGCCTTTTCCAACTGATCGTAGAAGAAGAGGTAAGAGTGAGAGAACTCCACACGCACCGAGTCGCCGTGAGCTTTGGCAAAGTTGGCGCGCAGCACGTTCAGACCCGAGAACATCCAGCAGCGGCCAGAGCTCTTCTGGTCCTCGATATTCTGCTTGGGCGTCTCTATACTGAAATAGGTGTCGACCTCACCTAAGTTTTTGTAGTTCTTTGCCAAGTCGTCGATCTTGTTCGACGCGATGGCATTGGCCAAGGCCTTGTAGGCAGGGTTCTTGCTTTGCGACTGCTCGATCTGTTGCAGCATCGAAGCAGAGATGCCGCCGTCGCGTGTCTGCGCCAACATGGTGCTGGAGGCAGCCACGAGGAACAGGGCCAGGATGGTTCTTTTCTTCATATTTGTAAGATTTGGTTTTTGTTTATGTACTTATGATGTTCCTTGCAAAGGTAGCAAAAATTATGGTCTTTTCACCATATTATCAATTAAATATTGTACCTTTGCAAGGCTATAGCAAACGAATGTGAATGGATAAGAACAAATACGGACTTCTTAGTCAGATCAAATATCCTTCCGACTTGAGGAAACTCAGCGTCGACCAATTGCCGGAGGTATGCCGCGAGCTCAGACAGGATATTATCGACGAAGTGTCGGTCAACCCCGGACATTTCGCTTCCAGTCTTGGCGTGGTGGAGATCACCGTGGCATTGCACTATGTCTTCGACACGCCCGATGACCGTATCGTATGGGACGTGGGCCATCAGGCTTACGGGCATAAGATTCTGACGGGCAGAAAGGACACCTTCTGCACCAACCGCAAGATGGGTGGTGTGCGTCCTTTCCCCTCTCCGGAAGAGAGTCCATACGACACCTTCACCTGTGGTCATGCGTCGAACAGCATCTCTGCCGCGCTGGGCATGGCGGTGGCTGCCCGCAAGACGGGACATCCCGAGCGCCATGTCGTAGCTGTCATCGGTGACGGTGCCATGAGTGGCGGACTAGCTTTTGAAGGACTCAACAACGTCAGCTCTACGCCCAACGACCTGCTCATTGTTCTCAACGACAACGATATGAGCATCGACCATGCTGTTGGCGGCATGGAGAAATACCTGCTCAACCTCGACACCAACGAAACCTACAACCGGCTGCGCTTCAAAGCCTCGCAATGGTTGCATTCCAAGGGTTATCTCAACGACGACCGGCGGAAAGGAATCATCCGACTCAACAATGCTCTGAAGAGCGCCATCAGCCATCAGCAGAATATCTTTGAGGGCATGAACATCCGCTACTTCGGACCCTTCGACGGGCACGACGTGAAGGAAGTGGTAAGGATCATGCGTCAGCTCAAGGATATGCGAGGCCCCAAACTGCTTCATCTCCACACGGTAAAAGGCAAAGGCTACAAGCCCGCCGAGAAGTCAGCCACCATCTGGCATGCTCCCGGACGCTTCGATGCCGAAACGGGCGAGCGCATTGTGCCTGACACAACCAACGAGCCTCCAAAGTTCCAAGAGGTATTCGGCAATACGCTGTTGGAACTGGCAAGGCGCAATCCCAAGATTGTCGGCGTGACTCCGGCCATGCCAACGGGTTGCTCGATGAACATCATGATGAAGGAGATGCCCGACCGTGTCTTTGATGTGGGTATCGCTGAGGGCCATGCCGTGACATTCTCCGGTGGTATGGCCAAGGACGGCTTGCTGCCTTTCTGCAATATCTACAGTGCTTTTGCCCAGCGCGCCTACGACAATATCATCCACGATCTGGCGATTCTCAACCTGCCAGTGGTGCTCTGCCTCGACCGTGCCGGCCTTGTCGGCGAGGACGGACCGACGCATCATGGTGCTTTCGACATGGCGGCCTTGCGTCCGATTCCCAACCTCACCATAGCCTCGCCGATGGACGAGCATGAGTTGCGCAGGCTGATGTACACTGCCCAGAAGCCCGGTATGGGCACCTTTGTGATTCGCTATCCGCGTGGTCGCGGCCATCTGGTCGACTGGCAATGCCCGCTTGACGAGGTTGCCGTGGGCACCGGACGTGTCATCCGTGAGGGCAGTGACGTGGCTGTGATCAGCATCGGACCGATGGGCTACGACGTGGAGAGTGCCATCCGGCAGATAGAAGACGAAGATCCAAGCCGCAAGAACTGTGTGGCACATTACGATCTTCGCTTCCTCAAACCGCTCGACGACCACCTGCTCGACGAGATCGGCTCGAAGTTCAAACACGTGATCACCGTGGAAGACGGCGTGCGCAACGGCGGCATGGGATCGGCTGTGCTTGAGTGGATGAGCGACCATGGCTATCATCCCGAAGTCGTCAGGCTCGGACTGCCCGACTGCTTTGTGGAGCATGGCACCGTGGCACAGCTGCGGGAAAAGTGGGGACTGGATGTCCCAACTATTAAGAAGACGATAGAAGAAAGTTTGAAATAGACTTATGAAGATCATCATTTCCGGCGCATACGCCATTGGTACCTATTTGGCACGGCTGCTCTCCCGCAATCAGGAAGAGATCACCGTGATCGATGACGACGAGGACCGACTGGCCCGTATAGGCAGCGACTATGACTTGCTGACCCTCCACGGCTCGCCATCGAGCGTAAAGACACTCAAAGAGGCCAATGCCGGTGACGCGGACCTGTTTATCGCCGTGACACCCGACGACAACGAGAATATCAACAGCTGTATTCTCGCCCATGCCCTTCACGCCCGCAAGACGGTGGCAAAGATCGACGACAGCGAGTATATGGAGCCCGACATTCAGCAGTTCTACAAGGAGTTGGGCGTTGACGAGCTCATCTATCCTGAGATGCTCGCGGCACGTGACATCATCAACGGACTGCGCATGTCGTGGGTCCGTCAGCGGTGGGATGTGCACAACGGAGCACTTGTGATGCTTGGCATCAAGTTGCGGGAGGCGTGCGAGATCCTCAACCGTCCGCTGAAGGATCTTTGCGGTCCCGATGACCCTTATCATGTGGTAGCTATCAAGCGTAAGGGCGAGACGATCATCCCTGGCGGCAACGACGAACTGAAATGCTACGACCTGGCTTATTTCATGACCACGAAGCAATATATCCCCTACATCCGCAAAATTGTCGGCAAGGAACATTATGTCGACGTGAAAAACGTGATGATCATGGGCGGCGGCGCCACTGCCGTGCGTGCCGTGCTGAGTATGCCGGAATATATGAACACGAAGATCTTTGAAGTGAACCCTGACCGCTGTGCCGAACTCAACCAGTTGCTCAACGACCAGGCACTGGTCATCAATGCCGATCCGCGCGATATGGGTGTGCTGACCGACGAGGGCATCTACAACACCCAGGCTTTCGTGTCGCTCACCGGCAATGCCGAGACCAACATCCTGGCCTGCCTGGCTGCCAAGCGCATGGGTGTGCGCAAGACTGTGGCCATGGTCGAGAGCATGGGCTACGCCAGTATGGCTGAGAGCCTCGACATCGGTACGATCATCAACAAGAAGGCCATTGCTGCCAGCCGCATCTATCAGCTCATGCTCGATGCCGACGTGATGAACGTCACCTTCTTGTTGTCCGCTAATGCCGACGTGGCGGAGTTTATCCCCAAACCCGATTCCAAGGTGACACGGAAACCCGTCAAGGACCTTGGACTGCCGCAGGGCATGACCATCGGCGGCCTCGTCAGAGGTGGAGAGGGTATGCTGGTGTCGGGTAATACGCAGATACAAGCCGGCGACGACGTGGTGGTGTTCTGCCACAACGTCAACATGAAAAAGATCGAGAAGTTCTTCAACTGATGGACTTCTTCTGTTGCATGTCTTTAGGTAAGCTATAAGAAATAGGAGACTGTAGGTGTGATCAACTTTAAAATCATTTATAAGATACTGGGCTCGCTGCTTTTCCTGGAAGCGATCATGATGCTCATGTGTCTGGGCATCGCTCTATACTTTGGTGAGGAAGACACCTTTGCCTTCCTTGTCTCTATTGTCATCACCGTGCTGTGTGGCATCCTCCTCGGATATAAGGGACGCAATGCCGAGAACATCATGTCGCGCCGTGACTCTTATCTGGTCGTCACGCTCACGTGGACGCTGTTCTCGCTCTTTGGCACGATTCCTTTCCTGGTGGGTGGTTACCTCAATAGTTTCACGGATGCCTACTTTGAGACAATGTCGGGATTCACCACGACGGGCGCCACGATCATCGACGATGTGGAGTGCCTGCCCCATGGCATCTTGTTCTGGCGGTCGTTGACCCACTGGATAGGCGGTTTGGGAATCGTGTTCTTCACCATTGCCGTACTGCCGCAGGTGGTCGGTGGCAGCACGAAAGTGTTTGCCGCTGAGGCTACCGGACCGATCAAGAGCAAGCTCAGTCCGCGACTTTCGACGAGTGCCAAATGGATTTGGCTCGTCTATCTGTTCATTACCTTTGGCTGCATGGCCGGCTTCATGCTCTTTGGCATGAACTGGTTCGAGGGCATCAACTACGCTATGTCGACGGCAGCCACGGGTGGCTACTCGATCTACAACGACAGTATCGAGCATTTCCATTCGCCGGGGATGGAGTATACGGCCACTTTCTTCTGCTTCATCTCGGGTGTCAACTTCACGCTGTTCTATTGTGCTGTGGTCAAGCAAAAGGTCAAGTCGCTGTGGCGCGACACTGAGTTCCGGCTCTACCTTGTGCTCACTGCGCTGTTCACCGCCTTCATCATGATGGAGCTCATCATGCGCAACCACTATGGTCTGGAGCATGCCTTCCGGTCTTCGCTGTTCTCCGTGGTGTCGTTTATGACGACGACGGGACTGTTCAACGACGATGCTGGCAAGTGGCCCCACGTCACGTGGGTTGTCCTGGCCTTGTGTATGCTGGTCGGCGGTTGCTCGGGCAGTACGGCAGGAGGCATGAAATGCGTGCGCATCTCCATGCTCTTCAAGGTGTTGCGCAATGAGCTGCGTCAGCGTCTCCACCCCCATGCCGTGTTGCCGTTGAAGATCAGCGGGGTAAACATCACCTATCCTCAGCGCGTCTCACTGTTGGCGTTCTTCACAGCCTATCTGTTGCTCATCTTCATCTCGGCTTTCGTGATGATCGCAGCGGGCATTGACAACACCAACGCCATCACCATCGCCATGAGTTGTATCGGCAATGTGGGACCGACATTAGGCTTGGAGATAGGACCTACGATGTCGTGGTCAATGCTTCCCGACTTTGCCAAGTGGATCTGCACCATTATGATGCTCTTCGGCCGTTTGGAGATTTTTTCGGTGATCGTCTGTCTCACACCGTCGTTCTGGACGAAAAATTAGTAAGATAGTGTCACGTTTGGATAATTGAGGCAGTATGATGTCGCTTGTATTTACGTAACTTTGCAGCGCAAAAACGTATATACAAGTAGACATTAATAAACTGATAAGATATGAAGCCTTTACGTTTTAAGCCTTTGCTGAAGCAGACTCTCTGGGGTGGCAACAAAATCATCCCGTTCAAACATCTCCACGACAGTCTCGAAAATGTCGGGGAGAGCTGGGAGATCTCCGGTGTTCCCGGCAATGAGACCATTGTCAGCGAAGGAGAATATGCCGGTCAGCCGCTGAGTGCTGTCGTGGCTGATATGAAAGAAAAACTGGTGGGCGCTGCCAACTATCAGCGTTTCGGCAATGAGTTTCCGCTGCTCATCAAGTTCATCGATGCCGCTCGTCCACTGTCCATCCAGGTACACCCTACGGACGAGATTGCCCACAAGCAAGGTAAAGAACGCGGCAAGACCGAGATGTGGTATGTCATGGACTCTGATCCTGACGCCAGCTTGCTCGTTGGATTGAAGAAGAGAATCACTCCTGAGGAGTATAAGGAGATGGTAGCCAACGACACGATCGTGGACGCTATCGACCACTATGATGTGAAGGAAGGCGACTGCTTCTTCCTCCCTGCCGGCCGCATCCACAGCATCGGCAAGGGCTGCTTCCTCTGCGAGATCCAGCAGACAAGCGATGTTACCTATCGCATCTACGACTTCAAGCGTAAGGATAAAGACGGCAACTACCGTCAGCTCCACACCCAGGAGGCTGCCGAGAGCATCAACTACACCGTGCTGCCCAACTACCGCACGGAGTATGTGCCTGAGGAGAACAAGGGCGTCACGCTGGTGCAGTGCCCTTACTTCCACACGCTGCTCTACGATCTGAGCAGTCCTGTGACGATTGACATCTCGGCGCTGGACAGTTTTGTCATCACCATCGTCACCAAAGGCAGTGGCAAGCTCACCGACAACGAGGGCAATGTCATCGATGTGCAGGCCGGCGACAGCCTGATCTTCCCGGCTACGACCAAGCAGATCAAGACTGAGGGAAGAATGAAGCTCATCGAGACTTACGTGTAAGCAAAGCGTAAAAACGGTTAGATTGATGATGGTGAAATAGCAAGCAGGGAATGACCTGCTTGCTATTTCTTTTTACAAAACACCTTCCACTTCAACTCGCAATCTAGAGAGCGCAGAATCGCCTTTTCGTCTTCAAACCCAGAAAAAACTGACTTTTCCCATCGATTTTTGCATTGTATCGTGCTCAGAAAGGCACTTTGGTGCTGTCATTACGGCGTGATGACAGCATCAGAAAGCCTTTCTGACCACATCAAAAAGCCTTTCTGATCAGAAATTCTCTAGAGAATTTTGCAAGAAAAAGCCGAGATGTTATAGGGAAAAAACGCTCATGTTTATAACGTATTTGTTATCAATGACTTACAAAAACGCGCTATTTTTCGCGAAAATCAGAGCGAAGGAGGTCTTCGTCGCAAAGAATCGATTCTCAGAGCCCGTTTTTTGTCAGAAATAACAACAAAGGGAAGAGCCGGCTCTGTCGGCTCTTCCCTTTGGATGAATGGTGATTATTCTTTGTGATCTTTGATGGCTTTCATCACCAGTCCGGTGATCTCTTCCGAAAGTTCCGGGTTGTCGTTGATCAGCTTGATGGTAGCGTCACGGCCCTGAGCCAGTCGGCTGCCGTTGTAACTGAACCAACTGCCGCTCTTCTGGACGATGTTGTATTCCACTCCGAGGTCCACGAGCTCACCGGCCTTGTTGATGCCCTGGCCGAAGAGAATGTCGAACTCAGCCTTGCGGAAAGGAGGTGCTACCTTGTTCTTCACCACCTTCACACGCACGTGGTTGCCATATACCTCGTCGCCGTCCTTGAGCTGACTGGTACGGCGAATATCGAGACGAACGGAAGCGTAGAACTTCAGTGCGTTACCACCCGTGGTGGTCTCGGGGTTGCCAAACATCACACCGATCTTCTCACGCAACTGGTTGATGAAGATGCAGCAAGTGTTGGTCTTGGAGATTGTGCCGGTGAGCTTGCGCAGTGCCTGACTCATCAGTCGGGCCTGCAAGCCGACGGCAGAGTCGCCCATGGTGCCCTCGATCTCTTTCTTCGGGGTCAGTGCGGCGACAGAGTCCACCACGAGGATGTCCACGGCCGATGAGCTGATGAGCTGGTCGGCAATCTGCAATGCCTGCTCACCATTGTCGGGCTGGGAAATCCAGAGGTTGTCAACGTCCACACCGAGTTTCTCGGCATAGAAGCGGTCGAAGGCGTGCTCAGCGTCGATGAAGGCTGCGATGCCGCCCTGCTTCTGTGCCTCGGCGATGGCGTGGATGGCCAGCGTCGTCTTACCGGAAGACTCGGGACCGTAGATCTCGATGATACGGCCACGGGGGTAGCCGCCTACGCCGAGGGCGCAGTCCAGGCCAATGGAACCCGTGGGGATGACCTCCACGTTTTCCACCTTCTCGTCGCCCATGCGCATGATCGAGCCCTTGCCAAAGTCCTTCTCGATCTTTGCCATGGCCTCCTGGAGCGATTTCAGTTTGCCTTCACGCTCTTTCTTATCTTGTGCTGCCTTTTCTGCAGCCAATTCTTCTTCTGTCTTTGCCATTTCTGTTGTTGTTTTAGGGTTTATGGAGAGGATGAGTATCGATGCTCATCCGCATGATGCCAGGGTGGAAAGCTTACAGTTCCAAGTCACCGTCGTGAATCTCGTGCCAGGGCAGTCCCTGCTCACCGAGTACCTTCAAGAACGGATCCGGGTCGAACTCCTCAACGTTGTACACGCCCGGTTTGCGCCAGATGCCTTTGAGGAACATCATGGCACCGGTCATGGCCGGAACACCGGTGGTGTAGCTCACGCCCTGCATGCCTGTCTCCTTGTAAGCGTCCTGATGCTTGCAGTTGTTATATATATAATAGGTGTGCTCCTTGCCGTCTTTGATGCCACGGATGCGGCAGCCGATGGACGTCTCGCCGTCGTAGTTCTCGCCAAGATCCTGCGGGTTGGGCAGTACGGCCTTGAGGAACTGCAGCGGTACGATGTTTACCTTCACCATCTTGCCTGAGCCGTCGGCGAGCGGAGCCTCGTAGGTCACCTCGTCGATGCGCGACATGCCGAGGTTCTGAATGCAGTCGAGATAGGTCAGATACTGCTGTCCGAAGGTCATCCAGAAGCGGGCACGGCGGATTGTCGGGAAGTTGATCACCAGACTCTCCAGCTCCTCGTGGTGCATGAGGTAGCTTTCGCGCGGCCCGATGTTGGGGTAGGTGAGTGCCTTGTGCACGGCGAGCGGGTCAGTCTCGATCCATTTGCCGTTCTCGTAATAGAGACCTTTCTGTGTGATCTCACGGATGTTGATCTCTGGGTTGAAGTTGGTGGCGAAGGCCTTGTGGTGGTTGCCGGCGTTACAGTCCACAATGTCGAGGTCGATGATCTCGTCGAAGACATGCTTGGCAGCGTAGGCGGTGAACACCTGGCTCACGCCCGGATCGAAGCCGCAGCCGAGGATGGCGGTGAGTCCGGCCTTCTTGAAGCGGTCGCGGTAAGCCCATTGCCAGCTGTACTCAAAGTGAGCCTCGTCCTTGGGCTCGTAGTTGGCGGTGTCGAGATAGTTGACGCCGCATGCCAGACAGGCGTCCATGATGGTCAGGTCCTGGTAGGGTAGGGCAAGGTTGATGACCAGCTCGGGCTTATAGCTGCCGATGAGCTGCTTGAGCTGCTCCACATCGTCGGCATCGACCTCAGCGGTCTGGATGTCCATCTTATATCCTTTGTCGTGGATGGCCTTGACGAGTTTGTCGCACTTATCCTTGTGGTGGCTGGCGATCATCAACTCAGAGAAGACGTCCTGGTTCTGTACCATCTTGAAGGCGCAGACCGTAGCTACGCCTCCGGCTCCAATCATTAATACTCTACTCATACTGTAATATATCTTTTTATTGTTTTTGTTTTGTAGTGAGCTCTTGGGTTCCGCTTCTTTGTCGGCTTAGTCCTCTGTCTTGAGTTCGTCGGCCTTGATGCCGAGGGCGTTCATCAGTGAGTAGCCGAGAATCTCCTGCCGGAAGTTGCCACCGGGCATGGGCTGCATGGCGAAGACGGTGACGCGCTTGTCGTCAGGAGCTTCGCGCAGAGCATGGCTCACGATGTCGTAGGACTCGCCTTCCTCGCCGTTGGGGATGATCATCAGCCGCCGCACTTCGTCGTGCTCAAGTATCGTGCGGATCGCATCCTGCATGTAGTCGTCCTTGGCGACCATGCTGCCGGTGGGATAGGCGTTGACGAGAAACTCGCCGAGCTTGTCGTCGCGGAAAGCCTGGGCGTTGAGTTCGGTGTCGTAGACCGACGGCGAGAAGTTGTCGAGCTGTTTCTTGCTCTTGTCGTGGAGCAAGACCAGCTGCGTCTCGTGCGGCTTGCTGTCCTCGCGCAGTCCGCCGTCAAGGGCAATGTCCACAGCCCAGCGGCTGAGATCAGCCTTAGGGATGCGACGGCCTATCATCCGCTCGAACTGTACGCTCAGGCGGAAGGTGACGAGGTCGATGTAGTCGGCATCGGCCAAAATGATGTTTTCGCTAAGTTTTACGTTTTGGGTATTTGGCATGTTCATATTGCAAAGGTACAGCAAACGTGGGGAATATCAAAGGAAAACATCATTTTTTTATTCTATGAAACCGCAATGAAGCACCGCGAAAAGTGGTTTCTTAATAGACGCTTTCCACCGTATAGCCCTGAGCCTTCAACGTGGCGAGAACGCCATCACTGCCTCCCAGCGCTGAGGCGGGGAGTACGAAGAAGGTGGGCTTGCCGGACATGAAGGTCACCATCTTGGCTGTCCAGGCTTTGATGTCGGGTTTGGCGCCGATGGTCAGGGCATTGGCGGCAGAGCCATCCATGTCCTTGTTGTCGAAGGCTGCTACGCTCTTGTCCACCTTGAGCAGTGCGGCATTGGTATTCTCAAGAAAGGCTACGAGCTCAGCAGCCTGCTTCTCAGGTGAGATGGCTTTCAGTGCGTTGATATAGTCGTCGGCCTCGGTGAGTCCATAGACGGGTTCTCCGTTGCGGCGGGCCTGCGCTTCGAAATACTCATTGAACGAGTGTGTCGGATCGTATTCGCCCATGTGGTTGGCGACGAAGAGCAGTTTGTAGAAGTCGGAGAGGACGGCCAACGGCATCTTGCCATTGTAGCGTCGCTGGTTGTAGGGGCTGTTCCACGATACCTCGGTGTATTTCCTGAGGAAGCCATCAAGGAGTTTCACCTGTGCGGGCGTGAGCAGAGAGGAGAGCGTCTTGCCCTCGGGCAGACGCTCGGCGTCGCTGATGGCCGAGGCATAGGGTGTGCGGTTGATGTCCTCAACGAGCTGGTCGGTGTTGGTGAGGGCGTCCTTGATGGCAGTGACGTTGTCCACGACACCTAAAGGATTGATATAGGGATGTGAGGCGACAATGAATGAGGGCTTCAGACTGTCGCCGGAGACTTTGTAGAGGAGTTGGGCATTAGCCTTAACAGCGAGACAGCAGAAGGCCATCACGATGATCAGAATTTTTTTCATGATAATGTTTAATATGTTAGATGAATACTTCTTGAATCAGTTAATCGGTGTGTTAGTTGTGTTGTTGTTGATGAGGGATTCGTTGGGTTGCTTGTTGCAGCGCTCAACAAACGTTTTTAGGTCTTTCTCGATCTGATGATATTGTGGTGAGCGCAGGAAGCCGGCGTTTTTCTTGAGCATGGAGGTGATGTCGGTTAGACTGTTGGTATAGCACGAGAGCTCGTTGCGACGTTGTGTGCCGTGAACGCTTTCGCGTGCGATCTCGCTCTGCCGTTGTCTGACGAGCTTTTCGCAGACTTTGCTGAGCATAGGCACGACTACCTTGTCGAAGAGGTGGTGGCCCTGGATATACATGTAAGTGTTGTCGGGTGTGACGCCCAACTCTTTCAGACTGTCCTCTACTTGCTGATAGCTCCTTTGCTCATTGGGATGGATGCGCCACAGCTGTGCTACTTTCTTTTCGGCTTTTTGTTTGACCCGGCTGATCGGTTCCCAAGGATTGGAAAGGGAAAAGCCGCCCGGCTCGATGATGCGCAGGAACTCGGTGAGCGTGAAGTCGTTGTAGTGGGGCGTGCGGTAGTACCAGATGTTCCAGACGAAGAGGGGATAGATGGCACGGGAATATTGCCGCAGATACTCTTCCATGTCGAAGATGCTGTGATCGTTGAGCGTCACGGCGACGCAGACCTCGTGGAGCGAAGGGGCATAGCACTGCATGTTCTCGATGGCGTAGGCGTAGGTGTGGAAGACGTAAGGATTGGAGATGACGGCGCGCGACGTCTCGGTCTTGCCCTGGATGAGGTAGTCGTAGTCAGCATCGACACAGGCAATCATGCTCTGTCCCGTCTTGCCGGAGAGCAGGCGCATGAGCACTGCCTTCTTTCCCCGCTCAAGATGTTGCATCCTCGATGGCAGCATGATCTCGAAGTAGAGCGTGTCGGTCTCAAACTGACTGAGGATCTGCCGCCAGAAGAAGACGTCGTCGTAGCTCTCAACGTAGGCGACGACTTTCCTGCGCGCACGTTTCGACTGCAGCCGGTTGGCTGCCTCGAAATAGCTGGAGGTGAGGTTGTCCCTTAATCTTTTCATGGCTTTAGTTCTCCACAGTGATGTCGCTGACCTCGGTGACCTTGTCCATCCATCCGTTCATGATCACGGCGGGGGAGTGGGTGGTGAGGATGATCTGCACGTTGGGGTTGAGGCGGAGGATGAGGTCGATGAGTTGCTTCTGCCATTCCACGTGCAGGCTCACCTCGGGCTCGTCCATGAAGAGCACATAGTTTTTCTGGTCTTCCACGAGCACGGTGAGCAGGATGACGAGGATCTGCTTCTCACCACTGGAGAGCTGGTAGGGCAGAAGCGTCTCGCCGATCTGTGTGAACTTGATCTCGTTTTCCGTGCGGATGATCTTCTTTCCGGTCTCGGCGAAGAGGCTGTCCATGATGTCCTGGAAGTCCTTCTTCGGTTGCGAGAGCGCCTGCGCCTTCTCTGCGGCATCGGGCTCACCGCTCTGTAAGGTGGCGATGATGCGGTTGCCGATGTTGACTTGGTAGTCGAGATATTTCCTTTGCAACAGGAAGATCTGCCAGTCCATCTCGGTGGCCAGCGTGAGTCCCATCTTCGTCACCGCGTCGGAATTGATGATCGGGCGGTCGAAGCTGCGGATGATGTCGAAGCGGATAAGGCGTGCGTCCTCCGGCTCCACCTTCAGATGTACGCCTTTGAGCAGATGGCTGGGGAAGTCGCCACCGGCCGAGAGACCCTTGACCACCTTGTTGAGGATGGTCGACTTGCCCACACCGTTGACGCCGCTGAGAATGTTGACCTGGCGGTCGAGGTCCCAGATGATATGCTTGCGGCCACTCCAGAGGGCGTCGATCTCTATCTGCTTGATATAGTCTGCGTATTTCTGCATAGTTGTTTCGGTTTTTTCTTTTGGCAAATATAAGGAAAATTTCGGTAAGTTGTATCGCTGAAAGGCAATTATTAGTAACTTTGCATATGAATTTGACAATAATAAGAAAAGGAAAGAAAAGATGAAGGATAACCGTGTGCCCTTGCAGGCACATCTGAGTATGTTTGCTGCCGAGGCTATTTGGGGGCTGATGGCGCCGATCGGCAAGGCTGCGATGAACAGTGGTTTTGATGGCATCTCTGTGGTGTCGTTTCGTGTGGCGGGGGCTGCCCTGCTCTTTTGGGTGGCCTCGCTGATAGGTCCGCGCGAGCATATTCCGGCGCGCGACATCGTGAAGTTGGCGGGCGCAGCATTGCTCGGTATCGTGTTTAACCAAGGACTGTACAACATCGGGCTGAGTATCACCTCGCCCGTCAATGCCAGCATCGTCACCACGTCGATGCCTATCTTTGCCATGGTGCTCTCCTTCTTCATTCTCAAGGAACCGATCACATGGAAGAAGGCATTGGGCGTGGCAATCGGTTGCGGTGGCGCGCTCATCCTCATCCTCAGCAGTGCGCACGCGGGAAGCGCGAAGGTCGGCAACATTCGCGGAGATCTGATGTGCTTTGGCGCCCAGTTCTCCTTCGCCCTCTATCTGGCACTCTACAACCCGATTATCCGGAAGTATAATGTGTTCACAGTCAACAAATGGATGTTTACGTGGGCCTCGCTTTTCGTCCTGCCGTTCACTTCCTGGCATGTCATCCAGTTGCCGTGGACGACGTTCACGGCGGCCACGTGGCTGGAGGTGGGCTATGTGGTCGTCTTCGGTACGTTTGTCAGCTATCTGCTCAGCGTGGTGGCTCAGCGTGTGTTGCGGCCTACGGTGGTGAGCGTATATAATTATGTGCAACCCATCGTGTCGGTGATCGTCAGTGTGGCTGTGGGACTAAGTGTCTTCACACTGCCTCAGGGCGTGGCCGTCATCCTGGTCTTCTCCGGTGTGTGGCTTGTCATCAAGTCAAAGTCGAAGAGAGACGAAGAGAAGCGTGGAATGAATGCAAAGTTGAATGATGTGTGTTGAGATGTTGTAAAGATGGGTGAGAAGAAAAGGCGGATGTCGGCGGCGATGACGTTCATCGTACTCTTTGGCCTCGTGAGCTTATTCTCGGATATGACCCACGAAAGTGCGAACAGCATACGTGGAGCGTTCCTCTCGTTGGCCGGTGCGTCGGCGGCAGTCATCGGTTTTGTGTCGGGGCTTGGTGAACTGGTAGGCTATGGTCTGCGTTATGTCTTTGGATGGTTGACCGACCGGACACGTCGCTATTGGCCGATGGTGCTCTTCGGCTATGCGCTCGATGTGGTGGCTGTGCCGGCATTGGCACTCGTTGGCCGTCATGGTTGGGCGCTGGCGTGTGCGTTGCTCATCGTTCAGCGGTTGGGCAAGGCCATCAAAAAACCGGCGAAAGACACGGTGATGTCTTTCGCAGCCTCGCAGGAAGGGGTGGGGAAGAGTTTCGCCATCCAAGAGTTACTCGACCAAATCGGTGCCGTGCTCGGACCTCTGTTGCTCTATCTTGTCATGCTCTTTCAGCGGCGTGACGACACATTCAGCGACTACCGTATGTGCTTTGCCGTTCTTGCTATCCCCGGTGCCATCACCTTATTACTATTATGGCTGACGTATAAGCGGTTTCCGCATCCCGAGAACTTTGAGCCAGAACCGAAGGAGTATGTACCCTTTCGTGTCAGCAAGCGCTTCGTGGTGTATATCGTTGGCATCAGCCTCTTTGCCTTTGGCTTCGCCGACTACTCGCTGATCGTCATGCACTTCTCGCGTCAGCATCTCTTCACGGCTGCTGTCCTGCCGTTGCTCTATGCTTTGGCGATGCTCACCGATGCGGCTTCCGCCTTTGTCTTTGGCTGGCTCTTCGACCGTCATGCCCGTTTGTCGCTGGTTGTCTCCACATTAGTGGCCGCTCCCTTTGCTGTATTCGCCTTCTTGGGCGGTGACGTGACGAGCATGCTTGTCGGAGGGACGAACACCGGCATTGCTTCGACTTGCGCTATCATCGGCGTGGTGCTGTGGGGCATTGGCATGGGTGCGCAGGAGTCCATCCTCAAGGCTTCCGTGGCTACAATGGTGCCTAAGCGCAGCCGTGCCACGGGTTACGGCATCTTTGAGTGCTGTTTTGGTGCTGCCTGGTTCTTGGGCAGTTGGCTTCTCGGTGTGCTCTACGATCAGTCGCTTGTCGTCATGGTCGTCGTCAGCGTCATCGCTCAGTTCCTTGCCGCAATCATGTTCTGGTGGAAGGAACCAAGGGGGGAATAAAGGCTACAGAATAGCCCACAAACTGCACTTTTCCTACGTTTCGACCCCTCTAAAACTACACTTTTCCTACGAAATAAGCAAGCAAAAACTACACTTTTCCTGTGTTTTGGACCCTCTAAAACTACACTTTTCCTAAAACCGGGGCAACAATTCGCTATAGCTTTGCCTTTTATAGGAGAAGAAACAAAGTTTTCTATGTTTTTTATCTTCTATAGAAGAAATTATTCGTATATTTGCATGGTTTATCAATTATAGAAGATATGGAGAACATCATAAGGAAGCCTTATCTTGACAAGATAGAGCAAGCGCTTGGCAAGGACATCATCATCGTCCTTGTTGGTCAGCGGCGTATTGGTAAGAGCTATCTGCTCAGGCAACTGAAAGATGAGAAGGCCAAAGACAGTTCTAATAACATTATCTTTGTAGATAAGGAAAAGAAGGAGTTTGATGACATCAGAAACTATCGCGACCTGAATACCTTTATTGATGAACATCGCGTGGAGGGAAAGAAAAACTATATCCTTGTCGACGAGATTCAGGACATAGAGGAGTTTGAGCGGACGGTGCGCAGCTATCGTGAGGAACCCGACATAGAGATTGTCATCACAGGTTCCAACAGTCTTATGCTCAGCAGTGAACTGACAACGTTGATAGGCGGTCGTTATAAGGAGATATATGTCCAAGCTCTTAGTTATGGTGAGTTTTTGACTTTCCATCAGTTGCCCGATAATGACGAGAGTTTGGCAGAGTACATCAATCTTGGAGGACTGCCAGGCTTGCAGAAGATTGGACTTGAAGAGAATGACGTCCGGGAATATCAACAGGATGTGCTGAACACGGTACTGCTCAAGGATGTCATTATGCGCAACAATATCCGCAATCCAGTCTTCCTTGAGAATCTGATACGCTTCCTCGCTGACAACACGGGGAAGATCATCTCTGCCAATAGCATCTCAAAGTATATGAGAGGACAGGGGCAAAACATCACTTCTACGTCAATCATCAATTATATCCAGGCACTATGCGAGACATATGTTATCCATAAAGTCAACCGTTATGACATTCATGGCAAGAGGCTGTTTGAAACCAATGACAAATATTACTTTGAGGATAGCGGCATTCGCAACTGCTTAGGAGGCGGCAACCGAGAGGGTGATATTGAGAAGGTGATGGAAAACGTAGTGTATAATCATCTTGTGCGTTTAGGCTATGAGGTCACTGTCGGACAGCTACAGGCATCTGAGATAGATTTTGTTTGTTCAAAGCCAAACGGTGAGCGTGTTTACGTGCAAGTCGCTTATATCATTGCCGACGCAGCAACGCGGGAACGGGAGTTTGGTAACTTGCGTGCCATCAATGACAACTATCCCAAATACTGTCTTTTTTTAAATAAGGTTGACACCTAAAGTCAGCAATGATGGAAAAAACAGAAAGTATGCTCCAGACTTCATTGGAGCGCATTCGACTTCAGCAGGAGGTTTACGACCTTTATAGGGTACAG
>Ga0256404_1000425_pt1 | contig 110739 bp, 95 predicted proteins | sample RumenRJG_01DNA_FD_185990 | JGI IMG/M metagenome (GOLD analysis project Ga0256404, IMG submission 185990) | Bovine rumen microbial communities from Lethbridge, Alberta, Canada - RJG_01 | ecosystem: Host-associated > Mammals > Digestive system > Stomach > Rumen | place: Canada: Alberta...
GTATTCTGGATACAATGAAGGATCTGTTTGTCAATTTCATCGGGGCGGTCGTCTTCAGTACGCTCGGCTACTTCTATGTAAAAAGACGGGAAAAACTGAATGCGGAAGAGAACCGGACAGACAAACTGACAAGGAGCCTGATTGTCCGGAACATCATGGACGAGGACGAAGAATTCCGTGCTGAAGAAGAACGGTATCAGGAGAATCAGGAAGCTGCGGCGCAAAACGTCGGGCGGAAGTATAAAGGAAAAAAGAAAAAGCAGTCATAGAATAAAGTTTTCATCGACGATTCTTTATTTTCCCAAGCTGCTCTTCCAGTCGCATCATCTGCTTGGAAAGGGCTTTACAGAAGAAGGCCTATTGAAGGCGAATCAGCAGTTCTACAGAGAGAATCAGAGCCGTCACTTATCCGGGTATTATGGGATTGCCCTGTATTTTACAAAGAATGTTCTGGCCGTACATGGGGGTATGGTATCTGTTTTTGTCAATTCTTTTGCCTCTGCCCGGAGCGGGCCGCTTTCAATGGGGAGGGCCGCAAGCAGTAGAACCGCTGCCAGACAGCCTGAGAATAATTTTTTACAGACATTGGGGCCTGACCCCAAAATGCTTGTACATTCCTTATTTATGTGATATTATTTAGTAAGGGTTCGGTTCTTGACAGGGGTTTCTTCATATAGATGCGAAGGATATAGCAAATGGGATTTCTGTGATAGTAGGCGAGGTATGACGAAAACTTTATTGAAAATTTTCAGCTTTATTTTATTGCTCTCTGCGGCGATAACGGCAATGCTTTTGTTGAATCTTAACAAGAATAGAGAGAATACAGGAGCTACATCCGTACAAGTAGAAGAATCAAATGATACTTTTGAGACGGCTATGAAGGCTGTGCGAAACGACAGCTTTGAGGGTAGTGGAAGGGTTTACGAAGCGGAAGAAGGGGATGAACTTTCTGAGATAATTTCCGACCTAAAGGCCGGAGATACTCTCTTATTAAAGACTGGGGATTATAGGGAAATACTAGATATTTCCGGACTTCATGGTACAGAGGATAATTATATTACGCTTGAGGCTGCTCCCGGAGCCGCTCCGGTTTTTGATGGGAGTGGCCTGTCCGAGGCTTCCGATGACCCGGCGCTTCCTGATGGGCCTGTCATGATTCGGCTTTCAGATTGTTCGTATGTTCGCTTGTCAGGAATTTCCATCGCTCACGCAGAGGGGCAGTCTGCATGTGGAATATACGTTGAGCCGGGGTGTGACCACCTGATTATTGATAACTGCAGCATGGAAGACATCACGGTTCCTGATCCTTCTGTCGAGGATCATTGTGCAAATGGAATTCTTCTCTTCGGAGATAGCGCGAAGGAAGCTATTGAGGATATTTTTATTTACAAAAATACGATTAAGAATTGCGCTACCGGCTGGGCTGAGTGTATTTCGGTCGCAGGTCATGTCACGAATGTGACGGTTGAGGGGAACACGATTGACAATACCGGTAATATCGGTATAGATTTTACCGGAAATTATAGCTACTGTCCGGATCCTTCAAAGGATTTCCCGGTAAGCTGTGAAGCTATTGGCAATACAGTTAAGAACTGCAAGTCAGCCTACGCCACATCCTATGGACTTTACGTAGATGGTGCGCAAGGGATAGAATTCCGCGATAATACGATAATTGCCTGTAGCGGAGGGATTGAGGTAGGCGCAGAGGAACCGCAAAAGAGTGATGAATACGCCACTTGTAAAATACTAGTGGCCGGAAATAAGATTTCTGACTGTCCTGAAGCCGGTATTACAATCGGTGGATATGAGACAAACCTAGGCTGGGTGAAGGGTGTCACGGTAAGAGAAAATACCTGCAAAAACAGTGGGACAGACCCTGAAGGAGCAATTCTTACATTATCGAAGTGCCGGGGAATTAGAATAGAAAATAATATATTCGAGGCGGCTTCCGATAAGACTTTGTTTGTCAGGTCTGAAATGGGAAAGAAGTGGACCAAAGACATTATTTTCCGGGGAAACACTTACAAGACAGCCAATTCTGATGAGTATGCCATTCTGTGGTAATAATCAGATGTAACTATTGACATTACAAAAGAAAAGTAGTATATTTATATTATACAATGTAACTACAACCATTACATCCATTGATTATTTATTACAAAGAATTGCCCACCTTGGAAGGAGATTGTATGAACCAGACAGAACGAAGAAAATATCTGATAAGGTGGCTCCTCGATGAGAATCCGGAATATCGTGATGCTGAGATTCCTGCTGACGAAGGTGGTCAGCGCAGGCTTCTCCGGGGACTCATGAATGTCCGAATGCCGATGGAAATCGATGATGATTTCCTTTCGGTTCAGGATGCGTACCTTAAGGAAGAAGCAGCGGAAAAGGGAATTGTCAGTCTTGATGATATTTCATTTAATGAAGAAGGGCTCGCAATCTGGAAGGGAGATATCACAAGACTTGCCGTTGATGCCATAGTAAATGCGGCAAACAGTGGAATGACAGGCTGTTATGTTCCGAATCATACCTGTATAGACAACTGCATTCACACTTTTGCCGGAGTCCAGCTGCGACTTGATTGCGCGAGAATTATGGATAAGCAGGGATACGATGAGCCGACGGGCCAGGCAAAGATTACAAAGGCTTATAACCTGCCATGCAAGTATGTACTACACACGGTAGGACCTATTGTTCAGGGGAAACTTACGAAGGAGCACGAACGACTGCTGGCATCATGTTATAATTCATGCCTTGACCTCGCGGCAGAAAATAACCTAACGAGTGTAGCCTTCTGTTGCATTTCAACCGGCGTATTCATGTTCCCTAATGAACGCGCAGCTGAGATTGCGGTGGATACAGTGCGAGAGTACCTCATGAAAGGCACTTCGGTAAATAAGGTTATTTTCAATGTTTTCAAAGATATCGATGAGGAAATATATCATGATAGGGAAACTATCGAAGAACTTTAAATAGGGATACCAGGATGTTAGAGGATAGAAAAATTTATTTTAAAACAGAGAGACTCTGCGTATCATCTTTTGTGACGGATGACATAGAAGGGTTCATGGAGTACCGGAATGACTCCGAATGGATGAAATATCAGGGCTTTAAGTGCCTTAGCAGGGAAGAGTATTGTAAGGAACTCTTGAAGGAGCAGGACTTCGGCTTGGGAGCGCAGCTCGCAATTCTCTGCGATGATGCGCTGATAGGCGACCTTTATCTGAAGCTTGAAAATAATACTGCGGAAATCGGCTATACCTTGAATAAAAGATACACCGGAAAGGGGTACTGCGCCGAAGCGGTTTTGGGCCTATGTAACTTCCTGAAGAACCAAAAGGTCCGGCTTGTAAATGCAGAAGTGGATGAAGCAAATACGACTTCTATCAGGGTACTCGCCCGTATCGGTTTTTCATTCAAGGGAAATACGGATGGTTATCTGTTATATGAAAAGGATTTTTTATAAAGAAATTCGCTAAGAAAAATGTAATGGCAGATTTTTGCTATTATATTTGTAAGGGGTTACTTATGGAAAATAAAGAAGACAGTATTTGGGGAAGGTTGGATAATACGGATATGGATACATTATTCTGGGACGATAGTGAACCGATTGAAAGAAGGCTTGACTGGCTTATAGAAAATCTCACGATAGATGAGAAACTAACACTTCTGTCATCCATTGGCGCTGATATTCCACGCCTTGGTATCAGAGGAACCTATCTAGGCGGCGAGGCAGCTCACGGTGTAGTAGAAAGGAATGATCTGGATGAATCAGGCAAGCCGGATATCACTACATCATTTCCACAGCCGATAGGGATGAGCTCTACCTGGGATATCGAAGCTATACGAAAGGCCGGCGAGATTGTAGGCACAGAGGCGAGAGTCATATATCACAGGCATCCTGACGGTGGCCTTTCAAGATGGGCTCCAACGGTTGATCTTGAGCGTGATCCTCGCTGGGGTAGGAATGAAGAAGGCTATGGTGAGGATCCGGTCCTCACCGGCGCTATGGCTTCTTCCTACATAAAAGGAATGCAGGGGGACGATCCTCGTTATCTCAGATGCGCTGCGACGTTAAAGCATTTTTACGCTAATAATACAGAGAATGGTCGCGGCTGGAAAAATTCGTCAATTGATTCCCGAAATATGTACGAATTCTACCTTGAGCCCTTTAGGCGGGCTATAATGGACGGCCATGCGGAAGCTGTAATGACCGCTTATAACAGGATAAATGGCACTCCGGGAATTCTTAACCCACAGGTTCAGTCTATTTTAAAGGATCAGTTTGGGCTTCACGGACATGTGGTAAGCGATGGCGGCGCTATGGCACTCGTCGCGAGACTCCACCATTATTATGGAACTCATGCTGAGACAATTGCCGGAGCATTACATGCCGGAGTTGACGCTATGTCTGACCCGGCAGATGAGGTGAATCGTGCAGCTAAAGAGGCTTATGAGCTTGGAATTATTACCGAGGAAGAAGTCGACACCGCAATAAGGAACACTTTTCGAACGAGGCTACGGCTCGGTATCTATGACAGAAATAATCGGAATCCATATGACAGGGTTACGGAAGCAGACATCGACACTCCTGAAACCAGGGAATTTTGCAGAAAATTTACACAGGAAAGCGTTGTACTGCTAAAAAATGACAAAGGAATTCTTCCTTTACAGGAGAAAGATTTAGATGGTCTTACACTCGTAGGGCCTGTTTCCGATGTCTCATTTAATGACTGGTATGGCGGAGTTCCGCCATACAGGAAAACTCTTCGAGATGGTATTGAAGAATTATCCGGCAGAAAATATGAAGCCTTTGACGCATGGGACAGGGTTCGCCTTCGGATTAACGACAGGGAAGTATATATCCGTGATGACAATACCGCTGCGCTTGCGCCTGGAGGAAAGACAGGAGATACCTTCGTCATGGAAGACTGGGGTTACGGAAGCATACTATTTCGTTCGGAGAGGACAGGCAGGTATCTTCAGTCTCGACAATATCATACCGATAAGGCTCCCGAATCAAGAGGCAGGCTTACAGCTGACAGGAATAGCGCTTTAGACTGGTTCGTAATGGAGATTTTTCATCTTGAGACTGAAAAGGATGGGGCGACACGGCTTACGAACAGATTTCATGTCCCGGTCTGTGTAAGGGAAGATGGCAGCTTATATGCTGACATCAATGGCGTTCCGGCAGACATCCATGTGGATATAGTAAGCGATGGTATAGAGCAGGCGGTGAGCGCGGCGAAAAAGGCTGAGACAGTAGTCCTCGCATTGGGCTGCAATCCTATGGTTAACGCAAAAGAGGAAATAGACCGGGCAAGTATAGCGTTGCCGCTTCATGAGCAGCGTCTGCTTGAAGCTGTAAGATCTGCTTCAAAAAGGGTCATTGTTGTAATGCTTTCTAATTATCCATATTCCATGAATGGGGCGGAAAAGGATGTTGACGCCATGCTCTGGAGTGCTAGCGGAAGTGAAGAGATGGGAACCGCTTTAGCGGATATTCTGTTCGGCAAAGTCTCACCTTCGGGAAGGTTAAACCAGACCTGGTACAGGAGTGACGATGATCTTCCTGATATCAATGATTATGATATAATTCGCGGCCATAGAACGTATCGGTATTATGACGGCGAGGTTATTTTCCCGTTCGGATATGGGCTTTCATATACTACGTTTAAGTGGTCTGACTTAGATGTAACGCTTGCTGATCGGACCATGATAAATGTGACGCTGACCGTAGCCAATACCGGATCATTTATATCGGATGAGGTGGTTGAAATATACTGCCGCGCGCCTGAAGGCAGGGTGCCTCGCCCATCAAGGCAGCTTATAGCGTTTACAAGGGTAAAAGATCTATTGCCGGGTGAGAAACGTATAGTCTCATTGAATGTGCCAACTCGTGAATTGGAATATTATGATACAATAAGCAACAGTATGATTCTGGTAGAAGGAAATTATAGATTTTTTGCCGGTCACTCGAGTGCCGATGAGACGCTCACAGTGAGTCTCTTCGTGCCGGGTGTGCAGACAGGATGCAGAGATTTAAGCAAGAGATACAGGGCTGACAGCTACGATGACTATGAGAACGTCGAGCTTATTGAGGGACACTTTGGATTTACCTCCGTGAGTCCTAGAAATATCACGGCTCCTTGTACTATCACTTTCAGAGACTGTCATTTTAAAAGTATATGGAAGAAATGCTATATTCTTTTGAAGGCGGAGAAACGCTGTGAGGTTAATGTACTGGCCGATGGAAAATGTATCGCGACATTTAGAGGTGACACAGGCTCTTATACGGAGGAAGCTGTATTCCGCGAGAACTCGTTAAAGGAGGGAGACCCTCAGCCTGATCGTTGGCCTGCTGTTTACCAGGAAGTGGAACTGATGTGTGATACTCTGCCGGATAAAAATGAAGGTACCCTGACAATTGAAATAAAAGGCGACGCGAGGATATGCTGGTTCAGATTCGATTGAAATGATAAGGAAGGGCTGTTCATGGCGGAGAAATCCGGCTGTGAGCAGCTCTTTTTATTTTTATGAAATCAAGTATTGTCAAAACAAATAAAAAACTTTGACAAGGATAGAAGAAGAGATTAAGATAGTTAGTATCAGAAAAATCGTGGTTGCTATTATTTGTGTGATTTCGCTGACAGTCAGAATAGTGGCAAACCATAGATATGACCTTGAAGCTATAGTTGCTATACATATTACGAATAGTAAGACTTCTGTTAGGCTTGCGCAGATTGACATTGACGCAATTTAGTATATTGCAGTACAACACAAAGAGTGGTAAACTTTATTTATAACGAATCTTTGATAGAATGTTAGGATGGTAATAATTATGCTAAGTGGTTGCTAAAAATCTCAGAAAGCAAGGATATATTTGTAAGATTGGGATATATGATGGACTTTGGAGAATGTGGTAATTTTTCTATTATTATAGAAAATAATAAGCAGGTTGTTACAAATATGGATGAGTTGATGTAGACGGTTTTAAAAGGAGAATTTTTGAGGCGATAGTATGAAGGCCATTTATAATATTGAAGTTTATAATGAGATGTATGAAATATATCCGGAAAATACTTACGTAGCAGAAAATCCTGACCATATTATCACAGAAGACAGTGAGTCGGGATATCAATTTTTTAGTAAAACAGCAGAAACCGCTATTTGCAATTCCGCTGGTGGAAAGAGTAATATTATATAAGAATATAAATTCAGAAACTATCGACCGTTGGATGGAACGGCGGAATTTTGGAATTAATTATAAGATAAAAAAAGGAGGACATAGCTATGTGCCAGGTTTCTTTTTTGATGAACAGATATGTAAAAGGATAAGAAATCGTTGAGCTTATGCGATATGAGTGATTATAAGTATATTACTTTGGCAGAAATGCCATCGATGAAAGATAAAGCTGCGGAATGGTTTCATAGCAAGTGGGGTGTTCCGAAAGAAGCCTATCTGGAATGCATGGAAGCATTTTTGAGCGGAGAAACAGAATATGGATGGTACCTGTGCCTCGACGGAAATAAAATTATTGCCGGTCTTGGCGTAATTGAAAATGATTTTCATAACAGACCGGACCTGATGGATTCGGATTTGAAGAACGACGGATTCGAAAGCAGACAGCATCTTGATGTCGTAAAGGAATAATGGCTATGTCGATAGCTGATGAAGTGTTGAAATAGGATGGGCGGAAATTTTTTTATTTGCCATGAAGAATATCAATGAAAGAAAAAAGAAGATCATCAGTGTTTCATTTTTTGTTTCTGCCATTGTTCTGATGATCATCATAACAATCCTGCTGGCAAAGCCTGTTGCCGGCCTTGCCGATCATCCGGAGGAACTTCGTGAGGCCGTACAGAAGACCGGGCCGGTGAGCGTCTTTGGATTTATCGGCCTTCTGATCCTGCAGGTCTTTGCTGCCGTCGTTCCGGGCGGTCCGTTTGAAATCGCGGCAGGATATGCTTTCGGCCTCTTGCCGGGTGCTATCATTTGCGATATCGGCATGACGCTTGGAGGATTGCTGGTTTTTCTGCTGACACGCCGTTTCGGTATAGCATTTGTCGAGCTTTTTTTCAAACCGGAAGAGATAGAAAAGGCAAAGTTCCTGAAAACGACAGACCGGTCAAGAACAGTGATCTTACTACTGTTTCTGATTCCGGGAATACCTAAGGATCTGATGTCTTATATCCTGGGCCTGACAGATCTATCCATAAGGGAATTTTTGCTGTTCAGCCTGGCGGGGAGGTTCCCGGCCATCCTGCTCTCTACGCTTTCCGGTCATGCCCTGGCAGGTGAGAAGTATGGCCTTTTAGCTGGTGTACTAATCGGCATCATGGCATTGACGGCGGTCGGTATGTTTTGGTACCGGAGAGTACATTCGGAGAAGAAAAAAGAGGACAGACAGAAGTGATCACATGGAGGAAAAAATAATATGAAAAAGATCAGAAACTATATCAGTTATCTCCGTGTTCGGATACGGCGTGACCCGGTTGCCTTCCGTGTCTATTCTGTTCTGCGGGTCCTCGTCATACTGGTGGCCGTTCGACAGCTTTTGACAAAAAACTTCGAAGGCTTTGCCATCTGCATTCTGTCTTTATTATTATTTTTGATACCGAGTCTCTTGGAAGACCACTTCAAGATAGAAATACCGACTATCTTTGAAGCCATTATCTACCTCTTTATTTTCGCGGCGGAGATTCTGGGAGAGGTGGATGCTTTCTACACTGCTATCCCTGGCTGGGATACGATGCTGCATACCATAAACGGATTCCTGGCTGCAGCTGTCGGTTTTTCCCTGGTCGACCTTTTAAACCGGCACAGCAAGCGCGTCGACCTGTCGCCTTTTTATCTTGCTCTGGTTGCGTTCTGCTTTTCCATGACCATAGGTGTTCTGTGGGAATTTATCGAGTGCGCGGCAGATCTGTTTTTCGGTCAGGACATGCAAAAGGATTTCATCGTGCAGAACTTCCAGTCGGTCAGCCTGGATTCTACACACAGTCAGAAGATCATTGCCGTAAAGAATATCACGGACACGGTCATACATACAGCGGACGGACAGACGTATACAGTAGAAGGAGGCTATCTGGATATCGGAATTCTGGACACGATGAAGGATCTGTTCGTAAACTTTCTCGGAGCAGTCATGTTCAGCACGCTTGGCTACTTCTACGTCAGAAGACGGGAAAAACTGAATGCAGAAGAGAGCCGGGCAGACAGGCTGACAAGGAGCCTGATCGTAAGGAACATCATGGATGAAGATGAAGAATTTTGTGCAGAGGAAGAGCAGTATCAGGTCAACCAGAATGAGGCTGTGCGGAAGGCTGGGATGAAGCACAAAGAAAAAGGGAAGAGTCATCGGGAAGATGACTGATATTGAAACCGGCAGACAGGCTGAAGAATAATGGATATGGCTTCCAGAAAGCAGGAAAAGCATGAAATCGTTGTCATGGATTACCCCTATATGGATCATGAGAAACATCCGCTTGCCTTCTTGCGTAGTGTAGCCAATGCTGTGAAAAAGGCAGGCGGTACGGACAGGACTATTGTGAAGATTCAGTCTTATGACTGGGAGAAAGAACGTTGGTTAAGCCAGAAGAGCTTCTCAGCGCAACTTAAAACGCTTAAGAAGGCCGGAATTAAAAACATGGGATATTATCCTAACACTAAATGCACGTGGGAGAGATAGCAATCGGATGAAGGACATTGAAACTATCGGAATCATGATAGTCCCGCTGTTAAAAAGTTCATTTGGTATACTGCAACACAACACAAAGAGTGGTAAACTTTACTTATAATAAATCTTGTATAGAATGTTAGGAAGAGGTGGAGATATGGACGCAATCATCCGACCGGCGGAACCGGCAAATGCAAAAAGGCTCTTAGAAATTTACGCTTATTATGTAGAGAATACGGCTATAACGTTTGAATATGACGTGCCGTCTATAGATGAGTTTACATATCGTATTGAAAAAATAGAGAAGAAGCATCCCTATCTGGTCATTGAGCAGGACGGAAAAATCGAGGGCTATGCCTACGCAGGGCCTTTCAAGGAGCGGGCCGCTTATGACTGGTCGTGCGAACTGTCTATTTATGTTGATCATAATGCCAGAAAATGCGGTCTGGGACGAAGACTCTATGAGGCGTTGGAGCAGGAACTCAAGGAGATGGGGATGCTGAATCTCTATGCCTGTATCGGTTATCCGATTACAGAGGATGAATACCTGACAAAGAACAGCGCGGAGTTCCATGCCCATCTTGGCTTTGTAAAGGTTGGCGAGTTCCACCACTGCGGCTATAAATTTGGACACTGGTATGACATGATCTGGATGGAGAAAATGATCGGGGAGCACCTGGATGATCAGCCGCCGGTCAGATTTCCATTGCTAAGTTTCGATGCTCAGCTCTTTGGTGCATGATTTAGGGGGAAAATAATGCCAGCATCAATTATTCCTTCATTTTTATACTATTGCTTTATCACCGGTATTACTCCCGGTCCGGCAAACATGTGCTCGTTGAACGCTTCTATGCGGTATGGCCGGAAAAAGGCGCTTAAACAGTGGAGAGGCTTGTTCACAGGTTATTGCGTGACTGCTATAGCTGCTGTATGTGTCACCTATTTCCTTGGCGGTGTACTGGGAGATCACGTCCGGATTCTGGCCTTTGTAGGCGCTGTCTATCTAGTATATCTTGGAGTTAATATATTGATATCGAAAAAGGGTAATGACGGCAGGGAAGCTGAGAGGAACTGCAACTTCCTAACGGGATTGATCATCAATCTGACAAATGTGAAGATCATGTTTTCCTGCCTGACGGCACTTTAAAGCTATGTGCTTCCATACACAAAGTCTTTTAAGTCTATCCTGCTGGTAGGTATCGTTCTTCCATTTACAGGCCCAATCTGCAATCTGGCCTGGCTATTTACAGGAGCTGCGCTGCAGCGCTTCTTTGAAAAATATGAACGTCCGATCGATATAGTCATGGCTGTTTCACTTTTCTACTGTGCGGCCAGTCTGATCTGGGGTGTAATGTGACTATCAGGCGATAAGCACGCAGAATACGATCGAAGAGTTTATCAGAGTGCTCACTCACACCGGTTTTGCGCATAAGGGAAACATGGAAGGCTATCAGTTATATGAAAAGGATCTTTTATAAAGATATATTGTTGACTTTTTTTACTTACCGTGATAAAATTTCCTTAACTCGTAAATATTGACACTTAAGGAAAGAACGTGACAGACTATGGTAGGACGAAAACAAGAACGTAATATGCTCAAATCACTGCTTGAAGAAGAGGAACCTCAGTTTGTAGCGGTATTTGGAAGACGCAGGATTGGTAAAACATATCTTGTAAGAGAGAGCTTTAACTATAAGTTTACCTTTGAGCATACGGGCATCAGCAATTCATCTATAACTCCCGGGATGAGAAAGCAGGCACAGCTAGATAAGTTCGCCGAATCGCTTAATAAATACGGGCTTAAGACTGAACATATCTCCTCATGGGAAGATGCATTTAAGGGGCTTGAAAAGGTTATTGAATTGTCAACTGAGCCCAAGAAGGTAATTTTTATCGACGAGCTTTCATGGATGGATACGAAGAATAGTGGGCTAATTTCAGCGCTTGAGAGCTTTTGGAACGGATACGCGACCGCAAGGAAAGAAAAGGATATAATATTAATAGTATGCGCGTCTGCTACATACTGGATGATTGATAATATTGTGAATTCAAAAGGTGGACTACACAACAGACTCACCGGACAGATTTACCTTAAGCCATTTACTCTTTCTGAATGTGAAGAGCTTTTAAACTCGCGTAATATCATCTTTAACCGTCATCAGATATTACAATGCTATATGATAATGGGTGGTGTCCCATATTATTGGAGCATGCTTAACAAGGGGATGAGTCTGCCACAGAATATAGATAATTTGTTCTTTAAAGAAAACGCGCCACTGGCAAATGAGTATGATAATCTCTATGCAGCCTTGTTTCGGAAACCGGATCAGTACATTACTATTGTTGAGGTATTAAGTAATGTTGGGCGAGGACTTACACGCGAGGAAATCAGTGCCAAAACAGGAATAGCTCTTTCGGGCAATTTATCAGATAAGCTGAAAGAACTGGAAAACTGTGGTTTTATCAGGAAATATATTCCTTACGGTTACAAGGAAAGAAATGCAATTTACCAGCTAATTGATAATTTTACTATCTTTTACTATAAGTTCATGTGTAATAAGTCTTATGATGAATATTTTTGGGAAAACAGAATTAATTCACCGGAGATTAATTCATGGAGTGGTATTTCATTTGAAAAAGTCTGCCTTTTACATATTGCGCAGATAAAAAAAGCGCTTGGTATTTCAGGCGTAGAGACAAGTGTTAACGCATGGCAGTGCAAGGGCGACCTCGAAAATGGAATTTATGGATCGCAGATTGATTTGCTAATAGCAAGAAAGGATCAGGTGATAAATGTTTGTGAGATGAAATTTTCGGAGGCTGAATATAAGGTTGACGCGAAATTTGATACTGCGATGCGCCATAAAATATCCGATTTCGTTAGTCTTACTAAAACGAAATACGCTATTTATCCTACATTGATAACCACCTATGGAGTTTTACCGACATCATATGCCGGAAATATCCAGTCGATAATAACTGCTGATGATTTGTTCGCTGATGTCAGGTAATTAATCCTTCCTCAGAGGAGTGGTTTTCTCAGAATTACAGAGATTGCTTACGACACTATGATTATGTCGTCGTCATGGCTTACCCCTATATGGATCATGAGAAACATCCACTTGCCTTCCTGCGTAGTGTAGCCAATGCTGTGAAAAAGGCAGGCGGTACGGACAGGACTATCGTGAAGATTCAGTCGAATATGACGTGCCGTCAATAGATGAGTTTAAAGGTCGTATTGAAAATATAGAGAAGAAGTATCCCTATCTAGTCATTGAGCAGGACGGAAAAATCGAGGGCTATGCCTACGCAGGGCCTTTCAAGGAGCGGGCCGCTTATGACTGGTCGTGCGAACTGTCTATTTATGTTGATCATAATGCCAGAAAATGCGGTCTGGGACGAAGACTCTATGAGGCGTTGGAGCAGGAACTCAAGGAGATGGGGATGCTGAATCTCTATGCCTGTATCGGTTATCCGATTACAGAGGATGAATACCTTACAAGGAACAGCGCGGAATTTCATGCGCACATGGGCTTAAAAAAGGTCGGAGAGTTTCATCGCTGCGGCTATAAATTTGGACACTGGTATGACATGATCTGAATGGAGAAAATAATCGGAGAACACATGGATGCTCAGCCTCCGGCCAGGTTTTACGCCATAAGGACACGGACAAATGGTTTGGATTGATTATGCTAGCGAAAAAGAATGTATTTGGTCAGGAAGGTGATAATTATGTCCAAATACTTAATGTGAAATTTCCGTCCTTCAGGTTGGTACAGGAGACAGCCTTTTGACTGTACCGTTTTATGAAAAATGTGGTTTCGTCAGATCTCACAGGGTAAAGAACTTCTTTATCGATAATTATGATCATCCTATAATTGAATGTGGAAAACAGTTGGTGGACATGATTTATTTACAAAAGAAGTTGTAAAATTTCAGTTTGTCGTGAAGATAGTTTGTAATGAAGAACGCTGACAAAAACATAGATGACATCACCAGTGAGGACATTCGGACTTTTCTGACTCCGCACCCGTTCGCAAAGGGAAAAAGCAGTTTCCGGACTTCCTGATGAAACATTGGCGGAGGCAATTCGGACAGTACTTAAGAAGGGAAAGAAGAGTGATGACTGATGTTTTCCAGAAAGAAAAAACAAGAGCATTTCGACCTTATCGGCAAGCAGGCCGTTCTTCATTGTTCCATCTGTAACGGGGAACAGGTCGCAGGCTTCAAGGATCTGGAGACCGGGAAGTTTGAAGAGGTCATGTTGATCCGGAATCCTTCTGATCTGGAGGAATTCAAGCGGAAGTATGGTGTGAAGGAAGTTACAAAGGAATATTGAAGCATAGGAAAGAATTATAAATTCAGAGGCATTAATCTAGCCGCGGTCGTCGTGATAATTTTGTCTGTTCTTGCTTGACCCATTGAAAAGGAAGGCGATCGACGGAGGCGTGGTCCTGGATTCACCAAGAATTTAAAAATATTTTGAAATAGCCCTTGACAGAATCCACCTTTTGGTTTATAATGACTACAGAATTTAAAATTAATTTTAAATAGTTTCGATGGAAGCGGGCTAAATGGGCGACACAAATATTTTTAAGGTGCTGGCAGATAAACAACGCCGGGATATACTCGTAATGCTCAAAAACGGCCGGATGAATGCCGGAGAGATAGCTGAGGGGCTTGGGGTTACACCGGCAGCTTTGTCTTACCACCTGAAATTGCTTAAGAATGCAGATCTGATCATGGAATATAAGCAGAAGAATTACATCTACTATGAGATCAATACTTCGGTCTTTGATGAACTGCTTCTGTGGATAGGACAATTCGGAGGTGACAAGAAATGAAGAAGATTATGTGGATTATATCTTTTATCGCGCTTATAGGAACAGCTATTGTTCTTCAGTATATGCCTGACCGTGTGCCGATGCATTACGATATGAGCGGGAATATTGATCGCTGGGGGTCCAAATACGAGAACATGATATTTCCGATTATCATTCTGCTCATGTCATTATTCTGGACACTCTTTATCAGACACTATGATAGGAAGGCTGAAAAAGTATCTGATGAAAAGGAAAGCGCCGGAGCAAGGTCAAATGCAAAGGTAATCGGCATTGCCGGCTTGTGTATGGCCGCGATGTTTACCGTTATGCAGGGATTCCTCTTATATGGCTCCTATACCGAAGCCATTTCCGGAGCAGAAAGGGAAACAGTGGATATAGCTAAAGTTACCTGCATTCTGATGGGAATATTTTTCATTTTAATCGGGAACGTCATGACAAAGACGCGAATTAACAGCAATGTAGGAGTAAGGGTAAGCTGGAGCAGGTATAACGAAACGACATGGAGAAAGAGCAATAGATTCGGGGCGATTGCAATCATTGCTGCAGGTTTGTTGACTATTATAACGGCAACGTTTATGAAAAATTCGTTTGCTGCAATAATGATAGCAGTTTTTTACATTATCCTTGCATCGATTGCATCCGTGGTATATGCGTACATGGTTTACAAGAAAGAGATAACAGAAGGAAGATAAAACTTCCCGAGGAATTTAGAAATCGCCGGATTCGCTTCGCAAGCGACGCGACAATCTTCGCTCATCCTCGGTCGCACCGCAAGCGGCGCGACAATCTTCGCTCATCCTTGGCCGCGTCGCAAGCGACGCGACAACAGACAATAGCTACTGACCGGACTTGAACCGGTGACCTGCTGATTACGAATCAGCTGCTCTACCAACTGAGCCACAGTAGCATGGCGCTCTTAAAAGCACTATGATATTATACAACTTGAGTATCGAAAAGTAAAGAGGCTTATTTATTAATTATACTTATAAATAAAAAGCTATTTATTATATTTACTTATGAATGATTGTGTGCTATAATACATTCAGTTCGTTGACAAACATGTCAGAAGGAGTGAGTTTATGAGTAAAGTCAGACGTATCTACGTAGAGAAGAAGGCGGATTTCGCGGTCCGCGCGGGTGAATTGAAGGAAGAGATATCGTCATATATCGGCCTTAATGATATCGAGGCTGTAAGAGTTCTTATCAGGTATGACGTTGAGAATGTTACCGACGCTACATACGAGAAGGCTAAGACCATTGTATTCTCAGAGCCGCCTGTAGATGATCTGTATGAGGAGAAGTTCCCTGTAGAAGTCGGGGAGAAGGCTTTTTCAGTGGAATATTTACCGGGCCAGTTTGACCAGCGAGCAGATAGCGCGGCCCAGTGCGTCAAGCTTCTTAATGAGACTGAGGAGCCTGTTATCAAGTCAGCCACAACTTATGTGATTAAGGGCAGTATAAGTGACGCTGAGCTTAAGAAGATAGAAGAGTACGTAGTGAATCCTGTCGATTCAAGAGTTGCTTCCGAGGATAAGCCCGAAACACTCGTTGATACTTATCCTGAACCGTCTGACGTAGCTGTTCTTGATGGCTTCATTTCCATGGATTCACTTGAATTTAAGAAGCTCTATACAAGTCTCAACCTTGCTATGAGCTATGCTGACTTTCTTTTCATAAAGGATTACTTTAAAAATGACGAGAAGCGCGATCCGAGCATGACAGAGATCAGGATGCTTGATACATACTGGTCTGACCACTGCCGTCATACTACCTTCCTTACGGAGCTTAAGGACGTGAAGATTGACGACGGCGAGTACGCTGAGCCTATACGCGCTTCATTTGAAAAATATAAAGAGGCCCATAGGAAGCTCTCAGAGGGAAAGAGCGGCAAGTACATATCTCTCATGGATATTGCGCTCGCGGGTATGAAGGAGCTTAGACGCGAAGGGAAGCTTACGGATATGGAGGATACGGATGAGATAAACGCATGCTCCATAGTAGTTCCCGTTAAGGAAAAGCTTCCTGATGGCAGCGAGCAGACGGAGGAGTGGCTTGTTTTCTTCAAAAACGAGACTCACAACCACCCGACTGAGATCGAGCCTTTCGGTGGAGCGGCGACATGCCTCGGCGGGGCGATTCGTGATCCTCTTTCGGGAAGAGGCTACGTATACCAGGCCATGCGTGTTACGGGTGCCGCTGATCCTACTGTTCCTATCGCTGACACGATAGAGGGCAAGCTTCCTCAGAGAAAGCTCGTTACGGGGGCAGCCCAGGGCTACAGCTCATACGGCAACCAGATTGGTCTTGCGACAGGCCTTGTAGACGAGATTTATCATCCGAATTATGTCGCGAAGCGTATGGAAATCGGTGCCGTAATGGGAGCAGCGAGACGTAAAAATGTCATCCGCATGGATTCAGAACCGGGTGACAAAATTATCCTTCTTGGCGGTCGTACAGGCCGTGACGGTATAGGCGGCGCGACAGGTTCATCAAAGAGCCACACCACGAAGTCTATCGAGGTCTGCGGAGCCGAGGTTCAGAAGGGAAACGCACCTACAGAGCGTAAGATCCAGAGGCTCTTCAGGCGTCCTGAGGTAACTAAGCTCATCAAGAAATGTAACGACTTTGGAGCGGGCGGAGTTTCAGTCGCTATAGGTGAGCTTGCTGATGGTCTTCACATTTACCTTGACAGGGTTCCTAAGAAATACGCAGGCCTTGACGGTACTGAGCTTGCCATTTCTGAGTCCCAGGAGCGTATGGCGCTTGTTGTAGCTCCTTCGGACGTCGACACTATGCTCTCATACGCTGCAGAGGAAAACCTAGAGGCTGTTGTGGCCGCAGAGGTTACAGAGGACCCACGTCTTGTAATGGAGTGGAGAGGCAAAGAGATTGTAAATATTTCGAGAAAGTTTCTCAACACGAATGGCGCTCACGCTGAGACGAGCGCGGAGGTAGAGATACCAGCAGGGGATTATTTTAAAGAGGGATACAAGGCAGACGAAGAGATAAGCGGAAGCCCTTGTGAGAGATGGCTTAATACGCTATCAGATCTCAACGTCTGCTCGAAGAGGGGACTCTCAGAGATGTTTGACTCGTCAATTGGCGCGGCTACTGTCACCATGCCATTCGGCGGCAAATACGAGGAGACACCTAACCAGACAATGATAGCGAAGCTCCCTATGGATGGAATGGATAGCGATACGGTTACCATGATGAGCTATGGCTTCGACCCTTATATCATGTCATGGAGCCCATATCATGGGGCAGTTTATTCGGTTATAAGTTCGGCGGCTAAGATTGTGGCTTCCGGTGGCGACCTTGATAAGGTACATTTTACTTTCCAGGAGTACTTTGGTCATCCGGGTACCGATCCTAAGCGCTGGGGTAAGCCGCTTGCGGCTCTTCTAGGTGCCTTTGAGGCGCAGATGAGTTTAGGTCTCGCTTCTATCGGCGGCAAGGATTCCATGTCCGGAACATTTAATGATATAGATGTTCCGCCTACGCTTGTTTCCTTCGCCGTTGATGTGTCAGAGAGCGAAAATGTCATTTCTGATGAATTTAAAAAGGCCGGAAATAAGATAGTCATGTTCGACTTTGCGCTTGATAAATATGAGCTTCCGGATTATGAAGACTTTAAGAGGACCATGGCCGGAATAACAAAGCTTATAAAGGACAAGGCGATAGTTTCAGCCTTTGTTGCCGGCCGATTCGGAATCGTAGAAGCTGTGAGCAAGATGGCTTTCGGCAATAAGCTTGGCGTAAAGATGGATAAGGACCTCGATGAGGCAGAATATTTTAAGCCTAGGTTTGCTTCTATTGTAGCCGAAGTGCCTGCGGACAGGCTTGATGAAGTAATGAAGAGCGGTCTTAAAGTCACAAGTCTCGGCGAGGTAAGTTCTGACAGCATTTTTGAGCTTAAGAATGGCTCATTTACGATAGATGAAGCTATGAAGCTGTGGCGAAACCGCCTTGAGAAGGTATATCCTACAAGGTCAGGTATTGAAAATGTAACGGTTCCTGAGCTTCACTACGACGCTAAGGAGACCTACAGCTCTAGGGTTAAGGTAGCTAAGCCGCGTGTATTCATACCTGTATTCCCGGGCACAAACTGCGAATATGACGCGGGTAAGGCATTTACAAAAGCAGGCGCGGTTCCTGAAACCGTTGTTTTCAGAAACAGAAACGAAGAGGACATTAAGGCTTCCGTAAATGATTTTGCTAAGGCTATAAATAATTCGCAGATGATCATGTTCCCTGGCGGTTTCTCAGCCGGTGATGAGCCTGACGGCTCGGCGAAGTTTATCGCTTCTGTTATGAGAAATCCTGCGATAGCTGACGCAGTAGCCGGACTACTTGACCGTGACGGACTTATTCTCGGTATCTGCAATGGCTTCCAGGCACTTATTAAGCTTGGCCTTGTGCCTTATGGAAAAATAACCGAGATTGGACCTGACTCGCCTACGCTTACGAGAAACTCGATCGGTCGTCATGTTTCTAGGTCAGTCTATACGAAGGCAGTATCAAATAAGTCTCCATGGCTCATGAAGCTTGAGCTGGGTGGCGTTTATACAATTCCTGCTTCTCATGGTGAGGGAAGATTTGTCGCAAATGATGAATGGCTTAAGAAGCTCCGCGAAAATGGGCAGATAGCCTTCCAGTATGTAGACGCTGACGGTCATCCTACAATGGATGAGGATTTCAACCCTAACGGTTCATATATGGCTATAGAAGGAATTACGGATCCTACAGGCCATATCTTGGGTAAGATGGCTCATTCGGAACGTATCGGTGACCATGTGGCTACGAATATATATGGAGCTCAGGATGAGAAAATATTTGAAAGTGGCGTGAGCTACTTCACTTAAGAGGAATAAAGGGAAAGGTTTTGGGGCCTTTCCCTTTTCTTTTTTTGCAATCAGATTTGCGCACTTTGCGCTGAATGTGAACTTGTTTTTTTACATTTGATATGGTACAATAATAAGGCTAATGTGTAAGATTGATTGGGAGTATTAATTTTGAACAATACTAATATAGATTTTGAGCTTTACAAGGTTTTTTACTATGTAGCGAAAACCCTGTCGTTCTCAGAAGCAAGCAAGGAGCTGTATATTTCTCAGTCGGCTGTGAGCCAGTCTGTCAAGACTCTTGAGAAGGAGTTGGGGCATAAGATTTTTACCAGGTCAACCAAGTCAGTCAGCCTTACGGATGAAGGCGAGGTCCTGTTAAACTACGTAGAGCCCGCTATTCACCTTATGCTTGCCGGCGAGAAGGAGATTAAAGAGAGCGCTGACCTCATGGAAGGTAGTCTCTCTGTAGCCGCGAGTGATACGATCTGTCGGTACATTTTAAAGCCTTACCTGAAGATATTTCACAGGAAATATCCGAATGTCCGTATAAGTGTGTTAAATGGCACTAGTGTCGCCTGTGTAAGGTTTCTACAGGAGGGCAGGGCGGACCTTGCGATCGCGAACTCACCAAACGGAGCGTTTTCAAGAGATACTAAGGTTATCGATCTTCTCACATTCAAGGATGTTTTTATTGCGGGAAAGACAGCCTTTCCTGAGCTTATGAAAATGAAAATGGCTCTTGCCGATTTTAACAGGTATCCGATAATGATGCTTGAAAGCGGTTCGGCTACGGCAAAATATATTTCTGATTTTTTTAAGAAGAACGGGGTAGTTCTTACTCCTTCGGTAGAGCTTGAGAGCAACGATCTGCTGATAGACCTTGCCAAGATAGGTATAGGAATTGCCTGCGTACCGGATTTCTGCCTTTCCAAAAGTGACGTTGAGCTTTTTACTATCAAGACTGAACGCGAGATACAGCCTAGAAGTATAGCGGCTGTGAAGCCTTTGAAGCGTAAGGTCAAGCCTGAGGCAGAGAATTTTTTGCAAATCCTTCTTGAAGGGAATAGAAGATGAATTACGGAAAAGAAAAGGTTATAGCGAGGCGGAGACGCTATCGCTCGATACCGACTAAGATATCAAGTAAAGCGGCGGTTTGGCTTGTGAGACTCCTGCTTGTTTTTATCGTCGCTTTCTTTGTGTGTGGGGCGTACGCTGTATATGGAGCAGCGAAGGGGATTCTTGACAGGTCTCCTGACATCAACTCCATAAATGTTGTCCCAACAGGCTTTCAGACGACCATCTATAACGTTAAGGGTAAGAAAATGAACACCGTAGTCGGGGCCGGAGCCAACAGGGTCTATAAGACACTCGACCAGATTCCGGATTGTGTTCAGAAGGCCTTTATAGCGATAGAGGATGAGCGTTTTTATGAGCATGGCGGCATTGATGTGAGGGGCATTTTCAGGGCCGGACTTACAATACTCGCGAGCGGCGGCGACAATGCGCAGGGTGCTTCCACTATTACCCAGCAGCTCCTCAAGAATCAGGTTTTTGAAGGAGGCGAGGAGTCGACTACCCTTGCTAAGGTAGAACGTAAAATCCAGGAGCAGTACCTCGCTATCAAGCTTGAGGGCATTTATTCAAAGGATCAGATACTTGAGTACTACCTGAATACTATTAATCTGGGTCAGAATACTCTCGGCGTGCAGACGGCTTCGCAGAGATACTTTGGCAAGGATGTAAGTGAACTTACCATTTCAGAAGCCGCGGTTATAGCGGGAATCACGAAGAATCCTACTGCCAACAACCCTATTACCAACCCTGAGACCAACGCTGCGCGTAGAAATGAAATTCTTAAAAAAATGCTCGAACAGGGCTATATCAGCGAGGATGAGTATAATGAGGCTATGGCAGATGACGTTTACGCGAGAATTCAGGCTGTAAATACAGATATAACTAACAGCAGCTCTAACGTTTACTCATATTACGTTGACGCGACAATTGAGCAGGTAGTAAATGACCTTGTCGCGAAAAAAGGGTATTCGACAACCCAGGCATATAACCTGCTTAATTCAGGTGGTCTCTCTATTTATACTTATCAGGACCCTACTATTCAGAGTATCTGTAATAAGACAGTAAAGGATGAGACCTACTACGCGAATGTCCCTGAGAGGTGGCAGCTTACCTACGCGCTCTCAGTAAAAGATAAGGACGGCAAAACCACAAATTATTCCGAGGGCCATATTAAGCAGATGTTTGGTCTTGAGGATATGCTCTTTACCGAGAAGAAGGACGCTAAGCCTTATATAGATAAGTTTAAGGCTAAGGTTGTCGGCCCTGATGACGAGATATTGGGTGAGAAGGCTACATATACAATTGAGCCTCAGGTATCGGTTACCGTTATGGATCCGACAACCGGCGCTGTAGTTGCGATTGTCGGAGGACGCGGCAAGAAGGCCGGGAATCTTACTCTTAACAGGGCTACCGATTCAACGAGACAACCCGGGTCACTCTTTAAGGTTCTGTCAACCTATCTTCCCGCTCTCGATATGCATGGAGATACTCTCGCAAGCGTACAGGATGACGGAGTATACTATTATCCTAACAGTGACAAGGAGGTCCATAACTGGTGGGGGGATTCCTATGAGGGACTCTCGACTTACCGTCGCGGAATTTACAGGTCTATGAATATCGTAACGGTCAAAACCCTTGAGGATGTTGGGCTCCAGCCTGCGCTTGCTTACCTTGACAGCTTAGGCTTTACGACAATAACCGAAGATGACGCTAATCTTGCCCTTGCTTTAGGTGGTCTCTCGCTTGGTGTCAGCAACCTTGAGGTTACTGCGGCTTACTCTGCCATAGCAAATCAGGGCATATATACGTCACCGTCATTTTACAGCAAGGTACTCGACCACGATGGAAATGTTATTCTTGAAAATAAGCCTGTAGTAAGACAGGTTATGAAGGATTCCACATCCTTCCTTCTTACTGATGCCATGCATGATGTGCTTACGGCTTCAGGCGCCACCGGTACCAGGGCTGCTCTTGCCGATACAGCCATGGGTCAGGCGGCAAAGACGGGTTCAAGTACAGAATATAACGATATCTGGATTTCCGGATTTACTCCATATTATACCTGTACTGTATGGGCCGGATACGACAATAATAAGAACCAGTCGAACTTTTCACAGTACCATCTTCCTATCTGGAAAAATATTATGGACCAGATTATTGTGAAGAAGAAACTTAAGGATGCGTCATTTGTAAGACCTTCATCGATAACTACCGCTACGATATGTACTAAATGCGGTAAGCTTGCGGTATCAGGCCTTTGCGATAAGGCTGAGGGAGGATCTTGCGCGAAGAAGGAATATTTCGCTAAGGGAAGTGTGCCTACGGAGACCTGTACCTGTCACGTAAAAGTGAAAATATGCAAGGCTTCCGGCAAGATCGCGACCAAATATTGCCCGGAGGATCAGGTAAGTGAGAAGGTTTATCTGGTCAAGGAAGAGAAGATAGTCCAGAAGGATTCAAAAGGCAAGGAAGTTGTCAGAACTTATAAGACTAAGGACACTCCTTATATAATTTCCGGTGACGCGAAGAATGATACCTGCAAGGTTCATGACGCGGAAACGGCAGCGGAATCAGAAGTACCTGAAGAGGCAACAAGTCCTGATGACGCTCTTCCAAATGACTACTCTGATGACGGAACAGGTACGACTGTGAACGCGGAGAATACCGATGGACAGTAATAGTTATTTTACGGTAATAAAGGCCGGTGAGGGACTTACCGAGGTTAAGAAATCAAAGTTCATCGCAAAGCTCATCAAAGCAGCAAGCGAAGAGGAAGCGGCCGCTGCCCTTAAGGATACGAAGAAGAAATATTATGACGCGTCTCACAGCTGCAGCGCTTATATACTTAAGGGTGACGGAGGGCTCCGCCATTCAAGCGATGACGGAGAACCCTCGGGAACTGCGGGGAAACCGATTCTTGACGTCCTGTCCGGGGCTAATCTTATGGACGCGATGATTATCGTTACGAGATATTTCGGAGGGACTCTGTTAGGTACGGGCGGGCTCGTAAGAGCCTACACGGAAGCCGCCAAGGCAGCACTTTTTAACGCAAAAATAAAGGAAGTCAAGACAGGCAGTATAGTCACATTCAATATTGATTATACACTACTTGCGAGAATTCAGAGACTATGCGATAACGCAGGGATTTTAATCGGTGATATTGTTTATGGCGAGAAGGTGGAAATCCCGGTGATATTAACTGTCGAGAAGGAGTCTGTATTTTATAAGAATCTTACTGAAATGACAGGCGGTTCGCTTACGGAAGAAAGCGCTGTAAGAAAAGAAGTAAAAGATTACTATGAGGAAAACAATAGAGCGATATTTTTATGAAGGCATTTAAGGTTGTAAGCGTTAAGGAATATATGAATAAATTCCTGCTTGAAAATGTGTTTGACAATTTTCTGCTGGTTGATTTAGAGATAAAGAAGGATATTTCTTTTTCCGTAAATGGCGAGAAAAATGCCGCATGGTTTGATAATGAAGAGGAGAAAAGCGGGTATGTAAAATGGGCTGATGTGCGGCCCATTGCCTCATCTCTTGTTAAGGGAAGCAGAGCGCCTCTGTCGATAAAGGCTGTACTTAAATTAAACGATGCTTCCACGGATAAAATTGTTACGGAATGTGGTGGCCCTGCAGGGCAGAACGCCGGTTTGTTCCTTAATATCAGCTTTGAAAACGGAGTCGTTACCCTTACGACCGGCGCTTCATTAGCTGATTTTATGATACAAAAGACTGTCGGCAATCTTTGGGATACCGATATGTCTATCTTCTTAAAGCAGAAGGAAATTGCTTTTGAAGAACTCTAGATTCTTACACAAAGGAGACAAAGGTATGAGAGTTTTAGTAACAGGTGGCGCAGGCTACATAGGAAGTCATACGTGCGTAGAGCTTCTTAAGGCGGGACATGAGGTTGTTGTATTCGATAACCTGTATAATTCAAGCCGTGAAGCGATTAATCGTGTTGAAAAAATCACCGGGAAATCCGTAAAATTCTATGAGGCCGACATGCTCGACAGAGCCGCCATGGATAAGATTTTCGATGAGAATAAAATAGACGCTGTAATCCATTTCGCAGGCTATAAGGCTGTAGGTGAGTCCGTTCATAAGCCTCTTGAATATTATCACAACAATTTAACCGGCACTCTTACTTTATGCGCTTCCATGCGTGAACATGGCGTAAAGAATATTATTTTCTCATCATCCGCCACAGTATACGGAAATCCGAGCAGGCTCCCTATAACAGAGGATCTGCCTCACGGCAAGGCATTTTCACCATATGGAGCTACCAAGATGATGCAGGAGCAGATTTTTACCGATTTCCATACGGCTGATCCTGATTTTTCAGTTATTTTACTTCGCTACTTTAACCCTATCGGAGCTCACGAGAGTGGACTTATAGGCGAGGATCCTAAGGGAATTCCTAACAACCTTGTACCGTACATTTCTCAGGTGGCTGTTGGGAAGCTCGCGAAGCTTGGCATTTTCGGAAATGATTATCCTACTAAGGATGGCACCTGCATCAGGGATTATATCCACGTTGTAGATCTCGCGAGAGGCCATGTATTAGCGCTTAAGAAGTTTAGCGAAGCGCCTGATGTAAGAATTTATAATCTCGGTACAGGTCAGGGATACTCTGTGCTTGATGTATTCCATGCTTTTGAGAAGGCCTGCGGTAAGGAGCTTCCTTATGAGTTCAAGCCTCGTCGTGATGGGGATATTCCTGAGTGCTATTGCGATCCGTCTAAGGCAGAGAAGGAACTTGGTTTCAAGGCAGAATTCGGCATAGAGAAGATGTGCGAAGACTCTTGGAGATGGCAGTCGCAGAATCCTGATGGTTATCGCAAATGATGTGTAGCGTAAGCAACACGTATCCATACTTTTATTGATGTTATAGGAGAGCGGTCGGATGTTTAGTGTTTATATTACAGAAAATGGGAGAATAGGCGAAATTAAAAATGAGCAGCCCGGCTGCTGGATTAAGCTTACTAACCCCACTGAGCATGAGTGCGAAAAGGTCAGTGAAGAGTATAATATAGAGCTTGCTGATGTCCGTGCCGCTCTCGATGAGGATGAGTCCTCGCGTGTAATCACCGAGGAGAATTATACTCTTATTCTTATAGATATTCCAACTCAGGAGATGGTAAATGTAGATATATCCTATACTACCATCCCTCTTGGAATAATTATAGCAAATGGGGCGGTAATAACTGTTTGCTCAAAAGAGACGAATGTAGTAAAGGATTTTGTTGACCAGCGTATAAGGAATTTCTCTACCAAGAAACCTAAGAGATTCGCGACACAGGTTATATATAACTGCTGCCTTGTCTACCAGAATCTTCTCAGGAAAATCGACAGGTCGAGAACAGAGATTGAGAATAAGGTAAATGAAGGTCTCGAGGACCGCGATCTTATGCGTCTCCATTACCTTGAGTCAAACCTCGTGTACTTCGCGACTTCACTTAGGGCGAATTCTTCTGTCCTTGACAGGATAAAGCGCTACAGGATTCTTCGTGAGCATGAGGAAGATGAGGAGCTGCTCGATGATACAATTATCGAAAATATGCAGGCGATAGAAACTACAAAGATTTACCAGGATATCATTAAAGCTACAAGCGAGCTATTTTCAACTGTTATTAATAACAGAATGAATGACACCATGAAATTCCTTACATCCATGACAATTGTAATGGCTATTCCTACGATTATCACAGGCGTTTGGGGAATGAATGTGAAGTTACCTTTTGGAAATCTTTCCGCAGGCTTTTTAATTGTGATGATAATTAATATTATTGCCTGCCTTGTTATGGTATTGATTCTTAAGATTAAGAAGATGATGTGAGGTTTTATTAATGATAGCAAATTACCACACTCATACCTGGCGGTGTAACCATGCAACCGGGACTGAGCGTGAATATATAGAAGCGGCTATAGGACATTTTAAGATACTCGGATTTTCCGACCATACGCCACAGCCATATCCGGGAGATTTTGTTGACCATTCTAAAATGAAAATGGACCAGCTCGAGGATTATGTAACTACGGTCAGCAAATTAAGGGAAGAATATAAGGATGATATAGAAATTCATATTGGACTTGAAGTGGAATATTATCCGGCATATTTTGATGAACTCATTAAGTTCGAAAGCCGGTTCCCTATCGAATATTTTATTTTAGGCCAGCACTGGCTCGGAAACGAAATAAAAGATGTGAGTCCTTTTATGGAAACTGATGATCCGAAAACTCTTGAGAGATATTATTATCAGACTGCGGAAGCCCTTGAGACAGGACGCTTCACTTATTTTGCTCATCCTGATGTTATGAATTTTGTCGGGGATGAAAAGATATATGATTATTGGATGAGGAAGCTTTGTAAAAAAGCAAGTGAATTACATATTCCACTTGAAATAAATTTCCAGGGGCTTCGCTCAAACAGAAATTATCCTAATCCTCGATTCTTTAAGATAGCGGGAGAGGAAGGCTGTGATGTGATTTTCGGGTCTGACGCTCACAGCGCGGATGTGGTATATGATGAAGTGAGTCTTCCTAAGGGAGAAAAGATGGTTAAGGCTTATGGACTTCATCTGCTTGAAACAGTGGAATTGAGGAATCCTTTTACTACTCCTTCTGTCACGACTAAGTCGTGACACCTCCCTCAAGAGGGAGGCTAATAAGAATATTATTTATATCTTGACTTTCTATTTCTATTGTGTTATAGTAGGTTTCGTTGCGGTAACGCATACAATTTAATATAGAACACGGGAGCTGAAAGGCTGAGAGGTGCATTGCACGACCGTTAACCTGATTTGGATAATGCCAACGTAGGGATGCTTATTGATAAGAGACGCATATACTTTATTTTGGTATGTGCGTTTTTCTGTATCGGTTCTTTTGTCGCGATTTTTCCACGCAAATACTCTCAGCGCTAATTATGAATATCAGAGAAAAAATAAGAAAAAGCAAACCAAAAATTCATGTTATTTCAAATAATGCCTCGCTGCCATTTGTGGTTGACAGTATTCTTGCCCTTGGCGCTATACCAATCGCCGCAATATCGCCGATGGAGGTTTACGAAATAACCGAAGGGGTGGACGCCCTTCTCTTAAATACGGGCACGCCGGATAACACAAGAATTAAGAGCTACTTCCTGTCCCTTGAGGCGGCAAAGAAGAAAGCTATTCCCCTTGTGCTTGACCCTGTAGCATGCTTTAGTACAGGTCTTAGACGGGACTTCATAAAAAAAATATTGAGGTCGGCGGATAGGCTAGTGATAAGGGGAAATCTCAGAGAAATATATTTTCTAGCGACAGGGATGATTTTGTCGGAGGCAGATAAAGGGCAATCGGATATCGACTCATACGCGAAAATATTTTCCGATTTCTCAAAGGAAACAGGATTTATTCTAGCAATTACCGGTGAGACAGATATGGCTGTTTCCGGAGAAAGAATAGAATATATCAATACCGGAACACCATTGCTTACAAAAATAACCGGAGGAGGATGCATGCTCTCCGGCGTACTAACCGCAGCCCTTGCCGCTGATATGGATAACAGTAAGACTGCCGAATTTGACATGACCTGTGAAGCTTTAAAATTTTACGGCGACTCTGCCCTTGAAGCAGAGAGAAAAATGAAGTTGTCAGGTCACGCAGGAACTGAGACCTTCAGGACATTTTTAATTGATGAATTAAGCGAGTATTATGAATAAAGAAAAATTACAATTATACGCAATCACCGACTGGCGATATTTGAATGGAAGAAGTAAAACCGAGGCTGTTCTTGAAGCCTGTAAGGGTGGAATTACCATGCTTCAGCTGCGTGATAAGGAAGCAGGCGAGGATGAATTAATTTCTGAGGCTTTGCTTTTAAAACCTATTTGCGAAAAATATGGAATTCCGTTAATAATAAATGATAATCCTCATGTGGCTTACAAGGTCAAGGCGGACGGAGTTCATTTGGGACAAAAGGACGGTTCGATTAAGGATGCGAGAAGATTATTGGGAACGGAGGCGATAATCGGCGCTACCGCACATAATCTTACTGAAGCCTTGAGGGCCGAGGAGGATGTCGCTGACTACCTTGGCGTAGGCGCAGCCTTTCCTTCCATGACAAAGTCTGATACTGTCCCCGTAACAACTGAAATGTACAAGGAAATAACCGGGTGCGTTAATATTCCTGTCGTAGCGATTGGAGGAATCGGCGTAAATAATATAAACGAATTGAGTGGTACCGGAGTAGCCGGTATTGCCGTTATAAGCGCCATATTTAATTCAGATATTATTTCTGAGTCAGCTAAGAAATTACTGGATTTGTCTCAGAAGTACTTTTATTAATCTTGTGTACTAAAAATATTTATAAAAGAGGTATTAAAAATGAAAAAGATCAATGTCAAGAAACTCGCTGTTGCCGGAATGTTTACGGCCCTTGCTGTAATATTATCAGCATTTTCCATTCCTATCGGAGCTTCAAAATGCTTCCCTGTACAGCATATGGTAAATGTACTCTCTGCTGTTATCTTAGGACCATTTTATGGCTTGGGGATAGCCTTTTGTACGTCATTAATCAGGAATCTTCTAGGCACAGGCACACTTCTCGCCTTCCCGGGGTCCATGGTTGGAGCGTTGCTTGCCGGAATAGCATATGATAAATTAAAGAAGATTATTCCTACCTGTATCGCCGAGGTTTTAGGCACGGGAATTTTAGGTGGTATGCTTAGCTACCCTATAGCATCATTTATAATGGGGCGTGAGGCGGCATTATTTACCTATGTTATTCCATTCCTTGTAAGTACAGTAGGCGGTTCAATTTTTGCCGCGATATTGATATTTGTCTTTAAGAAGACAGGAGCTCTTTATTATATGCAGCACGCTTTAAATGAGAATGAGCTTATGAAAAAGGCTAAAGCATGAAAAAGGTATTAACCATAGCAGGCAGTGATTCCGGTGGTGGCGCAGGTATAGAAGCTGATCTTAAGACAATGTTTGCAAATGGTGTCTATGGCATGACCGCAATAACGGCGGTCACTGCCCAGAACACAATGGAAGTAAAGGATATATTTGAAATTCCCGATGATGTATTTGAAAATGAATTGCGGGCTGATATCACTGATATTTTTCCGGACGCTGTAAAAATCGGAATGGTGTATTCAGCGAATAAAGTTCGTATCATAGCTGACATCATAGAGGATTACAAGCTTGAAAATATTGTCCTCGACCCGATAATTTTCAGCACATCGGGGAGGAGACTCCTTAGTGAGGAAGCCTTTTATGAAATGGCTGACTTATTATTTCCAGAGGTTGCGTTAATAACACCAAATATCCCCGAGGCGGATTATTTTATATCGGATGACTGCCTAATAGATTCGGAAGAAGAAATGATTGACGGAGCGAAATTCATTTCTCATAAATATGGGGCAAATGTCCTCCTCAAGGGAGGACATATGACGGGTAATCCGGTTGATGTTCTTTGTGAAGTAAATAATGGAATCTCGGTTTTTCATGGTGAGCGTATAGATAATAAAGATACCCATGGAACGGGATGTGTCCTTTCAAGCGCTATAGCGTCTAACCTTGCGAAAGGTTACAGTCTCAAGGATTCGGTCGCAATAGGTCGTGAATTCCTAAATGGCGCGATTAAGGCCAATTTTCACATAGGACATGGTCATGGTCCCATGGACTTGGGATACGATATAAAAAGTAAATATAAGGATGAAAATATATGAACGAATATAAAACCCAGACAGAAGCCGCGAAAAAGGGAATTATTACTCCTGAAATGAAGGCTGCGGCGGAGCACGAAGGAATGTCGGCAGATTTATTATCCAGGATGCTTGCGGATGGATCGGCAGTGATTCCCGCAAATCATGATCACAAATGCATTAAGCCTTTAGCGGTAGGCTCTAAGCTTTCGACAAAGATAAATGTAAATCTCGGTGTCAGTCGTGACGTAAATAATTATGATGAGGAGCTAGCTAAGGTCATGGAGGCGGTGAAGCTCGGTGCTGACGCCATTATGGATCTTTCTTCTCATGGAGATACGGAGCCCTTCAGAAAGAAATTGACGAGTGAATGCCCTGCGATGATAGGAACTGTTCCCGTATATGATGCTGTAATTCATTATAAGAGAGACCTCGATACTCTTAACGAGAAGGATTTTATCGATGTAGTAAGACTACATGCCGAAAATGGGGTAGACTTTGTTACCCTTCACTGTGGAATAACCAAGAAAACGATAGAAGAGGTTAAAGCCGGCAAAAGGAAAATGAATCTTGTTTCGAGGGGCGGCTCTCTTATTTTCGCCTGGATGAGTATGACGGGACTTGAAAATCCTTTTTATACACATTTTGATGAAATTCTCGATATCTGCTACGAGCATGACGTGACAATCAGTCTTGGTGATGCCTGCAGGCCGGGGTGTCTTGCTGACGCTACGGACTCGGTTCAGATAGGCGAGCTTATTAGACTTGGCGAATTGGTGGAGAGGTGTCATGAGAGAAATGTCCAGGTTATGGTTGAAGGCCCCGGACATGTGCCTATGAACCAGATTGCGGCAAATATGGAAATAGAGAAAACCATATGCCATAACGCTCCATTTTATGTACTTGGACCTCTTGTAACAGATATAGCGCCGGGTTACGATCATATTACTTCCGCGATTGGAGGCGCTATTGCGGCAGCGAGCGGAGCTTCTTTTCTCTGCTATGTGACTCCTGCGGAGCATCTGGCTCTGCCAAACATTGATGACGTAAGGGAGGGCATTATCGCTTCAAAGATAGCAGCCCACGCTGCCGATATAGCTAAAGGCATCCCTCACGCTATGAACCGTGACAATGCTATGGCGGACGCCAGACGGGCGCTTGACTGGGATAAGCAGTATGAACTCTCTCTTGACCCGGAGAAGGCTCGTGAAATAAGGGAGTCTAGGGCTCCTGAAGATGATCATAGCGATACATGTTCCATGTGTGGCAAATTTTGCGCCGTAAGAAGCATAAATAAGGCCCTTGCGGGAGAGCATATAGACATCCTGTAATATTTTATTTTTATTTAAGCACCTTTCTTCTACTTTTGCTTGTATTTATGTCATTTTAAGTGTATAATTAACAGATGTATGGAATTGTTTACGTTCCAAATATTTACAATACTTACAAGGGGTGCATTATGAATGACGCATACACAGAGGATAATGTAAAGCAGCTTGATACGCCTAAGAACTTTGCTATAAGGCTTCTTATGATTTTAGCCTGCATTGTTTCTTTCATGATTGTTCCGTTAAGCCAGTTTCTTATAGTGGTTCCGGTAATTGTCATATGGCTAACCGTTTTTATATTCGGAAGGCTTAAGGTGGAATATGAGTATATATATGCCGACGGCCAGATAGACTTTGATCGTATCAGCGGCAACGCAAAGCGGAAGAATATGATGCGCATAGACCTTGATAACTGCGAGGTAGTAGCTCCGGTAAGCTCTGATGCAATCAAGGCCTATAACCACAATGAAAATATAGTTGTTAAGAACTTCAGCTCTCTTGATCCTAACGCGAGAGTATACGCGGCCATTACGAACAAGGACGGTACACTTTATAAGATTCTCTTTGAACCATCTGACGAGACTATAAAGTTGATGAGGAACAAGGCTCCGCAGAAGGTCAAGGAATATTAAGGTAAGGGGACACACGACAATAAATTTTTATAAACTATGTCTATAAAAATTTAATGGCGTATGTCCCGCATGGAAGTAGTAGGACACGTATATTTTTATGAACAAAGATAAGCAGTGGCGTCAGTACGAGAAGCTTGTGCTGACACCGGTTAATAAACTGATACCGAAGCTTGCTATACCTACAGTCATCAGCATGATGATAACTATGATCTATAATCTTGCTGATGCTTTTTTTGTTGGAAAAATAGGAACGAGCGCAGCGGCCGCGATCGGCATTCTTATGTCGGTGCAGGCCGTATTCCAGGCTATAGGCTTCATGTGCGGCCATGGGTCGGGAAGCATAATCTCAGGAAGATTAGGCCAGGGAGATACTGAAGGTGCGAACGCCACCGGGTCTACCGGTTTTGCCCTGTCTGCAATTTTCAGTATCGCTGTTATGATACCGGAGCTGATTTTCATAAAACCGCTTATGCTACTACTTGGCAGCACCGAGACGATTCTCCCCTATGCCGTAATATATGGATATTATATAATTATTTCAGGACCGGCGCTTTCCATGAGCTGTGTTCTTAATAACGTGCTGCGCTACGAAGGAAGAGCAGCGCTCGCTATGGTAGGACTTGTATCGGGTGGTGTCCTTAATATTATCGGCGACCCGATTTTGATGTTTGGCCTTGATATGGGAATTCACGGAGCCGGACTCTCAACCGCGATTTCTCAGTATGTGAGCCTGTTCCTGCTTCTGTATATGTATCTCTCCGGAAGGACAATCACAAAGCTTTCCGTAAAGAACATATCATTTTCCGCAAGAAACGTATTCCACATACTCTCTAACGGATTACCGAGTCTCTGCCGTCAGGTACTTAACAGCCTCTCATCGATGACCCTTAATATTTGCGCGAATCCCTATGGCGACGCGGCGATTGCGGCTATGACGATAACAGGCCGCGTGAATATGTTCGTAGGTTCTGTTATGATTGGAATTATGCAGGGCTTTCAGCCGGTATCCGCGTATAATTATGGCGCCAGAAAATATAAGAGGGTCCGCGATGGCTTTAATTTTACCTTTAAGGCGGGGCAGCTTGTGCTTACGGTGCTTGCGATTATTACATTTATCTTCGCCAGGCCAATAATTACATTTTTCAGAGATGACCCTGAGGTTATAGAAATCGGAACCATGGCGCTTAGATTCCAGTGTCTCGCTATGATTATGCAGCCCTTTGGCGTTGTCTCGAATATGACCTTTCAGTCAATAGGAAAGAGCGCTACTGCTTCGTTTCTCGGGTCGCTCAGGAGTGGCCTCTGCTATCTGCCGGCGCTCCTTATATTACAGCACTTCCTCGGTCTTACGGGTATAGAACTGGCCCAGCCGGTAGCAGATATCCTGACGTCGGTTATCTGCCTTCCATTTGTGGTGAAATTCTTCATGAGACTTCCTAAAGAGGACGTGATTACCGATCTTGACAGAAGATATATGGGTATTCAGGGAAACAGTAATGACAAGTAGGTCAGATATCTGTTTTATAGGTCTTGATTAATGGTTGAAATGGGTGTATAATAAATAGGTTGCTTAAGAAAGCTATAATAATTATAAAGCCGGGAGACAGAGATGAACATTATCATTGTGGGTTGCGGCAAAGTAGGCTATACGCTTGCGAAGCAGCTCTCAGAGGAAGATCATGATATCACTGTCATTGATACTGACAGTGAGAAATTACAGAACGCTGTGAACGTGCTTGATATTCAGGCGGTTCAGGGAAATGGCACCAGTTATAAGATTCAGATGGAGGCTGACGTAGAGAACGCCGACCTTCTTATCGCGGTTACGGGGAAGGATGAGATAAACCTTCTCTGCTGCCTTATAGCCAAGAAAGCCGGTAACTGCCAGACTATAGCGAGAGTTCGCGATCCGCATTATTTCGCTGAGATTAACTTCATAAAAGAGGAGCTTGGACTCTCCATGGCCATAAACCCGGAGAGAACAGCTGCCTTTGAGATAGCGAGACTTATTCATTTTCCATCCGCTATCGAGGTTGATACATTTAACAAGGGAAGAATTAACCTTATAAGCGTGACCATACCGGGAGGTTCTGTGCTTAACGGCATGAGTCTCATTAACTTCTCCCAGATGTTCGGTGGCAATGTCCTCGTATGCATAGTCCGCAGAGGCGATGAGGTTATGATTCCTTCGGGACAGTTTGTGCTTATGGAGGGAGATACTATTTCCTGTATCCTGAGACTTCGTGACAGCTACAGCTTTTTCCATAAGGTAGGTATAAACTCAAGTCCTATTAAAAACGTTATTATCTGCGGTGGTGGCACCATCGCTTATTACCTTACTCAGGAGCTTATCAGGGCTCGAGTCAGTGTGAAGATAATAGAATCCGATAATGACAGGTGTGAGCAGCTCTCAGAGATGCTTCCGGAAGCGCTGGTTATTCATGGTGACGCTACTAATAAGGGAGTTCTTCTTGAGGAGGGCATAAAGCAGGCTGACGCTGTCGTATCTATTACTAATATTGATGAGGAAAATTTGCTGCTTTCGCTTTATACTCACCATGTATCGAAGGCGAAGCCTATAACTAAGATTAATAAAATAGATTTTGAGGAAGTTATAAATGAACTTCCTGTCGGTTCCATAGTATGCCCTAAGGAAATTACGAGCGAATATATATTAAAATATGTCCGCTCTATGCAGAATTCCTTCGGGTCAAATGTGGAGACCCTCTATCGTCTGGTCGGCGGAAGAGTTGAGGCGCTTGAGTTTATTGTAAAAGATGAAAGCGATGTTACAAATATTCCGCTTTCCGACCTGAAGCTTAAGCACAATATTCTTCTTGCTTCCATTGCGAGAAAAGGAAAAATTATCACTCCTTCCGGAAAAGATGTTATATTACCCGGCGACAGCGTAGTAGTTGTAACTACCTTAAAGGGGCTTTCCGGTATTAATGATATTCTGGAAGTGTAAATATATATGAATTATCTTATTGTATTAAATGTAATCGGATGGGTTATCACCTTTGAGGGAGCCTTCCTTCTGGTGCCGACCTTTACGGCCATGATATATGGCGAACCTGAGGGGATTCCCTTCCTTTTATGCGCCATAGCGTCGGCTCTCGGTGGCTTTCTTATAACGAGAATTAAGCCTAAGAGCAGGCATTTTTACGCAAGAGAAGGTTATGTTATCTGCGCCCTTACCTGGCTTGTTATTTCACTTATAGGGGCTATTCCGCTTCTACAGTGCGGCGCTTTTCACAGCTATGTGGATGCGCTTTTTGAGATTGTTTCCGGTTTTACCACGACGGGAAGTTCTGTTATCGCTGACCTCTCGCATATTCCTCACTGTGTTTTGATCTGGCGGAGTTTCTCTCACTGGGTCGGCGGCATGGGAGTACTTGTATTTATTATATCGGTTCTTCCACTTTTTGGCGGCCAGGATATGCAGATAATGAAGGCGGAAAGCCCGGGACCATCTGTGGGTAAACTGGTTCCGAACGTTCGTAAAACCGCTTCTTATCTTTATAATATATATATTGTAATTACTATTTTACAGTTTATAATATTACTTGCCACAAATATGGACCCGTTCTCGGCCATATGCATTACGCTTGGAACCGCCGGTACCGGTGGCTTTGGTATAGTAAACTCTTCCTGTGCCAACTATACATTTGTACAGCAGGTAATAGTAACTATATTTATGATGCTCTTTGGCGTTAATTTCAATTTATATTTTTACCTCTCTAAGGGAAAATATAGGGACGCTTTTTCGATAGAAGAGGTGAGATGGTATTTTGGAATTTACGCTGCCGCGGTCATTTTTATCGTATTAAATATAGCAAATAATGGGCAGACCTTGACGGTAAATATTAAGGACGCAGCTTTCTCTGTAGCCGCAGTTATGACAACTACAGGCTACGCGACCGCTGATTTTGACAAGTGGCCTATGTTTTCAAGATGTATACTTGTGACTGTCATGTTCATCGGCGCCTGCGCAGGCTCTACAGGCGGTGGTATGAAGGTATCGAGAATTATGATATACCTTAAGTCTCTGAAAAAAGAGCTATCATGCATGATACATCAGAAGAGCGTAAAGATTATAAAAATGGACGGAAAAGCAGTCGACCATAAAGTGCTTCGTAACGCGAACGTATTTCTTGTCTCGTATGTAATAATATTCTTCGCCTCATTTTTACTTATTACTCTTGATAATTTTGACTTCGAGACGAGCTTTACTTCTGTTGTCGCCACACTTAATAATATAGGCCCCGGTCTGGGCATGGTTGGTCCTACCGGCAATTTTTCGGCATTTTCGACTCGATCAAAAATTGTGCTCATTTTTGATATGTTAACGGGAAGGCTTGAAATATTCCCTATGCTTTTATTGATTTATCCGAAAACCTGGAGTAGAAAATAAATGGATTACGAACTTACCAGAAATATGATAAAAAATCTCGCTGTAGATGATATCGTTTATCAGCGTGGACTTAGATATTACAGCAATAAAGCGATAAGAACTATCGCAAAATCACGTAGCCGTGAGCATTATCGCGCTACTATCCAGGGAAAGAGCGAATATACGGTTGATGTGGATATTACCGATCCTGAACATATAAAATATCGTTGCAACTGTCCGTCAGCGGCAAAGCACGATGGAGCCTGCAAGCACGTGGTCGCGACACTTCTTTTTGTCGCGGATTATCGCGAGAGGAACAGGACGGACGGGATCAAGTCAGGCACCAAGAGGAAAATAACACAGATACTCGACTATTTTGACAAGATGGATTATCTTTCAGGTCTCGGTGAGATATTTCACATAGAACTTGAGGTCAGGATTCCATCCATGCTTAAGGTCGATAATTCCGTTAAAGCTGCTATCTCTCTTAACGCCGGCAGTACCCGCATGTATAAGGTACAAAATATACGAAAATTCCTTGGTGATTATGTGGAAGGAAGAAGTATTACTCTGGGCAAGGATTTTAATTATTTCCCGGGAGAGAGCAGATTTGATAAGGACTCCGACCGTATTCTCGAATTTTTAACGGAAATATATGATATACAGGAAATGACCGGCAAGGGTAATATATCCGGTGTATTTAACAAGTCGGAATTATATATGGACCGACACATGCTTCTAAGGCTTATGCGCCTTACTGAAAATATGGCGTTTAAGCTTGATTACGGTAAGGAAGCCTTTGAAAATGTTATTTTCCGAGACGAAAAACCTGATATTAATTTTTATCTTAATTTATCAGATGATGATGACTCTATAGTTTTGTCATGGGATGATAACAGAATTATTCCTCTTGATGAAAAAGGGAAAATGTTTTTCTATGATGGGGTAGTCTATCACCCGGGAAAAATATTTACAAGACATTTCCTACCTTTCTATCACAGCCTTGACAATGATTCCGAGTATGCGCTTACCTTTGAGGGCGAAGAGAAGGACAGGTTCCTTAAGTCAGTGCTGCCGAGAATTCAGGAGACATTTTCACTTACGATTCCTGATTCTCTTAAGGATAATTATATTACGGAGGATGCGAAGTTCTCTGTTTATCTTGATACAGAAGGTACCGGACTTAAGCTACAGGTAATCGCCCAGTATGGAGATTATAAATTTAATCCTTTTGACGTTATACCTGATTCTAAGGTAATTATCGTACGACAGCCGTCAAGAGAGCAGGCGTGCTTTGAGGAAATAGAGACATACGGTTTCGTAAGGAATGACAAATATTTTTATCTGACAGATGAGACAAAAATATATGAATTTTTGTCCCAGGGCTTAAACGATTTATCGGAAAAATATGAGCTGTTTTATTCGGATTCGTTCCGGAATATTAAGATTAACGCTCCGAAGCTACTTAATACATCAGTACGAATTGAGAGTTCAAATAATCTTCTAGAGGTCGGCTTCGAATTTGAGGATGTAACCGATGAGGAGTTAAAAGAATTATTCAGCTCGCTGAAAATAAAGAAGAAGTTTTTCCGTCTTAAAAATGGAAGCTTCCTTGATCTTTCCGGCGGCGACCTGTCTAAGGTTACCGAGCTTCTTAACAGAATCGGAAATATTGATGACAAGCATATAAAAGACGGTACATTGATTACAAGCATCGATTACGCTTTCTACCTCAATCAGGCTATGAAGGATGGCGTATATAAGCTTGAGATGGATGCGTCCGTGAAGCAGCTGATAGATGAGATTGACCATCCTGAAAACCTCGATATAGCTATGCCTGATGATATTAACGCTGATGTTCGTCCATATCAGGAGGCAGGCTTCAGATGGCTTGTATCTCTCGCAAGACACCGTCTCGCGGGTATTCTTGCTGATGATATGGGTCTTGGCAAAACGCTTCAGACCATCATTTATCTGTCATATGTTAAGAGGACTGTAGAAGGAAGCGTCAGTCTCGTTGTCTGCCCATCATCTCTTGTCTATAACTGGCAGGATGAGATAGAGAACTTCGCGCCTGATTTAAAGACGGTAATAATTTCGGGCAATCCTGATGATCGCCATAACCAGATAAATGACGCTAAAGGCTATGATATAGTTATTGTGTCTTATCCAATTTTAAGAAGGGATATTGATTTTCTCTCAAAGGAGAATTTTAATTCCGTATTTCTTGATGAGGCCCAGTTTATTAAGAACCCTAACAGCCAGAACGCAAAGGCCGTTAAGCTGCTTAGCGCTGAGCACAGGTTCGCCCTTACAGGTACGCCTATAGAAAATAATCTGTCCGAGCTTTGGAGCATATTTGATTTCCTGATGCCGGGATACCTATATACGCATTCAAAGTTCGTAAATCTATATGAGAAGCCTGTAATGCGTATGGATGACAAGAACGCTCTTGCCCAGCTTAATTTCCACATCAAACCATTTATCCTTCGTCGTATGAAGAAGGATGTGCTTAAGGAGCTTCCTGATAAGACCGAGCAGAAGATGGTTACGGATATGACTGATGAGCAGAAGGAAGTATATCTGTCATATCTTGAGAATATGAAGAAGGAAATCGATACCGAAATTGATAAGAATGGTTTCGAGAAGAGCCGCATGATGATTCTCGCGAGTCTCACGAGGCTTCGTCAGATATGCTGCCACCCATCGACGTTTATCGAAAATTACGACGGTGGATCGGGAAAGCTTACCCTTCTTACCCAGCTCCTTATAAACGGTATAGAGAACGGTCACCGCATACTCGTATTTTCTCAGTTCACTTCGATGCTTCATCTTATTGAAAATGAGCTGAAGGAGCAGAAGATAAGCTATTTCTACCTTGACGGTCAGACTCCGGCTAAGCAACGACTTGAGGATGTCAAGACCTTTAACTCGGGTGAAAGAGATGTATACCTGATAAGCCTTAAGGCAGGCGGCACAGGTCTTAATCTCACAGGAGCCGACATGGTAATTCATTACGATCCTTGGTGGAATCCTGCGGTAGAAGAGCAGGCCACTGACCGTGTATATCGTATCGGCCAGGAAAAGAATGTAAGCGTTATCAAGCTTATCACTAAGGGTACCATAGAAGAGAAGATCTACAAGCTTCAGGAGAGGAAGAAGGACCTCGCCGACTCGGTAATCAAAGCAGGCGAAGTCTTCCTCAACAAGCTCACCCGCGAAGAGGTCGAAGACCTATTCTCTTATCAATGAACGGGGACACACCAGCATAAACATTCATTAACTTCGCTTTGCTCGTTAATAACTGTTTAAGCTGAGTATGTCCCGCGATTTTAACGGCACGGGTATTAATCTTTAGAGAGAAGCAGACTCCCAATAAACACGGTCACCGGCACGGACAGTACCACACCGAAGCTGCCACCTAAGCCCTGCATTATAGCGATGCCGATATTATTTGAATTAATTATCTGCCTGTAAGGCAGAGCGTAAGCGTAATCGAGGAGCAGCTCCGCAAGGCTTCCACCGGCGAAAGCCAATATAAGTGTATTAGAATCAGTTCCCATCATATCTCTGCCGACTCGCATTCCTGATTTAAAGAGTTCGTGCCTTGATATGGTGGGATTTTGTCTTACAACCTCTGACATAGCGGAGGCCGCAGACATAGCGACATCCATAACAGCTCCCAAGCTTGAAATCAAAATTCCCGAAAACAGCAGGTCCCCAACCTGTATTCCATTTGAATTCCATAATGTCAGGAGATTTTCTATATTTGATACATTCCACCCCGTAATCCCTGAAGCGAGAGAGAAGAGCTTTGCGCAGGAAAAGGCTAGAACCACACCCGTCACAGAGCCGAAGGTCGCGACAAGGGTCTTCATAGTTGCCCCGCCTATTAAATACATGGTGACAAGTGTAGTTATGAAGCAGAGGAATATCGCTGTGCCTATTGCTGAATATCCCCTGTAAACCATTGGAACCTCCACAAATATCATCGCAAAAAAGGTGAAAATAAGTCCAATGGCGCCTTTTAGTCCCTGTATTCCACCTATTACAATCAGCGCAAGCAGATATAAGCCCGCGAAAATATAAATAACGTATTCCCTATCCTGTGAGTATATTGTCGTAACAACTGAATCACCGGCTACGGACTGAATTACAATGACACGCATTCCTACTTTGCAGGCTGCGCCAAAGAGGAAGCCCGAAGAACTGGTTGTTTCAAATTCTTCGCCTTTTTTTTCGCCGGTTGTCATTTTAACCTTTACTTTTTGTTCGCCGACTCTTGTTCCGTTCTCTGTAAGGTTATCGCTTATTATCTGAGTGACAATTCCTTTTTCAAATGTCTGCCCCGTGGTGTTTATAAGGGTAGTCTTGTTCGCCATATTTACCCATACCACAAAGCACACAAAAACGATGAGGAACCCCAAAGGGATTCCCCATCTGACAAGCAGATTAAGTATTTTTTTCTTCATGTAAATAATTTCTTCTCAATTGTAAATGTATCATCAATCTTCTCGGTTGTTCCGTCATCCTTGATCTGATATGTATCAATGACGAACTTGTTCGCTGTAATTTCTATTACAGAGTAGCTTGGAAGCCAGTTCTGAGATCTTTCAGCTATGAAATCCTGCTGTACAGGAGTAAGCTCATAGTACTTGGAACCTGAAGCTGAATTGGATGTCATGTAAAGTGTTCCGTAGGGATTGACAACCTTGTTACCCTGAACGTCATTGAGGCAGTAGCAGCCTGTATCGGTTCTGAAATCCTTAAGAGCAGCCTGACCTTCAGCGTCTGTCTCATCAGGATAAAGACCAATCTTAGTATTTGTAGTCGTATCAAATGCGTTGCTCCAGTCGTAATCAGTCTTATCGGCATTTAGCTGGAATTCATAGGAATCATGTGTACGTCCGTCGCTGTGAAGCATCTTGGAGCGGCTGTAGCTATGATCATGTCCCTGAAGAACTACATCGATATCATACTTATCAAATACAGGAGTGAGCTGGGTACGAAGTATCATACCATCTGTCTCTGAATGATCCTTGCCTGAGCCATAGATATCCTGATGAATCGTAACGATTCTCCACTTAGCGTCCTTATCAGATTTGACAGCCTTGGCGATAGCCTTCTTATGCTCAGCGACGTTGTAATTATTTGTATTTAATACTATGAAGAGAGCATCTCCGTAGCTGTAATAATAGTCACCGCCGGCCTGTGTTTTACCATAATTAGTTGAGTTTGGCGTAAAGAAATGAGCTGAATAATCGGAGCAGAGTGAATCATGATTTCCGATTGTTGTAGCTACAGGAAGTGAGCTTAATGCTGAAGCGTTAAGGTATCCTGCGAATTCCTCTTCCTTTGGTTTACCGGTTTTGTTTACCTGGTCACCTGCGGAGATGATGAAGTTGAGGTCAGGATTTTCTTTATAAGCTATATCAAGGGTTCTGTCCCATGCGATACTATCGTTAAGAGCAGCGGTATTAGCGGCACCGCTCTCATTTACAAGCTTATTGCCATTCTGGGTCTGACCCTTAGAAGCGCCTATCTGTGGGTCACCTACAAAGAGAATCTTGACATCCTTGTTGCTCTGAGACTTGTATGTCTTTATTTCACTCTTGACACCGTTCTTTTCTACCTGGTAGTAGTAGGTCTTATTAGGCTTTATACCTTTTACGGTAACCTTATTTGATACGTAATCCACCCCGCCTGTAAGAGTAGAATCAGCATCTGTAAATTTACCTGTATACTTCTTTAGTTTCTTTTTATTTGTACCAAAGTAAACCACTGCTGCGTTCTTGTCACTCTTTTCGGTCATCCATGCGAAGTTGAGCTGTTTCTCAGTCTTACCCGGTTCGATAGAAACCTTTGTGAAGTCAGCTGATACTGTCTCCCAGTCCTTTTTAGCCTGCGCAAATTCGCTATCGCTTACGATGCTTGATGAATCAGCGTAGTGTGAAGTTGAGGCAGCGACTGACATGCCGGAAATGGCTGTCACTGCTGTGAGTACGAGACAGACGTTCGCAATCTTTTTCTTAGTTAACATTGTTTCCTCCCACTTTCTAAGTGAAATGTATTTTTTTGTGTTCCGCAAATCATGTTATCAAAGTATTGTAAAATTCGAAATCATGGAAATGTTAAATTTAAGAAAAACATGGCCAGGTTGTATTATTCATTTACGCTGCGAAAGCTATCTTACACGATAAATCGCATTAAGCGAAAAAAAACGGAGCCATTTATAAACTATGTGGCTCCGTTTTTTTTTTTCTAAATCAGTCATTCAAGAAGGAGAAGTCATCGTCATCCTCGTTCACATTGGCGAAGGAGTTCGTCTGCTCGGCAGCCGGAGCTTCAGGCTTTATCTCCTCAGAAGCCACAGCCTCACCGGACGCCTCATCTACGGCAGAACCGGTATCAAGCTCGGCGTCAGGAGTTCTCGCTACTTTTTCTGAGATCATAGCCTCATCTCTCGCGGCGTTTGCCTCTATTAATTCTATCTGCTTATTATTAGTATCTATCACATAGGGCTCAGCATTCTCCTGAGCATAGAACTTCACAACATTTCCGGAATCAACCTGAATCTTATCAATCCCCGGAAGGGTTATATCCTTAACATAAGGAAGATGGTCATATATAGTATTTGTAGGGTCTTTCAGATTATCGAAGGGCTCCAGTTCTCGTACAAAGTCCTCGGTCATAAAGTTCACCTCCTTTTCACAGATTTTACATTTCACGCACACAAAATTCTTTTATTATCATATCATACAAATTAAACAAATACAAGACACGATACACTAAAAACAAAGATTTTTCATGAGTGTATCGAAACGTGAAATGTCACATTACGTAGCAATGTGACCCGCGATTTTCGTCCGAAGGAACGAAAATCGATCGGCTTCTTTTCTAAGAAATTCAGCTCTGCTGAATTTCTTCTACACAACAGGAGGGCAGGTGATAAATATGAGCGATATAACAGTATTTAAGAGGTACGAGAAGAAATATTTCATGACTGAGGCACAGAAGGAAGAGTTCCTTAAAAGGACAGCCGATTACATGAAGGCTGACGCCTATGGAATGACAACCATTATGAACATTTACTTCGATAACAGAGATTATGACCTCATAAGAAGCTCGATCGAAGCGCCTGTCTATAAAGAAAAGCTAAGACTTAGGAGCTACGGAATACCTGCTAAGGAAGACAAGGTATTTACGGAGATCAAGAAGAAATATGACGGAATCGTCTATAAGAGAAGGGCAGTCATGAATCTTTCGGAGGCCGAAGGATTTCTTTACCATAGGATTAAGCCATCGGAGGATTCACAGATCATTCGGGAAATAGAGTACTTCCTAAAATTTTACAATTCCGAGCCTAAGCTCTTTATAGCTTATGACAGGACGGCTTACGTAGGAAATGAGGACCCATCCTTCAGAGCTACCATCGATAAGGATATCCGTTATCGTGAAAATGATCTCTACCTTGAAGATGGGGATTCCGGAAAGAGAGTATTCGAAGACAGGCGTTACCTTCTTGAAATAAAGGTTCCCGGTGCCTTCCCTCTTTGGATGGCAAGTATTCTTAATGACTTACAAATTTACCCGGTTTCATTTTCAAAATACGGAGCCATCTATAAGAATATCGGGCGTGACATTTTTAAGGCAAGAATGAAAGAAAATCCTTATCCTGTCACAGAGGATGATCTGGATAGATTAGAAGTGAACGCATTAACAGCCGCAAGGCTAGGTTGAAAGGAAGTGATTTTATGTTTAACAGCGTAATTAATGGGAGTGTAACAATCGAAAGTCTACTCATGTGCACTCTTGCAAGTCTCATTTTAGGAAACATTTTCGCCGCGGTTTACGCAAAAACAACCGAGTGCTCGAAGAATTTCGCGGTATCACTTGCCATCATGCCAATGCTTGTTGAAATAGTAATCATGATGGTAAATGGAAATATAGGCGCAGGCGTGGCGGTTATGGGAGCCTTCAGCCTTATAAGATTCAGAAGCCAGCCGGGAAATAGCAAGGAAATTACCGCGGTATTCTTTACAATGGCCATAGGGCTTGCGACCGGCATGGGATATATAGGATACGCGGTTGTATTTGCCGCAATTGCCGGAACTGTGTTCTTCATTCTCTCAGTAAGTCATTTTGCTGAAGATGACACTTCGATAAGAGAATTAAAGATTACAATCCCTGAGGACCAGGATTATGAAGAGATTTATGATGATATTTTTGAGAAATACCTTGTGAAACATGATCTCACCCAGGTAAAGACAGCTAACATGGGTTCTCTTTTTGAACTTACATATAATGTAAAAGTAAAGACTCCGGGAACGGAGAAGAAAATGATCGACGAGATCAGAACGAGAAATGGAAACTTAACTGTAATGCTTCGAAGACCTAAGAAGGACGAGATGGAGCTTTAATCTAAAGGCAATGGCGCCTTGAAAGGAGAATCACTATGATGAAAATGAATAAGAGAATGAGCGCACTTTTCGCAATTGTATTAGCTATCAGCATGGTTACAGCCTGCAGCGGCAGCGAGACAAGAAACGCTACAAGCACAAAGACAGCTACCGAGACAAATACGACTAAGAATTCTGATTCGGATGCCGCGGATACAGAGAGCGATGACAGCGATTCAAGCGAGAGTTCAACAGATAGCAGCTCAAGCGATACGGTTGAAGAAGTAACAAAGGTAAGCTACAACAATAGTGACACGAAGACTGACTGGCAGAGTGAAATCTATACTACCATTACATTTACAGATTCAGGCGTAAGCGCTGACAGTACTGATGGAGTCGAAATTTCCGGAACAACTGTAACTATTACAAAGGCAGGCACCTTTGTTCTTTCGGGCGAATGTGATGATGGAAACATTATCGTAAACGCTGACAAGGATGAGAAGGTCTGGTTAGTGCTTAACGGTCTGACTCTTACCAGCAAGACTACAGCTCCGGTCTACGTAAAGCAGGCAGATAAGGTTACCATGACTCTTGCGGATGGCACAGAGAATACGATAAGCGATACAGAAAGGGATGACAGCGATGACGAGGACAACGCAAAGCTCACAGCAGCTATTTACAGCAAGGACGACCTATCAATTAACGGAAGCGGAACTCTTACGGTAAACGGTAACAACAACGACGGCATCACAAGCAAGGACAAGCTCAAGGTCTGCGGCGGCAACATCATTATAAACGCTGAGGATGATGGCATTTACGGCAAGGACATTTGCGCCATAAAGGATGGAACTCTTACAATTAATGTAAAGGATGATGGCGTCAAGGCTAAGGAAAATCTTATAGTGGATGGTGGCACAATTACGGTTACATGTACCGAGAATGGCCACGGTTTTCATTCTGATTACTACATGACAGTAAATGATGGAACTATCAAGGTTACCCATTCATACGAAGGATTTGAGGCGAACTTCCTGACAGTTAACGGAGGCGATGTTGATATAACCTCAAGCGATGACGGAATCAATACTACCGCAAGCGCAAACAGCTCAAGCTCTAATTCAAATACAACGGGAAATAACGATTACTTCACGAATAATGACAGTAATTCCGATAACGGAAGACCTTCGGGCAATCCTCCTGACAGGGACGGAAACGCAAGCGGTGGCGCTATAGGAATGGGTCCCGGAGGTAAAGGAGGCTTTGGCGGTGGCCACGGCGGTGGAATGGCAGGCGACAATGATGGCTCCATAATGACAATAAATGGCGGCAATATCGTTATCAACGCAGAAGGCGACGGACTTGACTCAAACGGCTATATCTATATAAATGGTGGTACCATAACAGTAAACGGACCTGAGCAGGGCGGTAATGGAGCTCTTGACTACGGTACCGCGATGGAAGTTAATGGAGGCAATCTTATAGCAGCCGGAGTCGCTGATATGATAGAAAATCCTACCGGCGGCAGCCAGAGCTACATTTCCTATAATTTCTCCGGAAATGTATCAAGCGGAAGTGAAATAACTGTTAAGGATTCAGCCAGAAACACGGTTTTAACCTATACAAGCGTAAAGCGCATCGGAAACCTTACCGCTTCTAAAGAAAACATCAAGTCAGGCAGCACCTACACAGTATATGTAAACGGCACCGAAGACGGCACAGTAACCGCCAAGTGATTTAAACAGGCAGACAAAATTGTCTGCCTGTCTTTATTTTTTTATGAAAATATGGTAGAATGTGAAGGCTGGTTTTTACATGCAGATTTTTAGTCAGGAGTATAACATGGAAGATATATTAAAAGATCTCAACCCGGCCCAGGTTACGGCAGTCAAGTATTTCACGGGGCCCCTTCTTATCCTCGCCGGAGCCGGTTCGGGAAAGACAAGAGTTCTCACCCGCCGCATAGCCTATCTCATAGATGAATACGGTGTGAATCCCTGGAACATATTGGCGCTTACATTCACGAATAAGGCCGCGGGCGAGATGCGGGACAGGATCGACAAGCTTGTGGATACAGGCGCTGAGTCAATATGGGTTTCCACATTTCACTCGACCTGCGTGAGAATTCTCAGGAGATATATAAATACCTTAGGCTACAGCGCGAACTTCACAATTTATGATACCGATGACAGCAAGCAGGCAGTGAAGGCCATCCTTAAGGAATGTAATATAGACCCTAAGCAGTATCCAGAGCGGGCTATGCTCTCTATGATAAGCAAAAATAAGAATAACTGTATCAGTGCCGAGCAGTTTTCAGCTAAGAAAGGCCTTGCCGGTGGCGACCACGAATTGTACGCAAAGGTTTACAGGAAATATGAAGAGCGCCTTAAGAGCAATAACGCCCTCGATTTCGATGACCTTCTGCTTAAAACGGTTGAGCTTTTTAATGCGAATGAAGAGGCTCTTCAGTATTATCGGAACCGTTTCAGATTTATCCTTGTCGATGAATACCAGGACACGAACGGGGTTCAGTTTAAGCTCTTAAAGCAGCTAGCGACTCATGATGAAAACGGCACTATAGAGCACAACCTCTGTGTAGTTGGTGATGAGGACCAGAGTATTTACAAGTTCCGAGGGGCCGATATTCACAACATCCTTAATTTTGAAGGAGAATATCCCGACGCTGAGGTCATAAAGCTTGAGGAGAACTACAGGTCGACCCAGAATATTCTTGACGCGGCAAATGAGGTTATCGCAAATAACACCGAGCGTAAGGGTAAGTACCTATTTACAAATAAAGGGAAAGGCGCACCGGTAACCTATACCCAGTACCAGGATGGCCTAAAGGAGGCTTCCGGCATTGCCATGTCTGTTAAAAATATGGTAGAAGAAGGAAAACGCCGCTATAGCGATATCGCCGTGCTCTACCGCACTAACGCCCAGTCGCGTGTGATAGAGGAGCGCTTTATTTACGCCGGGATTCCCTATAAAATGGTCGGCGGAGTAAATTTCTACCAGAGACGTGAGATTAAGGATATTTTAGCTTATCTTAAGCTTATAGCTAACCCTAGTGACGATTTGGCCGCAAGACGTATTATAAATGTTCCGAAGCGTGGAATCGGAGCCGCAAGTGAGGAGAAGGTAGCTGATTTCGCGGCTCTTCACAATATGAGCTTCTATCAGGCCTGCGTGAGGGTTGAATCTATACCGGGACTTTCAAGGGCAGCGGGCAAGATAACGAAGTTTGTCGCCTTTGTAGAGCGCTTCAAGCAGGAATTTGCCGAGAATACAGATCTCACCGAGACTGTATCTGACCTCATTGATGAGATGGGGTATATCACCGAGCTTCAGGCCGAAGATACCGATGAGGCTGAGAGCCGTATAGAAAATATAGAAGAGCTCGTAAATAAGGTAAAGCAGTACGATATGACTACAGGCGATGAAGATAAGAGTCTCGAGGCTTTTTTAAATGATGTATCTCTCGTTGCTGATATAGATAATGTAAAGGATGATGAGGATTCCGTACTTCTCATGACTCTTCACGCAGCCAAGGGACTTGAGTTCCCTGTTGTTTTTATCGCAGGTATGGAAGAAGGTCTTTTCCCTTCATACATGAGTATCAATTCCGGTGATGACAGCGAGATAGAGGAAGAGAGAAGGCTCTGCTATGTCGGTATTACAAGGGCTAAGGAAGAGCTTTATCTGTCAGGCGCAGCGGCGAGAATGCTAAGGGGTGAGACGAGATACAGTGACCAGTCCCGCTTCATTGATGAAATTCCGAGGAGCCTGCTTTCGATAAGCGCTCCTCCGGGAGTGCCAAAGTATATGGCGAGGGACTCTATATTTATGTATTAAAAAAACTTTATATTATCTCTTGTAAATAATAAGTCAATGTGTTATTCTTGTACTAGAACCTATTCGCTGAAGCGAATGATAATAGATTATGAAAAGGAGCGGGACACTATGGACGAGACATACGAAAAGTTTAAGGAGTTTCTTAAGACCCAGAAGGGAAATGTTGGAAGCATGATTGACAATGCGAAAACTGTCTGCGTACTTCCATCCAAGAAGAGCGAGGAAGATAGGAAGACAAGCCCTCTTGTCATAGTGCTTGCCATTATCGGTGCTATAGCGTGCGTTGCCGCAATCGCGTATGCTGTATACTATTTTTTCATTCCTGACAGACTCGAAGATTTCGACGATGACTTTGACGCAGATTACGATGATGACTTCTTCAACAGCGATGATGAGAAGGAAGATTCTGATTCAGCAGAAAAAAAAGAAGATGAGTAATAAAAAGCAGGTGGTATCAGCCACCTGCTTTTTCGTCTTGATCTTTCAGTCGTTCCAGCCCCTCAAGTGCCGGTTTATAATCTCCGCATTTCTCATAAAAGGCGGTGGCTCTGTCTGCGTCGCCTGTAACCTCGCAAATCACTCCGGCGTTATAAAATGCCATAAATGAATTTGTTCCGGCAGTTCTTGATGCCGGTAATTTTGTGGCCTTTATGAAGGTGTTAACAGCGTCCTTAAAATGCGCGGTATTCATCTGGAGAAGCCCATATACAAACATAAAATCAGCGGATTGCTTTAATTCTGTCTCCAAATCGCTTGCCCTTGTCAAAACCTTGAGGGCATCGTTCTCTCGCTTTATTTTCATTGAGGAATAAGCGAGAGTATTAAGCAAATCTTCCAGATACCATGTATTCATGTAATCCTTATCGGTAAAGAGCTCCATGGCGTGAAGCAGGTATCTGAAGCAGTCATTGTACTCACCACAGACATATTCGGTCTTGCCAAGGTCATAATATTTTTTTGGTGTCTCTTTCTCTATAACGGTGTCGGCTATTTTTATGGTATTGTTATAGGCGGTTTCGCGCGCCTTTTCTTCACTTGTAAGCTTTGGAATGTATCTGTCGGTCATTATTTCGGTGGAATAATATGTAACCTGACTCCCGCCCTTGCCTGTCTTTGATTTGTACTGCAAGACAGCAGATTTTTTTCCTTTAAAAATCATATTCTGCCTGTTGAAAATGCGCGGAGAGTTATCAGGGTACTGCATTTTAACGTCATCCTTAAGGTAGGTGTTATACACCATTATCCTTCCTACGGACATAGGAAGAGAATCAATCTGAGCCAATAAAGCCCTGTATTTTTCATCGGATATGAATTTAAGCTTATCTTCAGGGTTTAAGAACAGAATTCTGTCGCTCTCGGCTTTTTTTACGCAGTAATTTCCGGCAGAGGAAATATCTCCCCGGTAATTATAGGGGAAAACCTTATCGGTAAACAGCTGCTCAAGCTCGATTGAGCCGTCTGTCGATCCAAGGTCCGTAATTACAAGTTCAACCTCATCACCAAAATGCCCAAAGGCATCCTTTATCGCAGGTAGCGACTCAGTAAGCTGTGCTGCGTGATCTTTCACAAGCATACAAACAGAAAGCTCCATGGTAATACCCTCTTTCTTTTCTTTTAATAGCAATTATATCAAATCCCTGTAAATTTTTCCATAGCTATTGTAATAAATGATTAAATGAATAATAATACTACACATATTTTGCGAAAACAGGGTTGACAGCATAATATTTCTATGCTAAAATACCGTGTAAGAAGATATTTATTCAGTGGAATTTGTGAGGAAGCATGAATGAGAACAGTAGGGATCATTTATTTCTTGCCATAGACCTGAAGTCATTTTACGCCTCGGTAGAGTGCGTCACTAGAGGCCTCGACCCGCTCACGGCTAACCTTCTTGTAGCTGATGAGTCAAGGACCGACGGCACCATTTGCCTCGCCGTGTCGCCTTCTCTTAAGGCGCTCGGTGTTCCGGGAAGACCGAGGCTCTATGAGGCGAAGGAGAAGATAAAGCTTGCCGAGGCGAGACTCGGGCGACATATAGACTACATTATAGCCTGCCCCCATATGTCAAGGTATATAGAGTATTCCGCCAGGGTGTATTCCGTATATCTGCGATATTTTTCGGCTGAAGATATTCATGTGTATTCCGTGGACGAGGTATTTATTGACATAGAACCATATAAGGAGCTCTATGCTATGTCACCGGCTTCGCTTGCCATGATGGTCGTTAAGGACATTTTAAAGGAAACGGGAATAACCGCGACGTGTGGAATCGGCAACAACCTCTACCTGTCGAAAATCGCCATGGACATAGTTGCGAAGCACCTACCTGCCGATGAGAACGGGGTGCGCATAGCCTCCCTTAATGAGGAAGAATACCGCAAGCTCCTATGGGGCCATATGCCGATAACCGACTTTTGGCAGATAGCGGGTGGCATCTCAAGGAAGCTTTATAAGCACGGCATGTACACCATGGGAGATATCGCGAATATGTCCCTCAAGAACGAAGAGCTTTTTTATGAGCTCTTTGGCGTAAATGGTGAGCTTATTATAGATCACGCGTGGGGGCTCGAGTCGTGCACTATGGAGGATATAAAGAGCTATCATACCGGAAACCGTTCGCTTTCTAACGGCCAGGTACTTCCAAGGCCTTACGACTATGATATGGCCCTTCTTGCGGTGAAAGAACAGGCGGAAATATTGGCGCTGCAGCTTATAGGAGAGCATCTGGCGAGTGATTCCATGACCATGTATATCGGTTATGAGATATGCTCTCCCGATTATGAAGGTGAAAAGAAGCTAAACTACTATGGAAAAACAGTACCCGGATATTCATACGGCACGGAGCGCTTCGGTACCTATATTTCGTACGCTTCCGTGATTATTGATACGGCAGGCCGCCTGTATGCCCGCATAACAAAGCCGGGGCTTCAGATACGGCGCATTTTCGTAACGCTGAATAACGTAATGCCGGAGGATGCGATAAATTACCAGTTTGACATCTTCCATGATTATGATAAACTTGAAAAAGAGAAAAAACTCGAACAGGCAGTGCTTTCGGTGAGAGCAAAGTATGGGGCGAATTCCCTGCTCCGCGGCATGAACTTAAGTGACGGCGCCATGACGATAACAAGAAATAAGCAGATCGGAGGACACAGATCATGACAGACTATAGGGCGATAATTAATAAAAAGCGTCCCGAGCATATAAATGACGACTTCTCTGTAAGGCATCAGAAGATGCCGCGGTCAAAACGGGCCAAGCTCTTCATGCCCTTTGACGCACTTTCGGGCTTTGATGAACGTATGGACGAAGAAACCGTGGATACTGTTCATCCGGCCGAAATATCTGATGAGCTATCGACAGAGCTTGATGGGAAGATCCGGGCGCTCCATGAGAGCTTGCGCGAGTTGCCGCCTAAGAAGACGGAGCGCAAGGGACTCTTTGTGATATCCATACTCTTCTTTGAACGTAACAGCGAGCAGGAAATGCTTAAGAATGACGGAATCCGCGGCAATTACCGATGGATAAGCGGGTCGCTTACGGATATCGATGACACCGATAAATCACTTGAGATAGACTACGTCAGATACCCGATATGCTTTATATACGCTATAGAATATTGAGAAATTTCCGGGATTTCACATTTTCTTCACTATTACGTATTATCATAGTCTGTGGCATTCATATATCGCGTAAGCGGTATAAACATAGAAAGAAACATGGGAGGCTATAGCTTTGATAGAAGTAAAGGATCTTGTGAAAAGCTACGATGGCAATCTCGCCGTGGATCATCTGTCATTCTCAATTGAAGATGGCAAGGTCTTCGGATTCCTTGGGCCTAACGGAGCCGGTAAGAGTACCGTTATGAATATTATAACGGGCTACATTTCAGCTACAGAAGGCACAGTAATAGTAGATGGCCATGACATCTTGGAGGAGCCGGAGGCGGCGAAGAAGGCGGTCGGATACCTGCCTGAGATTCCGCCTGTATATCCGGACATGACAGTTGATGAATATCTCCGTTTTGGAGCTGAGCTTAAGGGAGTTCCCAAGGATGAAGTGGAAGGCCAGGTCACGAGGGCTCTGAATCTGACCCGTACTGCCGACGTAAGGGGACGCCTTATAAAGCACCTGTCAAAGGGATATCGTCAGAGAGTAGGTCTTGCCCAGGCGCTTCTTGGCAACCCTAAGGCTCTTATACTTGATGAGCCTACAGTAGGTCTTGACCCTAAGCAGATTATTGAGATGAGGCAGCTTGTAAGGAATCTGGCGAAGGACCATACTATCATGATCAGTTCGCATATTCTCTCAGAGATAGCCGCTATCTGTGATGAGGTTATTATTATAAATAAGGGGAAGCTTGTCGCTGAGGATACCCCTGAGAACCTTGCAAGGCAGATGGAGAAGAACGCTCTTATCCATGTTGAGATAGAGGGAGAGCAGGGCGATGTAATGAGAGCACTTGATTCTGTGGATGGAATTAAGGAAATTACCGTCGATTCCGATATGGGCGGTCATGTGAAGCTCCTTATTACCGCTGAAGGTGAAAATGATCCTCGTCCTGATATTTTCAAGGCGTGTGCGGAAAATAACCTTGTAATGTATGATATGCACCATGAGAACCGTTCTCTTGAGGAGGTATTTATCGAGCTCACCGATAATGCCGCAAGGACCGGGAAGAAGAGGAAGATTCTAGCGAGCGCTGATGAGATCAACAAGGATGAAATAAGCAAAGAGGAGGAAAAAGATGAAAGCGATTTATAAAAAGGAGCTTAAGGGCTACTTTACTTCATTTATAGGATACGCTTTCATAGCGTTTTTCCTTATAATAATAGGCATTTACTTTTCAGCCTATAATATAATGAACTCATATGCTAATTTTGAGTATACTCTGAGAAGCGTATCATTTATATTCTTCATACTGACGCCGGTAATTACCATGAGGGTTATGGCGGAGGAACGTCACCAGAAGACAGACCAGCTCCTGCTCACGAGTCCGGTTACGGTTGAGAAGATTGTCCTTGGCAAGTTTTTTGCTACAATCACCGTATTTTTAATCGGAATCGCGGTAATATGCTTCTATCCTCTGATTATGAAGGCGTATGGAAATGTCAGCCTTGGTACGGCCTATGCCACAATCTTCGGATTTACGCTTGAAGGTATGGCCTTTATTTCACTCGGCCTTTTTGTCTCGACCTGTTGTGAAAACCAGATGGTATCGGCGGTTGTTTCGTTTATTGCGACGATAATTCTCTATTTTATTACATCGCTTACGGGCATGCTTCCAAGCGATAACAAGTCAGCCTTTATTTTCATTACCGTATTATTGGCGATCCTCTGGCTCATCATTTACTATATAGTTAAAAATGTACTTCTTTCAGCCGCGGGCTTTGGCATCTGCGAAGCAGTGGCAATCGTGCTCTATGTGGCTAAGAATGGGGTATATGATAACCTGGTTGCCAACTTCGGTAATTTCCTTTCAATAACGGACAGATTCACCACATTTACAAACGGAATAATTGATCTGTCAAATATTGTTTATATGATAAGCTTCACGTTCATCTTTGTCTTCCTGTCAGTTCAGGTAATAAAGAAGAGACGCTGGAGTTAATGAAAGGAGAGAAGGATGTCATTATTTAAGAAAAACGAAGCTTCCGAAGCGGACAAGAATAAGGAAGTTTCTTTGAAAAATAAGCCTGCCCGCACTCCGGAAAAGAAATCCGCGGAGTATAGAAAGCGTGTATTTAAAAATGGCGGGTATACCACCCTTATAACCGTATTTGTGGTAGCTGTAGTTATTGTATTAAACCTTGTTGTATCAAATCTTGGAATTCAGGCTGATATGACAGAGGGTAATCTCTACACTCTTACCGATACATCAAAGGGACTTCTTAAGAAATTGGATGACAATATAGATATCTATGTTCTCGCGAGTGAATCAGGCGCTGATACAAGAATCAGCAAGATGATTGATGAGTTTACGAAGATTTCAAAGAAGGTAAAGGTAGAGTATAAGGACCCTACCGTATATCCTGACTTTGTAAAAACATACGTAGATACAACAACAACCTCTGTTTCTCAGAATTCTGTTATTGTAGTTGATGAGACAAACGGCAGATCAAAGTTCATCTCGGCCTATGACCTTGTCCAGACTACGTTTGACCAGTCAACATATCAGCAGAAGCTTTCGGGATATGACGTAGAGGGGCAGATAACAAGCGCAATCCAGTATGTAACGAGCACAACGCTTCCTACCGTCTACTATACGACCGGACACGGCGAGTCAGACCTCTCAGAGAGCACGAACAGCTACCTTAAGAAGCAGAATGTAAATGTAGAGGGGCTTGCGACTGTAAGTGAGACTGAAATCCCGGCAAGCTGTTCGGCTCTTATCATAAACGCTCCTGTCAATGATTTCACGACTGCCGAGACCGATATGATTAAGAAGTACCTTGAAAATGGCGGTGATGCTGTCATTACCTGCGCTTACACTACGAATGATATGACAAATTTCGAGAGCCTTCTGGAATATTATGGCATAAAGACTGTATCGGGAATTGTCATGGAGCCTGATTCCGATAAGACTATTAACGGAATTTCCTACGTACTCAATCCTTCTGTGCTATCAAGCGATATTACGAGTAATACAGCGAGCAATAATAAGCCTCTTGCCTTCTTTGAGGCTGTCGGCCTTTCAGATGATGTGGAAGTAAGAAGCAGCGTGAAGGTTACGGGACTCCTTCAGACGAGCGATAACGCTTATTCAAAGACAAACCTTTCAAGCGGTACATTTAAGAAGGAAGACGCGGATATAGCGGGACCATTTTATATCGGTATGTCGGCTGAAGAGAGCGTTGACAATGGCACGACTCACCTTATAGTATACAGTTCATCTTCGCTTACTAGCGCTATAGATATGAACGGTCAGGGAACTCTTGATTTTACAGGATATTCATCTATGGGCAACCTTGACCTCTTCACAGACAGCGTAAACTATGTAGTTGACAGGACTGACAGTGAGCTGACTGTTCCTGCCAAGAGCTTCTCCCAGGAATACCTCGCTATACCTACATCAACTCAGAACTTCCTTATGTTCCTTACGATAATTCTTCTTCCACTAATCGTAGTCGGTCTTGGCGCTATCGAAGTTGTGAAGAGAAGGAGGCTCTGATATGGGGAAGAAAGGCAGAAATGTCCTGATTCTCGTGCTCATTCTCGCTATCCTCATCGCTCTCTATGCTGTTACAGCAATGAAGAAAAAGAGCGACGAGGGAAGCTCATCATCAGCGGTGTCAGCTGAAGGCAGTGCCTCCACCCTTTCGGAAGAGGATAAGAAGATTGTTTCATTTTCTGAGGATGAGGTAAATACTGTAAGCTTTGAGACTGCGAGTCTGTCAGCGATTGCCGTTAAGGATGGTGAGAGCTGGTCACTAAAGGATGACAGTTCATTTCCTCTTGACGGGGACAAGATAAGTGATATTATTTCGGCTGTACTTGGGGCCGATAAGAGCAATAAGGTTATAGATAATGGCGAGATGGAGACATACGGACTCGCTAAGCCCTACGCTACCGTAACTCTTTCATGCGCTACAGCAGGGTCTGTTACCCTTAATATAGGAGACGAGAATCCGACTGCTGATGGAACGTATTTTTCTATAAATGATGAGACAACCATTTACCTGGGTGGAACATCGCTCAGAAGTCCCTTCGAGATTAGCGAGAGCGATCTTATAGCTAAGCTTGCCACACCTTCTATAACCACTGATTATATAACCGATCTTCTGATTGAGAAGAAGGACGGAAATATTGAGCTCTCATACGAACCGGATAATGATATAGATACAACCGGAAGTGATCCGTGGATACTGAAGCAGGGGTATGACAGGATTATGGCTGCCGACCAGGATAAGGTCACAAGTCTGCTTGGCAATTATGGTTCGTTTACCCTTGGTGACTGCGTCACATGGAAGGCGACGGATTCTGACAAGGCTAAGTATGGCCTGGATAATCCTTCTTCTAAGCTTACTGTGTCTTATTATGAGGATGAGACCGGCTACAATTCAACCGACGCTGCTATAAAGAGAAAGGAGCTAAAGACATTTTCCATAAGCTTTGGAAATGAGAACTCTCTCGGCAGCAGCTATTACTGTCAGATTGAGGGCGACAACGGTATCTACGAAATGAGCGCTGACGCTGTATCTAAGCTTGTCGATGTGAATCGTGTGGACGTTGTAAATTCTCTTGTTGAGCTCATTAATATAAAGGATGTTAGCTCTATGGATGTAACCTGCGGCGGAAAGGCTTATAAACTGTCTATCAAGGAAGTCGCAAGCGGCAGCTCTGTGGACGATGGTACCTCCTCATCATCGATAACATCAGACGATGAAACCGTAACAAAATATTTTTGGGACGGCAAAGAGGTTGACAAGAGCACCTTCACGGATATATACTCTAAGATTATAGGGATTACCATTGACAGGGAAGCTGACAGGTCTAGCGAGAAATATAAAGGAACTGACGAGGTACTGACCGTATCATTCAAGCTTAAGAACGGCTCGGCTTCGAAGGTAACTTATTACGGTTATGACGATAACTTCTGCCGCGCTGATGTTGACGGCGAGAGTTATTTCCTTGCGAACAGAAAAACTGTCGAGAGCGCTGTCAAGGCAATCACTGAAGAAGGAAATAATGTTTCAAAGTGAGTATATAAGATGAACGAAGGCATTAGTTTAGACGAATTGACAGAACTTTTTAAGAACTCTGAGTCCCCGGCGGCTGCCGGGGCAGTAATTGATATACGTCCGGAAGGGGACTTTAAGCGCGGTTCCTTCCCGGGCGCTTTTTCAGTTCCGTTCTTTGTTACGGATGATATGGAGATAGAGGAAGTAAAGCCATTTGAGACTATGATAGTTGATTTCTTATGCGAAAAATTTCCGGACATCTGTAAGAACGAGTCTGACGCGAAGGCTTTTCCGCTGTTTATTTTCTGCCATACTGGGTTAAGGAGCGATTTTGTCGCGAATGTAATGCGTTTTCATGGCTTTAACGCGAAGAATGTGCTTGGCGGCTGGCGGTCGCTCGTAAGGCAGAGACTTGAGGAAACCGTTGCGAGAGAAGATGGTCTTAAGGACCGCACGAGGGCTATAGAGAAGAGCATAATAAAGACATACCACGTAGATATATGGAGCCCATTTATTAAGGCTGTAAAGGAATATGAACTCGTAAATGAGGGCGATAACATCATGGTCTGTATTTCGGGAGGCAAGGATTCATTTCTCCTCGCAAAGCTTATGCAGGAGCTGATGAAGCACCACAAGGTTAACTTCGGCCTAAAGTTTGTGGTTATGGATCCGGGATATAACGCTGAAAACAGGAAAATTATTGAGGATAACGCGAAGCTCCTTGGTGTTCCGATTGAGATATTTGAGACCCGGATTTTCGATTCCGTTGCGAATGTGGAGAAGAATCCGTGTTATCTCTGCGCAAGAATGCGCCGTGGATATCTATACAGGGAAGCTCGTAAGCGAGGCTGCAATAAGATAGCGCTTGGCCACCATTTTGATGATGTCATAGAGACAGTTATGATGGGGATGCTGTACGCCGGTAAGTTTGAGACTATGATGCCGAAGCTTCACAGCAACAATTTTCCGGGACTTGAGCTTATCAGGCCTATGTATATGGTACATGAATCGGCTATTAAGGCATGGAGGGATTACAATGGACTTTCTTTTATCCAGTGCGCCTGCCGGTTTACGGAAAACTGTACGTCCTGTGGCGGCAGCAGGGGCAGCAGACGTGATGATGTAAAGAATCTCATAGCCGAGCTTCATAAAACAAATCCAAGCGTTGAAGCTAATATATTTAAGAGTATGGAAAATGTAAATCTTAAGACCGTAATCGCTTACAAGGACAATGATGTGAAGCACAGCTTTCTTGAGAGATATTGACCGGGGTGGCAGACAATGGAAGGCAATTTATGGGATGAAAGGCTGACACTTATACTTGATATAGGTGAGCAGATGATGGTATCCGGCGCTGAAGTATCGCGAGTAGAGGACAGCATTTACAGAATCTGTATGGCTTATGGGGCTGATAAGGCAGAGGTACTCTCTATTACGACGAGTCTGATAGTGACTGTATATCCAAAAGAGCAGGGCTCAGTTACGCAGACGAGGCGTATAAAGGGATTTTCATCTGACATGAACAGACTTGACAAGATGAACGCGTTAAGTCGTCACATATGCGAGAGAAAAATGGACGTGGGAGAGGCCAGAAAAGAATATGACTCTGTCATAGCTGAAGGAAGATATCAATGGCAGATACGCCTTTTTGCCTATCTTCTAGTGGCATTCGCTTTTTCTATGTTCTTTGGCGGAGATGTAAGTGATGGACTTGTAAGCGCAATTATAGCAATACCGTTTTTCGGAATAGATATAGTATGGAATAGGTTTAAGCTAAACAACTTCCTTATGCTTTTTGTAAGCTCGCTCGTAGGAGGATTCCTCGCTTCGGCTTTCGTAGCAATGGGACTTGCGCATTCGGTAAGTATGGTAAGTATCGGAGACGTTATGATACTGATTCCGGGGATTATTCTTACTAATTCCATGCGTGATATGTTCGGTGGTGATACCATTACCGGAGTCGTGCGTTTTCTTGAAGCGATTCTTACGGCTGTAACTATTGCCTTTGGCTTTACGGCGTCGGAACATTTTTTTAATAATAACTTTGTGGTCCTGGGCGCTGATAAGGCTTTTACGCTGCCTCTATACATACTTTACCCGGTGGAAATTGTTATGGCTTTTCTCGGGGCTTTGGGATATTCCACTATCTATAATGTCAAGGGTGACAGGCTTGCGGCTTGCGGACTGGGAGGTGGCCTTTCATGGATAGCCTACCTTTTTGCGGGAACATTTACCGTAAATGACCCGTTGCGCTATCTCTTTGCTACAATAGTTGTTACTTTTTACGCTGAAAAGATGGCAAAGTACAAGAAGGCTCCGGCGACTATTTTTCTGGTATCGGCTATAATGCCCCTTGTTCCGGGAGGTTCTCTCTACCGATCATTGTCATACGCGGTTGATCAGAAATGGCATGAGTTCAGTATGACGGGAATGAACACTTTAGTTATAGCGCTTGCCATAGCGGTAGGAATGCTTGTCACTACTTCAGTTTATGCTTCAGCCAGGGAACGCAAGAAGCTGAGGCTTGTCGGGCATTGAAGGAGCAGGAGAACATAAGGAAGTGAATATATAAGCGCAAGTTGCGCCTGTACCAAATAAATATTTGTGCATTATGCACAATTTTTTGCCTGAAACTTTGTTAAGTATTATTGATAGCAATTATTTTCACCGTATGTTATAATATAGGCAGTAGCAATATTGCGGTATCTAATCATAGCGCAAAATTGCAATGTATGGAGGTATGTAAGGTGAAAAGCAAAGGAAAAAAGGTTCTACCGTTATCACTGTGTTTCGCAATGGCAATTTCTATGTTGGCCGGTTGCGGACATTCGTCTTCTAGCGGCAGCGCTTCAGGAAGCACGGTCAAATCAGCCAGTACCGTAAGCAGCACTGCTTCCACCACCGGCAGCGCGTCAGCTTCCGAAGCTTCAGAAGCTGCGTCCTCAGCATCGACCACTGCTGCTGAGGAAACAGATGATGGTCCGGTGGACGCGGGTATATCAGTGAAGAAAATCGATAATTTAAGCTCAGACTTCATTAACGGAGTTGATGTCAGCTCATATCTCTCAGAGATAAAGAGCGGCGCTAAGTATTATGATTTTGATGGCAATGAGGCAAACCTTTTTGATATATTACAGGAAGCGGGAGTGAATTATGTCCGTCTTCGTGTATGGAATTGCCCTTACGCTGTAGATGACAGCGGTAACATCAAGTATGTGGATGACAATGGCAAGGAATATTCCGCCGGAGACGTAACAGCTTCAACCGGTGACGAGGGATACACCGTCTACGCTCTGTCGGATGGAACCGAAGTAAATCCTGAAGGATACGGTGCCGGAAACTGTGATGTCGACAACGCGGCTTACATAGGCAAGCTTGCCACCGATCACGGAATGAAGGTTCTTATTGATTTCCATTATTCGGATTTCTGGGCTGACCCTAATAAGCAGAAGGCTCCTAAGGCCTGGACAGATATGACACCTTCCGAGAAGGCAGAAGCCGGAGCGAAATTTACAACCGAGTCTCTTAATACCCTTAAGGATGCCGGTGTAGATGTAGGCATGGTTCAGATAGGTAACGAGATAAATAATGGCTGCGCCGGAATGAATCAGGATTCTGATGTATTTCCATTCCTGTCAGCATGCGCTAAGGCGGTAAGGGCTGTAGATCCTGACATATTAATAGCTGTTCACTATACCGATCCTCAGAAGGAAGGCTATCAGTATGGCAGAGTAAAGGATCTTGTTGCTGCAGGCGTTGATTTTGATGTATTTGCTACATCCTACTATCCTTTCTGGCATGGCAGCGCTGATACCCTTGCCACGAATCTTAAGAAGATAGCAGGTACATTTAACAAGAAGGTCATGGTAGCCGAGGTTTCTTACGCATTTACCACAGAAGATGGTGATGGTTATGGTGTTATTGTAAGCGGACAGGCAGGAGATCAGACTTACAATTATCCAATCACTCCTGAAGGCCAGGCACAGGCTATTAGGGACGCGATGGCTGCTGTCGCAAGTGTAGGCAAGATGGGACTAGGAACATTTTACTGGGAACCGGCATGGCTTCCTGTTGACAAATCCACATGGAACAAGTATGGCTCAGGATGGGCTTCAAAGTACGCTAAGGGTTACGATCCTGAAGTCCATGACGATGAAAATGGCTGTACTTGGGATAATCAGGCGTATTTCGATTATACGGGCAAGGCTCTTGAGTCTTTAAAGGTATATCAGTATGTAAAGACGGGATCGAGTGGCCCTGTAAATGTAAAGAATATAGATACTCTTACTGCTCAGACAAAGTATCATGAGAGCACAGACCTTCCTACACAGACTACTGTTCATCTTACTGACGGGACAAATGTTCAGGTGAATGTCGTATGGCCTGACGATGTTGCTGACACTATTAAGGCTGCTGATTTTGGAACAACTACTGTAACCGGTGATATTGACGCTTTCTCATATGATTCAAAGGGAGAGTCTATCTCTGTAGAGAAGGGTAAGTTTACTACTACCTGCGAAGTTACGGTTATTGGTGACAATTTCATCACAAACGGTGATTTTGAGGATAACGACGGTGACGGTAGCGGTTGGACCGTAAAGAACTATGATCCGAATGGTGGCGGTGCTCCTAAGGTAGATGTAAGTACGGATAACGCTCACCATGGTCAGTATTATTATACCGGCTGGGACGAGAAGAGTATAGACTTTGAGATTAACCAGAAGGTTGATACCTCTAAGATGACTGCCGGAACTTATCAGTTAAATGCCTATTATCAGGGTACTAAGGTTGCTACACTAAATGATGATTCTAAGCTCTATATCAAGGTAACCGATAAGGATGGCAAGTCTAAGACTTACAAGACTGAGATTCAGTTCAACAATACCTGGAAGGACTGGTATCATGCCCAGGTAACCGATATTGTAATTCCTGACGGAGTCAAGTCAGTCAAGGTCGGTACCAGAATGAGCGTGAGCGGCGATGGACCGTGGGTTGTCGTTGATGATATAAGTCTCTTCAGAACAGGTGACTAACGACTCCTTCAGTCAGTTTCGCATATAATGTATGCTCCTAAGGAGCATACTAGTCATAGCCACCCACTTCGTGGGACCCGCCTATGACAACAGACAGCTCCCTCATAGAGGGAGTCTATATAAAAAAGAGGATAGATAAAATCTATCCTCTTTTCTTATTACCCGGCACTCTCCTCAAGATCGGCATCGCCCGCTTCTCCGTTTTCGCAATGATAACTCTTATCTATTAATTCGTTATTTGCCGTAGCAAGCAGCAGCTTGATACGATTCAGCTGGTTTACTTCACTGGCGCCCGGATCATAGTCTATAGCCATGACATTTGTGCCCGGATACATCTGACGAAGCTTCTTTATTACTCCCTTACCGACTACGTGGTTAGGAAGGCAGCCAAAAGGCTGTGTACAGAGTATGTTAGGAACTCCGTTCTTTATGAGTTCTATCATTTCACCTGTAAGGAACCAGCCCTCACCTGTCTGGTTGCCACATGAGACTATATCGCTTGCGTATTTAGCGAGATCGTAAATATTCGCAGGTGGAGTGAAGTGCTTGCTCTGCTCAAATTCTTTCCTTGCAGCGTTCCTGAAATATTCGAGGAACTTTATCGCTATCTTCATGAAACGGGCAACCTTCTTGCTCTTGCCTAGGTACTTAGCCTGGTACTGCGGGTTATAAGCGCAGTAGAGGAAAAAGTCCATAAGGTCAGGAACAACAGCTTCCGCTCCCTCCTGCTCAAGAAGGTCAACCACATGGTTATTTCCGGATGGAAGGTACTTTACAAGTATCTCACCAACGACTCCTACCTTAGGCTTGGTAAGGCCTTCAACACGAGGAAGGTTATCAAATTCCTTTATCATATCACGACAGGTGAAGCGGAACTTGCTCATTCCGGTATCATTTCTTATATTGTCTATGCACTTAGCATTCCATTTTTCATAAAGAGCGTTTGCCGCTCCTTTTTCAGCCTCATAAGGTCTGGTGGCGTAAAGGCACTTCATGAGAATATCTCCATAGATAAGTGCCTGAAGCGCGGCGATTCCCATCTTAGGAGTTGGTTTCCATCCCGGATTTCTCTCGAACATCTGCCAGGACACTGAAACCACAGGAATATATCCGTAGCCCTCTTTCCTTAAGGCTCGTCTTATAAATCCGATATAATTCGAAGCCCTGCAGCCACCACCGGTTTGCGTGATAAATATAGCAAGCTTGTGGGTGTCGTATTTTCCACACTTAACAGCTGTCATAATCTGACCAACTGTTAGGATGGAAGGGTAGCAGGCATCGTTGTTAACAGCCTTAAGCCCTTCATTAATGACACTGTGATCATCCGGCAGTACTTCGAATTTATAACCTGTAATGCTTACTGCTTCCTTCAACAGTCTGAAATGAATAGGACTCATCTGAGGGAAGAGAAGAGTATAATCTTTCATGTCCTCAGTAAAGATTTCTCTGTCAAATGATGAGCTGGCCTCATGGGCCGTAATTCCCTTCTCGTCTCTGTCCCTTACGGCGGAGAGAAGGGAACGGAGTCTGATTCTTACACCACCGAGGTTGCTGACCTCATCTATTTTAAGAGCTGTATAAATCTTACCTGCGCTTGTGAGTATATCACCGACCTGGTCACGGGTCACCGCATCGAGACCGCATCCGAAGCTTGAAAGCTGTACCAGCTCGAGGTTCGGTTCGGTCTTGACGAAGCAGGCGGCTTTATAAAGCCTGCTGTGATACATCCACTGGTCCATTACAATAAGTGGCCTGTCAACCTTACCCAGGTGGGCTATACTGTCTTCAGTAAGAACAGCGGCGCCAAGAGAGTTTACAAGCTCAGGTATACCGTGGTTTATCTCAGGATCAATATGGTAAGGTCTTCCGGCAAGCACGATTCCCTTACGCCCAGTGTCCTTAAGATATTTAAGGACCTTCTCGCCTTCCTCTTCGGTATCCTGCTTTGCCTTCATCTGCTCAAGCCATGCCTCATGGGCTGCTTCGCGGATTTCTTTCCTACTTATACGGCCTTTAAATATCTCAACGAGCCTGTCAGTGAGAATCTCTTCATTTTCCATTGAGAGAAATGGATTCTCAAAATTAATAGAAGGGTCGTCGAGTTCTTCCATGTTGTTCTTTATATTTTCGCCGTAGGAAGTTACGATAGGGCAGTTATAGTGGTTATTCGCGTCCGGTGTTTCGTTGTGCTCGTAAGGTATGCAAGGATAGAAGATATGCTTTATTCCCTGATCCACAAGCCATTTTACATGTCCATGGGCAATTTTTGCCGGATAGCATTCCGATTCCGAAGGGATGGACTCGATACCGAGTTCATATATTTTTCTGGTGCTGACAGGCGACAGGACTACGCTGTATCCTAATTTTGTAAAGAAAGTAAACCAGAAAGGGTAGTCCTCGTACATGTTGAGAACCCTCGGAATGCCGATAATTCCACGCTTTGTTTCCGACTCGGGAAGAGGAGTATAACCGAACATTCTCTTCATTTTCCAATCGAACATGTTAGGGATGTTCTCCGCGTTCTTGGTGAGGCCGAGTCCCTTCTCGCAACGATTTCCGGAAATGAATTTTCTTCCGCCGTTAAATATGTTGACAGTGAGCATGCAGTTATTATTGCAGCCCTTGCAGTGGGTCATCCTTGTATCGTAGGTAAGGGCGCTTATCTGATCAAAGGAGAGCGTGCTTGTCTCTTCACCCGCCTCATAGTGCTTTCTTGCCACAAGAGCCGCTCCGAAAGCGCCCATAATACCGGCGATATCAGGCCTGATTGCCTTATGTCCACTGACGCGCTCAAAGCTTCTGAGTACAGCGTCGTTATAAAATGTTCCGCCCTGAACGACGACATTTTCACCTAACTGCTTCGGGTCTGTAAGCTTAATGACCTTGACAAGAGCGTTCCTTATTACCGAGTAAGCCAGTCCTGCTGAAATATCCTCTACGGTAGCGCCTTCCTTCTGAGCCTGCTTTACTTTTGAATTCATGAAGACAGTGCAGCGGCTGCCCAGATCTATAGGGTTCTTAGCGGAGAGGGCAGCCTTAGCGAAATCCTTAACCTCATAGCCGAGAGATTTCGCAAATGTTTCGATAAAGGAACCGCAGCCTGAAGAACAGGCTTCATTTAAGAGAACGCTGTCAACAGTGCCGTCCTTTATCTTTATGCACTTCATATCCTGGCCGCCGATGTCAAGGATTGTATCAACACTCGGGTCAAAGAAGGCAGCTGCCTCGTAATGAGATACAGTCTCTACTTCACCCTCATCAAGCATAAAGGCGGATTTGAGAAGCTTCTCACCGTAGCCTGTTGAGCATGATCTCGCGATTCTTGCCGTAGGAGACATCAGGTGCTTTATCTCATCCATGGCGGCAATAGCGGTTTTAAGCGGGCTTCCGTTATTATTTGAGTAAAATGAGTAAAGGAGAGTGCCGTCTTCACCGACAAGAGCCACCTTCGTGGTAGTTGAACCTGCGTCAATGCCTAGAAAGGCGTTCCCATGGTAGGAGGCGAGATCACCCTTCTTTACAGTTGCGTTCGCGTGTTCATCTATAAAGGCCTTATATTCACTCTCATCCTTAAAAAGAGGCTCCATACGGGCAACTTCGTTCTGAATCTCAACGTGGTCGTGAAGCTTTGTATAGAGCTCGGAAAGATTCACCTCTGTCTCATATTTGCTGCTCATAGCGGCGCCGCGGGCAGCGAAAAGATGTGAATCATAAGGCGCTATGACTTCATCATCCGTGAGCTTCAATGTTCTTATAAATGCCTTGCGAAGCTCTGTCAAGAAGTGGAGCGGACCCCCAAGGAAGGCCACATGTCCCTTAATAGGCTTACCACAGGCAAGTCCTGAGATTGTCTGATTCACAACCGCCTGGAAAATGGATTCCGCCAGGTCCGGCTTAGCGGCGCCATCATTGATAAGAGGCTGAATATCGGACTTCGCGAAAACGCCGCATCTCGCGGCTATCGGATAAATGGACCGGTAGCTCTTTGCGTACTCGTTTAACCCTGCCGCGTCAGTCTTAAGGAGAACAGCCATCTGATCGATAAATGATCCGGTACCGCCTGCGCAGATGCCGTTCATGCGTTGTTCTATACCATTCGTGAAGTAAATAATCTTCGCGTCTTCACCACCGAGCTCGATAGCTACGTCCGTTTCCGGGGCGAAGGTCTTAAGAGCTGTCGAAACGGCTATGACTTCCTGAACAAAAGGAATATTTAATACCTTAGAAATGGAAAGTGCCCCGGAACCTGTGATTACCGGAGCGACGTTAACATTGCCGCATGTCTCTATAGCTTCATGAATAAGGTCCGCCAGGGTTTCCTGTATATTCGCGAAATGTCTCTTATAATCTGAAAATACTATATTGCTGTTGCCATCGATGACGGCTATCTTAACTGTAGTGGAGCCGATGTCGATGCCTAACCTCATCACGTTTCCCTGCATATTTATACCTTTCCACCGTCGCAATCACTAATAGCGCGACAGTTTATCTTAAACAACATTATATTATATAAGAAAAAAATAATCAATGACAGATACAAAAACGCAACTTTGTAATGAAGAGAGCGATTTTCCATATTTTTCATTATTACAAGTCTTGACATCACATATGGCAAAAAGTTATAATCGTGTGAAAGGAGTTTTTGTGTAATGAATAATTTTCTTGACAGGCTTGAGAGAAAGATTGGCAGATACGCCATTCACAATCTCATGTACTATATTATCGCTATATACGTTATCGGCGCTATGATAGGCATGATTAATCCTATGATCTATTATAACTATCTTGCGCTCGATTTTGCCGCTATTGGCCACGGCCAGATTTGGCGCCTCATTACATTCATACTGGCGCCGGATACGCTTGGCAGCGCTCAGGGGATGAATATTTTCTTTTTCATTATTAACCTGTACTTCTATTTCTACATAGGCAGGAACCTTGAAAATACCTGGGGAGCCTTCCGCTTCAATATGTACTACCTGTCGGGTATTATTTTTAATATCTTAGGAGCTCTTATACTCTACCTGATTACAGGCGACCCAACTACAGGCTGGTATTTTGGTCTTAACTATGTAAATGAATCGCTCCTGCTCGCTTTTTGCGCCATGTACCCGGATGAGATGGTTCTGTTCTTCTTCGTCATTCCGTTAAAGATGAAGTATCTGGGTATTTTCTATGGCGTGATGCTTGCTATTCAGCTTTTGCAGGCTGTTTCACTCGGAGCGTGGCCTTACGCAGTCGCCATGCTCGTCGGGCTGCTTAACTTTTTCCTCTTTTTCCTTTCAAACAGGAATTACCGCAGAAGGCCATTTAACATGGGGATGAACTTCGGGAGGACAAGGAGGCAGGACGGTAATTTCCGCACTGTTTACGGAAATGGGAATGTAAATAACGACAGAAGTGGGAATGCCGGAACGTCAAGAAACAGAGGCTTCGCCAAGCATCGGTGCGCAATATGCGGAAGGACAGAGATTTCTAACCCTGAGCTTGAATTCCGTTTCTGCTCAAAGTGCGAGGGCAATTACGAGTACTGCAACGAGCACTTATATAAGCACCAGCATATTCAAAAGGTGAAGACAGATAACGGCTTCGGGCCGGATATGTAATTAAGAACAAAGGATTGGAAGGTTTTATTTAACGATGGATTTACATGACAGTATCAACAATATAAAGAAGGGGAAGGAATTAGAGGTCAGTATCCCATTTTACTCAAATGAAATGGCTGATCTCTATGAGAGAGTCGATTCCTGCACGCTTTCATTTGCCTATATGGTTTTGAGGGAGTATTTTCTAAGCAAACCCGAAAGCTATAGGCTGAATGATTATAAGGAAATACTTACAGAGGCGATAGATGAAGGATTCTTAGCTGAATTTGATGGCGCTAAGAGGGAAAAAATCGTAAAAGAGCTTCTTGACACAAGAGCCGAAATCAAGGTCAGGACTGAGGCGCTTCTTGATTTATGCGGCAAGGCTCAGGTTATGGTTGAGGATTTTGACGATATATTCTACCCTGTAACAAATGAGAGCCTTATAGAGCCCGATGATTTCGCTAAGCAGGTCTTGAACTACATTTTCGAAAATAAGGATAACAATATTATCAACACGAGGCTTAAGCAGGTCCTTGAAAGACTGCCTGTCCGCTATACGAGGGTGAAGTTCCTCGATATTCTTACATCGACAGTTGACCTCTATAAGAAGGCTGACAAGGATACATATGATACATTCCTCTCGGCCATCAGGTCCTCGTGCGGCATGAACGATGTTAATGCAGCCGAGGAACATTTTCCCGAGATAACGAAGTCCTTTTATGAAGCCTATGACAAGGCGAAGAAGGAAAGAACGCCTGAAAACGCGGCCAAGGTTGTAGACGCGATAAAGACCATGCTTGATGTAGTTGATACATACGAGCTGCTTATTAATACAATAAACGATCTGATTTGTGTTCTGCTTGCTATGCCTTATTCAAATGTAGATACGTCAAAGGCAAAAAAGGCAGTAGAAAAAAATAATGAGCTGGTAAAGGAAGGCCGTGCCCCATCCCCTGATGAGAGCAAAGAGCTTGACGATATACTAAATGACCTCTCTGTTATGCACGAAAAATACTATACCGATCTTGCGACGAATCAGATGCTTCTTGACGTGATAAATGAGAAGTACATGAGTACATGCGAGTCAATAATGGCGGCGACAGAAGTTAATGATCTTCTTATATGCAGGAAGCTTAATTCCGGCAGTGCCTTCGCTAATCTCACTGAAAACGGCTTTGTTGAGCTTACTGAGTCGTATTTCTCAGAAGAGAAAGAGAAGTTAATCGCTGAGTTTAAGAAGCTTTTCGGAGAACTTGAATTAAGCGAGAGAAGATCGGTTATGGCAAAGGTACTCGGTACTATTCCTGTTTATTTTGAGAACAGGACCGATGTCATGAATTATGTGAGAAGCTCACTTAAGAGCGCGGATGAAGGCGAATACACAAAGGCTGTTACCGTTATCAGTAAACTTTGGAGAGAATAAAATGACCATAAGAAAGCCACTGTTTTGTATCGGCAGGATGGACAATCCTAAATACAGGAGGAGAGTGCTTAAGAAAATGCGACGGGGCAAAAGAAGCCTTTTCCCGCCTTTTGGAATCATGCTGCCTCAGAACAGGGGAGACTTTCTTGAAATTATTGACTTTAACGAGCTTGGCAAGGACTTCTATCGTAAGAACGATGACTACGTTATGATAGGAGCTGCCGAGACAAGATCAGACGCTGTTTCGCTCGTGGCAGCTCTGTATCTAGCTAAAGAGAAGGCAGACAAAGGGGGAGAATAGTGGCGCTTGGAATTTTCCTTACAGTACTGAAGGTTATTGGCAAGGTACTGCTCTGGATATTGGTTATATTGCTAGCCCTGATCCTCCTCATACTCTTTCTTCCGATTACATATAATGTTAAACTTGATTATGAGGAAGGAAACTTCGAGGTTCTTGGCAGGGCCGGGTGGTATTTTCTCCTGGTGAATTTTCCTTTTGAATTCCGGGACAAGAAGTTTAGATATAAGCTGAGGGTCTTTGGTATACCGATTTTTAGCAGTGATAAGAAGAACGTGAAAAAACCGGAAGGCAAAAAGAAGGTTAAGAAGGGGAAAAAGGAGAATTCCACTAATAAAAAATCTAAACATACGAACACCGATGGGACCGGAAAAACAACAAAAGAAGTTCACAGTGATTCCGGCAGTAAGAAGTCTAAGGGTGACAGGCTTAAGGATATCCTTAGGGATGATCACATAGGAGAGCTTGTAAGCGTTATTCTAGACGCGTTGGGAAGGCTCTTGAAGCTGGTACTCCCAAAGAAAATGGAGGGTACCATAGAATTCGGCACCGGCGATCCCTACACTGAAGGAAAGATACTTGGCTGCATATCTATGTTTTATGGTCTGTACGCGGACAAGCTTACAATAGTTCCTGAGTGGGAAGAAAAGAAGTTTACAGCCCATGTAAGGATGAAAGGACACTTCACTGTATTTGCCCTGGTAATTATTGCGATTAGGCTCTTTAGAAACAGATATTTTATGAAATTAATAAAAAACATAACGAAAAAGTGAGGTAGAATATGTCTGAGAATAACTTTGAAAGTATCATCTCATCCCTGATGAAGGGTATGAACACTGTCATGACATCAAAGACTGTTGTGGGCGACGCTATTAAGGTGGATGAACACACGACAATTCTTCCCCTTGTGGACGTCAGCTTTGGCGCGGGCGCCGGAGCTTATCTTTCCGGGGAGAAAAAGACCAATAGCGGCGGAGGTGGTATGTCAGGGAAGATTACGCCTAGTTCCGTTATTGTAATAAAGGATGGTAATGTTCGCCTTGTTAACATCAGAAATCAGGATACCATGACAAAGATTCTTGATATGGTACCTGATCTGGTTGATAAGTTCACGGATATGATTAAGAACAAAAATGGAGCTAAGATTACAGAGGATGATGTGAATCGTGAACTCGACAAGGCTAAAGAAGATAAAGAAAAGTCTGAATAAACGGGCTTGTAGATGACGATTAGAAAATTTCATATTACTACTTGCATTTTTTGTTCATCTCTGCTATAATAGTAGCCGTGTGTTTTGACTTATATTTTCCTGCCTTAGGCAGGATGGTAAACCTGTTTTCTTATCAGGGAGAGGTAAGTTTATCGGGTTAACTTCTCATAAAGCAGTCACGTGACTGGTATGCTTAATAAGGAGGTGTCACAGGTCATGGCAAAGTGTTCTGTTTGTGGCAAGGGCGTTATGTTTGGAAACCTTGTATCACATTCTCACAGAAGAGCAAATAAAGCATGGAAGCCAAACGTTAAGCGTGTGAAGGTTGTAACTCCTTCAGGAATCAAGAGCGAGTATGTTTGTACTTCATGCCTTAGAAGCGGTAAGGTTGAGCGTGCTTAATAGCACATTAAAAGAGCTCCCTGTCATCTGACAGGGAGCTCTTTGTTGATTGTCACATCGCTTTGCGATAATAGAAAGAATTCAGCAAGCTGAATTCTTCTTAAGAGAGTTGAACACGATTTCCTTACGGAAATCGCAACGTCACATCGCTTTGCGATGTGACAATAAATAAAAGCCTCTGCAGGCTGCACTACAGAGGCTGTATCAAAATAGAAGATTGTGATGTTGATGTTATCTACGATTAGCTGCTCCAATTTATATAAAAAGGAATGATAGTAGACACTCAACGCTTAGTATTATAACACGAAAACTTACAGATGTAAAGTACATAAATACAAAAAACGAGGATTTTTTTATCATGAACAACCTTTTTGTACTCGCCGGACCAACAGCATCAGGAAAGACTTCGCTTTCTGTGGAGCTTGCGAAACGTGTAAACGGTGAAATTATTTCAGCTGATTCCATGCAGGTATACAGGGGGATGGATATAGGGACTGCAAAGATAAAGGAAGAGGAAAAGCAGGGAATACCTCATTTTTTAATTGATGAATTTGAACCGGATGAGGAATTCAACGTTACTGTATTTCAAAAAAAAGCTAAGCAATATATAAAGGAGATTTCAGACCGCGGACATCTTCCTATGATTGTCGGCGGTACCGGCTTTTATATCCAGTCCGTCCTTTATGATATAGATTTTGAGAAGGAAGAGGGAAATACAGAGGTGAGAAAAAAGTACGAAGAGCTTGCCTCCCTTAAGGGCAAGTCCTACCTGCACGACTTGCTGAAAGAAAAAGACATGGAATACGCAAGCGAAGTTTCAGAGAACAATGTAAAGAAAGTAATCAGGGCCTTGGAATTCTATGAACTGACCGGCAAGAAGCTTTCAGAACACAATCGAGAGCAGAGGACCAAGGAGTCACCTTATAATTTCGCTTATTTTGTCCTGACGATGAATCGAGACAAGCTCTATAAGAGGATTGACGCCCGTGTGGATAAGATGTTTGAAGACGGCCTTGTAGACGAGGTGACAAGACTCATGGATGAAGGCTATGACAGGAATCTGGTATCAATGCAGGGCCTTGGCTATAAAGAGGTTATTAGTGCCCTTAATAACGAAATCACCATGGAGGACGCGAGAGAGCTAATTAAAAAATCAACCAGACATTTTGCCAAAAGGCAGCTCACATGGTTCAGACGTGAGAGAGATGTTACCTGGCTTGATCTTGAAAATTACCGGAATTTGGAAGAAATTGTAGATTTTATACTTGAAATTTTGCGTAAAAGAGATTTTGGGCTTTTCAAATCGGATTCAATGTGTTAGAATAGATAAGGTTATTTTTCAATGTCCACATAAAAATATGTCGGAAAGAATTAGTGATATTCCGGATACGGAACGTCCGTTTGAGAAGTTTAAGACGTCAGGTCTTGACGCTTTGAGTGATAAGGAACTGTTAGCCCTTATATTGAGAAGCGGTACGAAGGATTGTAACTGCCTTGAGCTGGCGGGGAAGGTACTCGATAAGGCAAATGGTATAACCGGTTTCCCGGGAAGCTCGGTTGAGGATTTTAAGCGGATTTCGGGAATCGGCGAAGTCAAAGCGAGCCAGATCGTATGTGTAGGGGAGCTTGCGAGACGGATAGCTAAAACCCGTCATCCTCAGAGTGAGCCTCTTAACACGGCTTCGGTTATCGCTGACAAATATATGGAAGATTTGAGACACCTGAAGGAGGAACACATTTTACTTCTCCTGTTAGACTCTAAGTTCCGCCTCAACAAGGAAGTAACGTTAGGTATAGGGTCTGTAAATCGCACTATACTCAGTCCAAGAGAGGTAATGGTTAACGCTATGCGATACGAGGCTGTTAATCTGGTACTGCTCCATAACCATCCGAGTGGTGACCCTAATCCTTCTGAGGACGACATTGCCATCACCGAGAGGATAAGGCGTTCCGGTGAGATTGTGAACATACCGCTTTGTGACCATGTAATTATTGGTGACAAGGCATATTACAGTTTTGCTGACGCAGGGCTGTTGCAATAGATTAAGAAAGGAAATATTTAAAATGTCCGGTAAGGTCATAGGAGTAGATTTAGGTACTAAAAGAGTAAAGTATTACAGAAAAGGCGATGGAATCATTTTCGATGAAGAGAATTGCATCGCTATTGAGAATAAGAACGAAATCAGGGCTATCGGAGATGAGGCTTCCATTATGTATGGAAGAACTCCGGCCACCATTAAGGTTGTGTATCCGGTTGTTCGCGGCGTCATAGCTGATGTCAGCGCGATGGAACTCTATTTTAATACATCTTTCGCCAGAATCTATGGAAGAACCCGTAAGGCCGCCGGATGTAATTATGTTGTCGCGCTTCCTACCGATATCACAGAGGTGGAAAAGAGAGCCTTCCCTGATCTTATCATGAAGAGTGATGTGAAGCCAAAGAATATTTCTCTGGTAGACAAGCCTATATGCGTTGCTCTTGCGGCGGATATTGAGATTATGAAGGCAAAGGGAATTATGACTGTCGATATTGGCGCGGATACTACCGAAATCGCTGTCATTTCTTTGGGCGGTATTGTCACCAGCGAGCTGCTTCCTGTAGCAGGTAATAAATTTGACAAATCCATTATTTCCTATATCAGGGAACAATGTGGACTTATTATAGGTAAGGCAAATGCCGAGGAGCTTAAGAAGGGTATCGCAAGCGCGATTTCAGGCAAGAATCAGACTATGCCTGTAAATGGACGTGACGCTTATACAGGTCTCCCTAAGAGAATTGATATATCTTCCGACATGATATTTGAGGCACTTAAGGGTGATCTTGCGAATATCACGGAAGATATTAAGAGCATACTTGAAAGAGTGGCACCGGAGATTTCTTCTGACATAATAGACACCGGCATTTATGTGACCGGAGGTTCAGCCCAGATTGCCGATCTGGACGTGCTGTTTGGGGAAGCAACCAATCTTCGTATAAATATCCTTGATAATCCTCAGGACAGTGTAATTATTGGATTAGGCAAGCTTATAGAAGACGAAAATTATCTTACTCTTCCATATATTTACAGGCAGCCGGGGTATTATATAAAGAGCGCAAATAAGAATGCAAAAACGAAATAAGATAAATATTAAGCCCAGATATCTGTTTGTGTTAATGGTATCACTGTGTGCTGTAATACTTATTGTTTCCTTCAGATCGGGAAATAATGATTCCGCCATAAGACAGTTTGCCGGTGACGTTGTTACGCCGATGCAGTCCGGCATTAATAAGCTGGGAAGCTTTTTCGCGGATAAGCTGAAATATTTTAAGAGCATTGACGATCTTACCGCCGAAAACGCAAGTCTTAAAGAGCAGCTTGCGGACATTTCTTATCAGAATAAGGTTCTCATGCAAAGCAGATATGAGCTGGATGATCTGAAGAAGCTTTACAATCTCGACAATAATTATGCCGATTATCCTAAGGTTGCCGCCAGGGTAATTTATAACAACAGCTCCAACTGGTACAGTTCATTTGGCATTGACAAAGGAACAGATGATGGTATTAAGGTAGGCATGAACGTTATGGCCGGAGATGGCCTTGTCGGAATAGTGACAAAGACGGGTCATAACAACGCGACAGTCAAATCGATAATAGATGACAGCAGCAATGTGTCAGGTATGTTTCTTGACACTTCTGATACATGTATTGTAAAAGGCAACCTTAAAACGCTTGAGAACGGACATATTGAGGTGACCGATATCAAGAAGGGCGCTGACATCAAGGATGGCTATGAGGTAGTGACCAGCTATATCAGCACAAAATATCATCCGGGTATTCTTATCGGTTATATAAGTGATATTACGGTTGATTCATCAAATATGACAGAATCAGCGAAGCTCACACCGGCAGTCGATTTTTCGAAGCTCGATATGGTACTGATTATCACGAAAGAGAAGGAAGCGATGTATTGATTAAACGATGTATAAGTTCTTTCCTCATGCTGATATTTCTGTATCTACTGCAGACAACAGTTGGATGTAGGATAGCCATTGCCGGAATTAAGCCTGATATGGTTATAGTACTTGTAGTTATGTCAGCTTACAGGTATGGCAGAGTATATGGCATGTTCATGGGCTTCTTCGCGGGTCTTCTTATAGATCTTGTTGAGGGAGACTATATCGGTATGTACGCTTTATTCTACCTTATTGTCGGGTACTACGCGGGATTCTCGAACCAGCTTTTTGACAGAGATTACTCAACAATGCCGGTCCTGGTAATAGGAGCTTCTTCTTTGGCGATAAACCTTATAGAATACGTTGCCGGATTTTTGTTAAGAAACAGGCTTGATTTTCCGTATTACTTTGGCAGGATTATTTTGCCGAGCCTTCTGTATACTGTGGTTATCTCAATATTTCTGTACAGGTTTGTTAACCTTGTGTATAGAAAGATAGATAATTTGAATCTGGCTTTGGAAAGAAAGAAGAAAGAGAAAAAGGAGGAAGAGATTGTTTGACTCATTTATCAATGGGTTCAGAAATGTGATAAAAGCGCGAATCCTTCCTTTGGTACTGATTTACGCGATTCTTATATCTTCTCTGGTATATAAGGTTTTTAATATACAGGTTGTAAAGCATGATGAACTTACAAATGAGACCACTGAAACAAACGTTATAAATCGCGATATCAGGGCGACTCGCGGGAATATTTATGACAGAAACGGAGTTCTCTTAGCCTACAATAAGCTTTCATATAATGTAACACTGCAGGATCTCGGGGCATTTAAGGATGACAACGAAGAAAATGCCATGATCTATAAGCTTGTGAAAATACTGGAAGCTAATGGTAATTCGCTCGCTGTGGATTTTTATATCAGGCAGAATAAGAAGGGTAATCTTGTTTTTACAGTAGATGGTTCTGCTGAGGAGAGGTTCAAGAGAGACGCTTACGCCGCAAAGTCTGTGGATGATCTTACCGATGAACAGCGTAATGCTACGGCGGGAGCTGTGTACATGCAGCTTAAGAGCGGCAAGTATATGTTCAATATATCTGACTCATATAATGTGGAAGACACACTAAAAATTATGAGCGTCAGATTTGCCCTGTTTCTTAATAAATATAACAAAGAGACACCTGTTTCCGTCGCTCTTAATGTCGATGATAAAACAGTAGCGGCCATACTTGAGTCTTCGTCTGAGCTACCCGGAGTGGAAATCTCAGAAGAGACATACCGAGTTTATAACGACAGCAAATATTTCGCCCATGTTTTGGGATATACGGGCACGATATCTGAATCACAGCTTGAAGATGATAAAGATGATTATTATTCCCAGAATGACCAGGTAGGCAAGACGGGTATAGAAGAAGCTTTTGAATCTTACCTGAGAGGCGAGAAGGGCAGCGAGGAAATTACGCTAGACGGTAATTATAATATCACCGGCGAGAAAGTGAATAGCGAGCCGGTAGCAGGCAATGATCTGTATCTTACCATGGATGATACCCTTCAGAAGGTCTGCTATCACCTCCTAGAGAAAAATCTGGCGTCAATACTTTTGGGAAAGATTGTAAACTCTGCTTCAAACGGGGCCAGTGGTAAAAACCAGACGGATATCATGATCCCTATATATGATGTCTATAATGCTTTATTTGAAAATAACGTCATAGATGTTGCCCATTTGCGAAGTAAAAAGGCGAGCAGTACAGAGAAGGCTGTTTATAAGAAGTTTACAGCCAAGGAAAAATCGGTTATCAAGAAGCTGAAATCCCTCTTGGATGTCAACAGTAAGGTGACAAAGAAGGAAGCAGGTTCAGAGATGGCTGACTACCTTGACTACTTCTATGATTACCTTAAGAATAATGACTATATCAAGATAAAGACCGTGGATGAGAATGATGAGACCTTCGTTTCATTTACTGAAGACGGCATTAGCCTTTCTAAGTTTCTCAAGTACGCTATAGCTAAGAAATGGCTAAATCTTGATACCATCGGGATTGGTGATGAATATCTATCAACAGAGGAAATTTACGCTAAGCTGATGGATCAGGTTTTCGCTGATTTACCTGATGATACCGAATTTAACAAGATGATATATAAAACCCTGATATATAATTACACTATAACAGGCACTGAGATATGTATCATTTTGTTTGACCAGGGGGTACTCAAGAGCGACAAGACGAATTATAATAATTTGATTACAGGTGCCGTAAGCCCATATTATTTTATTAAGGCGAAGATTAAGTCACTTGAAATCACGCCTGACATGCTGGCTCTCGACCCTTGCTCTGGCTCCATGGTGGTTACAGACCCGAATACAGGTGATATTCTTGCTATGGTAAGCTATCCCGGATATGATAATAACAAGCTTGCTAACAAGATAGACGCTGATTATTACGCAAAGCTTACAGGTGATAAATCGCTTCCTCTTATGGACAGACCTGTGCAGCAGCGTACAGCTCCGGGCTCCACGTTCAAGCCTATAGCTGCTGCCGCCGCTCTTGGTAACGGAGTCGTCAGCCAGTATGAGAAGGTACATGATGATGTAACCTTCACAAAAACAGATACGCCCGCTACGTGCTGGAGTAATACGAGTCACGGCAATATAGATATAACCACGGCTATAGAGGTTTCATGTAACTATTTCTTCTACGAAATGGGTTACAGGCTCTCTCTTGACTCAACCGGAAAATATAACTCCGCGAGAGGCCTTACGAAATTAAACGATTACGCCGCGATGTTTGGATTTAAGGAAAATTCGAACTCGGGTATAGAGCTTCTTGAATACAGCCCTGAGATTTCGGATACCGATTCTGTCCGCTCAGCTATAGGACAGGGCAGATACGCATTTACGCCTACACAGATAAGCAGATACATGTCATGTGTGGCAAATGGCGGTACACTTAACTATCTGACATTGGTAGACCATATCGAGGATATAGATGGAAACAAGGTCAAGAATACAATCTCAACAGCCGCAAAGAAAAAGGCTCCTAAGGTTTCGCTTCCTGATGTTACCTGGAAGGTTATTCATGACGGTCTCTATGAGGTTGTAAATGGTGACAGAAGTTCGTATTCATCGTTGTTTACCGATGTAAATACAAAGGTCGCCGGTAAATCGGGAACTGCTCAGTTTTCTACAAAACGAGGAAATCATGCCCTCTTTACTTCATATGCGCCTTACGATGATCCTAAGGTAAGCGTGACTGTTGTAATTCCTTTCGGTTATACTTCAACTAACGCGGTTAGAACCGGAGCGGAATTTTATAAATACTACTTCGGCAAGCAGGATGCTGAAGATACGATCAACAGTGGCGTATCTGAGAATCAGGGTGGAATAGCAGATTAATTATAAAGGAGAATGGCAAAATGAACAATCCGGTCGTTATCAAAGCTAATAATTTCGGACTCATGGTTATGCTTGATCCTGATATGGAATTTAATGCTTTGAAAGATGCAATAGCCAAAAAGTTCAGCGAATCAAGATCTTTCTTCGGTGACGCGGAAATGGCACTGTCTTTTTCCGGTCGGAAGCTTTCTGCTGCTGAAGAAGATGAGCTTCTTACTGCCATACTGGCTAACGTTGACTTCAAGGTCGCTTGTGTGGTAGACAATGATCCCGAGAAAGAGGCTCAGTTTAAGGAAAGACTCGAGCAGCTTGAACGTGTCAAGGATATCTCACTGGCAAAGATTTACAAAGGATCTTTCCGCTCCGGTCAGATGATGGAATTTGATACGGGAGTTGTTGTTTTGGGCGATGTCAATCCCGGGGCGAGGATCATTTCAACCGGAAGCATTGTTATACTTGGCTCTCTCAAGGGAGAAGCAGAAGCCGGAAGCAACGGAAATGAGAACGCATTTATCATTGCGCTTGATATGCGGCCTATACAGTTAAGGATTGGTTCAATGATAGCCCGCAGTCAGGAAGAGGAACCTGTCAAGACTGTAAGAGGAAGCAGACAGGTTGAAAAGGCTGCTGTTCCCAAGATAGCTTATGCTGACGAGGGTAATATTTATATAGAAGAACTATCAAAAGAAACTCTTGCGAATATTAATATTCCGGAGTAAAATATATAAGAAAGACTAAAAGAAGGAGACTCACCATGGGCGAAGTAATAGTAGTTACATCAGGTAAGGGCGGTGTCGGTAAGACAACAACCACAGCAAATGTTGGTACCGGTCTTGCGAAGTTAGGCAAAAAAGTTGTTCTTATTGATACAGATATCGGTCTTAGAAACCTTGATGTCGTTTTAGGTCTTGAGAACCGTATTGTCTATAATCTCGTTGACGTAGTTGAAGGAAAGTGCAAGATTCGTCAGGCCCTTATCAAGGATAAGCGTTACGACTCACTCTATCTTCTTCCGAGCGCTCAGACGAGAGAAAAGGATGCTGTTACGCCGGAGCAGATGAAGGAACTTACGGACGAATTAAGAAATGAGTTTGATTATATCTTCCTTGACTGTCCTGCGGGTATAGAGCAGGGATTCAGGAACGCTATAGCCGGAGCCGATCTCGCAATTGTCGTTACTACACCTGAGGTCTCAGCTATACGCGACGCAGACAGAATAATCGGTCTGCTCGAGGCAAATGAAATCAAGAAGACTGAGCTTATTGTCAACAGGCTGCGTATGGATATGGTAAAACGCGGCGACATGATGTCAAGTGATGATGTACTTGATATATTAGGAATAGACCTTCTTGGTATAGTTCCTGATGATGAGAAGATAGTTGTCGCGACAAATAACGGCGAACCACTTGTGGGGGACGAATCGTCACTTGCGGGTAAAGCCTATATGAATATCTGCCACAGGATTTTGGGCGAGGAGATTCCTTTCCTTAATCTTGAAGAGAAGAAAGGATTCTTTGCCAAGCTTTTTGGCAGGTGAATCAAAAAGGGGGTAAAAGATGGGCTTTTCTGATTTCTTTAAGAAAAAGTCTTCGAGCGCGAAAGCGGTCGACAGGCTGAAGCTGGTACTGGTATCAGACAGGGCTGACTGCTCACCTGAAATAATGGAACAGATGAAGAATGACATAATAGATGTCATTTCAAAATACGTTGAAATTGACTCAGACGGGTTAGATATTAAGATTACCCAGACGGAGTCAGATGGCAAGAATGGTTCGGTTCCTGCTCTTTACGCGAACATTCCGATTAAGGAAATGCGTGGTCAGAACAGGTCCGGCAGGGTTATTCATGATTAAGTATTTAAAAAAATATGATTACAGCCATCTTTCTGTTTCACTGATTCTGGCTGTAATCACCCTGTGCTCTATAGGGTGTTTTTGCATATACAAATCTGATGGATTCGGTATGGCAAAACGACAGATAATCGGGCTTGTTGCGGGGCTTATGGTTATGATTGTCGTTATGCTAACGGATTATCACATGATATGCAGGTTATGGCTTGTACTATACGCTATTGCTGTAATAATGTTAGCGCTTGTAAGATTTTCTCCACTGGGAACCGATCATACTACCGGCGCTTACAGGTGGTTAAATATCGGAGTTACAGAGATTCAGCCATCCGAGCTTGTGAAAATCATACTGATAATTTTCCTTGCGGTATTTTTAACGAGAGTGAAGAATAAGCTTAACAGATGGTATATGTTCTTTTTATCTGTCGCTGTGGCGGCTATACCTACTTTTCTTATACTTATTCAGACCGATCTCTCTTCCAGCATGGTCTGTATGTTCATTTTCGTTGTCATGATATTTATGGCAGGCCTCTCCTGGAAAATTATCGGAATTGTTGTATCTGTTGGCGTACCACTTTCAATTGTTCTTTTCTGGTATGTACAGCAGCCATATCAGAAGCTGTTGACAAGTGTTCAGCAGAACCGTATCTTAGCTTTCATACATCCTGAACAGTCAGCCTCCGGCGGACGTTTACAGCAGATTCATTCCGTTCAGGCTATATCTGCGGGTGGAGTACTTGGAAAAACCTTGTTAGGTGATAATACTGACTACAGAAGATATAATCTCGTTTATGTTAATGAGAGCGACTTTGTATTTTCGGTATTGGGCGAGGAAATGGGCTTTCTTGGCTGTATGCTTGTAATCGCCCTATTCGCATTCATCGTTTTTAAATGCATACAGATAGCGAGAAAGGCAAATGACATGACGGGCAAGCTTATAGCCTACGGTGTATCAGCGATGATAATGTTTCAGGGCTTTGTAAATATTGGAGTTGCGACTGAACTTCTGCCGAATACAGGACTTCCTTTACCGTTCCTTTCATATGGCCTCTCATCGCTGCTATCGAGTATGCTCGCAATTTCATTAGTATTAAATGTTGGCCTGCAGGTTAACGGACGCAAAGGACTGTCATTTACTGTCGGTTCGGGAGATCTTGACCTTGATCAATTGTAGGTATTGGGGGATATAGAAATGAATATTGGACTTATAGCGCATAACGCTAAGAAGAAACTAATGCAGAATTTTTGTGTGGCATACAGAGGAATTCTAAGTAAGCACACAATATACGCGACAGGTACGACCGGACGCCTGATTGAAGAAGTTACCAATCTTAACATACACAAGTATCTGGCCGGTCATCTGGGTGGAGTTCAGCAGCTTGCTGCCCAGATAGAGCAGAATGATATAGACCTGGTCATAGCGCTCAGAGATCCCTTTACCGAAAGTCAGAGAGACCCTGACATGAGTAATATAGTCAAGCTTTGCGATGTGCACAATATTCCTGTTGCCACAAACCTCGCTACAGCTGAACTGCTGATAAGGGCTCTTGACAGGGGAGATCTCGATTGGCGTGAATTATACAGAACGTGATGTTCTGCTGATTTTCGCATAATACTATTGTTTCGGGGAGGGAAAATGAAGAAGTACAGACTTGTTTGTATAGCCTTATTATTATGCCTTGCCCTTTCAGGCTGTGGCAGCAAAGCTTTTATGATGCCTTTCAGTGAAGAAACGGGAAATGCCGTTTATGAACCGGGAACCGTCATTTCTTCCGAAACCACAAGCGGGAGCGCGGTTAACGCAAGTGGAAGTTCTGTATCATTAATGGCTGAAGATCTGTGTGTTATTGATGGCTACCATATGTCAGAACTCGCAGGAAATCCTGAATTTAACGCTAAGGCTGTTTTTGTAGTAAATGACGAAGGCAATTCTCCTCTTTATGTTAAGCATTGCTTTAAGCGCCTCTACCCGGCAAGCCTCACAAAGCTTATGACGGCTCTTGTCGCATATAAATATTGTGATGATCTTGAGCGGACGTTCACCGTTACCGAGGATTGTCTGAAGCTTCCCGATCCTTACGCAAAGAAAATGGGAATCCAGGTGGGGGACACCTTTACTATACATGACCTTTTGAGAGCGACGCTGATTCCGTCATATAATGACGCGGCTAAGGCTCTGGCATTCGCTGTTGCGGGCAGCGAGGAAAATTTTGTAAAGCTCATGAACGAAGAAGCGAAAAATATAGGGGCTACCAGGTCTAATTTCACTAATTGTCATGGCCTTCATGATAAGAATCACTATACGACTCTTTATGACCTGTACCTTATGTTTCATGAACTCATGAAGAATGATGACTTTGTAAATACAGTTGGCAATGGCGAACTTGATATAAATTATAATGATACATATGGAAACACTAAGACAAAACAGCTGATCAGCACAGACCAGTTCTTAACGGGAGGAGCTACTCTGCCTGAGGGAATAACCGTTGTGGGAGGCAAAACCGGGACTACCGACGAGGCGGGCGCCTGCATGCTTTTATATATAAGAGACAGCGCCGGCAATGGCTACTATGCCGGAATTCTAGGAGCCTCTGACCATATCAACCTGTACGCCGGGTTTTCGACGATTTTTAATTCCCTTCCCGGAAGCGCTATTGTAGATGACAATGGGTCTGAAAGCACTGAGGCCGGGCAAGGTCAATAAATATATCTTTTTTTGTGTAATTCCTTGCAATTATACCTATAAAAGGTTATAATGAATGTAGTATTTAACTATGGGCACGGGAAGTCTTCTTCCCGCAGTAAAGATAACAGGATGCAGTATATTCTACTGACTCTGTCAGCAAAGGAGGGGCAATATGGTACATATCATCTGTGGCGAGAAAGGCAAAGGCAAGACCAGAGTACTTCTTGACAAGGCTAATGAAGCTGTCAAGACGAGCGGAGGCAATGTTGTTTTCATTGATAAGGACAGTGACCATATGTTTGAGTTGAACAACAAGGTCAGGCTTATCAATGTAAAGGATTTTCTTGTATCTAATCAGGGAGAATTTATTGGTTTTATCTGTGGAGTGATATCTCAGGATCATGATCTTGAAGAGATTTTCTTAGACAGTTTTCTGAAAATATCATATTCTGATGTTGACACGATGCGTCCTGTTTTGAAAAAGCTGATAGAGATATCCGATAAATTTAATATAGACATTGTTCTTAGTCTGTCTATGAAGAGTGAAGATGTACCTGATGAGTTCAAGAATTATATTCTTGTATCACTTTAATCTGATTATTAGTACGCTCTCACGGCATCGGTCTGTGAGAGCGTCTTGTGTATATGGATGTTGATGTAAGAGGTTACTTATGGCGCGTAAAGGAAAGCAGGTTTACCAGATAAAGAAGAAAAGAAACTTCTTTAATCCAGCTACGGTTATTTTCCTGGCTATTTTTTTCTATGTCGTGCTATATGTGCTTGCTTACGCAACCAAAGACCACACATCAGTATACAGGGTCGTAAGCGAAACTTCCGAGGATGTAATACGGACACAGGGTATTTGTCTCCGCGACGAAATAACGGTTAGAGCTGACCGAAGCGGATATGTTAATTACTATATTGGAAACCTTTCAAGATGCGCTAAGAACGACGCCATATGCTCTATTGATGATACCGGTACGATATATAATAAGCTTCAATCTGATACCGGTTCAGGCAACGCGCTTGATACAGACCTTATGGAATTAATCAGGCATTATCATATTAATAATGAGAACAGCTTTGACAGTATCTACTCATTAAAGCAGAAGTTTACCAATGCCGTGCTAAATGACACCGGTAAAAATATGCTTTCGAACCTGTCCGAAGTAATGCGTGATTATGGCAATTCAGACTATTTTCACGTGAATTACGCTACGGAAAGCGGTATTATAGTATATTCTTCCGATAATTATGACGGACTTACGGAAGAAGACATAGACACCGACAGATACAATGAGATTATTAATGCCTCCGGAAACGCTTCAGAATCAAGCATATCAGAAGAGAACAGTAATGTCGGTGGAGTTGGTATTGACAGCGCGAAGGACAATAAGGTAAATTCCGGTGATGTTCTATATAAGATAGTTACTGGTGAGACATGGCACATTATTATAATGATTGATAAGGATCATTATGAAAAGCTCAGTAATCTCGATATAGTCAGCGTGAGGATTAATAATTCCTCCTATACGGCAAACGCCGGAGTAAGATTATATGAGTCAGGTGGCAATTATTTTGCGGATCTGACATTCTATAATTATATGGTGAATTTCGCTGAAGAAAGGGTGTTAAATGTTTCGGTAAAACTAGACAGCGTTTCGGGGCTTAAGATACCGAAATCGTCTGTCATTAAGAAGGATTGTTTTGTAGTTAGTTCTGATTTCTATACTACAAACGAAAAAACAGATCAATCCGGATTCTATGTATATAACGAAGACGAATCCGGCAATAAAAGTGTAGTATTTACTGAAGTGCCTGTTTATGCTATTATCGACAAAAACGAAGACAAAGACGAAGAAAATAATAAAAAGGCATATATCGATGCTAATGGAAATATTACGGCAGGCGACAAAATTTGCGACAAAGATGGCAAAACGACAGAATCAGTAAGCAAGATGGATTCACTCATGGGTGTTTATTGCGTAAACAAGGGCTACCCTGAGTTTAAGAGAATAGAAATAACGGCTGAATTTGATGATTATTATCTCGTAGCGGATAATACATCATTTGGATTGTCGGAATATGATAATATTATTGTTAATCCGACAATAGACGCCAATCTTAAGGAGTGATATAGTATGAGTACTATTGCTGATAACCTGGCATATGTAAGGAAAAATATCTCTGACGCCTGTATTCGCGCGGGAAGAGATCCCAAAGAAGTGACTCTTATAGCTGTCAGTAAAACCAAACCGGTAAGCGATATAAGAGAAGCTATGTCAGCCGGCCAGACTGTTTTCGGAGAAAATAAGGTGCAGGAACTGAGAACAAAAACAACTGAAATTACAGAACCATTGTCATGGCACATGATAGGGCATTTGCAGCTGAACAAGGTAAAATATCTTCCCGGTATGGTCGATATGATTCATTCTGTTGACAATATGGCGCTTGCCGAGCAGATTGAGAAGGAATGCGCCAAAAAAGATACAGTGATGAATATCCTGTGCGAAGTGAATATGGCGGGAGAAGAAAGCAAGTTTGGTCTTGCGCCATCTGAGGTTAAGGACTTTGTTAAGAGCATCAGTGGTTTCAACCATATAAAGGTTAAGGGGCTTATGACTGTTGCTCCTGCCACTGATGACCCGGAATCAAATCGTGTCTACTTTAAGGATATGAAAAAATTGATGGTTGACATTAACAACGAAAAGATTGATAATATAAAGTTAAGTGAGCTTTCAATGGGTATGACAAATGATTATACTATTGCCGTGGAGGAGGGCGCTACTTTCGTAAGAGTAGGAACCGGAATCTTTGGCGCGAGAAATTATGCTGTTTAATATAAAGAACGGAGAACATTATGGCTAATATTATTTCGAATATGATTAACAGACTCAGACTTCCGGATGATGATTATGATGAGGATACATATCTTATGGAAGAGGAGGCTGAGAGACAGCAGCGTGAACAAAACCGCCTCGAAAGAGAGCAGAGAAAACGCGAGAAGGAGGCGGCTAAGGCTGCTAACCGGGCGAGACTTGAGTACAACGCTGATGATGAGAATGATTATGACGATGATGATTCATCTTCCAGGAGAAGATGGAACACGAGAAACCAGGGCAGTTCTAATGTTATGTCCTTTGGACAGGCGAGGCAGAGAAGTATGACAGGTGTAGAAGTTAATGTTGAGAAGCCTGAGAGCTTCGATGATGCTCAGGATATCGCTGACAAGCTCTTGAACGGTGTAATAATTATACTGAATATAGAAGGCCTCGATTTAGCCGCAGGTCAGAGAATTATTGACTACCTATTTGGATGTATGCATGCTATTAATGGGACCTACAGACAGGCTTCCAGGTCTATTTTCGTTATGGCACCAAGCGGAACTTCTCTTGAAGGCGGTGAGTTTGATGAAATAATGGAAGAGAACGGCTTTGACGTCCCGGTAATAAATAAGGATTTCTGATATGGACGATTCGAAGGCCGGTCTCAGGCATATCCTTGATATTGCTAAAACGTCGTACAATCGTGGCTTTGATGGTTTTTCTGACTTTCTTAGCCCTGCGGAAGCTGTATTAATTTATTCGCATATAAGGGAAATTCCTCAAGGGAAGTTTTACTTATATGGTGGCACCAAATCATGTGAGAGAACCATGGCCTGCTTTCCGTCACGAGATTACGCTGACGAAACAGAGATTGATTTTCCGATTTCATGCGTAAAAATCAGTTCTGTCGCTAAAAAATTTCAGAAAAAGGAATTAACTCACAGGGATTATCTTGGTTCTGTTTTAGGCTTAGGGATTGACAGAAAACTTACGGGTGATATTTTTGTAAATAAAGAAGAGAGTAATGCGTATCTTTTCTGTAAAGAAGACATAGCCGGATTTCTCATAGATAATTTGTCGGAAGTCGGCCACAACGCTGTTAAATGCGAGCTTGTTGATTCGCTGGGACTAGATTTCGAGAAAAATATAGAAGAAAGAACAGGTACCGTCCAATCTCTTAGGCTTGATGCTGTGATTTCTGAAGTATATAATCTGTCGAGAACGAATGTGAAGGAAATAATTGAAAAGGAAATGGTCTCGCGCAATTCGATACTTATTTCTAATCCTCACATTGATCTCAGTGATGGTGATATAATTTCTGTTCGCGGTCATGGAAAATTTGTTTTTTACGGGAGCGAAGGAGAAACGAGAAAGGGACGAACAAGATTCAAATATGGCCTTTATACATAATTAACCGGAGGTAACTATTTTGCTTACACCTATAGAAATTCAGAGGAAGAATTTTAAAAGCGGCGGTCTTGGATATGACAAAAAGGAAGTAGACACATTCCTTGAAGAAGTGTGTGATGATTATGAAGCTTTATATAAGGAGAATGCCGAATATAAGGATAAAATAAATGTCCTTAGTGATGGCCTTCAGTATTATAAATCAATAGAAAAGACCCTCCAGAAGGCTTTGGTTTTAGCTCAGAAAACAGCTGATGATACCCATGCCGACGCTGTGAAGAAGGCTGATGCCATTGAGATGGAGGCTCATTTAAAGGCTGAAGAAATTCTCGCCGAGGCAAGAAGAGAGCTTTCTTCAATCAGCACTCAGACAAGAAATTTAATTGCAAGCTATGAGTCTTTCAAGGCACAGCTTAAGGCTTTAGCCAATTCTGAACTGGAAATTGCCGATAGCAAGGCTATGGACGCCGCTGTCACTGACCTTAATGGCTTCCTTGCTCTTGAAAAGCCATTAAAGGATAAGGAGATAGTGGAACGTGAAAAGGCCATGGATCTTACGAGTGAGACAGCGGATAGCGCAGATGAAAAGGAAGATGATGATATAAATATATCCGTAAGTGAGGACACTATGGATTTAGAAGATCTTCGAGATATAAAAGAAAAGGTGAATACCATTGAAAAGGCTGACAGTTAATAATAAAGAAGCTTATGATATTTTATTTGCCGGTGATTTTGGCGGGCTTGGTAATGAGTTTAATAGTGAGTATAAGGATAAGAAAATTATGCTTATATTTGACTCAAATACAGAAATATACAAGGACGCAGTCAGTAAAGAATTATCAGATGTATTCGGTGAAGTACATACATTCACATTTACTGCCGGTGAGAAGAACAAGAATCTTGACACAGTAATGGATATTTACGAAGCGGCAATTAAGGCGCATTTTGAGAGAAAAGATTTATTTGCCGCTTGTGGTGGTGGTGTATGCGGCGATATGACAGGATTTGCCGCCGCTACTTATTTACGAGGTATTAAGTTTATTCAGATACCGACAACTCTTCTTGCTATGTGTGATTCAAGCGTCGGCGGGAAAACGGGAGTAGATTTTAGAGCTTATAAAAATATGGTCGGCGCCTTTCATCAGCCAAGTCTTGTATATATGAATATGAAGACGCTATTGTCTCTGCCTGACCGGGAATATTTATCAGGTATGGGTGAAGTCGTAAAGTATGGTTATATCTATGACAGCTCTATGCTAGATATAATTAAGGATAATATTTCGGCTATAAAACATAAGGATGAAAGGATATTATCGGAACTGATTTACAGAAGCTGTGATATCAAGAGAATAATAGTTGAGCAGGATCCCACAGAAAAAGGGGTTCGCGCTATTCTTAATTTTGGCCACACGATAGGTCATGCCATAGAGAAGCTTATGAATTTTAAGCTTCTCCATGGTGAGTGCGTAAGTCTCGGGATGGTTGCTGCCGGAAGGATATCAGTTAACAGGGGATTGATATCTGAGGATGATCTCACTGATATGAAGAAAATATTGCAAGCTCTTGATTTGCCGGTTAGCCTTAAGGGAGCTGACGCAAATGAAATTCTTGCGGTAACCAAAAATGATAAGAAGATGGAAAAAGGAAAGGTGAAATTCATTTTACTTGACAGTGTAGGTAAGGCTGTTATTGACCATACTGTCAGTGATGAAGAATTACTTTCGGGAATCAGGGAAGTTCTTAATGACTAAAGAAAGAAAAAGGCTGATAACTGATATCATTATTGTTATATGTCTTCTCGTTCTGGACCAGATAACAAAATACCTGGCGCGAACCTATCTGGCAGACGGTCCGATCGAGATTGTGAAAGGTGTCTTTAGCTTCACACTTTTGCAGGGCGGTAATAGTGGCGCTGCTTTTGGGATGATGCAGGGCGGTTTCTGGTTTTTTATGATTGCCACAGCCATTGTGGTGGCAGCTGACTTGTGGGTCTTAATCAAGATACCGGCAGAGAAACATTTTAACTTGTTAAGGCTGTCTCTTGTACTGCTTCTTGCCGGAGCCTTTGGCAACTGTATTGACAGGATTGTGACTAAGATAAGTACCGGGGTAAGCTCGGTCACTGATTTTATGTACTTTGAGCTCATAGATTTTCCTATCTTTAATGTAGCGGATATATGCGTCACATTCGCGGCTATATTTCTGATAGTATCAGGAGTATTTGTCTATAAAGATAAGGATTTCAATCTGGTTTTTAAGGGACATGAGTGAAGTTATTAATTATATTGTTCCCGAAGGCTCTTCCGGGAGAATCGATAAGATACTCTCTGAAGGACTTGGTGATTCATTTTCAAGATCTAGGATAAAGGATCTTATAGAGAATGGAAATATTACTGTTAACGACGATCATGTAAAGGTAAGTGAAAAGGTCAACGGTGGAACCTTAATCGTTATTACCGTCCCTGACATTGTCGACGCGGAAATCAAGCCTGAAAACATTCCGCTTGATATCGTTTATGAAGATAATGACCTTATTATTGTAAATAAGCCTAAGGGGATGGTTGTACATCCGGCCGCCGGTCATACGTCAGGGACATTGGTTAATGCTCTGATGTATCATTGCGGTTCCGAACTTTCGGGAATTAACGGCGAGCTGAGACCCGGCATAGTTCACAGGATTGATCGGGATACAACAGGCCTTCTTGTTATCTGCAAAAATGACAATGCCCATAGAAAGATTGCCGAACAGCTTGCGGTACATAGTATTACAAGGCGTTATGAGGCTTTGGTCTACGGATGCTTTAAGGAAAGCGATGGTACTGTTGATGCCCCGCTTGGCAGACATCCTGTCAATCGCAAAAAAATGGCAATAAATTATGAGCATGGGAAGCGAGCGGTTACTCATTTTTCTGTGCTTGAAAATTTTCACACGAGACAGAATAAAGAGTACGCTCATATTATCTGCAGGCTTGAAACAGGCAGAACCCACCAGATAAGGGTCCATATGGCAAGTATTCATCACCCTCTTGTTGGTGACACGGTGTATGGGCCGGACAAGGATCCCTTCCACACGGAAGGGCAGGTTTTGCATGCCGGAGTACTGGGATTTATTCATCCTTCAACCGGAAAATACGTTGAATTCAGTGCTCCTCTGCCGGATTATTTTACTGATTTGCTTGAAAATATCAGAAAACAGTGTTAAAGAGGTAAATGTATGGGAGATTTAAGATTACATGAAGGGGAATTGAATGTCATGGAGCTTCTCTGGTCTAATAAGGAGCTTGCTGCCCGTGATATCGCAAAAATTATCAAGGAATACGTCGGATGGGAAAAGAACACGACTTATACTGTTATTAACCGTCTTATAGACAAGGGCGCAATTACGAGAAAGGATCCCGGCTTTGTTTGCGTTGCGGCTGTAACCAAGAAGGCTGTCAGAGATACAGAGACAAAGCACTTGCTTGATCAGTTTTATAACGGTAATCTTAGTACATTTTTTAATGAATACCTGAAGGAACAGAAGCTTACAAGGTCAGAAGTCGTTGAACTGTCAAAGATTGTAAATGATAATACTATAGGCAACAACAAGTTCCTCAAAATATAATCGGAGCTTGTCATTATAACCTATACTTATATCTAAACGCAGTAAGCCGTTATAAAGACTTACTGCTTTTTTTACTTGTAAAATGACGAGTATTGTGTCATACTATAGGTAGAAGGATAGTTAGACACCATACTAGGAATTGATAGTAATCGATGAAGGGAGGAACGGATATGGATGATAACTTTATGAATATGACAAAAGGTAATTATCTTGCGGTACCGAGATACTCACTTGAATCGTGGCAGATTCTCTTTCCAAAAAGCTCTATTGCTGAATGGGAGAACAGGATGCACCCTGAAGATCTCATTCTGTTCGTAAATGATGCGCTCCTTGAACTTGCAGAGGAGAATATTCTTTCCGGAACCGAAAAAATAGCTGTCGTAAATATAGGCTCAGACTTTTTGGATTATGTAATGACCAACAATCTGAGTTATGACGTTAATACGGTGATGCGTTATTGCTCTGAAGTGGCTAATGACGAAGAGGAGCTTCAGCGCCTGTTTAATAAGGAAAACGGTAATGAGGTAATGCGGCCGCTTATGCTACCTGTTACTGTCAGCTTCAAGAAACCAAAGAGCGGCAAATTACATTTAAAGCTAAGTGACAAGATGCGCCACATTATCACGGGATATTTTATGGAGCTTTTTGACACTGATATTTATGTTCCGCCTTATATATTCACAGGAAAGAGTTATCTTGATAACGTGGACACTCTCATAACTGAGGCGGCACTTTACTCGAACGATATAATGCCAAAGTGGGATAAGAAATTATTTACACAGGACAGAAGTGACCATTACTATATACCTGTATTTATGTTCGAAACGGTTGACTCGGCTATTTTCCTTCCGTCTGAACTCTTCCATGACGCGGAGGGAAATATCAGAAAATGTCGGATGGCGGATAATATTCCTCTCCATTCCACAGAAGTATTTCCTGAGATTGAAGATATACATATCACAGGAATCACGAAGTTTCTGCATTCCCTTATGCCTGATGCTATAAGAGTCGCCCCCGCTGATAAGCTTATTTCTTATTACACAGTATTTGATAATCAGAACAAGGCGCTTACGGCAGGCGGTAAACTGAAGCTACGAGTCAAGGTCCCTGCCGTAAAGAATAACTGATTTATCTGATTAGTAAGCTATTTTCAAGACAAGCCATGCCTTCCCCGGTCTTAGCTGAGACCGGGAATATTTTTATATCAGGATTAAGCCCCTTTACCCTCTCAGAGAATTTATCAAGGTCAAAATTAAAGGCCGGCATAGCGTCAATCTTAGATACTACAAGTATATCGCTTTCCTTAAACATAAGAGGATATTTAAGAGGCTTATCATCGCCTTCCGTGATAGAGCTTATCATAAGATTAATGTGGGCTCCGGTATCAAATTCAGCGGGACAGATAAGGTTTCCGACATTTTCAAGAAAAATAATATCAAAATCCCGGCCTAATTCTTCTATAGCCGCCCTTGTCATGCCGGCATCCATATGGCACATCCCATCTGTGTGAGCCTGTACTGATTTTACTCCAAGCTTCTCTATAGCTTCAGCATCAACAGAACTGTCAATATCGGCCTCAATTACACCTATTTTAACCTTGTTTCCGATATCCTTAATTATGCGGGACAGAAGAGTGGTCTTACCGCTCCCCGGAGAACTCATGATATTTATCAGTGTTATCCCCTCATAAGATAGGGACTTACGTAATTCAGCCGCATCCTTGTCGTTGCTCTCTGTAACAGATTCATGCAATTCTATAACCTTCATATAAAGTTGACCCTTTCGTGATACTTCTAAGACACACAATTTACATTTTACTTATTATTACATAAATTTTCAACCATAAAGGATGAAATTTTCATATTTTTATGGTACAATGTACGTAAACTGTAAAGGAGATACATTTAAATGAGAAAGAAAGTTATTTTATTATTACTTACCGCCAGCCTTGCGATGTCTGCTACCGCCTGTGGGAAGAAAAAAGAGACAAGTTCATCATCAGGTCTCAGAACGTCTACAGCATCTTTCATGGATAGCGGAAGTCAAAACCAGGGCAGTTTAGCCTCGTCGTCAGGTGAAAGCTCGGAGAATTCTTCCGCAAGCATTTCTTCACCAACAGGTGACGATAGCAATGCTATATCCTCGTCTGGCAATTCCGGCACTGAAGCTCCTGCTAAAACATATACTCCGGCAAGTGAAATCACAGATGCTGAGCTAGAAGCAATGAACCAGGCTATAGAATATGTATATACGACAGCTGAGGTTGGTACTGCCGGAAGCTCGCTTAAGTGCGCCGATGCTGCCGGATACCTTCTTGAATGGAGTGAGAGCAACTCGGTTGATCCTGAAACTATAAAGCAGCAGGCATATGATTATATTACAGGCAACTATGATGATGCAGCTGATTTCAAAAAACAGATGGATGCCACATACGAACAGGTCTTAGTACTTGCTAAAGGTGATGACAACGCTAAAGGACTTCTTACAGACGCTGGCATGGACCAGGCATATGATTTTCCATGGAACAATAAGGACCTGGATGTGATCAAGGCCATCAAGGATGCTGCTGATGAAGCAGAATGACCCGCTGCAGAGATGTAGGTTAATAAGAGATACTCACGCCATGAGAATCGCGCTTCGCGCGAGGCGAGTCGCATTGCTTCGCAAAGCGACAATCTACGAAGCACCGCTTACGCGGCGCTTCAATCTTCGCTCATCCCGGGACACTCTGCTTCGCAGAGTGTCAAGTACCACTTACAGTGACTCCTTCAATTCTTGTAAGAGAAGGAATAAGATAGTTATCATACTGGGTCTGGTTCTTTGAAAGGAACATATCCCCTGCAAGTTCAGAAAGTTTACCCGATACAGAACCACCGCTGACAATATCAACCTTGTTATCATGGTGCCAATAGCCAAGCCTTATTTCACCTGCTATATCACCACCGATAGGGTCTACCTGAAAATCAGAGAACTCAACAATCTCTATATAATTGCCACTCTTTATCTCCTCATCGGTTCTTGTGCCGCCATCCACAGTGAAGTTTCTCGGAATAAATGAATCCTTTATACCAAGATATTCAGAGAACTTTCTGCTGCCGCGGAAATTCTTCACTATATTGTTATCAATGAGCGTGGTTTCTGTGATGAAAGCGCCCTCATTGTCAAAATAACTGTTCCATGATGAATCAGGAAGTATTGGCACAGTGCGAAGAGTGACCTTATCGCCTTTTACGTTTTCTATAACCGGCTTACCTATCTCGGCAGTCGAAATGCCCGAATACTTCATCGCCGCGAAGGTACGGCTCGCAAAATATTCATAGATACTGACTGCGTCTTTTGTCGAAAAAATTACAGCAGTCTTTCCAATAGCCGGTGTAGGAGTGGTATTAAGCCTGTCACGTCCATAGCTTAGAGCCTTAGCAATGTCCGCTGATACATATTTTCTGTTGCAGGTACCGGATTCATAGCTTCTGTAAAGCTCGACCTCCCTGTCATCTTGTCTTGCGTTCACAACGACTTCAAGAAAAGATGACGGCTTTGAGTACGAGATATCGATGCCGTTTGAATTCATAAAATGGACATTGATATTGTCCACAAAAATCTCGTAGGAGTTGATATCTTCAGTATCAGTCTCAGGCAGGTTCTTCATAGTGTCGATGAAATCACCGGCTATCATGGATACATTTACCTTGCCTGACTCGGGAAGCTTGTGATCCTCCGGCTTATTCAGTTCATATACCGGATTCTTAACGTAAGCGGTCTCTCTTATGAGCCTCTCAATGATTTCCTTTATCTCAGCTTCTGTAGAGCTCTGAGGAATCTCAATGGATGCGTTACCAAGGAATTTACCGTCTTCACTTTTCTTGTAAACAGTGACAGTTGTATGCTCTACAAGCTTAGCCCTGTTCTGGTCAAGCTTGTGACGGATAAAATAGAATTCCCAGCCTTCCGTACATCTGTCATCTATCTCCCAGGCATCGGCGTCTGACTCCTTAAGGCACTTTAAAATATATTCCTGCATTAACCTAACCTCGCTCTCAATTTAAGATAAGGGCCGCCGTCAGCAACCTTAACCCATTCCTTATAACCCTTGCCGCACATACCGTTTCCATAAACCTTGCGGTCAGTTGAAACCATGGAAACACTGCCAAGCACGTCCGGAACATAACCTGTCATGACTACAGGGCTTACAACCTTGCCCGTAAGCTTTCCGTCATTGATTTCGTATCCACGCTCAACGATACACTGGATTCCCCAATGCTTAGGATCTTCCATGCCGCTCGCCATTTCTTCAAGAAGGTAGCCGAACTTGATACTCTTTATCATATCCTCAAGTGTATCTGTTCCCGAGTCGAAAACGGTATTCGTCATACGGCTGTATACCTTATGCTCGAAGTTCTGTCTCTTGCCGTTTCCGGTAGGCTCTGTACCAAGGCGGAGAGCGGAGAGGGCATCGCATATTCCGGTTCTGAGTATACCATGATCAATCTCAGTTACGTCTCCCGCAAGCGTACCTTCATCGTCGAATGCATAGCTTGTGACATCGACTGCACAATTTGCGCCCTCGTGCATGGTAACCTTATCTGAGCCGACACGCTTACCTATATATTTAGCTCCAAGAGCCCTGTCCTTAACGAACATATCCATCTCGACACCGTGGCCGAAAGCCTCGTGCGCTATGAGCCCCGTTACGTCAGGGCAGGTTATTACGTCGTATTCCCCCGGTTCAACAGCCGAAGCCGATATTTCCTCGTCAGCCGTCCTGAGAGCTTTATCTACTATATCCTTCATTCCCGCAAAAAGCTCAGGACCTACACGGCCGCTTATGCCCTCGTAAGAATATACAGTCTTAGCCTCACTGCTCTTGATAGGAATAACATTTCCCTCAGAGTATACATAGCTCTGTCGCATGTCGCGGTTCGCGGTGAGGAAGAGCTTTGAAATATGGGTACTCTGAAGATTAAAGCGGATATCCACGAGGTTTTCGCTCTTTTTCTTAGCGTACTCACGAAGCTCATGCATATTGTCAATAATTTTCCCCATATCGCAGGTCTCGGGAAGTTCTTCGGTTTCAAACTCCTTAGAGAGAGTGCATGGCTCATCGGAAAGCTTGCTCGTAAAATACACTTCTGTCTCCGTGGACTTAAGAAGTTCCATCTGGGCATCAAGAGCCTTTGAGGCCTCTTCGAAGGAAGCTTCCGGATGATCCTTGTCGAAGCGGTTTAGAGAATATTCGCTGTATAAGCCGTCCTTGTGAACCCTGATTACAATGCCGCGTTCGGTTGTGATATTCGAATTCTCGATATCATCATTTTTACCTGTGATAGCGATTTTGAAACCCTTGGAATCAGAGGCAAGGATGCTCGTATAATCATATCTTTCGCGGAAAAGCCCTAAGAGCTTCTTAAGCCCTGCAGCGTTCTCAGAAAGATAAGCTGAAAATGGAGCGTTCATTTTTTTGTCCTTTCATATCTAAATTTCATAGCCTCTATTAATATACACTATAACATCAAACTTTTCAAGAAGGAATCGCTTAACATACACTTTACATTTCGTAAGAAAAGAATGAAATTTTTTATTGAAAAATGAGCCGATAACAGTTATAATGAAATCTAAGAACAGTCTTGTTGAAAACTGATATTCACTTATCAAGAAGATGAGCGGATTTCAGGGAATGGAGCGGATATGAGCAGATATGTAGTTGCCGGTTTTTCTCAGATTGAGACTATGGTAAAGGTAGAGAAGCTTCCACTTGAATATACGAGCCTGGTGCCTTCCCCGAACAGCATATATTCTTCAGTCGGTGGGGACGCTTACAACGCGGCTCTTGCGCTTAAGTGGCTTGGAAATGATGTGACTCTCTTCTCTATGGTTGGCCGTGACCAGAATATGGACCTCTTCAACCCACCTGAGAGGAAGGTTACCATTTCAACCCAGTACGTACTTCCTCTCCTTGAGAGTACGCCTCAGTTGGTCATGCTCTTTGACTCAAAGAGAAATGAGCAGCGCTTTGAGGATACCAAGAACATCAGAGATGTCGATTATGATATGTCCATGGTTGCGCCTCTCGTGGCTGAGTCCGATATAGTAATGCTTTCGAACGCCAACTTCTGCCGCCCATTTATTAACGCGGCCCATGAGCATAAAAAGCAGGTACTCACTAAGTTCCACGCTTTCAGACGCGAGAAGGAAAAGTATAATGAAGACTTCCTTTCGGAATCCGATATAATATTCTTCTCAAGCTCATTTCTTGATGAAGACCCATTTGAATTCGTGAAGGATATAGAGAAGAAGTACGGTACTGATATTATTGTCCTTTCACAGGGCAAGGACGGTCTTATCATGTATCAGAAGGACAAGGATATGATAGCCCACTACGACAGTGTCGCTACCAATCAGGTAGTGAGTAGTATGGGCGCAGGTAACGCTCTTGCCGCCTGCTTTATCCACCGCTATACAGAGACAGGTGATCCTGTCATCGCTATTAAGGACGCGCTTCTTTTCGCTTCATACAAGACAGGATTTATAGGCACGTCAAACGGCTTCATGACTGACGAGCAGCTGACTCAGTGGCACAGACTTATCTGGGGGATTTGATTTAATGATTTCATTTTTAAATGGAACGCTCTCGGCCGTTACGGTCGGGAGCATTATTATAAACGTGAACGGTATAGGCTTTGAGGTCTTCGCACCAGCGAGGACCATAGATTCCATGCCACCCGTTGGGTCGGAGGTTACAGTCTACACCTTTCTTTCCGTAAAGGAAGATGACCTGTCTCTGTACGGTTTCACGGACAGGGACGAGCTTGATATTTTTAAGCTCTTAATAACTGTAAATGGTGTTGGTCCTAAGGCGGCCATGAGCATCATTTCTTCCATACCCGCTGATACACTAAGGTTCGCTATACTTTCTGATGACGCTAAGACCTTATCGAAGGCTCCGGGAATAGGCATAAAAACAGCGAAGAAGATTACTCTTGAACTTAAGGATAAGATGTCGATTACGAAAGATGCCGGTCCTGTCGGTGGTTCGTCGCAAGGCCTTCCTCTGTCAGGAGACAGCGACGAACTAAATGAGGCCAAAACCGACGCTGTTGAGGCACTTGAGGCTCTCGGTTACCCATTAGCCGAATCGCTGAAGGCTGTAGCGCAATCAGCGGCTCCGGGCATGGAAAGCGAAGATATTCTTAAAGAAGCGCTTAAACATCTTTGACATATTGCCTATTATAGTGTACAATGAATATTGTTATCAAATTAAGAGACAGGATGGATTTTCTTATAAATGGAGAACGCTAAGAGGCGGATTATTTCTACAGAGCCTATAGACGAGGAAGAGAAAAGTGACGAGAGTCTCAGACCGAAATTCCTTGCCGATTATATAGGCCAGGAGAAGCTTCGCGCCAAGATAAAAATATACATAGAAGCAGCGAAGCAGCGTGGCGAGGCGCTTGACCACGTACTGCTTTACGGACCTCCGGGATTGGGGAAGACAACTCTCGCAGGCATTATAGCGAATGAGATGGGGACGAACCTTAAGATTACTTCCGGGCCGGCTATAGAGAAGCCCGGTGATGTGGCGGCCATATTGAACAACTTAAGACCCGGTGATGTCCTCTTTATAGATGAAATTCACAGGCTTCCAAGGCAGGTAGAAGAAGTACTTTACCCCGCAATGGAGGACTTTGCCATAGATATTGTGATAGGAAAAGGAGCTACGGGTAAAAGTATAAGGCTTGAGCTTCCTAAGTTTACCCTGATTGGCGCTACCACGAGGGCAGGCATGCTTTCAGCGCCTCTCCGTGACCGGTTCGGCGTGGTTGACAGACTCGAATATTATACAGTCGATGAGCTAAAGAGGATAATTCTCCGCTCGGCGCATGTTTTAAATATCGATATTGATGATGAAGCCGCGGATGATATAGCGAGGCGGTCCCGGGGCACACCAAGGCTTGCCAACAGGCTTCTTAAGCGTGTCAGGGATTTTGCCGAGGTCAAATATGAAGGCAGGGTGACGAAGGAAGTAACCGATTTCGCCCTTAAGCTGTTAAATATCGATGAATACGGTCTTGACCCTGTTGACAGGCAGATTTTAACGGCTATGATTGAAAAGTTTAACGGAGGCCCTGTAGGTATAGAAACCATCGCGGTATCTGTCGGCGAGGATCCCGCGACCATAGAGGATGTGTATGAGCCCTATCTTATTCAGACAGGCTTCATGAAGCGAACTCCGAGAGGACGTGAGGTTACGGAGCTTGCCTATACCCATCTCGGTTTAAATTAAGGAGAGAATGCCATGAACATGAAGAATGACGTTGACGTAATTATCAATGGCAAAAAATATACGCTGAGCGGCTATGAGAGTGAGGACTATTTACAGAGAATAGCCACATTTATAAATAATAAATACAGTGAGCTTACGGAAAGCGAGGGGTGGAATCATCTGAGCGCTGAAATGCGTGACACCCTGATGCAGATAAATCTTGCTGACGAATATATGAAGCAGTTGATCAGGAATGAGGAACTTGAGAAGGAAATAGACGACAAGAATAAGGAAATTTTCAATCTGAAACAGGACCTTATAACAAAAAAGGAAGAAGAACGGAAGAACAGATGAAGAATATTTCAGATCCTAAGGATAATCCTTTTCTCAATCAGTTTAAGCGGGATACAGGCAAGAAAAAGAAGATAAAAATGCCTGAAATACTTGCCCCTGCCGGCTCGGTGGAAGGCATGAAGGCCGCCTTCAAGGGTGGCGCTGACGCCTGTTATATCGGTGGCAGCCTTTTTTCGGCGCGCCATTTCGCTGATAATCCTCCCGAAAAAGAGCTTCTTGACTGTATTGATTACGCCCATCTTCATCAAAAGAAGTTATACCTTACGGTAAATACGCTTCTTCATGAAAATGAGCTTATAGAGAAGCTTTATGATTATCTCAAGCCCTATTATGAAGAGGGAATAGACGGCATCCTCGTTCAGGATCTGGGTGTGATGATGTTCATAAAGGATGTTTTTCCGGAGGTTCCAATCCATGCCAGCACCCAGATGACAGTGTGCGATAACGGCGCTATAGAGCCGCTTACAAGACTTGGCGTGAAGCGTATTGTGCTTGCCCGCGAGTTATCCATAGGTGAAATAGCTGAATTTAAGAAAATCTCGGATATTGAACTTGAAGTATTTGTTCATGGCGCTTTATGCATGTGCTATTCAGGCCAGTGTCTCCTTTCATCACATTACGGAGACAGGAGCGCCAACCGCGGAACGTGCGCTCAGCCCTGCCGTCTTGAGTACGCTACCTATGGGAATGATAAAATTATTAAGGGCAATAAATATCCTCTTTCCCCTAAAGATTTATGCGGCTTAAAGGCTATTCCCGACCTTATCGAGGTAGGAGTAGATTCATTTAAAATAGAGGGCCGCATGAAGAGACCTGAATACGCGGCTCTTACCAGCGCCCTGTACAGAAAGTGGACAGATATTTATTTTGAGCATGAGATGGCCGAAGAGGGTAGTGGCGCAGCTTTCTTTAAGAGCGCCGAAGGCGTAGAGAAACTCGATAAAGCTATGCTAGAGCTTGCTGATATGTATAACCGTGGTCTTTTTACCGATAAATATTATTACGTACATAACAGTCATACCATGATGGCAAGCACGAGGCCTAACCACTTTGGAGTACCTGTAGGAAAGGTTACAGGAATAGGTGTCGGTAAGAATCCCGATTCCATGAAAATTCATACGGATGTTAAGCTTCACGCCCATGATGTGCTTGAAGTGCGCTCCGACGCAGAGCCGGACAAGCCTGTATATGAATTTACCCTAGGCGAGGGACATGAGGCAGGCTCTGATTTCGCCGCCAATTTCCTGCATGGATCCAAGGTAGAGCGAAATATGTCTGTAGTCAGAACCAAGAATGAAACCCTTCTTACTACCGTTAAAAAGCATTTCATAGATGAACCGCTTAAGAGAAAGGTTGACATAGCGTTTTCCGGCATAGAGGGTAGAAATTGTAAGATAACCCTCATGTGCGGTGAAGTAACTGTCGATATGACAGGCCCTATGTGCGAGCGCGCGGCTACAAGCCCTCTAAGCTATGAGAAGATAGAAGAGGTTCTGAGTAAGCTAGGGGATACTGAATTTGAAGCCGGCAATGTTGACATTATGGCTTCAAATATATTTATCCCTATGTCAGCATTTAATGAGTTCAGACGGAAGGCATTTGATGAATTAAGAGCCAGACTGTTAGCCCTTCATAAGAGAAAATCTCCTTCTCCTTACAAGGGTAAAATGGCGGTTACTGTACCTGTTATGTATGAGAAACCTCAGAAGCTTATGTTCCTAGTCTCAAGCGCCAAACAGGCGGAAGCTGTTATTAAGTCCGCGGATCCCGGCAGTAACGCTACAGCGGTAAATATGGACCTGTTAACCGTAGAGGCAGCCTCTGATATAGTTGAGATGCTCTACCAGGCACGATTCCATGTTTTCCTGAGGCTTCCGGCTGTCTTACGTGCTGAAGCTAAAAACTCGCTCATGAATTATTTTAAGAGCACGAACGGGAAGCAGGTAATCAGCAGATTGTCTGGCTTCTTTATAAGGAGCCTCGAGGAATATTCTTTTGTGAGACGACTTATGGTTACCGCCTTAAGCATGTCAGGCAAATTCAAATTGATAGCGGATACGAACATTTACGCTATGAATTCGGAAGCCGTGAACGCTCTTCACCTAATTGGCATTAACCATTACTCATCACCTATAGAGCAGACTGTTCCGGAAATAAGAAATGTTCGCGCCAAGGTTACCGAAGGCCAGAAAAAATCAGAACGTAATTTTACAGTGGTTGTATATGGCAGACAGGAGCTTATGGTAACAGCGAACTGCCAGTGGAAATTAAGAAGGGCCTGCAAGAAAAATGGTACCGGAATACCTCTTCCGAATATTCTCTACCTTGAAAATGAGAATAAAAAGGAAAATGGTCTCCTGCCTGTTCTTTCCGACTGTGAAAACTGCACGAACATTATCTTGGGAGAAGCGCCTATCTCAAAGAAAGAGCAGATTAACGAATTTATGACGCTTGGCGCAGAATATCTTCGTGTAGATCTGACCCTTGAAAATGAAGTGGAGAGCGAAAAAGTAATAAAGGAGTATTTAGCTTGCCTTCGTTAATCAGTGATATAGTAAAGTATATTATCCTTATCCTCGCTGCAATTTATACCTATTCAGGCTTCAGAGCGCTTGCGAGGATAAGTGATGATAAAAAGAGAAAAATATACAGTTCTGAGGCTTGTATAATAATTGTATATCATTTTCTTGGTTTTTTGTGTATATTTATCCATAATAATTATGAAATAAAATATCTCTTGCTTTATGCGGCCGAGCTTGCCCTGATGATAGCTTCTCTGCTTCTGTACAGAAGTATTTACAGGACAATGTCTGTGATGATTTTTCTTCATATGCTCTTTTTGCTGAGCACGGGATTTATATTTATAAGCAGACTGGATTTTGACGCTTCCGTAAAGCAGACGATTTTCTCCGGAGCTGCCTTAACCATCTGTCTTTTAATTCCTTATTTCATAGAAAAGGCGAAGTTCCTTAGAAATGTCGGTTTTGTATACGGAATTCTTGGAATCGCTGTTTTAGGCTACGTATACTTAAAGGGTGAAGTACATTACGGAGCGAAAAACTGGATTACTTTATTTGGTAAATTTACCTTACAGCCTTCTGAATTTGTAAAAATTCTCCTTATTTTCATGATAGCGTCAATGCTCTATGTGAGCACGGAATTAATTTCCGTAATTGCCGTAACCATTCTTTCGGGAATAATGATTCTTCTCCTTGTCGCGGAAAAGGATCTCGGTGGCGCCTTGATTTTCTTTGTGACCTTCGCTGTCATGATGTGGTGCGGCACGAGGAATAAAATCCTTCTCTCTGTCATGTGCCTCGGAGGTGTCGCCGCTTCCATTATCGGCTATCAGCATTTTTCTCATGTTCAGGTAAGAGTTATGGCTTTTCTTGACCCTTGGAAATATATAGACAGGGAAGGCTACCAGGTAGCCCAGTCTCTATTTGGCATAGGAAGCGGAGGCTGGTTTGGCTTCGGTCTCTGTAACGGCGCGCCTAAGATAACCCCTGTTGTATCAAGCGACTTTATTTTTTCGGGCATCTGTGAGGAGATGGGGATATTATTCGGCTTCTGCCTTATACTTATCTATCTCTGCACATTTATGATTATGATAAATATCGCCTGGAGAATTAAGAATAGTTTTCACCAGTTAATATCCATAGGCTGCTGCGTCATGTACGGGGTGCAGCTGATCTTAAGCATAGGCGGCGCCATAAAAATGGTTCCTTCAACCGGTGTCACGATGGCTCTCGTAAGCTATGGCGGGTCATCTGTTATTAGTACCATTATGATTTATTCCATAATTCAAGGGCTTTATGTCGCAAATAACGCTAAGAACAGGGTATCAGAGCAGGCGGCTTCGACTAAAGGAAAGGAGAGAAGGACTGAGATAAAATCAATCTCAAGGCCTGTCGGAATAACATATACCTTTGTCGGGCTTTTTACCGCTCTGATAGCTTATTTAACTTATTTTCAGTTCGCTGTTACGCCTAAGGTTATAAATAACGCTTACAATAAGAGACTTGACCTCTACGCTTCAACCATTTCCCGCGGGAAGATTCTCGCAAATGACGGAACGGTCCTTGCTTACACAAAAGAAAAGGATGGCAGCAGTGTCAGAGTCTATCCATATTCGGATATTTACAGTCATGTAGTAGGTAGAAATGTGGACGGAAAAACAGGCATAGAGGCTCTTATGAACTATCAGCTCTTTACAAGTGATGATAACGTATTTAAACGCATTGGTGAGAGATTTTCCGGTGAGAAAAATGAAGGAAATTCGGTTAACTCTACGCTTGATACGAAGCTTCAGCTTGCGCTCGATAAAGCCATGACAGGATATCCCGGAGCGGCGGTAGCAATTGAGCCTTCTACGGGCCGTATACTTGCCCTTGTGTCAAAACCGGATTACGACCCGAACACGGTTGACGCTAATTATACCGCCTTAACCCAATTAACGGGCAGTGACGCAAGCCTCCTAAATCGGGCTGTAAATGGCCTGTATCCGCCTGGTTCCACATTTAAAATCGTCAGCAGTCTCGAATATATTCGGGAGAATAAGACGTATAAAAAATTCAAATTTGACTGTACCGGTGATATAACGAAGGGTAAGACAACTATAGAGTGCTATAACCATACAGCTCATGGCGAAGAGGATTTTACGGATGCTTTCGCTAATTCCTGCAATAGCGCCTTTGCAAGCATGGGGCTTGATTTCAACCTCAGTGAATACCATGATCTGGCCGACAGTCTTATGTTTAACGAAAGCTTGCCATTTCCGATTGCGGCGAATAAAAGTTCCTTTACACTTAATACAGGCGCCAAAACGGATGAAATAATGCAGACAGCTATAGGCCAGGGCAAGACCCAGATAAGTCCGGCTCATAACGCAATGCTTGCCGCAGCCATAGCTAATAATGGCGTGGTGATGAAGCCTTACCTCGTTGACAGCATTTCAACATATGACGGGAAGCGCACAATTAAGTCATATAGTCCTTCTGAGTATACAACCATCTGTTCCGAAAAAGAGGCGAAGGTCCTTAAGAAATTTATGAAGGCTGTAGTAGACGAAGGCACAGCTAAGAAGTTATCATGGCTTTCAGCCTGGGATATGTATGGAAAGACCGGTACGGCAGAATATAATGACGAAAATGGCGAGAAATTGGCTCACTCCTGGTTCACCGGATTTGGTAAAAAGGGAAAGAAGACTGTGGCTATAGCGGTAGTTCTTGAAGGAGAGAAGAGGGGAAATCTCTCTGCGACCGATGTGGTTTACAGCGTATTTTCAAATTATTGACGGTGGTATATATGAGTTCAGCTAAAATCCTTGTATACGGACCGGAAACAGGGCACCACAGGATATATTTATTCTTCCATGGATTCCGCCATGACAGTGGAAACAGGTATATTTATTTTGGAAAGGAAAAAAGGTGTGAAAAATTAGCCCGTAAGTGCGAAAATAAAGGCATGAAGGCTAAATACATTAATGAATTTACAGACAGATCAGCTAATTACAGGAAGATATTTTTTGACAATAACAGGCCTTATCTTTTCGGATTATATATCTGTGCGTATTGTGGCAGGCTATTGCCTGAGGATAAGGTTACTGTTGACCATATCTATCCTGTAAAAATAGCCCAGGAAAACCCGACAATTCGAAAAAAATTAGAACGTAAGGGATATTCATCAATAAATGATCCGCGCAACCTTGTATGCGCCTGCAGCTCCTGCAATGAGCGGAAATCCGCAAACACTAACGGTTGGATATGGAAGGCGAAGATAGGAAAAAATTATTTCATCTGGCATATCAGAAAAATAATTAAATTCCTGATATGCCTTGTTTTGATTTATTTATTATTATATGCCCTGAACTGCTTTGGTCTGATAGAAGTACAATTACCGTCACCTGAGATAATTAGAAGTGGGAGAGCAGTTCATTTACATCTTCCATCCTTGTAGCCCAGCTGGTACAGAACCTGATAACGGAGTGATCCTTATCAGGTTTTTCCATAAAACCATAACCGGTGAATTCACTGATCCGTTTTTCCTCTTCATTAGTAACGAGGAAAAACTGCTGGTTGGTAGGAGAGTCCATGTAACTCGTCATACCTTTTTCAGTAAGACCTTTCTTTATGGCCATAGCTGTGTCGATAGCGTTTTTAGATATCTTAAGGTAATTATCGTCTGTAAAGAGCACATCAAACTGCACGCCTAAGAGCCATCCCTTAGCAAGCAGACCGCCTGACATTTTCTTGATGGTAAAGAAATCCTCCGCGAGCCTTTCATCAGTAAATACTACAGCCTCACCAAACATGGCGCCGACCTTGGTTCCGCCTATATAAAATACGTCGCAGTGATCGGTTAAGAAGGGAAGAGTAATTTCCCCGGCCGCTAGGCCATATCCTAGTCTTGCGCCATCCACAAAGAGAGGAAGTTTATATTTCCTGCATACAGCATAAAGATCGACAAGTTCATCCTTCGTATAGAGTGTTCCATACTCTGTAGGATGAGAAATGTAAACCATGCCGGGGCGGACTTCATGCTCCCAGTTGCTGTCCGCCTTGAAATTCTCCATGTAGGAAGCCACATCCGCTCCCGATATCTTTCCGTTATGGCCCTTAATTGTAAGGACCTTATGGCCGCTTGCCTCAACAGCTCCGGCCTCATGTACAGCTATATGACCCGTGTCAGCGCTGATAACACCGAAGGCAGGGCGAAGAACAGCTCTTATTACGGTAGAGTTTGTCTGGGTTCCGCCAACTAAGAACTGAACCTTAATATCATCACGTCCGCATGCCTTTTTTATCTTAGCTATAGCTCGGTCACAATAACCATCACACCCATATCCGACATTTTTCTCGAAGTTTATTTCCTCAAGCTTCTTTAAAATGAGAGGGTGACAGGTTTCCATATAATCGCTTTCAAAATGTAACATATTTCTCTCCTTAATATATGCGTATCGGCAGAATCTATGAAAAGAATACCACAACACATCATTATAAGCAATAACAAACTTTATCTTGACTATACTTTTTCAGGTAAGTATAATGTTTAGTAATGGCCACTTACATATGGCAAATACTGTAAACAGGAGATTATGGGGTTATGTCAGGATTATATTTTAAATATGGGACTATGAACAGCTCGAAATCAGCGAATTTGTTAATGATTGAGCATAACTATGATGAGCAGGATATTAAGGTTTTGCTTCTAAAGCCCAGCACAGATACTCGCGAAGGGAAGGCTGTTATTAGCTCAAGAATCGGACTGTCAAAACCATGTATATTAATAAATGACGACAGTGATGTAGAAGCCTTATGCAGGGATTATCCTGTGATAATGATAGACGAAGCCCAGTTTTTATCAGCCGCGCTTGTCGACAGATTTTATAAGATAAGCAGCGATAAGGTCGTGATGTGTTTTGGCCTCTTGACCGACTTCCAGCGTATAATGTTCCCCGGCAGCAAGCGTATTGTGGAGCTCTGTGATTCCATGCAGGAAATAAAAAGCATCTGCAAATGTGGAAGGCGGGCTGTGGTCAATGCCCGCTTCAAGGACGGCAAGCTCGTAACCGAGGGTAACCAGATTGAAATAGGCAGCGAAGATAAGTATCGTGCCATGTGCAGGAAGTGTTATGACGAACTGCTTAACGGCATGAATTGATTTGTATTGTTTTGGCGGATTAAAAGTTTATTTTTTCATCTAATCTTTAGCGAAAATATCTCCTATAATCGAATTACAGCCTTTGAAGGGCTGAAAAGCGAAAAGGAGATATTATGGGAACAAAACTATTCAAACGGTCGCTTGCGTTTGCGCTGACAGCCGCTTTAAGATGCCTAGCGACACAGCAAGCGATAAGCTCCTTGTGTCGGTACATTTTTATGACCCATCTGATTACTGCATCGGAACAGTAAACTCTTGGGGCAGGCAGCAGGAGTACCAGAAGGTAAATGATACGCTTGCGAAGATGGCGGCATTTACCGAAAAGGGAATCGGTGTTGTTATAGGAGAGTATGGTCCTCAGAACCATGATGCTGAGCTTACCCTTAAGAAGGAAGCAATTCCTGCCTATATCAAGAACCTTCTTAATAACTGTGATTACTACGGCTATTGCCCTGTACTCTGGGACGCGAACTATGAGTTTGATAAGGACAGCGCAAAGGCCCGTTTCACTGAGACAGCCGAAATTTTCAAGGCCCACAGCCGTGACAATCAGGCAGCTATGACCGATGAAGAGATAAAGGAAGCTGCCAAGAAGGAAATGGACGCTGACCTTGCCGCTGCTCCGAGCGCAAGGGTGATTCCTGACGACGAGGCATTTTCATGGCTCATGTACGCTTCAAGTGACTGGGGTAAAATGTACTCTGTCGGCGATAACTTCGATGAGAACAGTGTATCAGCCGGTGTTACTGCCACAACGGTTGACGTAACAGGCGAGGCTGAGTACACAGTCGGTCTTGACTTTACAAATTCAAGTGACGGATGCGCTAAGGATCTCGGCTTTGCCGCAGTCGGCATTATGCACGGAGAGCAGCTTTTCCCGAATTACTCCGTACTGATAGAAAATATTACTATTAATGGTGAAAATGTAGAGCTTACCGGTACTCCTTATACCTGCAGCGACGATGGCAAGTGCACCAGAGTAAATATATCCAATCCTTATATTAAAGAAAAGGATTATCCTGAAGGACATTCTCCGGTAATCGTTGATACAACAAAGATAAAAGATGTTAAGACTATAAGCGTTACCTATAAGTTCGTAAATTCTGATGAGGGCCGTATAAAGGCAAGCGACAAGCCTGAGCCGTCTGAGCCTACAGAACCTACTGACACTAAGTCAAACGCATGGCTTATGTACGCTAACAACGACTGGTCTGTAACAGCCGGAACTACAAGCGATTTTACGGCGGCATCCAATAAAGGCGGTATCAAGTCAAGCTATGCTGATATTGATGGAGAAGGCTGGTATACGGTCTCTCTTGACTTTACCGGTACTGCCGCAGCTAAGACTTCAGACCTCAACCTTCTTGAGCTTGTAGTTGGAAAGTCAGATAATTTCGCTGATTATAAGATCGTTCCTAAGAAGGTACTTGTAAATGGCAAGGAGATTACCTTGACCGGCGCTCCTGTGACAGGTATAGAGGATGGGGCTTTCAGACTCTATCTTAATAATCCTTGGGGAGCTGACTCGCTGAAAATATTAAGCGCCGATGATTTCAAAGATGTTGAGACATTCACAGTAGAATTTCTGTTCAGCAAGAACGGTGAGGAATTACCTAAGGATGAAGAACCGGAAACTCCTGCTGAGCCTGAAAAGCCTTCGAATTCTGAGAAGCCAGCTGAGCCGGAGAAACCAGCTGAACCATCAAAACCATCAGAGCCATCAAGAGGTTCAGATAATAACAGCAGTTCTGGAACTAGCGAAAATCATTCAAGCGGTAAGACATCTGAACCTTCAAACACTAATAAAGAAGAAACCACAGAAACACCTGTAAATCCTGAGCCTACAAAGTCTGAGCAGAATACGACAACGCCGGTTACTACCACTACCACATCTGCCATTGACACAAAAGATAATGATACGCCTGTTTCTTCGACAGAGGACAACTCATCTACTGTGAAGGATACAGATTCGAAAACTTCTTCAGCCACGACCAAACCTGTAAGTGTAACATTGAAGAAGAAAAAGGGCAGTAACAAGATATATTGCTATAACAAAAATGGTAAGCTTGTAAGGAATTCCTTTGTTAAATCAGGAAAGAAGCTTTATATAACCGATAAAAAAGGCGCGATAATCAAGAACAAGCTTATCACTGTTAAAGGTAAGAAATATATCGCAGGAAAGAGTGGTGCTTTAAAGAGAAGTTCATGGGTTACTATCAAAAATAAGAGATACTATGTAAACAAGAACGGTGTAGTTACCAAAATTAAGGTATTAAAGAAATCAAGCAGTAAAAAATAATTGTTACCGATGATGAGAGACCGGTTTATGCCGGTCTCTTTTTTGTTACTGTTAAGACCCAACAAATTATGAAGTAATACAGCTTGCTGTGATTACTTTATATATTTGTTGGGTTATGAGGGGCGTGAGCCCCTTGAACCCGCCACATGAGAAATGCATAGCATTTCGAATGGGCGGGCCTGAACAGTAACTCTTTATTAGCTATATACCAAAAAAATCCTTTAATTTCTTTTTGATATGTGTTATTATAGTGTAAGTCGTACACAGACGTTGTCTATAAAATTAGAGCCTTCTGATATATAATGGGTGTAAGCTCAATATATCAGAAGGCTTTTGTCGTGGGCGCTTCTTGATCAACGGGAAAAGTAAGGTACGCTTTTTCCTGAGATTCTGAAGGCGGCACTTTTACCCCGGAAGTAGCAGGCTTCCAGGGTGATGTTATGCCACGTTTGTTGCCCGGTGCCTTTTGACAACAGGCTTTTCAGTTACCAGGCCTTTTTCAATATCAGGCGGCTTTCTGATATCGACCAGGGCTTCTTTCTCATATGAAAGATATTTGGCGGACCATGGAAGCATATCTTCCATAAACGCCGTGCTTTTTTCTTCCATATGCTTTGGCATCTCCTCAAAGAGATACTGAAGATATATTTCAGCGTTGGCGCCATTTATCTTTGCCGTGGAAATGACGCTGTGAATTATTGAGGATGCCTTTGCTCCGTCCTCGGAACCGCTGAAAAGGCAGCTCTTGCGCGACAGACAAAGAGCCCTTATAGCGCGTTCGCAGGCTGCGTTATCGATTGGGATATTACCATCCGTAAGGAATACCCTGAGATGATCCTCATTTTCAATGGAATAGTGTATCGCTTCATTGAATTTTGTGTTTCCATCATCTCTCGCAAAGCCTTTTACCAGCTCGAAATACTCATCAACCAACGGCTTGACGTAAAGCAGCCTTTTTTCAAGCCTTTCATCAGCCGGAAGGTCCCTCAGTTTATTCTCTTCTATATATATTTTAGCTATAAGCTTCGCCGCCTTGAAAGCCGGAAGCTCTTTTATCGTTTCATCCGACATGTTTTTAAGGTCGAGA